>Ga0209382_10009895_pt1 | contig 11916 bp, 13 predicted proteins | sample SoiMetdeltSBSDD5_FD_187599 | JGI IMG/M metagenome (GOLD analysis project Ga0209382, IMG submission 187599) | Bulk soil microbial communities from a Populus tree surrounding site in Tennessee, USA - Soil MetaG P. deltoides SBSDD5 (SPAdes) (version 2) | ecosystem: Environmental > Terrestrial >... | reverse complement strand
CGGACGAGATAGGCGCGGACCCTGCCGGTGCCTTGGGGCGACTCGTAGTCGAGCCACTGGGACCGCAGCCGCTTGTCGTCGCGCGGGACCAGCTGTGCCTCCGCGAAGCGCGGGCTCAGGGCGTCGCGAGGAGCGTCGCCGCGGTCATCCCGCCGACCGCAAACTTCGCCGCGCCCTCGAGGAATCCGCGCCGGTCGATGTCGCCGTGCACGTACTGGTCGAAGAGGTTCAACAGCCCCTGGTCGAACTCGCCGGCCGTTCTCCGCTCCACCGGAGTCTCCCTCAGTTTGTATGCGCCGCGGGAATTTCTCGGACACCCCAGATCAGCCCCACGGCGGCGCAGAACCGGATCGTGTAGTAGATGGGATCGACCTCCCACCACCGTACGCCCGCCCGGGCAGCGCGGGGAAAGCGATGGTGGTTGTTGTGCCAGCCCTCGCCAAAGGTGAGGATCGCGATCAGCACGTTGTTGGTCGAGGTATCCCGGGTCGCGAACGGCCGGTACCCGCTGCGATGGCAGAAGAAATTCACGGCCGACACCGCGTGCAGGATCAGCACCCGGCTCAGCACGAAGCCCAGCGCGAACAGGGTGAAACCGCCGATCCACCAGATGGCCGCGCCGAGGCCGACCGTGGGCACGTACGGCCAGCGGTGCAGCCACACCAGCTCCGGGTATCGCATCAGATCGGCGGCAACCTGCCGGACGTCCACCACGCCCCCCAGCCGCTCGACGTGGCTCCCGAACCAGCACTGCCAGAACCCCTGGCCCGGCGCGTGGACGTCCTCCGCTGTGTCGGCATGGCGATGGTGGACGCGGTGTCGCGCCGCGAAGCCGATGGGTTCGCTGAACGCGGTGGACCCCAAGAGCGCCAGCGCGAACTGGAACACCCGGCTCGTGCGAAACGCGCGATGAGCGAAGTAGCGGTGGAGGCCCATGCCACCGCCCACGACGAAGGTCAGATAGAGAACTGCGCAGGCCAGCCAGTCGCCCCGGCTGCTCCCCCGCGCGATGGCCACGATCGGGATGACGTGAAGGACGACCAGGAACGCGGCCCACTGGAGCCCCACGCGGCGGCGCATGCCCGCCTCCCTAATCGAACGGGGCAGGCAACGCCAGAGAGCCCGCCGGGCGGGGATGCCTGCAAGCAGGACGGGCGCCACGGCGGCGTGAACCACCGGGAGCGGCCTGAAATGGCGCGCCGGCTGCCTCGGGGACGTAGCCTCGCTCAGGTACTTCTCTCATCAAACGCGCTCTCGAGAGGTCGGGCGCGCCCCCCGGGGGGCGGCGTCCGGAGAACGTGTTGGCAAGCGTCGAGGCGTCCGGTCAGGGCGCCGCGGACTGGAGCGTGGGCTCGAGGTCTCGGCCCTGCACCGTCCACTTGCCGCCGCAGCCGCCCGCAGCGATGTGGGTCGCGTCCTCGTAGCGAGTACCTAAGGTGATGCCGAGGATCGCCACCCAGAGGATCGCGCTGCCCGCGCAGGTGAGGGCCTTGCCGGGCACGTAGAACACGTTGGCGAATCCCGCGGCGACGTCCGCGGCTTCCGACGGCGGATGGACGGTGGCGGCCGGTGCCGAGGACTGGGCGCCGACCGGCGCGGTCACGAAACCGGCGAGCAGCGCCAGAGAGAGCAGGAGCGAGAGAAGCCGGGTTGCGCGCATGAAAGGACCTCCGGGGAAGAGGCGCTCAGCGTTGCGCCAGGTGAACTGTTATCTGGTCCGTAGCCTCCACGCCTTGCAGGGCAAGCTGGAGGGGGGTGGCAGACACCACCCCGCTCCAACCGATTGTTTTAATGGCGGGCTCGACGGGACTTGAACCCGCGACCTCTGGATTGACAGTCCAGTGTGCTAACCAGGCTGCACCACGAGCCCGTGGCGGAACGTACCGAGACTACACGAGCGGGCTGGGGCTTGCAATCACCCCCGCGCGCCGCAGCGCGGCCTAGCCGAAGCGACGCCGCCGCTGGGAGTCGAGCGTTTCCGACTCGTTCTCCGCCGGGCACCGACGCTAGCGTCCGAGCCGCACCTCGCGCCGTACGCCGCGCATGTCCATCTCGTATTCGAGACCTTCGATGGGTGGCCGGCTCAAGTACCAGTGGACGCCGTGGATGGCGGCGGGGCCCATCACGTCCAGCAGCCCGCGCTCGAGGAAGCCGCGGATCGGGTGCGGCGTGTAGATGTCCACCGCGGTCACCTCGGCCCACGTGCTGCCGAGGCCCGTGAGGCGCTCGGCCTGCGTGGCCATGACGAAGGCCGCCTTCTCGGCAAGCGCCGCGGGCGAGGTATCCCCGCGCCGGACGATGTCGGCGGCGGCGCGGCCGCGCACGTCGCCGGAGCCGGCCACCACGAAGGTCGGCGGGCCCTCGTCGCCGGTGGGCGCGGTGTAGGAGAAGGCGAAGAGGGAGGGCTCGCCGGGTGCGCCCACCACCGGCGCCACGTTGGTGCGGGCGATGGGGTTCACGCCGTCGACGAGGAGCCCCCAGCTCTCCAGGAGGGCGCGGTAAGGGCGGTTGAACTCGTCGAAGCCGTCGAAGGAAAACGGGCGCGGGATGCGCAGCTCGATGGCGCAGAGCGCGGCGCGCGGCCGGCCCGCGGCGCGGAGGTGGGCCTCGATCCGCGCGAAGCCGTCGCGCCACGGCACCGGCGCCTGCAGCGTCGCGTGCACGATCTCGTGCCCGGGCATGGCCACGACTCCAGCGGAGAAGGGGTCGATGCCCGGGAGGAAGCGGTACTGACCGGCAGGATGCGGGGCGGGCGTGGGCGTGGTCATGGCGGCCATCTTAGCCGCGTTTTCGATCGCGCGCGGCGGCCCTTGCACCGCCGGGTTCGTATATTGTATACAGTCGCGACATGAGCGCCGCCGCGACGCCCCCGCCCCTCCGTTCGCGCAACTGGTTCGCCCCGAAGAACCTCGACGGCTTCATGCACCGCTCCTACCTCAAGGCCGAGGGCTTCTCGGACGCCGTCTTCGACGGCCGGCCCGTGATCGGGATCTGCAACTCGTGGTCGGAGCTCAACAACTGCAACGCCCACCTCCGCCAGCTGGCGGAGGCGGTGAAGCGCGGGGTGTGGAGCGCGGGGGGCTTCCCGCTCGAGTTCCCGGTGATCTCGCTGGGCGAGATCCTCATGAAGCCCACCACCATGCTCTTCCGCAACCTCATGGCGATGGACGTGGAGGAGTGCATCCGCGCCTACCCCCTCGACTCGGTGGTGCTGCTGGCCGGCTGCGACAAGACCACGCCGGCCATGCTGATGGGCGCGGCCTCGGCGGACGTGCCCGCCATCATGGTGACGGGCGGCCCCATGCTCCGCGGGATGTGGAGCGGGCAGCCGATCGGCTCGGGGACCGACGCGCGCAAGATGTGGGCGCAGCGCCGCGCGGGCGAGATCACCGACGAGACCATGGCGGAGGTAGAAGCCTGCCTCTCGCGCTCCAGCGGGCACTGCATGGTGATGGGCACCGCCTCCACCATGGCCGCCATGGCGGAGACGCTCGGGCTCACCCTGCCCGGGAACGCCGCCATCCCCGCCGCCGACTCGCGCCGCCTCGCGCTCGCCGAGGACAGCGGCCGCCGCGCGGTGGAGATGGCGCTCGCCCGCGGGCCGCGGCCCTCGGAGATCCTCACCGCCGAGGCGTTCGACAACGCCATCCGCGCGGACATGGCCATCGGCGGGTCCACCAACGCCATCGTGCACCTGGTCGCCCTCGCGGGGCGGGCGGGCGTGCCGCTGCCGCTCGCGCGGTTCGACGAGCTCTCGCGGGCCACGCCGCTGCTCGTCAACGTGCGGCCGTCGGGCAAGCACCTCATGGAGGACTTCTTCTACGCGGGCGGCCTGCCCGCGGTGTTGCGCAATCTCCTCCCGCTGCTCCACGACCGGGCCCGCACCGTGAACGGCCGGAGCCTGGGCGACAATGTCCGCGCGGCCGTCTGCCACGACCCCGACGTGATCCGGTCGCTGGACATGCCGCTGGCGCCGGAAGGCGGGACCGTCATCCTGTTCGGCAACCTCTGCCCCGATGGGGCCGTGCTCAAGCAGTCGGCTGCCTCCGCGCATCTGCTCACCCACCGCGGGCGCGCCGTCGTCTTCGAGGACTCGCTGGACCTCGAGCGGCGCATCGACGACCCGTCCCTGTCGATCGACGAGTCGAGCGTGCTCGTGCTCAAGCACTCCGGGCCCAAGGGCGGGCCGGGCATGCCGGAGGCGGGGGCCGCGCCCATTCCCGCGCGGCTGCTCAAGGCGGGCGTCAAGGACATGGTGCGCATCTCGGACGCGCGGATGAGCGGCACCTCCTACGGCACCGTCATCTTGCACGTGGCGCCGGAGTCCGCGGTGGGTGGCCCGCTCGCGCTGGTCCGGGACGGCGACGAGATCGAGCTGGACGTGCCCCGCCGCCGCCTCTCGCTCCTCGTGGCCGACGAGGAGATGGCGCGGCGGCGGGCCGCGTGGCGGCCCCGGCCCGATGGCGTCACCGGCGGCTACTTGCGCCTCTACCTCGACCACGTGCTCCAGGCCGATCAGGGCGTCGACTTCGACATCCTGCGGGGCTGCCGACCCGTGCTCGACGAAGAGACGGCGCGCGGGTTCCGCCTGGCATGACGCGCCGATGACCACGCGCACGGCCCGCAAGCGCGTTACCGCCAAAGGGCGGCCCGCGCGGCAGGTACCCGCCCGCGGCCCCGCCGTGGCCGCACCTACGAGCCTCCTGCCCTCCCTCGCCCGCCATCAGACGCTCGAGGAGCTGGCCTACCGCGACATCCGCCAGGCCATCATGGCCGGGCGCCTCGCCCCCGGCGAGCGCATCGTCGCCACCACCATCGCCGCCGCCGCCGGGATCTCGCGCATCCCCGTGATGCAGGCGCTGCGCCGGCTGGAGAGCGACGGCTTCGTCCGGATCACGCCCCACAAGGACGTGGTGGTCACGAGCCTGTCCGCCGGCGAGTTTCGCGAGCGGTTCCTCATGATGGCGGCGCTCGAGTCGCTCTGCGTGCGCGAGGCCCGCGAGCGCATCACCCCCGAGCTGATCGGCCGCCTCCGCGCGCTCCAGAAGGAGATGGCGGTCAGCCGCACGGCGGGCGACGCCGCCCGCGCGGTGGCGGCGGACAGCGAGTTTCACCGCCTGCTGTGGGAGGCCTCGGGGCTCCGCCAGGTCGTCCAGACGCTGCAGAACATCTGGGATCGCGGCGAGTACTACCGCGTCATCATGCACGCCCGGCGCGGGGGCTTTGCCCGCGAATCCCTCGCCGAGCACGAGCTGATCCTGCGCGCGCTGGAAGAGCGCAACTTCGAGCAGGCCGCGCGCGCCATCGAGCATCACCGCATGCACGCCATGGGGCGGCTGGCTCACACCACGTAGAACTCCAAAGGAGGGGCATTCATGACGGTCACACGCAGGCAATGGCTCAAGGGCGCCGCCGCGGTCGGCGTCGGCGTGGGCTTCATCGGTCCGTGGCGCCGGGCGCGCGCCCAGAGCCGGAAGCCCGTCCTCATCGGCCTCACCTGTGACGCCACCGGCACCTTCGCGGACAGCGGCCAGGCCGACCGACGCGGGATGATTCTCGCCATCGAGGAGCAGAACGCCAAGGGCGGCGTGCTGGGGCGTCCCGTCGAGTACCGATGGGAGGACACGGAGACGGACGCCTCGGTGGCGGTACGCAAGGCCCAGCGGCTCATCGAGCGCGACAAGATCGACTTCATGATCGGGGCGCTCTCGAGCGGGGTGGCCGCCCCCCTGTCCGAGCTGGCGCAGCGCTACGGCATCATCTACTTCAACAGCAACTCCAGCGCGGACACCGTGAGCGGCGAGAAGTGCCAGCGCGTGAACTTCGTGTGGGACGCCAACAATTGGATGTTCGCGAACGCGCTCGGGCCGCTGGTCGTCAAGAACCTGGGGACGCGGTGGTTCCTCCTCACCCACGACTACGTGTGGGGCAAGAACGCCACCGCCGCCTCGCGCGAGAGCATGAAGAAGGTGGGCGCAGACGAGGCGGGCGAGCTCCTCATCCCCCAGGGCACTCGCGACTTCTCCGCCCAGCTCGTGCGCATCCGCAACGCCAAGCCCCAGGTGGTGATGGCCAACGTCGCCGGCATCGAGCAGACCGCGCTGCGCGAGCAGGCCTACGAGTTCGGCGCCGACAAGGACGCCCACTGGGTGTTCCCGCAGCAGGACTTCCCCGACCTCGTGGCGCTGGGGCCCAAGAAGGCCTTCGGCTACTTCTGCACGACGTGGCACTACAACGTGGAGGGCCCCGGCTCGAAGGAGTTTGTGGACCGCTTCCGCAAGCGCTGGGCGAACGCCCCCATCCCCGTGCCCGACAACGTCTCGTCCAACGGCTACATCGCCATGCGCGAGATGCTGCGCGCCATCGAGCGGGCGGGCACCACGCGCAATCACGAGGTGATCAAGGCGCTCGAGGGCCACGTGATCCGCGACAACTTCCGGAAGTTCCCCTCCACCATCCGCCCCTGGGATCACCTGGTCGGCCAGATGATCACGCTCGCCCGCACCAAGCGGGAAGACCAGATGAAGGAGCGGTGGGACATGATCGAGATGATCGCGGATATCGCGCCGGATGTGGCGGCGCCGCCGCAGGCGATCTCCAAGTGTCGCATGCAGCCGATCGCGGAGACGCCGGTTTACGGCGGGTGAGCGGGTAGGACACTGGAGGTGGCCGGAGGGAGGAGGGGGCGCGCTCGCTTTGCTCAGTACAGCATTCGCCGCGAGCGCGCCCCCTCCTCCCTCCGGCATCTTCATTTTTCTTACAAGCAGCCCTTCCCCCTGGTCTCTGCCGGTCGCTTAGATGCCTGAGTTGACTGAGGTCGCGACCCAGCTGTTGAACGGCGTCGTCCTCGGCCTGCTGTATGCCGTCATTGCGCTGGGGTTCATGTTGATTCTGGGGACGATGGAGGTGATCAACTTTAGCCATGGCGTGTTGTTTGCGCTGGGCGGGTACTTTGCGTTGGCGTTGGGGCCGTATGTGGGGTGGGTGGGGGCGCTGATCGTGGCGCCGCTGCTGGTCGGGGCGGTGGGGCTGCTGCTGGAATTCGGGGTGCGGCGGACGTATGGACGCGATCCGCTGTTCGGGCTGCTGTTCACGTTCGGGGCGGCGCTGGCGCTCGAAGAGGTGATTCGCATCGTGTGGGGGCCGCGGGGCTACACGATTTCGGCGCCGGCCTTCGTGGCGGGCCCCTTCCACCTGGGGTTTCTCTTCTACTCGAAGTACCGCCTGCTCGTCGCCGGGCTCGCGGTGGGACTGCTCGCCCTGGTGTGGTGGTTCCTCGAGAAGACGCCGTACGGCGCCATCATCAAGGCGGGCGCGCACGACGGCGAGATGGTGCGCGCGCTCGGCATCGACCTCACGCGCATGCGCAACTGGGTGTTCGGGCTGGGCACCGCGCTGGCCGGCGTGGCGGGCGTGGTGGCCGCGCCCATGTGGAGCCTCAAGCCCACCATCGGCGCGGAGGCGGTGATGCCGGCCTTCATCGTGGTGGTGATCGGCGGCATCGGCTCGTTCTGGGGCGCGGTGTGGGGCGGTCTCCTCGTGGGCCTGGTGAGCGGGCTCTCCAACCTCGTCGTCCCCCGCGGCTCCATCATGGTCATGTACCTCCTCATGACGGTGATCCTGCTGCTGCGGCCGCGCGGCCTCCTTGGCCAGAAGAGCATCCTCGAGCTATGAGCGCTCCCGGCGGCGCGCCGCCGCGCGCGGCGGCGCCAGCGCGCGCAGCGATAGTGGTGATCGGGTCGGGCGCGTTCGGCGCCGCCACCGCCTATCACCTCGCCCGGCGCGGGGTGGACGTGGCGCTCCTGGACCAGCATGCGCTCGGTTCGCAGACTTCCCCGCGCGCGGCCGGGCTCACCAGCCAGGCCGATCGCGTCCCCGTGCTGGCCCGGCTCCGCCGCGAGGCCTGCGAGGCCTTCGAGCGCTTCGAGGAGGACATGGGCCGCTCGATCGGCTATCACCGCTCGGGCAGCCTCCGCGCCGCCTACACGGACGCGGGCGAGGCGCGCGTGCGCGAGGGGCTCGCCACCGCCCAGGCGCTCGGCATCACCGCCGCGCTGGTCTCGCCCGCCGAGGCCGAGCGCCTCGCCCCGCACTTCCGCGCGGGCGCGTCGCGCGCCATCCTTCACGTGCCCGCTGACGGCTGGCTCGACCCCGCCCGCCTGGCCGTCGCCTTCGCCGCGCGCGCCGCCGAGCTGGGGGCGCGCGCCCTGCCCTTCACGCGCGTGACCGGGCTCCTCGCCGAGGGCGGCCGCGTCGCCGGCGTGGCGACCGACCGCGGCGAGATCCGTGCCCCCGTGGTGGTGGACGCGGCGGGCGCCTGGGCGGCGCGCGTGGCCGCGGGGGCCGGGCTCCGCGTGCCCCTCGTCCCCGTGCGGCATCAGCTGCTCGTCACCGAGCCCATCGCCGGCGTGGAGCCGCTTCAGCCCATCGTGCGGCTGGTCGAGGCCAGCGTGTACGTCCGTCACGAGCAGGGCGGGCTGCTCTTCGGCGGCTACGAGGACGCGCCGCGCGTGGTGGACGCGGGGACGCTGCCGGCGGGATTCCAGATCGCCGATCTCCCCCTGGATCTCACGGTGCTCCGCGCCCTCATCGACGAGGTCGCCGATCACTTCCCGGCCCTCCGGTCCGCGCGCGTGGCCATTCACCGCGGGGGCCTCCCCACCATGACCGCCGACGGCCGCCCGCTGCTCGGTCGCGTGCCGGGGCTCGCGGGATTCTTCGTCGCGTCCGGCTGCTGCGTCGGCGGGCTCGGCCTCTCCCCGGCGGCCGGGCGCGCGCTCGCCGACCTCATCGTGGACGGCAAGAGCGATCCGGATCTGGCCCCGCTGTCCGTGGAGCGCTTCCGCGGCCGGGACGACGACACCGCCGCCCTCGAGGCCGCGTGCGTGGCGCAGTACGCCCGGCGCTACGTCAGATGAGCGGCAGCCGATGATGAAGGGGTGGCTCGAGGCCTGGGCCCCGCCGCCCATGCTCGCGATGTTCGCGGTCTTCCTCGTCCTCCCCGCGGTGCTGCCGTGGATCGGGGGCTACACGTATCTGGGCACCGAGGTGATGATCTGGGCGATCTTCGCCCTGGGCTATAACCTCCTCCTCGGCTATACCGGGCTGCCCGCCTTCGGCCACGGGGCCTTCTTCGGGATGGCCGGCTACTTCCTCGGCGCCACCCAGAAATGGGTGACCGGCGGCCTCTGGCTGCCTCTCGTCGCCGGCATCGTCGGCACCGCCCTCTGCGGCGCCGCGGTGGCGCTGTTCGTGGCCCGGCGCCGGGGCATCTACTTCTCGCTCCTCACCATCGCGTTCGGGGTGATGTTCTGGTTCATGGTCTTCTTCCTCGACCGCTGGACCGGCGGGGAGGACGGGTTCACCGGCATCAACCGGACGGCGGTGTCCCTGCCCGGGCTGGGCGCCGTCGCCCTGCGGGACAACCTGCCCTTCTACTACTTCGTCTACGTCTTCTTCGTCGTCGCCACCGTGGTGCTGTGGCGCATCGTCCATTCCCCGTTCGGCCAGGTGATCGGCGCCGTCAAGCAGTCTGAGTCGCGGGCGCGCGCGCTCGGCTACAACACCGCCCGGTACAAGTGGGCGGTCTTCACCCTGTCCTGCGCTTTCGCGGGCCTCGCGGGCGGGCTCTACACGCTGGCGCGGTTCGGCGCCTTTGCCGAGCCCATGAGCCTGCAGCAGTCGGGCAACGTGGTCCTGATGTGCCTCATCGGCGGCGGCTTCGCCTCCTTCTACGGGCCCGTCCTCGGCGTGGTGGTCTTCCTGGTGCTCCGGGACGTCTTCTCCACCCTCACCGATCACTGGATGCTTCTCTACGGCCTCCTCTTCATGGGCATCATCCTCTTCATGCCCGAGGGCATCCTGGGCGTGATCCGTCGTGTGCGGCGGCCGGCGGGCTTCCACGACACGCGCGCGGCGGACGCGGCCAAGGGGGCCGAGTGAGCGCCGAGCCGATTCTCGAAACGCAGGCGCTCCGGAAGGCGTTCGGCGGTCATCAGGTGCTGGACGGCGTCAGCCTGCGCTTCGAGGCGCGCCGCCTCTCCGCGCTGATCGGGCCGAACGGAGCGGGCAAGACCACCTGCTTCAACCTCCTCACCGGCTTCCTCCGGCCGGACGGAGGCCGCATCCTCTTCCGGGGGGAGGACATCACGGGGCACTCGCCCGACCGGCGCGCCCGCATCGGCATCTCGCGCTCGTTCCAGATCCTCAACCTCTTCGACGACTACACGGTGCTCGAGAACGTGCGCGTGGCCGTGCCCGCCATGCGCCGGCGCGGCTGGGACGCGTGGACGCCGGCCGGCGAGGTGACCGCGGCTGCCGACCGCGCCGCCGCCATCGTGCGCCTGGTTGGCCTGGCGGGGCGCGAGCACGTGGCCGCCCGCTTCATGTCCTATGGCCAGCGCCGGCTGCTCGAGATCGGGGTGGCGCTGGCCGGGGAGCCCGAGCTGCTGCTGCTCGACGAGCCCACCAGCGGCCTCGGCAGCCGGCCCATGGAGACGCTGCGCGCGCTCGTGCAGCAGCTCGCCGAGCGCCTCACCATCGTGGTGATCGAGCACGACATGGACTTCGTGCTCTCGCTCTCCCACCACGTGGCGGTGCTCCATCGCGGCACCGTGATCGCGGAGGGCCCGCCCGCGGCCATCCGCGACCACGCCGAGGTGCGCGAGGCCTACCTCGGCACCCTTCGCCACACGCGGGTGGGCTGATAGGGAGGCCGATGGGAAGGCCCCTCCTCGTCCTCGACGGCGTCTCCACGTACTACGGCGATGCGCGCATCCTCGCCGGGCTGTCGCTCGCCATCGAGGCGGGGGAGACGGTGTGTCTGCTCGGCCGCAACGGCCGCGGCAAGACCACCACCATCAAGACCATCCTCGGGCTGGTCCCGGCGCGGGAGGGGCGCATCGTCTTCGACGGGACGGACATCACGCGGGAGCCGACCCACCTCATCGCCCGGCGCGGCATCGCCTGGGTGCCCGACAATCGGCGCGTGTTCCCCACCCTCAGCGTGGAGCGCAACCTCGAGATGGCGCTCAACCGCGCGCAGCCGGCCACGGCCGGCGGCGACCGCTGGACGCTCGAGCGCGTCTATCAGCGTTTCCCCATCCTCGCGCGGCTGCGGGCGCGCGGCGGCGAGCATCTCTCCGGGGGCGAGGCGCAGCTGGTGGCCATCGCGCGGGCCCTGCTGATGCACCCTCGCCTGGTGCTCCTCGACGAGCCCTCCCAGGGGCTGGCCCCGCGCATCGTGGAGGACATCATGGCGGTGATCGAGGAGATGCGCGCGGAGCGCATCGCCATCCTGCTCGTGGAGCAGAACTCCACGATGGCGCTTTCGCTCGCGGACCGGGCCTACGTGATCGACGACGGCCGGATCGTCCACGCGGGGAGCGCGGGTGCCCTGGCCGCCGACACCGCCCTCACCCACCGCCTCCTCGCCGTCTAGGGCCAGGGCCAGAAAGACCACGAGCGCGGGCCTCGGGGGCCCCGCGCTCGTGTTGGTGCGGAACGAGACGGTGCTACTTCTTCTTCAGCGTCAGGTTGATCGCCTTCGCCGCTTCCTCGGCCTTCGCGACGGAGTCCGCGTGCTTGCCATCGGCGTGGAGCTTCTGGGCGTCGGCGGCCAGAGCCTTGGCCTTGGCGGAATTGGCGTCAGACTTTCCGGCTACGGCGTCGTTCACCTGCTTGATGAGGGCCGGGCACTGGGAGGCCAGAGCGGGGCCGGCCACCAGAGCGAGGACGGCGAGCGCGAGCATCAGGATCCGCATTCGACTGCTCCTCCTCGTTGAGGGGTTAACTGCTGAACCCACGCCCCTTCATGCAGGCGCGGTAGGCCTCGACGTAGCGGGCGTCGTTCTTCTTGCTCTCGTTGAGCCCGTACAGGGTACCCGCCGTCGGGGCGACGATACCACCGTTGGCAAC
>Ga0209382_10009893_pt1 | contig 11919 bp, 16 predicted proteins | sample SoiMetdeltSBSDD5_FD_187599 | JGI IMG/M metagenome (GOLD analysis project Ga0209382, IMG submission 187599) | Bulk soil microbial communities from a Populus tree surrounding site in Tennessee, USA - Soil MetaG P. deltoides SBSDD5 (SPAdes) (version 2) | ecosystem: Environmental > Terrestrial >... | reverse complement strand
AAGCCAACCGGACGAATCCTGTCCAGGTCGCGACCTAAGTGAAATATCTCCTATCCTCTCAAGATTTGGAGTCCCCGGGAATCCCGGGGCGGTTCAGCCATGCTCTATTGATCCGCTTCTTTTTCCGATGACCTCTCTATTTCCCTAGCTCAAATCTCAGGACGATTGGACAAAAGAAAAGGTCTTTCAAGCATCACGAGACGCGAGCCACCGCGTATGATGCAACGACAACCTTGAATAGAGAGACATTAATGGGAAAGGTGTTGATCAGTATGGCCATGTCACTCGCCGGGTATATCGCCAGGCCGAGATCACCAGGGGGCACCCGTCGGGCGTGGGCGGCCTAGCGTTCGTGCCCGAAGGCATCGAGCGCGTGCCGACCCGTGCAAAGGCAACAGCCGGCGACAAGGATGTTTTGGATCATGGGCGGAGCGAATGTCGCTCGGCAATGCTGAGGAGTCGGACCAGTTGATGAACTGAATATTCACTTGGCGCCCGTTCTCCCGGTGACGGAGGACGTTTGTTTGAAGACATAGGCGATCGTCCGGTCGCGCTGACTTACGTGGACGTATCACAACTTCCGGTCGCGACCCATATTGTTTATGGCAAAACTCTCTGAACACCCAAGCGTCAAGCGCTTTAACGAACGAGCTGCTACCGCGACAGCGGGCCCGCCGCCGACCCTCGACGCCCGCGAACTACGGCAGATATGTTTGGACGCCGGCGCTGACGATGTCGGTTTTGTTGAAGTGGATCGGGCGGAACTCGCGAATGAAAGGGCTGACATCCTGAAATTTTTTCCTCACACGAAGTCACTGATTAGCTTTGCCCTGCGAATGAACCGCGAGCCTATCCATAATCCCGCCCGTTCGGTAGCCAATGTTGAATTTCATCACACCGGCGAACGCGTGAACGAAACTGCCCATCGAATCGTCGCCACTCTCGAAAGAAGGAACGTTCGCTCCGTCAATCCTGCGATGGGGTTCCCAATGGAAGTTGCTCGCGGCGTTGGTACCAAGCTCTGGGTCGTTTCACATAAGACCGTTGCAGTTGCCGCCGGCCTCGGCCACATGGGCATTCATCGCAACGTCATCCACCCCAGGTTCGGCAACTTCATTCTGCTGGGGACGGTGGCGATCGATGCCAAGATAACCGAGTACCAGCACCCTCTGGATTACAACCCATGCGTGGAATGCAAGCTCTGCGTGTCGGCTTGCCCGGTCGGGGCCATCGGCTCTGACGGCGCATTCAACTTTTCCGCCTGTTACACTCACAACTATCGCGAGTTCCTCGGCGGATTCACAAATTGGGTGGAACAGATCGCCGACAGTAAGGATGGATCCGACTATCGGCAGCGAGTCACTGATGCGGAGTCGGCTTCAATGTGGCAAAGCTTGTCGTTCGGCGCCAACTACAAATCAGCCTACTGCATGGCAGTTTGCCCCGCCGGCGATGACGTGATTGCGCCGTTCCTGACTGACCGCTCAGAGTATCTAAGGGATGTCGTGCGGCCGTTGCAGGACATGGAAGAGACCGTTTACGTGGTCCCTAATTCAGACGCTGAAGAATATGTGGCGCGGCGTTTCCCACACAAACACGCCAGGCCGGTCGCCAATGGGCTAAACCGCGTGCGTTCGATCCCTGCTTTTCTAAACGGATTGCCGCTGACGTTTCAACGCAATCGTTCGAAGGGTCTTGATGCGACTTACCAATTTACCTTTACCGGCAGTGAAGAGTATCGCGCCACCATTATGATCAGCAACCAGACACTGGCCGTAAAAGATGGGCATGTCGGGAAAGCCGATCTACAAGTCACCGCAGATAGCGGTACGTGGCTCGGCTTCGTGGCCAAGGAACGTAATCTCGCTTGGGCGTTGCTACGAAGAAAGATTCGCCTGCAGGGGTCACCGCGATTGTTGTTAGCTTTTGGTAGATGTTTTCCCTCGTGAGCCGATGCGTGGCTAAATCGAGCCACACCAAGTTGGGGCAAAATCAACCCACGGAGGGCACGGAGGAAGACCGAGGGCGGCGAGCCAGCTCAATGGTGATGTGTGTGTGGAATCACCTCGGTTGACGTCGGATTTGATTGTAGCTTCTCCAACAGAATTTCGTCAGGCATTTGGCCTTTGAGCGAAGCATGCAGGCGATGGCAGTTGTAGAACATCTCCCACTCCGCAAGCTTCGCCCGGAGATCTACATCATCCTTGTCGGAGAGCAGTTGGTAGAACTCCTGTTAGTCGGTGCCGTGCGATGGTGATGTCGTGGTATCGCTTGAGGTACCAGGCAATCCGCTGCTGCCCGAAGTGGTAAATGCTCCTGCCGACATGGTGAGGCCTGAGCACGCCGTGGAGATGTTCCGTCTGCTTGGCCGCGGCGTCGCCGGTGATTTGTACGGAATGCCGCGCGCTCAACCCGCGATACTGCCCGGCACAACGCACACCCAGCTGATGCAACGGCTCGGTTGGCTTGTTTCGATGGTCACCGCGTTCACCGGTCCGCTCGCCGAAGCGCTGAACCGCGGCACTTCGGAATCCAACTCTCAGCGATTAAACGGAGGGCTCTCATGGGCAAAATAGTTGCGACAGAGTACCTGTCTCTCGACGGTGTTATGGAAGATCCAGGCGGGGCGGAGAAGTTCGAACACCTTGGATGGACGCGTCCGTTCGGGGGTGACGACCTGTGGAAGTACAAGCTCGACGAGCTGTTGGCGAGTGATGCGCTCTTGCTGGGGCGGACCACGCATGAGGGATTTGCCGCGGCTTGGCCGTCAGTCAAGGACGAACAAGGGTTTGCCGATCGGATGAACAGCCTTCCGAAATTCGTCGTCTCCAGGACACTCAAGACCGCGAATTGGAACAACTCACGGGTCGTCAGGGGCAACATCGCGACTGAGGTTGAGGCATTGTAGCGGCAGTTCACTGGGAAGGTGCTGATCTGCGGTAGCGCCATGCTAGTCCAGGCACTCACCGGTTTCGGGCTGATTGACGAATACCATTTGCTCGTATACCCGGTGGTACTTGGCAGCGGGAAGCGCTTGCTCGTGCAGGTGCCGACCACGAAGTTGGCGCTCGTCGAGGCGAAATCATTCGGCTCCGGCGTTGTGGGACTCACGTACCGGCTTGCCGCAGAGCGATGAATGCCGTTCCGATCATGACACGCACATGACTCTGATGAACGCCGATCGAGATGGCGAGTGATTGCCCGAGCGACGGCGACCGATTTAGGGCCGAGCGATGGACGATGCGATGAGCCCAGTTTATTCAAGACGACAGTTAGGCGCTGCCATTTCGGCGTTCCCAATTGGGCTCGGCTGCATGGCGATGTCGGGCGCGTACGGGCTCAGTGATGAGCGTGAGAGCATCGCCACGATTCACACGGCGCTCGATCGCGGCGTCAATCTCATCGACACGCGCGACTTCTACTAATCGGGGTACAACGAAGCGCTGATCGGGCGCGCGCTCAAGGGCCAACGTGACCGGGCCCTCCTCTCAGTCACGTTCGGCGGCATGCGAGAGCCGGGCGGAACATGGATCGGTGTCGACGCGCGGCCGATTGCGGTCAAGATTGGCTTGCCTTAACAGTAGTGCAGAAGCGTGGAGGAGTCATCTTGGTTTGGGCGTTTAACGTCACCGGTACCGCGGATCTTCTCTACGCATTTTATAAAGGCAGCCGCGTAGACGTCTGAGCTGCGCCCGGACCGCAGAGCGCGGCCTACTTCATCCCGACGGCATTGGTGCCGCTACTTCTGATCACGCACGGCAGTGTGTTTCGCCTTCTGCTTCAGCGGAAGGGCATTTCACCCTGAGTTTAAGTCAAGGCCGTGGGGCGTGGCGCAGTGCAGCAACCTACACAGGGGTCCTAATGCTGTTTCTTGTTGAGATTGATCACGTGAAATCGGGCTTGCCATTGACTGACGAAGCTGGACGAGCTTCTATCGAGAAGGTGATCTTCCCGACTCTCGCCCGCGCCGAACAACTGGTCGCGGAAAAAAAGATATTGGCCGGTGGTCCAGTGGTTGGCCGAATTGCGTTGCGCTTCATCGTGGAGGCGGACTCGTTGCCTGACGTTGACAGCCTCGTCTCCGGCTTACCAGTATGGCCGCTGGCCGAGACGCGAATCACTCCGCTAATCGCTTTTAGTGATCGGCGCGAGAGCGTGCAGGCTCTGTTGGACCGTTTGACCGGCGCATGATTTCACCGAACAGCGAGAGCTGCATGTATTGCCCTCAAGCTTGCGAGGAGAGCCTACAGAGCCGCGCGTTACCATCGGGAATAGAGTGGCGGCAGCGCACGCAATGAAGCAGACGACCCAGCGGCAGACCGAAATGATACCTCCAGCAAATTCCGGTGAGCCAATTAATGCGAAAGAGAAACGAGGAACTCAATGGACAACGTCAATGGCAAATGGGCGCTCGTGACTGGAGCGTCAAGTGGCTTCGGTGTTGAGTTTGCCAAGGTCCTGGCTGAACAGAAGGCTAACCTGGTACTGGCAGCGCGTCGGACAGAACCCATGGAAAGGTTGGCGGCGCAGCTTCAGCAAAGGGAGAGTGTGCAAGTAGTAGTCGAGGGTATAGATCTTTCTCGCGCTGGCGCGGGCGCCGAATTGAAGTCGCGCCTTGATCGCCGGGGTATCTCCGTAGACGTTCTTGTGAACAATGCAGGATATGGCCTCTACGGGGCGTTCCTCGATCAGCCACTTCAGAAGACTCTCGACATGTTGCAGGTCAATATGCTCGCCCTTACCGAACTCACACACATCTTTGCTACAGAAATGATAAAGCGTCGGTCGGGTCATATTCTCTTAATCGCCAGCCTTCTCGGATACCAGGCTGTTCCCGGCTACGCAGCGTACGGAGCAAGCAAAGGCTACGTACTGCTGTTTGGAGAAGCGCTGCACGCAGAGCTTAAACCATTCGGCATCGGAGTGACGGTTTTATCTCCAGGCGCAACCTCGACCGGATTTGGCTCCGTGGCCGGCCAAAGGAACACCTGGGCACTGAGGATGCTGATGATGGAGCCCGGCGCCGTTGCCAGCACCGGCATTCACGCAATGCTGAATCGCAGATCGAGTGTCGTTGCCGGAGCCTTGAATAAGATTGTGGCTTTTTCCAATCGGGTTTCACCTCGCGCGGTGCAACGCATGGTGGTGGGGAAAGTGATGTCAGGCTGAGAGCGGGGAACCGCGAGCCGATGAAAGTGCATTTCCTTTTCGCCTTGACCAAGGAAGGCTTAGAGGAGGGACGACGGAATTGTGGCCGCTGCCGCGATGGCACAGCCAGAAACCGACGGCTCACGAAACGAGGACACAAGATCGGGGAATATGTGAGATGAGACGAACACGGCTAAGCTGTAATGGTCAGTATTTGACCCGACAGATTTGATTCTTGAGTCAAGGCTCATCTGACACTTACCATCTCATCTCCGATCATCGGTCCGGACAGCGAAGGGCCGACCGATGATGACGATGAGATTGACGATGATGATTGATTAAGACCCTGCTATCTGACAGTCGGTCTAATGATCTGACACCGCGTTTTGCAAGCGCATGTCCTGACTTTCACAGCTAAGCCTGTTCTACTTGGCGGGCTACTTGATTCCTGCAGGCCTCGCGCTGCTCTTGGCACCCCAATTCGCTTTGAGACTGCTGTTCTCTAATCGTGACTATGGCGACGTGATGCCACGACTGGTTGGAGTGCTGCTGATCGTTGTCGGAATCATCGTTGTCCAGATCATTCAACACCGTCTCGAATTGCTTTATCTAACGACTCTTTTTGTGCGTGCGTTTATCGTGCCGAGTTTGAGCGGTCTCTACGTTTATTCACGTGATCCGCTCTTTTTATCTTTGGTTTTGATCGTGGGGATCGGGATAATTCTCACTGGAACCAGTTATCTGTTGGAGCGCCGAGGACATTGAGGCGGGATCCGATAGTGTGACTAGGGTCTCAGTTCGCGGGGCACGATCGGTTCCCGTTTGAGAAACGTCCCAACGGCCGACTCGAGCACGGACTGTCATGGCCGAACTATCTGAACATCCAAGCGTCAAACGCTTTCATGAACGGGCCGCGACTGCGGTGGCTGGATCGCCACCGATACGCGACGCTGGCGAGCTGCGGCAGATATATCTCGAAGCCGGTGCTGACGACGTCGGCTTTGTCGAAGTGGATCGGGCGGACCTTGCGAATGAAAGAGCAGACGTTCTAGCCTTCATTCCCCACGTGCATTCAACTCGTAAGTGCAAATTTTGATTTGGGTCAATGAGGGCAAGCTGCTAGTCTCGGGGCTCCTCAGATCGCCAAATCAAAAGGAGCACCGATGGCTCAACCACTTGCCCTCGCCGAAAGACACCAGATTTACGCCTTGAAGAAAGCCGGCCACTCCAAAGCCGAGATCGCCCGCCAACTCCGGCCTCACCCTGCGACCGTCGGGCGCGAGTTGGCGCGCAATAGCGGCGGGCGCGGCTACCGCCCGCAACCAGCCCAGAGCAAAGCCGATGCCTGCAAGCGACTCCGCGTCAGGCCGCGCCTCGGGCCGCTGGCCTGGGCGCTGATTGAAGCGCTGCAGGCGGGAGGACTGGAGCCCGGCACAAGTCAGCGGTCGGCTCCGGGCCGTCCCCGGCTTCCGGGTCAGCCACGAGTGGATTTACCAGCGCATCTATGCTGACCAACGCGCGGGGGGCGAGCTCTGGCGCCACCTCCGCTGTCAGAAACAGCGGCGCAAGCGCTACGGCCGTTACGACCGGCGCGGGCAAATCCCCGGCCGCACGAGTATCGACCGCCGTCCGCGTGTGGTCGAGACCAAGCGCCGCCTCGGTGACTCCCGAGCTCGACACCATCATCGGGCGCCACCATCGGCAGGCGACCATCTCACTCGTCGAACGCAAATCGAAGAACACGCTGCTGGCCAAGGTCAAGCGCAATACGGCAGAGGCCGTCGCGCGAGCCATCACCGGGAGCTTGGCCCCACACACCGAGAAGGTGCACACGCTGACGGCGGATAACGGGCGGGAGCTCGCCCGCCACCAGGTGATCGGGGAGCGGCTGGACGCCAGGTTTTATTTCGCGCCCCCTTACCACTCCTGGGAGCGCGGCCTGAAGGAGAATACCAACGGGTTGGTGAGGCAGTAGTTCCCGAAGAAATCCGACTTCTCAAAGATCAGTGCCGCTGACCTGCGCCGGGTGATGCAGTGGCTCAATCACCGGCCGCGCAAGACGCTCAACTTCAGAACACCCCATCAGGTGTTCTTCAAAACCGAGGAAATTGTATTTACGACTTGAATCCACGTCATGACAAATACGGGTGAACCAATCCATTGATTTTAGTCGGCTCTCAGGGCTACCATCGGATCTACCCTCGTCGCCCGCCGCGCCGGTACGTAACAGGCCAGCAGCGCCACGCTTGCCAGCAGCAACGGGACCAAGATGAACGTCAGCGGATCAGTCGTGCTCACCCCGTACAACAGGCTGCTCATCAGGCGCGTGACGGCGAAAGCCGCGGCCAGCCCTGAGGCCACCCCGACGAGTGTCAGGAACATTCCCTGTTTCAGCACCATCCGCAACACATCGTCCGTCTGCGCGCCGAGCGCGATGCGGATGCCGATCTCATGCGTGCGCTGACTGACTGAGTGCGCAATCACCCCGTACAGCCCGACCACCGCCAATAAAAGTCCGAGCAAACCAAAGACGCCGACGAGCGCTGCGCCGACGCGCACAAACAGCAGGGTGATCCCGCTCAGGTGCGTATTCATCGTCTTGAGGTCGTAGACCGGCATGCCCGGATCCAACGCGCTCACGACCTGACGTGCGGCGGCAGTGACGGCGGCCGGATCGCCTTCGGTGTGTAAGTAAATAATTGATGCCGACTGGTAGTTCTGTGCGAAGGGCAGGTAGACGCACTGGCGCGGCTCTTCGCCGATGGACCCGTACTTGCTGTTTGCGACCACGCCGACGATCTCGACCGGCGGCCCCCCACGCTCGAGCCTGAGCTGTCTGCCGACGGCGCTCTGTCCCGGCCAGTACACCCGGGCCATGGTTTGATTGATGACGGCCACACGCCGAGCCGCTTCGTCGTCACGCAAGGTGAAGACACGCCCTTCGAGGAGGGGGATATTCAGCGTCTCGAAGTAATCGGATGAGACTCGGTTCGCAAGCACGTTGACCGAATCCCCCTTTGCCGTTTCACCGCGTCCGGGCAGAAAAACTTCCGTCGTCGGGACCCAGCCCACGAGCGGTATGTGCGTCCCCAGGCCCGCCGAATGAACCTGTGGCAGTTCATTCAGGCGATCAAGGAGCTGTCGGTAAAACCGTTGCCCGCGCTGCCGGTCGTAGCTCTGCAATTCAGTATCCACCGAAAGCATCAGCACGCCGTCCCGCCGGAAGCCCAGATCAATATGCTGCGCCGCTTGCAGGCTGCGCAGGAACAGTCCCGCGCAGACGAGCAGCAGTAGCGAAGCCGCCACCTGCGACACGACCAGCAGGTTGCGCAAACGATGACTGCCTGCTCCCGACGCGGTTCCGCGCCCCCCTTCCTTCAGCGCCGAACTGAGGTTGAGACGTGAAGACCGGAAGGCCGGAACCAGTCCGGCGATGACGCCGGCGGCGAGCGCGGCAACCAACAGGAAAAGAAAGACGCGCCAGTCCGGCCTCGCCTCGAACCTGACCGGGTTGTCGGTCGCCATTCTGACGGAGGAGAGCAGGCCGGTTGCCCACAGCACGATTACTGCCCCGGCCATTCCGCCGAGCAGGCTGAGCAGCAGGCTTTCACTGAGCAGCAGGCGGATCAGGCGAAAGCGGGTCGCGCCGAGCGCGCTGCGGATCGCCATCTCCTTCTTACGCATGGCGGCGCGGGAGAGGATCAGGTTCGAGACGTTGGCGCAGGCGATCAGCAGGATCAGCCCGACCAGCGCCATGAGAATCGCGGCCATCCTCGGAATGAAAGCCGAAGCGTCGACCCAGGGCCTGGCCCTCGTTTCCGGCACGACAGGAAAGCTCAATTCTTTGAACACGTCGGGATGCTGCCGCGCGATGTTGCGCGCCAGCACCTCCATCGCGGCGCCAGCCTGCATCACGCCCACACCGGGCGCGAGCCGCCCCATCACCCTGAAACTTTCAAGGCCTCTCTGCGTAAATGTATCTTGCTGGTTTTGATGCAATTGCGCCTTCATCATCAACGGCACATAAGCATTGACCGTCAAGATCGGCTCCGTGCCGGGAAAGCTTTTCGGCGCGACGCCGATGATCGTGAATGGCTGGCCATTGAGCTTCACGGGTTTGCCGATCGCCGAAGCGTCGCCGCCGAACCGCCGCTCCCAGTAATCGTAACTGAGCACTATTACCGGGGAGGATCCGATGGTCTGCCCTTCATCGGGCGCAAAGATGCGCCCGTGCGACGCCTCCACGCCGAGCATGGCAAAGTAGTTGCTGCTGACCAGTTCGATCATGCCGCGTTCAGCTTCGCCGTCGATGTTCAGGCTGACGATGTCAGGGACGTACGCGATCACGTCGGTGAAGACGTCACGCTGATTGCGGATGTCCGCGTAATTGAGATAAGACGTCCCGTGCGGTGATTCGGAATGCTGATCTTTGCTGGCCAGCACGACCAGCCGACCGGGCTCCCTGACCGGCAGCGGTTTGAAGAGAATGGAGTTGACGACACTGAAAATCGCCGTGTTTGCGCCGATCCCGAGCGCCAGCATGATGACCGCGATCAACGTGAAGCCGGGTTGCTTCAGCAATATTCGCGCGCTGTAGCGCAGGTCCTGGACAAGTGTTTGCATAGCCCTCCTATATTGATCGAGGTAGATGTGAAGTCACGTCGTTTTTGAGATTGGTGTTTGACCCCGGTCGAAGGGCCGTCGTTTGGGGTCGAGTCCATTGAATCCAGACTTCCGCCATGATGAGGTGCAGCACAAAGCCAATCCAAAACCCGGCGCCGAAAAATTCGTACGGCGTCAAGCCGGAAAAGGGGCTGGTGGCGAAGAAGACGGCGATGATTGGCCGAATCGTCGCGACAGCCAGGCCGATTGAGAAAGCGCGAATCATCCATTCGCGGTGCGACGCAATTTCGCGCCTCAGGATATGTCGGAACGCTTTGCCTAGCGCGAACAGAAACCACAAGCCAAACAACGTCGTTGCCGCCGCCTGATTGACGCCGCCAATTGACGGCATCGCGAAGCTCATCACCAGCGCCGACACGCCAATCACCGCGCCGCACAGGAATAAAATGCGGCCGCTCCGCCGGTGCCATTGGAGATGGCTTTTGCGGAATGTGGAGCTGAACTGCAACGGCCCCAACACGACAAAGAGCAGGCCAGGGAGGATGTGAACGAGCGTCAAAATCGGATGGCGCGCGAACACGTCATCCAGCGCCGCGAACTGCGCCGATCTGGGATCGGGTGGCGCAGTGGGCGGACTGTAGCCATGAATCAAAACAGGCACGAGATGCGCTGCCCTCCGCGCCACGACGAATACTCCGATCAGCGCTAGAACGGTGACCGCGCCCCACAAAATGCGGCGGGCGCGAATGCCAGGTTCCGGGCTTTCCATACTTGTGGCCACCCCTCAAGATTTCTGATTATCTGTTGCAGGACTCGGTTGATCGCGGCATAGCGGTGAGAAGTGCCCCCCTGTTTGAGTAGTATTTGTTGTTCCCGCCATCTTGCGCCCCTTTCCGTCTTCATTTTGACCGCGTTCCACCAGTACCCCGGATCAACATTGTAGATGACAATCGTTACAATATATAATGATTTATATCATAAACTATTACTTTATGCAATAATCCCCGTATGAAGAAAAACGAACCAAGTCAAGGGCCTCAGGGGGTAGCCTTCCTTCTTGCCCAGGTGGGGGCGCATGCCGCCGCGAGATTCGCCGAACTGCTCGCCCCGCTGCACCTTTCGCCGCCGCATGCCGGGATACTTCGGGTGCTGAGTAAGTCAGCAGGTTTAAGCCAGCAGGAGCTGGCGTCGACGCTCAATATGCACCCGAGCCGCCTTGTTGGACTTGTTGATGAACTTGAGACAAACGGTATCCTGGAGCGGCAGGAGAAGGTGGACGACCGGCGCACCCACGCGCTCCACCTTACGGACGAGGGGCAGGCGATCCTCGGCGAGATCAGTCGCATCGCCAAAGAGCACCAGGACTCACTCTTGGCGTCGCTTGGCAAAGAAGAGCGCGAACAGCTGGCAGAGATCCTCCAGCGGATCGCTGACGATCAGGGGTTGACGCCTGGCGTTCACCCAGGCTTCAGCCGGATAGGAAGGAAAGGCAGACCGAAGTGTTAATTCGACGCAGCTCTCCACAGCTTGACGATTACCTCATGGTGACAATACAAGGTGTCGGATTTGGGACCGTTTGATCTCGAAATCGGGCGGCAACATCGAGGGAGGCGTGGCAAAAAACTTGCTTATGGCCGTTATCGCAGCTTCCCGCCTGTTGGGCCTTGTTGGCACTTCAGGCGGATTAGTGATGGCGTGCTCCCTTTACGCTGGGCTCCTCCCGTGGCCTTGAGCAGTCCGTCGAACTTACTTTTGCTCATTTCATCATCCCCTTCTCGATCTTGACATAATCTCCCCACGCCTCGGCGGCCGTGGGGTGGCTGATTTCTGAGACGAGGCAGCCCGCGAGCGCCGCCCGCTGGAATGCGATCCAGCACTTCATTCCGGAAGAGCGATAAAGCAGTAGGGTCTCAGAGACATCGATGGCAAGGCTCCTCGCCCCCTTATGCTGGCCGATGTCTGAACGTGCCGGGGGTCGTACATCGCTATTTGGATCTCCACTGTGGAGAGTTGCTTAGATCATGTAGCGCGAGTATGGAGGTACTGATTCGATGAAACGAAGGCCGACAAAGCGATCAGTGGCGGATGCTTTCGAAATGGTCAGGACCTTGGGGCTAGCGCTACCAGACGTTGAGGCTACCACGAAGT
>Ga0209382_10009892_pt1 | contig 11919 bp, 10 predicted proteins | sample SoiMetdeltSBSDD5_FD_187599 | JGI IMG/M metagenome (GOLD analysis project Ga0209382, IMG submission 187599) | Bulk soil microbial communities from a Populus tree surrounding site in Tennessee, USA - Soil MetaG P. deltoides SBSDD5 (SPAdes) (version 2) | ecosystem: Environmental > Terrestrial >... | reverse complement strand
ATCCCGTTTCAACAACTCTGACCCTTGATCGGTCCCGTTTCAACGACTCTGACCCCTTGATCGGTTGGCGGCCTAGGCTCACGGTCCTTTCCTGAGCGGCCGGTTAGCTTTCCCGCGCACGGCACCCGCGCGACGAGTTGCCGGTTGCCCACCAGGTTCGAGGACGCGTCGTGAAAATCATCCCGCTGCTGGCCGTCGCGGACGTGCCAAACCAGCCGAAAGCGCTAGTCGTCGATGGCTGACTCTCCCCAACCAAAACAGAAAGCGCGAGTGAACATGGCACGCGCCTGGCCCGAGGCGCGCGCGCTCGTCTGGAAGCACCGGCGATCGCTCGCGATCGGCCTCGCGCTCATGCTCGTCAACCGGCTAGCCGGTCTCGTGTTGCCCGCGAGCTCGAAATACCTCATCGACGACGTGCTCGGCAAGCAGCAGCTCGCAATGCTCGTCCCACTCGCCCTGGCCGTCGGCGGCGCGACCGTGGTGCAGGCCATCACATCGTTCACCTTGTCGCAGATCGTGAGCATCGCCGCACAGCGCGCCATCAGCGACATGCGCATCGACGTGCAGCGTCACGTGCTGCGGCTGCCGGTGTCGTTCTTCGATTCGACCAAGTCCGGCGTGCTCATCACGCGGGTGATGACGGATGCGGAAGGGGTCCGGAACCTGATCGGCACCGGGCTGGTGCAGCTCACGGGTGGATTGCTCACGGCCGCTATCGCCCTTGGTGTGCTCTTCTACCTCAACTGGCGCCTCACGGCCTCCACGATCTTCGTGCTGTTGGCGTTTGGCGCGATGATGGCCGTCGCGTTCAAGCGACTTCGGCCGCTTTTCCGCAAGCGCAACGAGATAAACGCCGAGGTGACGGGGCGACTGGGTGAGGCGTTAGGCGGGATTCGGACGGTCAAGGTTTACACGGCCGAGCAACGCGAGGAGCGCACGTTCGCGGAGGGAATCGAGCGACTGTTTCGAAACGTCGCTGCGACGATCACCGGCACCTCGGCCGTCGGGGCGGCCACGACCGTCATCGTCGGGGTCATCGGTGTGCTCATGATCATCGTAGGCGGCCGCTCGATCGCTGGCGGCACGATGACGCTCGGCGACTTCGTGATGTACATCTTCTTCATTGGTCTCGTCGCGGCGCCGCTGGTGCAGATCGCGTCGATCGGGACGCAGGTGAGCGAGGCATTCGCGGGGCTCGACCGGATCCGCGAGATCCGAACGACGGCCACCGAGGACCAGGAGGATGAACGCCGCGAGCCGATCGGCGAGCTGCGCGGTGACGTCGCGTTCGAACACGTGAGCTTCGAGTACGTGCCCGGTGTCTCGGTGCTGCGCGACGTCTCGTTCACGACGGTGGCCGGAACTACCACGGCGCTCGTCGGGTCGAGCGGAGCGGGGAAGAGCACGTTGATCGGGCTCGTCACCGCCTTCAATCGGCCGACGACCGGACGCGTGCTCGTGGACGGGCGGGACGTCGCTACGTTGAGACTACGCGACTACCGCGCGAACCTTGGCGTCGTGATGCAGGACAATTTCCTCTTCGACGGGACGATCAAGGAGAACATCGCGTTCGCGAAGCCCGACGCGACCGATCAGGAGGTCCGGGCGGTCAGCCGCATTGCACACTGCGACGAGTTCATTGAGAAGTTCGAGGCGAAGTACGACACGATCGTCGGTGAGCGCGGCGTCAGGCTCTCAGGCGGGCAGCGGCAACGGGTGGCGATCGCGCGCGCGATCCTCGCGGACCCGCGGGTCCTCATTCTCGATGAGGCGACGTCGAGCCTCGACAGCGAGAGCGAGGCGCTCATTCGCGACGGGCTTCGCTCGCTCCGCCGCGGGCGGACCACCTTCGTCATCGCGCACCGTCTCTCGACGATCGAGAGCGCCGATCAGATCCTCGTCATGGAGGAGGGGCGGATCATCGAGCGCGGCACGCACAGCGAGCTGCTCGCGGCGAACGGACGGTATCGGCAGCTCTACGACAAGCAGTACCACATCGAGCGCGATCAGTTCATCAACCCCGGAGAGGATTTCCTGCCGGTTCCCGACGCAGAGGCAGAGGCGGTTCCGATGCCGCGGCAGTCGCGCGGCGCGCTCTGACCGGCGCGGCGAAGCCGCGGTTGGGCCGTCGCCGCGAGGGCGAGCCCGCGGCGATCCATCCGGGCATGTCATCACTCAGGCTCCGTTGTCATCCCGAGCGAGCTGGCGAGGCCGGCCCTCGCCGCTGTCAAGAGCGAGCGAATGACGATGGAGGGCGTCTTTACACGCCCCGTCCCCGACGGCAGGTTCACGGCGCCAGGACAGGGCGAGCCCCGATCGATGGCGCGGTCAACCGGACCGTGAGGTCCGTTCCGCCCAGCAACCCAACCAGAGGTGCGCATGGACGGTCTCATGATGGAGTATCCGCTGACCATCACCGCGATGCTCCGCCGGACCGAGGCGATGTTCGGTCACAAGGAGATCGTCTCGCGGCGTGCCGATCGTAGTCTCGAGCGGTCGACGTACGCGTCGGCCCTCAAGCGCGCCCGAAGGCTCGCCGCCGCGCTCGAGCAGCTCGGCGTGGGCCGCGGCGACCGCGTGGCGACGCTCTGCTGGAACCACCTCCGACACCTCGAGGCGTACTTCGGCGTGCCCTGCTCGGGTGCCGTCCTGCACACCCTCAATCTTCGCTTGCACATCGACGAGCTCTCCTACATCGCCACGCACGCGGGCGACGTGGCGCTGATCGTCGATCAATCGTTGGTGCCGCTCGCGCAACAGCTTCGGGAGCTCGTCACGTTCAAGCACGTCATCGTGATTCGCGAGAACGCTGACGCCCCACTTCCGCCAAACACGATCGACTACGAAGAGCTCGTCGCGTCGGGGAATCCGCTCTATGACTACCCCGACCTTGCCGAGTCGGAAGCGGCGATGATGTGCTATACGTCCGGGACCACGGGACGCCCGAAGGGCGTGCTCTACTCACATCGGGCGCTCTGCCTGCATACCCTCGGGACTCTCATTGCGGATGTCACCGGTGTCACCGAGCGCGACACCACGCTCGCGGTCGTGCCGATGTTCCACGCGAACGCGTGGGGCCTTCCGTTCACGTCGGCGGTGTCGGGCGCGCGTCAGGTGCTGCCGGGCCCGCACCTCGATGCCACCAGCCTTGTGGAGCTGTGCGAGCAGGAACGTGTGACGATGGCGGCCGGCGTGCCGACGATCTGGCTCGGCATCCTGCAGTACCTCGACGCGAACCCGACGCGTCACGATCTCAGTGCGCTCCGCCGCATGCTCGTTGGCGGCGCGGCGGTTCCCGAGCCGCTCATTCGCGCGTTCCAGGACCGCCATGGCCTGTACATCCAGCAGGGCTGGGGGATGACCGAGACGAGTCCGGTGGGGTCGGTGAGCAAAGTGACGAGCGACCTCGAGGACGCGCCCAGCGACGTGCAGTTCGCCTATCGAGCGAAGGCGGGCATTCCGCTGCCGTTCGTGGAGATTCGTTCGCGACGGGACGACGGCGGCCTCGCCGCGTGGGATGGTGAGACGATGGGCGAGCTCGAGGTTCGTGGTCCGTGGGTCGCGCGCGCGTACTATGACTCGCCCGACTCCGCCGACCGATTCACAAGTGATGGCTGGTTCCGGACAGGAGACATCGCTTCGATCGATCAGCGCGGCTGCATCACCATTCAGGATCGGGCGAAGGATCTCGTGAAGTCCGGCGGCGAGTGGATCAGTAGCGTGGCGCTGGAAGGCGCGTTGCTCTCGCACCCCGACGTCGCCGAGGCGGTCGTGATCGCGGTGCCTCACGCGAAGTGGGACGAGCGCCCTATCGCGGTGATCGTGCCGCGTGCCGGGAAAACGCCAACGCTCGAGTCCGTGCGGGCACATCTTGCGCCGAATTTCGCCAAGTGGTGGCTGCCGGATGACGTCGTGCTCGTCGAGTCGATCCCGCGGTCGGGAACCGGGAAGTACCTGAAGAGCGTTCTCCGCTCGCGCTTCCGTGATGTCCTCGGTACGGTGCCGCGCCCCTCGGAGGCGACCAGTACCGCGGACTGACGACACCGAGGCCGACGTAGCTTTCGCCGAATGAAGCCCAGCGTCATCGCGGCGCGCGTCGGCCTGTACCTCGGCGCGTGCTGGCTCAGCATCGGCGTTCTCGCCACCGGATTTTCACGCGCGGCGGGCATCGCCGTCGCCGTGCTCGCGGTCTATACGACCGTGCCGCTCATCGTGTTCGCCCGGTGGCGCGGATGGCCGTTCTACCCTAACGCGGCATTCCGGCTGCTGGTGGTGCGACCGTTCTGGTACACGCAGCTCCTGTTGCCACTCGTCGCGCTGGGCGGCACGATCGGGGTCATAATTGGTGCGCTCGTGGGGCATGCGCTCGTGGGCGGTCAGATCGCCGCAGCGACGGTGCTCGTCGTCGTCGGCGTCGTGCTGCTCGCGGGCTACGTCGGGTCCCGTCAGCTGGTCGTACGGCGGGTCGACGCGTCCATTCCGGGCCTCGCGCCCGAGTTCGACGGACTCACGATTGCCCAGGTCTCCGACCTTCACATCGGTCCGCACACATCGAGGCGATTCCTGTCGCGGGTGGTGAACGCCGTTCGTGACGCTGGTCCGGACGTCATCGCCGTGACAGGTGATCTGGTTGACGATCGCGCCGAAGACGTCACGGCCTACGCTTCCGCGCTCGGTGAGCTCGACGCGCCGCTCGGCGTCTTCATGATTCCGGGGAATCACGATGTCTACGCGGGGTGGGATGCCGTGGAGCAGCGGCTTCGCCGCGACGTGCCTGCGCGGCTCCTGTTGAATGAAGCCCACGTCATCCGGCGTGGCCCCGCGACGCTCGTGTTCGCAGGCACCGGAGACCCCGCAGGTGGCCGGCGCGGCCAGAGTCGCGCGGCGCCGGACCTCGAGCTCGCGCTCACGGGCGTGCCTAACGGTGCCACGGTCGTGGCATTCGCGCACAACCCGGCGCTGTGGCCGGCACTCATCGCGCGCGGGGTGTCGCTGACGCTGAGCGGCCACACGCATTGGGGACAGCTCGCGCTGCCGCGTGTCGGCTGGAGCCTCGCGTCGCCGTTTCTCGAGCATGCCATGGGCGCGTACCGCGAGCGGGATTCGCTGTTGTACATCAGTCCGGGCACGGGCTATTGGGGGATTCCGTTCCGCCTCGGTGCGCTGCCTGAGGTGACGGTGGTGCGCCTGCGGCGTGCTCCCGTTGCGTTGGCGGTCGGTACGCCGCGTCGCGCGGCGTGATTGGCCCATAATCTGCGGCGCGCCCTCCTCCGGCGTCGTCGTGACGCCACCGCGGTGACCATCACCGCGTTTGCATCTCGCAAGGAGGAAGCGATGCGACGTGGACTCGTGAATCGTCCGTCTGTCACGCGTGCGACGTACGTGGCGCTCCTCGCGGCGTTCACCGCCTGCGATCAGCCACTCACCGCACCGAACGCGTCCCTCACCGTGCTCGCGACGAAATCGGCGAACGACGCCGGTGGGCCGCTCCCGACTCGTTATGTCCTGCCCGGCGATCGCGTGTTCCCGGAGGGTATCGCGTACGAGCAAGGGACCGGGCTGGTCTTCGTCAGTAGCACGACTGACGGCACGGTGTTCCGCGGCGACGACAGCGACGAGATGTTGCAGCCCTTCCTTCTTCCGGGCTCCGACGGGCGCACGACCGCGATCGGACTCGAGGTCGATGGCAACGGTCATCTCTTCGTCGCGGGCGGTGGGACCGGGTTCGTCTTCGTGTACGACGCGTACACGGGCGGGCTCATCGCGAAGCTGTCGGGTGGTTCGTCGCCGACGTTCCTCAACGACATTGCGGTCGACAAGGACGGCGTCGCTTACATCACCGACTCGATGAGCCCGGTGATCTATCGCGTCGTGCCGAACGGCGCGGGCGGGTACACGCTCGAGCGGTGGCTCGAGCTCGCGGGCACGCCGATCGTCTACACCACCGGCTTCAACCTGAATGGCATCGAGGTGTCGTCCAACAGCCGCTACCTGTTCACCGTTCAGTCGAACACCGGGAAGCTCTTCCGCATCGAGATCGCGACGAAGGAGGTCGTGGAGGTGGGCGTGCCCGGCGCTGTGCTCACAGCGGGCGATGGAGTCTGGATGCACGGAAACACGTTCTACGTGCTTCGCAACCAGGCGGAGCTCATCAACGAGATCCGACTTCAGCCCAATCAGGCGCGCGGCACGCTCGTGGGCGTAACGACCGATGCGTCATTCATGTTCCCGACGTCGCTCGTCGGGGCGCGCGGGCGGCTTCTGGTCGTGAACTCCCAATTCGACAAGCGTGCACCGGGGATGACGCCGGTGCTGCCGTTCACCGTGTCGGTCGTGCCGATCCCATGATTCGCGGGTGACCTAACGAGTGCGGTGGCGGTTGGGCCCGCTGCTCGCTGCTCGAGGCTGCCGCTGGCGCTACCACCGCACGCTGACACTGCTTGCCACCGCCGCTCCCACCTCGGGCCGGCTCTCTGCCTCGGCTAGCAGCCTCACGTGTATCCGTGTCGAGAACGCCGTATCTTCGTCGTCACCTGCTAAGCGTCGTGGCACGGATCGGCTCGGTGAAGGCAAGCGAACGGGCGAAGCTGTCGGAGGGTCTCGATGGTGGATGAAGCGAGCCTGGCGGCGTGGATACGGGATCTCCAGACGCGGCGGCCTAGCTACCGGATCGACACGCGAGACGCTGTCGATCGACGGTTCACGTCGATCGCGCTGAGCGAGGGGCTCGTGATCGTGACGACCCCAGCCGGCGACGTCCCGGCGTCGGACGCGCCGTACCTGCTCGGTATCCGCCTAACGGCAACCGGCGAGCGGCTGCTCGCCCGCTACACCGCAGCCGGCGCCGGCTGACGCCAACACGCCGCGTCCGCGTCCGCCGATACGTTCCGGACCGGCCCGCGTGCGTTCGATGACATGCGCGAGACGGCAGCTGCCTACACTGCCGTCGTGCTCGCCGCAGTCCGTTCCGCCGCCGTGCTCGGCATCGATGCCTACGACGTCACCGTGGAGGTGCACGTCGCCCAGGGGCTGCCGGTGTGGACGATCGTTGGCCTGCCCGTCGGCGCGGTGAAGGAGAGCCGAGAGCGCGTGAGTGCCGCGTTGGTGAACAGCGGGTTCGACGTGCCGCACCGGCGAGTTACGGTAAATTTGGCGCCCGCCGATGTGCGGAAGGAGGGGAGCTCGTTCGACCTACCGATTGCGTTAGGCTTCCTCGCGGCCACTGGCCAGCTGGCCCCGGAAGCGCTCGCCGGCGTCGTCGCCATCGGCGAGCTGGGGCTCGACGGGACGCTCCGCCCCGTGCGCGGCACGCTCTCCGTCGCGCGCCGGGTCGGTGCCAACCTGAGGCGGCGCCGCGCGGGCCGTACGCCTCCAACTCTCCTCCTGCCACCGCCTAACGTCGCCGAGGCGGCGCTCGTGTCGCGGCTCGCCCTCTCGGCCCCGACGACGTTGGCGGAGGCCGTCGGGCAGCTCCACGCCGGCGGCCTTCGACCCCCCGCACCGAGCGAGACGACGTCCGCGGCCAGATCCGCGGACTCCGTCGATCTCGCCGAGGTCGTCGGCCAGGAGATCGCGAAGCGTGCGCTCGAGATCGCGGCCGCCGGCGCGCACGCCGTGCTCATGATCGGCCCGCCCGGGGCAGGGAAGACGATGCTTGCGCGACGCCTCCCGACGATACTCCCGGCACTCACCGAGGAGGAAGCGCTCGAGGTCGTCGCCATTCACTCGGTGGCCGGGCTGCTTGCGCCCGGCGCCGCGACGTCCGTTACGCGGCCGTTTCGCGCGCCCCATCACACCCTGTCGGCCGCGGGGCTCATCGGCGGCGGCAGCAACCCCCGCCCCGGCGAAGCGAGCCTGGCGCACCATGGCGTGTTGTTCCTCGACGAGCTCCAGGAGATCCCGCGCCACGTGCTCGATGCCCTGCGGCAGCCGCTCGAGGACGGGCGCGTCGTCATCGCGCGCGCGGCGACCGCCGTGGTATTCCCTGCGCAGTTCACGCTCGTGGCCGCAATGAACCCGTGCCCGTGTGGGCGCGCCGGAGACGCGCGCGGCGGGTGCTCGTGCGCGTCGTCGGAGATCGCGCACCACCAGTCGCGGCTCTCCGGCCCGTTGGCGGACCGCATCGACATGCAAGTCCGGCTCTCGGCCGTCCCCGTGCGCGAGCTGGGTCGGCAAGACGGTGGGGAGTCGTCGGCGACGGTTCGCGTGCGCGTCGAGCGAGCGCGTGCTCGGCAGCGCGCGCGGTATCGCGGAGTTTCGCGCGTGCGGTGTAACGCGCACGCGTCGGGACGGTGGCTCGATACCCGCACTCCGGTTGACACCGACGCGCGGGATCTACTCGCGTCGGCGGCGGAGCGGTGCGGGCTGTCAGCGCGGGCCTATCATCGCGTCCTCAAAGTCGCCCGCACGATCGCGGACCTCGACGACTCGACCGCCGTCGCGTGGACGCACGTCGCCGAAGCGCTGCGTTACCGGCCGCTCGACTCCCGATCAGGGGAGCGGATCGCTCCGCCGGACGGCGAGGTCGCTCTCGCGACGTGACGCGCGAGCGGCGCGATAGGCGGGTCGGAGCACTCATCTTGCCTTGATGGGCTCCGGTTGCTAATCACCGGAGCGGAATGACCACCACGGTCGTTCATCGCGCCACGCCGCCGATCACGCACAAGCAGGTCCTCGTGATCTTCAGCGGGCTGGCGTTGGCGATGCTCCTGGCCGCGCTGGACTCGACCATCGTCGCGACCGCACTCCCCACGATCGTCGGCGAGCTTGGCGGGCTCAATCATCTCGCCTGGGTCGTCACCGCGTACCTGCTCGCGCAGACGATCGTCACGCCGCTGTACGGCAAGCTCGGAGACCTTTACGGTCGCAAGCGCATCATGCAGGGGGCGATCGTAGTCTTTCTCATTGGCTCCGCGCTCTGCGGTATGAGTGGGACCATGACGCAGCTCATCATCTACCGCGCCATCCAGGGGCTCGGTGGCGGCGGGCTGTTGGTCACGACGCAGGCGATCGTGGGCGACATCGTCCCGGCGCGGGACCGTGGGCGCTACCAGGGTTAGAGTTGATTCCGGAGCCGCATCCGGCGGCGCTCGATGGGCGTCGAGCTCCTGACGGAGTGGCGGACAACGGGAGTTGAGTGCCGACCCCTCGGCCACGCGGCTAATTTGTCTCGGATGACGCAGTCGCTTTCGATCGAACCTCGCCCCAACGACAGCGCGAAGCCGTCGGCCGACGACCGCGCGTTCGAGGCTCGCCTCCTTACGTGGTTTCGCGCGCACGGATCGGTTCTCGTCGGCTTCAGTGGTGGCGTCGATTCCGCGTACCTCGCGTGCGTGGCGGTGGATGCACTCGGGCCGGAGCAGGTCCTCGCCGTCATCGGGCGCAGCGCGTCGTACCCCGAGGAGCAGTGGGCACGCGCGCGTAATGTGGCGCGCGACTTCGGTATCCCGGTGCTCGAGGTCTCGACTGACGAGCTGAACGACCCTCGCTACGCCGCGAATCCATCGAACCGTTGTTACTTCTGCAAGACCGAGCTGTGGGGAGTGCTCGCCCCCATCGCGCGCGAGCGTGGCTTCACGACAATCGTGGACGGCACGAACGCGGACGACCTTTCGGATCATCGTCCGGGCGCTCGCGCGGCGATGGAGCAGGGCGTGCGTTCGCCTCTCGCGGAGCTCGGCTTCACGAAGATGGATATCAGACGACTGTCGCGCGCGCGCGGGATTCCCACGTGGACGCAGCCATCGTCGCCGTGCCTGTCGTCGCGGATCCCGTACGGCACTGCGGTGACGATCGAGCGACTGCATCAGATCGAGCGCGCGGAGCGGCTGCTTCGCGAGCTCGGCGTTGTCGGCGATCTCCGCGTCCGTTACCACGGCGATCTCGCGCGAGTGGAGATGGGCGCGCTCGACGATTGGACCGATGACGCCTCGTGCCGTTCGATTGCCGGTGCGGTCGGCGCGGCCGGGTTCGAGCGTGCGGCGGTCGATGTCCGTGGCTTTCGATCGGGATCGCTCAACGTCCTGGGCGGCGTCGTGGCCGAGCCACTCGTGCGCGCGCGCGACTCGTCAGGCGCGGGCGATGCGGTGTCGTTATCGGAGGCGCTGCACCGTAACGGGATCCCGTGCCTGGTGGAGGCGCGAGAGCGTCTCGCGCTCGTGGTGCCATTGTCGGACGACGCGCGCGCGCGCTCGCTCGCGGCGGGTATGCGTGCGCGGCTCGGGGACGCCGCTCGCAGCCACGGCTTCACTCACCTGGCGATCGAGCTGCCGTTGGCCAGCTCGTCATCCGCCGTCGGGAACACGGTGGCTGGTGACGATGCGACTGTTCCTCGCGATTAACCTCCCAGCGGCGGTACGAGACAGGATCTTCCAGGACGCCGAGCCGCTTCGTGCAGCCTCCGCCGCGGTGAAGTGGATCGCGGCTCCCTCCCTTCACGTCACGCTCAAGTTCCTCGGCGAGCAGGACGAGTCGCGAGTGGAAGACATTCAGCGTGCGGTCTCCGGCGCGGTTTCGATGCACGCGCCGTTCAACGTCGAGACTACCGAGTTCGGGGCGTTCCCAAACTTCCACCGACCCCGTGTCGTATGGCTCGGCATGACCGCCGAAACCAGACTTCGAGCGCTCGCCGGCGACATCGACCGCGCGCTCGCCCCGCTCGGATTCGCGCCGGAGGCGCGAGCGTTCCAGGCTCACGTGACGCTTGGCCGCGTTCGCGGCGAGATGCGGCTTCCGGATGCGAAAGCGCTCGCGCAGGCAGCAGCGCTTCGACTGACCCGGCGCGCATTTCCCGTTAGAACGGTAGACTTGATGCGGAGCGAGCTCGGCCCCGGCGGGTCCAGGTACTCGGTGGTGGCTGCCATACCCCTTCATGCGCGAGGAACGTGAATGTTCGGGTGTCTGCGCAGGATCGGCTGTCTGTTCGTCCTGCTCTGCGCAGCCGTCGTCGCCTACTTCATGCGCGACCGGTGGCTGCCCTTGATCGGAGTCAAACCCGCTGCTCGGGCGGTGGAGGTCGGCGGGCCGGTGTGGCAGCCGGTCAGCGACGACGCGGCGGCCCGTGCACGGCGCGGCATCGAGTCGCTCGGCCGGCGGAACGGTCCGGTGTTCGTGAACCTCGCGCCGGGTGAGCTTGCGTCGTACTTCTACATCGCGCTCGCACAGCAGTTGCCGCCGTCCGCGGACAGCATCGAAGCCACGACGATCGGCAACCGGATGTACGTTCGCGCGGTGGTTTCGCTCGATGAGTTCAAGGCGGTGGACGCTCTCGGCCCACTGTCAGGCATGCTGGGGCGCCGCGAGCGACTGCAGATGGGCGGCACGTTCGTGATGATCAAGCCTGGTCTGGCGCAGTTCCTCGTCGAGGACATTCGAGTGGGCCAGCTGGCGATCCCGCGCGGCGCGGTGCCCAAGGTGTTGCGGCAGATCCGCCGAGGCACTCGCCCTGAAGGGCTGGCGGAGAATGGTCTGCCCTTCGTGGTGCCGACGTATCTCGGCGACGCGCGCGTCGCGAACGACAAGATCACCGTCTACAAGATCACGAAGTGAGCCGCCGCATCCTGGTCGTCGACGACGAGCAAGGCATCCGCGCCGCGCTCGGGCAGCTGCTCGAGTTCGAGGGATACGAAGTGCGCACAGCGTCCGGCGCCGCTGACGGTATCGCGGAGTACGAGAAGTGGCGTCCGAATCTGGTGTTCATGGACGTGAAGATGGCCGGCATGGACGGCTTGGAGGGCCTTCGACGCATCAAGCAGATCGATCCATCGGCGACGGTGGTGATGATCAGCGGTCACGCGACCATTCAGACCGCCGTCGAGGCGACGCAGCTCGGGGCGTACGACATCCTCGAGAAGCCGCTGGACACCGATCGCATTCTCGTCCTGCTTCGCAATGCGCTGCAGCATCTCGATCTGCAGGAAG
>Ga0209382_10009891_pt1 | contig 11920 bp, 13 predicted proteins | sample SoiMetdeltSBSDD5_FD_187599 | JGI IMG/M metagenome (GOLD analysis project Ga0209382, IMG submission 187599) | Bulk soil microbial communities from a Populus tree surrounding site in Tennessee, USA - Soil MetaG P. deltoides SBSDD5 (SPAdes) (version 2) | ecosystem: Environmental > Terrestrial >... | reverse complement strand
CTCGAAGAGAAAGCTTGGTCGCCGATGGGGCAAGCTCCATCGATTGGCGTATGTGGCGGCGGCCGGTGGAACTCTGCACTTCTGGCAGTTGGTGAAGGCCGACACGACCGAGCCGTGGCGGTGGGCCGCGGGCTTCGCAATCCTGTTTGGGCTTCGCGTGTGGTGGGCTTATCGGCCGAAACTAGCGATTGCGGCCGAAAGGCAAAGGGCAAATGTCAAAGGGCAAGGGAATCAAAGCCAGCCGGATCGTTTGAAGCCGACGTAAAGCGCGACGCACGCGCCAGCCATCACCACGATCGAGACCTGATAGCCGTAGGCCCAGCTCAGCTCCGGCATGTGCTTGAAGTTCATCCCGTAGATGCCGGCAATCATCGTCGGCACGGCGATCATCGCCGCCCAGGCGGTGATGCGCTTCATGTGCTCGTTCTGGGCGTGTGACATCAGCGACAGGTGGGCTTCGAGGGCCGTGGTGAGCAGTTCCCGCTGCGCGTCGATCGTTTCGTTCAGTCGCACGATGTGGTCGTAGACGTCGCGGAAGTAGACGCGCGTGTCCTCGGGGATGTGCGGCAGATCGAACCGCATCAGCCGATTGCAGACTTCGACGAGCGGCGTCACCGCGCGGCGCAGTGACAGCAGGTCGCGCTTGAGCTGATAGATGCGCGATGTCGCGTTGCCGCTGTCGGCCATCCCGAAGATCGTCTCTTCGAGTTCCTCGACCTCCTCCTCGATCTGCTGTACCACGGGCAGGTACTGATCGACGACGAAGTCCATCAAGGCATAGAGGACGTATCCGGGTCCCTTCGAGAGCAGATGCGGCGTGGACTCGCAGCGCTGCCGAACGCTGATGTGCGAGCGAAGCGAGCCGTGGCGGACGGTCACGAGGTAATTGCGTCCGAGAAAGATGTGCGTCTCGCCGAACTCCAGGTGGCGGGACGCCGTCGACATGTGCGCGGTGCGGAGGACGACGAACAGCGAATCCTCGTAGAGTTCGAGCTTCGGTCGCTGGTGGGCTTTGTAGGCGTCCTCGACGGCGAGGTCGTGGAGTCCGAACTGCTGTTGCACCTTCTGCAGCACGTCGCGCTCGGGTTCGTAGAGGCCGAGCCAGACGAACTGATTGTCGCGGCCGAGCGCCGGCCGTATCTGTTCGATGCCCAGGTCGGCGACCCTCGCCCCGCCGCAGTAGGCGGCGCAGTCGATGACCGTCGGCGGTGCCGGCGCCGGTGTCGGCGACTGCGATTCGAGCACCTCGGGCATCGTCTCAGCTTACGCCAACTTCGAAGTCACGTCGTTAACTTCACACAACCCGGTCTCATCGCGGCGGGTCTGTAGACCCGCCACGGATCCACGGCGGGCCTGTAGAATGCCTACCGCCCTATGAACCCATCGGCTCCTGCGTCCCGTCTGGTCCTGCTGCAGGGCACGCTCGACATGCTCATTCTTCAGACGCTCCAGTGGGGGCCGCAGCACGGCTATGCGATCACGCAGATGATACGAGCGAGGTCGTCGGAGGCCCTCCAGGTCGAGACAGGCTCGCTGTATCCGGCGCTGCATCGTCTCGAGCGTCAGGGCTGGGTCAAGGCGGAGTGGGGACAGACCGACACCAACCAGCAGGCGAAGTTCTATCGGCTCACCGCCGCCGGCAAGAAACAGCTCGTGCGAGAGCGCGACCGGTGGTCGCAGCTGGTCGCCGCCATCGGCGGCGTGCTGGATGCCGACCCGGCCAAGGGCTGAAATCAATTCCCGCGCAAAGCTTCGCCGCGCCGGCGCGGCCCCTTGACTCCCGGCTCGCCGATGCCCAAGATGCTCCGGTGAGGGCATAACCCCATGACCAGACAGGCACGCATTCTCTTCGCTTTCATATCTGCCGCCGTGATCGTTACCCGACTCGCGCTGCAGGCGCAGGCCCCTCAGCGCAGCGGAACGTCCGCAGCCGCCGCGCCAGCCAAGCCCGCGCCGACCAGGACGGCTCCACCCTACGTGCCGCCGAAAACGCCATGGGGTGACCCCGATCTGCAGGGCACCTATACCAACAAGGACGAGAACGGCATTCCGATGGAGCGCCCGGGCCAGTTCGATGGCAAGAGCGTGGACGATGTGGACGACTCTGAGTTCGCGGAGATCGTGCGCGAGCGTCAGCAACGGGCGCTGGCCAGTGCGGCGGGCATCGGCGGTGCGGACACGGGGGCCGGACCGGTCCATTGGTACGAGCACTACAACGCCAAGAACAGCCGCGCCTGGCTCATCACCGATCCGGCCGATGGCCGTATCCCGCCGCTAACCGCGAGCGGGCAGAAGGCGGCGGATGCGCGCGCGCTGGCACGGAAGAATAGTGGCCGCGGACCGGCGGACTCATGGGAGGACCGCAGCCTTTACGACCGCTGCATCACTCGTGGCGTGCCCGGCTCGATGATGCCGGCGATCTACGGCAACGCCTACGACATCACGCAGGCGCCGGGCGTCGTGGCGATCCGCTACGAGATGATTCACGAGACGCGCGTCATTCCGCTCGACGACTCACCTAGGCCGGGTAAGACCATCACCTCGTACATGGGTTCGGCCCGCGGTCACTGGGAAGGCAACACGCTGGTCGTGGTGACGAAGAACTTCAACGACCGCGGCGCGTATCGCAACGCCACCCCGGAGTCCTATACGCTGATCGAGCGCTTCACGCCCATCGCGCCGAACAAGGTGCAGTGGGCAGTGACCATCGACGACGCCGGGACGTGGGCGAAGCCATGGACGTTCGAGATGAACCTGACCAGGGACGCGTCGCAGCCGCTCTTCGAATACGGGTGCCACGAAGGGAACTACGGGCTGCGCAACATCCTGAGCGCAGCGCGGGCGGAAGAGAAGGCTGCGAAAGACAAGAGCAAGTAATGCGCGCCGGTCAGGCGGGTCTCACGACCCGCCTCTACGTCGGCGTGCTGTGCGGCGCGGCGGTCTTCGCCGCGCACCCGCTCCTCGCGCATCATTCTTTCGCCATGTTCGACACGGCGAAGCGCGTCACGATGAGCGGCACGGTGACCGCATTCGAGTGGACCAATCCTCACGTCTACATCGAGCTCGATGTTCCCGACGAGAAAGGCGCCGTCAAGCACTGGAGCGTCGAGCTGGGCAGCCCCAGCATCCTGATGCAAGCGGGCTGGAAGTTCACCGACGTGAAAGCGAACGACAAGATCACCGTCGTGCTGAATCCGCTTCGCAGCGGCGAAGCCGGCGGTCTGCTCGTGACCGCCACGGTGCGCGATGGCCGTGTGCTCGGCAACGGGCCGGGTCGCGTCGGGGGACAGCCGTGAACATTCGTGTGGCGGCATTCCTTCTGCTCTGGTGCGCGGGCGCTGCGCACGCGCAGCCGCCGCCGGATTTGTCCGGCGTCTGGGCTCCGTATCGTCCCGGCCGCGGCGCCGATCCGAAGCTCAATCCTCCTGCGCCAACGCCCATCGTGCTGAAGGCGCAGTACGCAAAGCCGTACGAAGCGCGCCGGGCCGCAGAAGACGAGGCGATCAAGCGTGGCGAACCGTTGGGAACCGCTGCCGTGCAATGTGTGCCGTATGGATTTCCGCGCATGATGGCGGTGGCGCTGTATCCGGCCGAGATCATCCAGCGTCAGGCGCAGATCACCATCATCACCGAGGCGTTCAGTGAAGTGCGGAGGGTCTACATGAACCAGCCGCAGTTGCCGATCGACGAAGTGCCGCCGGGCTACTACGGACACTCGGTGGGGAAGTGGGACGGCGACACGCTCGTGATCGATACCGTCGGTATCAAAGAGTCGGTGCTCGGCTATCAGAACACGCCGCACAGTACTCAGATGCGGATTACGGAGCGGATCCGCTTGATCACGGCAGACCTGCTACACGATCAGATCACTGTCGAGGACCCTGTCGTGCTCGAGAAGCCGTTCACCTACACGCTCGCCTACCGGCGGATGCCGAACTACAAGATGGTCGAGTTCGTGTGTGAGAACAACCGCGAGTACCTCGATGAAAAAGGTGCCGTCAAGATGAAGCTGCGGGAGCGCTAAAGCAAGGTCAAACGGCAACGGGCAAAAGTAGGGTCAAAGGTTCGAAGCGTCAGGTCGAAGGTTCGAGGTGAAAGTGCGAAGTCTAGGAATCAAGGTCAAGGTGGCGTTCGTTGCCATTGTCTCGATCGCGGCGGCGGCCCCGTTAGCGGCGCAACAGGCGCCTCCGGTCCCGCTGAATCCTCTGGCGCCGGCGAATCTGGCCAAGCCGCGCCCGAAGCCGCCGTTCGATCTCACCGGCACCTGGTTCATCGACATGGCCGGCAGTCAGAATTCGTGGCGGTTTGGACCGCCGCCGCCGGCGAACAAGATGACGTCGGAGACGCAGAAACATTTCGAGGCCGCGCAAAAGGCCCAGAAGGAAGGCAAGGCCTACCGCGACGACATCGGCCAGTGCTGGCCGGCCGGCCTGCCGCTGATCATGACCCGCGTGTGGCCCATCGCGATGATCCAATTGCCGACGGCCATCTACATGGTCAGTCACTTCATGAACAGCCTGCGGATCATCTATCTCGACGGACGGCCGCACTCCGATCCTGATGTCGTGGTGCGCACGTTCAATGGCGAGTCGATCGGCAAGTGGGACGGCGACACGCTCGTCGTCGACACCACGCACTTCGTCAACGATCATCACTGGATCGACGCTGGCATTCCCGCCACCGACGCCCTGCACGTCGTCGAGCGGATGCGGTTGCTCAAGGGCGGCGCCGTGCTCGAGATCGAATACACGTTGACCGACCCGAAAAGCTGGCAAGGCGACATGAAGTGGACCAAGCGCTGGAACCGAGTCGACGATCAGGAGGTCACGGAAGTGACGTGCACGCCGGATCTCAACTCGCACATTCCCAGCACGCAGTCGGAGTTCCAAGCCCGGTAGCGCGCGTCCGTCGTCGCCAGGACGATGGCGGGACGTGCCGGAGAGACGTTATGAGATCCGTTGTGTTGTGCGCGGCGCTGGTGCTCGCGTCCACGATTGTCGCCGCGCATCACTCGTCGGCGGGCATCGACCGCACCAAGTCGGTGGAGCTGGTCGGGACCATCAAGCAGTTCTCGTGGACGAATCCGCATTCGTGGATGGAAGTCGAGGTGCCCGATCAAAAGGGCGGCACCGTCGTCTGGAAAGTCGAGATGACCTCGCCGGCGTATCTGGTTCGCGCGGGATGGAAGTCCACGACGGTGAAGCAAGGTGACGAAGTGAAGGTCACCGTGCGCCCATTGCGTGATGGATCGCCAGGCGGCCTGTTCGTGTCGGTTCTGCTGGCCGATGGCCGCACGTTCACCGAACGGCCGCTGGCCGCGGCACCGGCGGCGGCAAATCCTTAAGGTCGGTCCAGCGTGTGCCGGACGCTGCGCAGCAGACCCAGCTTCGTGAACGGCTTCTGCAGCAGCGTGAACGACGACGTGCCGGCGCCGTGCTGGGCGAGCACCTCCTGCGAGTACCCCGACATGTAGATGATCTTCTGCGCGGGCGCGTCAGCGTGAATCTGTTCGCCAAGCGCCCACCCCGTCATACGCGGCATCACCACGTCGATGAGGAGCAGGTCGAACGGTTCCGTGCGCTGCCGCCACAGTTCGAGCGCCGCTTCACCGCTATCGACCGCTGTGACCCGATACCCTGACTTGGTGAGAATCTCGCTGGCGACATTCCGCACCGACTCCCGTCCTCGACGAGCAGGATGCGCTCGGTTCCAGCCACGGCATCGAGCGAGGCCTTCGCCTGACGGGCGCGTTCGCGGGGACCCACCGCGACTGGCAGCAGCATCGTGAAGGTCGTGCCAACGCCGGGCTCCGAGTCGATTTTGATCTGCCCGCCGCTCTGCGTAATGATGCCATGCACCATTGGTAGACCAAGCCCGGTGCCGCGCTCCTTCTTCGTCGTGTAGAACGGCTCGAAGGCGCGATCCTTCACCTCGTGGCTCATCCCCTCGCCGGTATCGTGGACGGAGAGTTCCACGTACCGCCCGGCCGGCAAACCCCAGAACACCGCGGTATCGTCGAGCACGGTGCTCGACGTGCGGATGGTAATCGTGCCGCCGCCTGGCATGGCGTCGCGCGCGTTCACGACCAGGTTGGTGAGCACCTGGCTCATTTGATCCGGGTCGACGAGCACATGCGGCGGCGCCGGATCGAGTTCGAGCACGATCTCGACGTGTTCGCCAATCAGCCGCGCCAGCATCTTGTGCGTGTTGATCACCGACTCGTTCAGGTCGAGCACCTTTGGTGCATGAACGTGACGGCGCGCAAACGTCAACAGCTGGCGAGTCAGCGCGGCCGCCCGCCGGCCGGCCTGCTGGATGTCGACGACCGATCGCCGCGACGCGTGTTGCTCGTCGATTTCCTCGAGCACGATCTCCGCGGATGCCAGCACGACAGTGAGAATGTTGTTGAAGTCATGCGCCACGCCGCCGGCCAGTTGGCCGACCGCTTCGAGCTTCTGGGCGTGGCGCAGTTGTTCGGCCAGACGCGTGCGCTCGGTCACGTCACGCAGCGTCGCGAGGAACGCCGGCCGATGATTCCACGTGTACGGCACGACGTGGAGTTCGGCCGTCCGTCGTTCGCGGCCGTTCGCGATCTCGATCTCCAGTGCCTGGTTTTCGTGAATCGAGAAGGGGAACGGCTGACCGACGAAATCGCTGGCCGAGCGCCCCAGCAGAGTCAGCGCCGCCTGGTTCACGAACAACACAATGCCATGCTCGTCGGTCACCACTTCACCGTCGTGGCTCTCGGTCAGCGACTGTTCGATGTGCAGGCGCATCGCTTCCGAGCGATGCCGCTCCAGCGAGTAGAGCATCGCGCGGGCCATCAGCTGGGTGCTGGTTGCGTTCTTGTTGAGGAAGTCTTGAGCGCCGGCGCCCAGCACGTCGGCCTGCAGACTGCGTCGCCCGTCATCTGAGAGGACAACGATGGGCGTCTCGGGACACGCGCGCCGTATGGCCTTCAAGGTGTCGAGGCCCGTCGAATCAGGCAGGTTCAGGTCGATGATCAGCGAGTCGTAGTGCCGATGCGACACCAGCGTCATCGCTTCTGAAAGCGTGCCGGCGTCGTCGATGGTCAGAACGAAGTCGTGCATCTCAGCGAGATGCTGGCGTATCAATTCACGATCGTCGCGGTTGTCCTCGACGAGGAGCAGGCGATACGCAGGGAACGACACTGCCTTGAAAGAAACCGTCATGCGTTCCGTGACGCAACCTCGCGGTCGGGATTGGCTCGTCGGACACAGCTTGTGCGAGGCGTAAGGGGGAGCCTGGACGTGTCGATCACTACATGACTCGTAAACGAAGGTCGGCGCGCGCCCGAACACGCACCTGTGCTGGCACGATGAGCAGTGCGGTTGAGTTGGTGCAAACAGCTCGGATGCACCGAGGCCAAGTCTATCGGTGGAGACGAGGATTCGCGGCGTCGTTGCATACTTTTCTGTCGCTACCCCAGCCTTGGGAACAGAGCCGAGACAGCCGATTCAATGCACTAAGATGGGCTGCGTACGAAAGGTGCGTCTCGCGTGACCCCAAGCAGTGAGGGCCGAGTTCCGAACGTGCTGGTCGTTGAAGACGATGAGATGCTCGCTGCGCGTCTGAGCGATTATCTGGGTGCACGCGGAATGTCGGCGACGCCGGTCGAAACGTTGCCGTCGGCGCGGCAGATGTTGAAGCGACATCAGTTCGATGTCGTGGTGCTCGATCTCAATCTCGGCGAACACGATGGGCTCTCACTCGCTCGCGAGTTGGCTGAGAATGCCGGCCCACCGGTCGTAATCGCCTCCTCTCGCATCGATGAATCCGACCGCGTGCTCGGCCTCGAGCTCGGCGCTGATGATTATCTCGTCAAGCCATTCAGCTTTCGCGAACTGCTGGCGCGGATCAAAGTGGTGCTGCGTCGCACCGGGACGTCGCGCCGCGCGCTGAGCCGGCGGATCGCGACGTTCGGTGGATGGACGTTCGACGCATCGGCGCTGCGGCTGACGGATCAATCGGGACGCGACATTGCGGTAACCGGCGGCGAAATGACACTGCTGCGTGTCTTCATCGAGCATCCCAACCGTGTGCTCTTGCGCAGCCAGATCCTCGCGCTGACGAAGCGGAGCGACGCCGACGTGTTCGATCGCGCGATTGACGTGCTGGTTGGCCGGCTTCGCCGCAAGATCGAGGATGACCCGAAACGGCCCCGCCTGATTCTCACCGTGCGCGGCGAAGGCTACCGGTTCGCCGCAGACGTGAAGTGGTCAGCGACCACTGACTGAAGGCCTCCCCGATACCGATACACGACCTGTCAGACGGTGAGCGTCGTGATAGTACAGTGCTCCCTGGATGAGTCGGCCAGCGTGGTGGCGTCTTCTGCCGCTGATCGTGCTCAGTGGGTTCGCCGGGCGCGCGGTGTGGCTCGCGTGGCAATACTACTTTGCGGCCGCTCCGCGCTACCGCGTCGAGAGCGCGATGATCGCCCTGGTGATCGTCGGCGCGATCGTGGTGGCGCTGCGCCGCGACAACCGGCGTTCTAACGATGCAGGGCTGCCTGAAGGCGGCCCCTCCTTCGAAGCTAGCAACGACCGTGATTCCGATGACGCGCCGGCGTCTCTGGCGTGGCTGCCGGTGTTCATCATCGCCGCGGTGGCGCTGTATCAGCGCTCGATCACGATCGGGTTTCTATCCGACGACTACACGCTCCGAGCCATGGCCCAGTCCGACAGCCTGGGCTCGACGTCTAGCTGGTTCTTTCGTCCGGTGCCGCTCCTGTTGTGGCGCGGGATTCTCGCCGTCGTCGATACGCCCGCGGCACTGCACCTTCTCAACGTCGCGCTCCATGGCGTCAACGCTTTTCTCGTCGCCGCGCTCGGGTGCGCGATGGGCATGCGACGTCACGCAGCGCTCGGGGCAGCCGCGCTGTTTCTGACCTTCCCGGCGCTGCCAGAGGCTGTCGTTTGGGCCGCGGGCATCCAGGACGTCCTGATGACGACCACGGCGCTCGGTGCCGTCGTGCTCTGTGCGCGGGACACACCGATGAGCGGTTGGCGAATCGCGCTCGTCTGTGGACTGCTGATGCTGGGATTCGGGTCGAAGGAAACAGCGGTGTGTATCCCGGTCCTCATCGCGCTGTGCTGTCTGACGCGTGAGCATATGCGACGCGACACGGTGCTCTACGCCGCGATTGCCAGCATCACCGCGGTGTACCTGGCCATTCGCCTGCCGATGGGAATCGGCAGTGACTACCTCGGCGCTCCGACGCGGTACTTCTTCAAACAGATGGTCGTGATCGCGTTCGGCACGCTCGCCGCGCCATGGCGCGCTCCGGCGTCGTCTGTCGATCGGTGGCTGTCATTTGCGGCGGTTGCCTTCACAGTGGCTCTGCTGGTGTACGCGTGCCTGACCTGGCGTCGTTCGGAACGGCGGCTGCAGCGCGATATCCGGCTGTCGCTCTGGGTGTTCGCGTCGATCGGCCCCGTGTTCAGTTTCTTCTTCATTGGTCCGACGCTCGAAGGCGCGCGGTACCTCTATCTCGGAGCTGGTGCGTGGACGCTGGTCGTTGCTGATCTGATCGCCGCTGCCAGCGAGCGGGTCGAGAATCGGGGGCGTATATTCGGTGCGGCCATCGCGACGATCGTGGTAGTCTTCACCGTATCCGTTCAGCGTGAGATAGGCGTGTGGCGGCAGGCGGCTGACCTCCGCGACCGTGTGCTCGCCGACGCCCGCAGCGCGATCGATCGGGCCGGATGCACCCAGCCGATCTTCAGCGGGGTGCCCGACTCTGTGGACGGCGCCTACGTCTTCCGGAACGGGTTCTCCGAGGCGTTGGCCGCTCCCGACCTCGACAACCGCGATCCCGACTGCACATTTACATGGCGCGGCGACGGTTTCGTTCGCTCCAGATAGCGTTGTGGCACAGCTTGTCGATCTCGAGTCTCCCTGTTCGACGTGTCAATAGAGGAGAGAAACCCATGCGATTCCTGGTGATGGTCAAAGCCACGAAGGATTCCGAAGCGGGAAAGATGCCGGACACCAAGCTGCTCGAGGAGATGGGCAAGTTCAACGAGGAGCTGGTGAAGGCCGGCGTGATGCTGGCCGGCGAGGGCCTTCACCCGAGCTCGAAGGGCGTACGAGTCAGGTTCAACGGGGACACGCGCACGGTCACCGACGGCCCGTTCGCGGAAACGAAGGAGCTGGTTGCCGGCTTCTGGATCTGGCAAGTGAAGTCGCGCGAAGAAGCGATCGAGTGGGTGAAGCGCTGCCCGAACCCGCACGCCGGCGAGGGCGAGATCGAGATCCGGCAGATTTTCGAGACCGCCGATTTCGGCGATGCAATGACGCCAGAGCTCCGTGAGCAGGAAGAGCGGCTGCGCGCGAAGACCGGCATCAAAAGCTGAGAGTGCTTGCGGCACTGGATTCGATGATGGTGTGATCGGTAGCCGTGACGGCTACCGACACACAACGCGCGATCGAGACAGTCTGGAAGATGGAGTCGGCGAAAGTCATCGCCGGCCTGACCCGTATGGTACGCGACGTCGGTCTGGCCGAGGATCTCGCTCACGACGCGCTGGTCTCGGCGCTCGAACAATGGCCTGGCTCCGGCATTCCGCGGAATCCTGCGGCCTGGCTCATGGCCGCGGCCAAGCACCGCGCCATCGATCATTTCCGGCGGCACAAGATGCTCGAGCGCAAGCATCAGGAGCTGGGCCACGAGCTCGAGACACAGCAGGAGTCAATCCCCGACTTCGACGCGGCCCTGGACGATGACGTCGGCGACGACGTGCTGCGATTGATCTTCACGGCCTGTCATCCCGTGCTGTCCACCGAAGCGCGAGTGGCATTGACGCTTCGCTTACTCGGCGGTCTGACGACCGACGAGATCGCTCGCGCCTTTCTTGCCTCCGAGCCGACCATCGCCCAGCGCATCGTCCGGGCCAAGCGCACATTGGCTGATGCGAAGGTGCCGTTCGAGGTTCCCCGCGGCGGCGAGCTCGCCGGGCGGCTGGCGTCGGTCCTCGAGGTGATTTATCTGATCTTCAACGAGGGGTACTCGGCGACGGCGGGCGACGACTGGATGCGTCCCGGCCTCTGCGAGGACGCGTTGCGTCTGGGGCGCATCCTTGCGGAGCTGGCGTCGGCGGAGCCTGAAGTGCACGGCCTCGTGGCGTTGATGGAGATTCAGGCGTCCCGGTCGGCGGCGCGCACGGGGCCATCCGGTCAGCCCATTCTGCTGCTCGATCAGGATCGCGCGAGATGGGATCAGCTGCTGATCCGCCGAGGCCTTGCCGCGCTCGAACGCGCCGCGCGCGTGGACGGCGCTCGCGGTACGTATGTCCTGCAGGCGGCCATTGCCGCGTGTCACGCGCGAGCCCGGACGGCCGCGGAGACAGACTGGCCCGCCATTGTTACGCTGTATGGAGAGCTCGCCCGTTTGATGCCGTCGCCGGTCGTGGAGCTCAATCGCGCAGTGGCCGTGTCGATGGCGTCCGGACCGGCGGCGGGGCTCGATCTCGTCGACGCGATTGCGTCGGCGCCGGTGCTGAAGAACTATCACCTGCTGCCCAGCGTGCGCGGGGATCTGCTGGTGAAGCTGGGTCGCCACGAGGAGGCGCGATCGGAGTTCGAGCGCGCGGCGTCGCTGACACGCAACGCCCGCGAGCGAGAACTCCTGCTGACGCGCGCGCGCGAGGCGAAGACGAAAGCCTGAAGCCGCGCTTCTTACCGCTCGTCGGCAGCGAGCACCGCTTTGATATCGACAACAGGTGTCCCGTCGATCGCTTCCACCGGTCCGATGCGGAGCTGATGACCCGCGACCTCTCGTACAGTCACCCGATGCAGGCCCAGCGGGTTCGGTCGGTCCGGTGAGCGTGTGAAGAACACGCCGGTCAGCGGATTCTCCGGGTTGCGGCGCGGGTGGACTTGCAATACATCGCGATTGGCT
>Ga0209382_10009890_pt1 | contig 11921 bp, 9 predicted proteins | sample SoiMetdeltSBSDD5_FD_187599 | JGI IMG/M metagenome (GOLD analysis project Ga0209382, IMG submission 187599) | Bulk soil microbial communities from a Populus tree surrounding site in Tennessee, USA - Soil MetaG P. deltoides SBSDD5 (SPAdes) (version 2) | ecosystem: Environmental > Terrestrial >... | reverse complement strand
GGCGGCGTTGGTCGAGACCAGCGTGGTCGTCCCGCTGGCCAGGTCACGGAGGTAGATGTCAGGGGCGCCGTTGGTGTCGGTCGGCCCCAGGTTGGTGGCCTCGGAGACGAACGCGAGCTTCGTGCCGTCGGGGCTGAACACCGGGTTGTACCAGACCAGGACGCCGCTGCTGTCGGTGTTGGTTCCGTTGCTGCTGGCCAGGTCGTTGTGCCACGTCAGCGCGCAGCCGCTGAGGGCCACCCCGCCGAGCACGGTCGCGACGATCGGCCTTCCACCCCACATCCCCCACCCCATGGGCGAAAGCTAACTGGCTGCGCTCCGCACTGCCCGGACGATGGGCGCGACCGGGCTGAACAGGAACCAGCGGGGGAGGCCCTGCACGATCCGGCGGGGGCCCTGCAGGTCGAGCACCCCCTGGCGCATGGCGTCGAGCAGGTCGATCTCGCCCTCCCAGACCCGGTAGAGCGAGGCGAGGTCGGCGCTCATCACCGCGTCGATCTCGAAGCCGGGGTCGGTGTAGCAGACCGACGCGTCCTCGGGCTCGATGACCAGCCAGAACACCCGCCGGTGGTCGGTGATGTCGACCTGCACCACCGCCCGCTCGGTGACCTCGGTGGTGTCGATGCGGCCGTGGAACCACCACATCAGGGTCTCGGGGTCGAGCTCCTCGGGACGGGGGTCGCCGAACGCGTGCCGGGCACCCCACTCGGCCAGGCCGAACACGACCGGCCGCAGGTCCTCGCCGGCCTGGGTCAGCTGGTAGCCGTCGTCGGTGCGGCGGATCAGGTCGGCGGCGACCAGCTGCCGAAGGCGCCGCGACAGCAGGGCCCGGGAGATGCCGGGCAGCCCGCGGGCCATCTCGTTGAAGCGGGTGCTGCCGGTGAGCATCTCGCGCACGATGAGGAGGGTCCAGCGCTCGCCGAGCAGCTCGACCGCCCGCACGATCGGGCAGTACTGGGCATACGTCTGCATGCTGGGCAGTCTGGCACCGGTCGCCGGTTCACTTCCTGTACTACCCCTGGTCGGGACGACCGCTTACCGTGACCGTGCCGGCGGATACGGCGCGACACAGCGATCTCCGAAAGGCGGACATCCCGTGACCCTGACCACCCCCAGCCCCCCGCAGACCTCCACCGGCGAGGCCGCACCGGCCCAGCCCCGTCACCCCGTCCCCATCCGTCCCGACGACGACGCCTTCGTGCCGCTCGCGGCCGAGGTCGGCGCGGTCGCCGCCGAGCACGCGGCCGAGCACGACCGCGACGCCAGCTTCGTCCGCCCGGCCTACGAGGTCATGCGGGCCAACGGCTACCTCGCGCTGGCCGTCCCCACCGAGCTGGGCGGGCTCGGCGCCACCATGCGCCAGGTCTGCTACGCCCAGGCCGAGCTGGCCCGCTACGACGGCGCCGCGTCGCTGGCCTCGACCATGCACCTCTACAACACGCTGGTGCAGGTCTTCCGGCGGCGCAACGGCGCTCCCGACGCCGAGGGCGTGCTCCGCCGCGTGGTGGACGAGAACCTGGTCATCGCCACCAGCGGCGGGTCCGACTGGATCTGGCCCACGACGGTGGCGGTCCCCGACGGCGACACCTACCGGGTCAGCGGGCGGAAGGCGTTCTGCAGCCAGGCGCCCGAGGCGACCGTGATCTCGACCAGCGCGGTGGTGGGCGAGCCGGGCGACGGTGCCGAGGTGCTGCACTTCTCGGTGCCGCTGGCCGCCGACGGGGTGACCATGGTCGAGACCTGGGACACGATGGGCATGCGCGGCACCGCCAGCCACGACCTCATCTTCGAGGACGTGGTCGTGCCGGCCGAGCGCATCGTCGCCCGCCGGACGTGGGGCCAGATGGGTCCGGCCCTCGCCGCGGCCGGCCTCCACTTCGCCCCGTTGGGCGCGGCCACCTACTTCGGCGTCGCCGCCGGCGCCCGTGACGTGGCGGTGGCCGAGGCGTCGGCCAAGGCCCGGGGCGCCACCCCGCTGGCCGAGATGGGCCGCATCCAGCGCCAGATCGGCCTGATCGACGGCAAGCTCGGCGTGGCCTGGTGGGCGCTGATGAGCGCGATCGACCAGCTCGGCGACGGCTACAAGGCCGACCCCGCCACCCTGTCGTCGATCATGCTCGCCAAGCGCCACGTCGTGGTCGAGGCGGTCGAGGTCGTCGACCTGGCGATGGGCGTCCTCGGCGGTCGGTCGTACTTCCGCAAGAGCCCGCTCGAGCGGGCCGCCCGCGACGTCCGGGCCGGCGTGTTCCACCCGTTCACGCCCGAGGTCACCCTCACCTACGCCGGCAAGCTGGCCCTCGGCGACCCCGGCCTCACCGAGTAGAGCGCTTCTGTCTTTGCTGGTGCGCAGGACGGCGCACCAGCAAAGACAGTTCAGCCAACCGTGACGGTGCACCCCGTCGCGGCGAGGGCGTCGAGGAACGGGGCGGGCTCGAAGGCCTGCTCGGGCGGGACGACGCCGGTGGTCAGCACGTCGCCGGCGAGCAGCCGGACCGCCGCCTCGGCGGCCGGCGCGGCGGTGGACACCACGCCGCCGCCCAGGCCCCAGCGGTCGTGGGGGACCGTGACCGCCGCGACCCGCACGGTCGTGGCGGCACCGTCGGGCCCGCGGCCCAACGCATCCACCAGGTGCACCGCTGTGGTGCGGTTCGAGGGCGGGGCGGTGGCCCCGCGGCGGGCCAGGCTGGCCAGCAGCACCGCCCGGGGCACCACGGTGGTGCCGTCGGCCAGCGGCAGGGGATCGAGGTCGGCCAGCCCGCAGCGCGCCAGCAGCTCGACCCGCTCGGCCAGCGCCGGCGCCAGCGACAGCCGGAACGACACCGACCGCACGCCGGGGAACGACGACGGGAACGTCGCCAGCTCGGAGTGCAGGGTGTACACCGACGAGCGCGGCCCGACCGGATCGGGGAAGTCGATCTTCCCCGCGTCGGTGAGCGCCGGGACCTCGCCGACGTCGCCGTCGCGCACGACCACCGCGGGCAGGGTCAGCTCGTCGAGGATGGTCTCGAGCGCGTAGGGCGCGGTCAGCCCGGTGTGGCCGGGCGGCGTGGGATCGGTGGCCGCCGCCGCGACGTGCAGCTCGTCGACCTGGTCGAGCCGCCGCGCGCCCAGGGCGGCCAGCAGGTTGGTCTTGCCCGGGCTGGCGCCCATCCCCAGCACCGCGGTCCGAGCGGCGGCCCGGTAGCGCCCGTCGAGCGCGAGCTGCTGCAGGGTGGTGTGGTAGAGCCCGCCCAGGTCGACGTAGTGGCACTCGGCCCCGACCGCGCCGGCCATGGCCGCGAGGTTCAGCCGGTAGGACGCCGCGTTGACCAGCACCTGGGCGCCGCCCACCCGCAGCACCCCGGCCAGGGCCTCGGCGTCGGTGGCGTCGACGACCCGGGTGGACGAGCGGCCCGCGGCGTGCGCGGCGGCCACCGCGGCCAGCGGCTCGGCGGCCCGGTCGAGCAGCAGCAGGTGCGTGACCTCCGGCCGTTCGGCCAGGTCGCGCACGATCGCGGGACCGATGGTCCCTCCCGCACCCAGCACGGCGACGACACCCACGATGCTCCCTCCGGCTCTCGGTTGCTCGGTTGCTCAGTTGAGGCGGGCCCAGGCCTCGGACAGCACGGTCCGCAGCGTGGACTCGATCTGGTCGAACTGCTCGGGCCCGCAGATCAGCGGGGGCGACAGCTGCACCACCGGGTCGCCCCGGTCGTCGGCCCGGCAGATCAGCCCGGCCTCGAACAGCCGCCCCGACAGGAACCCGCGCAGCAGCGACTCGCTCTCCTCGTCGGAGAACGACGCGCGCGTGTCGCGGTCCTTCACGAGCTCGATGGCGTGGAAGTAGCCGGCGCCCCGCACCTCGCCGACGATCGGGATGTCGCTCAGCCCCTCGAGCCGGGACCGCAGCTCGCCCTCGTTGGCCCGCACGTGGGCCAGCAGGTCTTCCTTCTCGAAGATGTCGAGGTTGGCCATGGCCACCGCGCAGCTCACCGGGTGCCCGGCGAAGGTGAAGCCGTGGGTGAACGAGGCGCTGCCCGACAGGAACGGCTCGACCAGCCGGTCGCTGCACAGCATCGCCCCGAGCGGCGAGTAGCCGGAGGTCAGGCCCTTGGCGCAGGTGATGATGTCGGGCTGGTAGTCGAAGCGCTCGCAGCCGAACATGTAGCCGAGCCGGCCGAAGGCGCAGATCACCTCGTCGGACACGAGCAGGATGCCGTGGCGGTCGCAGATCTCGCGGACCCGGGCGAAGTAGCCGTCGGCGGGGGTGAAGCAGCCGCCGGCGTTCTGCACCGGCTCGAGGAACACCGCGGCGACCGACTCGGGGCCCTCGCGCTCGATCACGTCCTCGATGTCGTCGGCGCAGGCCAGCGTGCACGCCGGCGCGTCGGCGCAGAAGCGGCAGCGGTAGCGGTCGGTGTTGGCGACCTTGTGGGCCCCGGGCACCAGCGGTTCGAACGGTATGCGCAGGTCGGGGATGCCGGTGATCGACAGCGCTCCCATCGACGTGCCGTGGTAGGCGATGTTGCGGCTGATGACCTTGGTGCGCTGGGGCTGGCCGATGGCCCGGAAGTACTGGCGGGCCAGCTTCCACGCCGACTCGACCGCCTCGGAGCCGCCGCTGGTGAAGAACACCCGGTTGATGTCGCCGGGCGCGTAGCCCGCGAGGCGTGCGGCCAGCTCGATGGCGCCGGGGTGGGCGTAGCTCCAGATGGGGAAGTAGGCGAGCTGCTCGGCCTGGCGGGCCGCGGCCTCGGCCAGCTCGCGGCGGCCGTGGCCCACCTGCACCACGAACAGGCCCGACAGGCCGTCGAGGTACTTCCTGCCGTGCTGGTCCCAGACGTAGGGGCCCTCGCCCCGCACGATGGTGGGCACCTCGTGGTCGGCGTAGCTCGACAGCCGGGTGAAGTGCATCCACAGGTGGCGCCGGGCCTTGGCGTCGAGGTCGGCGGCATCGGGCCGTGCGGCGGGCGCTGCGTCGGGTCGTCCGTCCAGGGTCATCGGGTCCCCCACGTGTAGGTCTGCTTGTTGAGCTTGAGGTAGATGAAGCTCTCGGTCTCGCGCACCCCGGGCACGGCCCGGATCTTGTCGTTGACCAGCGCCAGCAGGGCGTCGTCGTCGGCGCAGACGACCTCGCAGATGAGGTCGAACGAGCCCGCGGTGATCACCACGTAGTCGATCTCGGGCACCGTGGCGAGCGTGTCGGCCACGGCCCGCATGTCGCCGTCGACCTTGACGCCCACCATCGCCATCCGCCGGAAGCCGAGCGTGAGCGGGTCGGTGACCGCCACGATCTGCATGACGCCGGCGTCGATCAGCTGCTGCACCCGCTGGCGCACCGCGGCCTCCGACAGCCCGATCGCCTGGGCGATCCTCGTGTAGGGCCGGCGTCCGTCCTCCTGCAGCTGCTCGATGATGGCCTTGGCGGCCTCGTCGAGGACGATCGGCGGGCTCGTCTTCGTCAATGCTTGACCATCACGTGCTTGAGCTCGGTGTAGTGGTCGATCGCGTAGATCGACATGTCCTTCCCGAAGCCGGACTGCTTGAAGCCGCCGTGGGGCATCTCGGACACGAGCGGGATGTGGTCGTTGATCCACACCGTGCCGAACTGCAGGACCTTGGCCGCGCGCATGGCCCGGCCCACGTCGCGGGTCCAGACGCTGGCGGCCAGCCCGTAGTCGACGCCGTTGGCCCACGCGAAGGCCTCGTCCTCGTCGGCGAAGCGCTGGACGGTGACCACCGGCCCGAACACCTCTCGCTGGACGATCTCGTCGCTCTGGCCCACGCCGGCCAGCACCGTCGGGGCGTAGAAGAAGCCGGCGCCGGCGGTGGCCGTGCCCCCGGTGACGACCTCGGCGCCGCCGTCCCGCGCCCGGTCGACGAAACCGGCCACCCGGTCGCGCTGGTCGGCCGACACCAGCGGCCCCATCTCGGTGGCCTCGTCCTGCGGGTCGCCCACCGGCAGCGCGGCGGCCGCCTCGGCCAACCCTGCGACCAGGTCGTCGTGGACGCCCGGTCCGGCGAGCACCCGGCACGCGGCGGTGCAGTCCTGGCCGGTGTTGTAGTAGCCGCCGACCATCACGCCCTCGACCACGGCCTCGAGGTCGGCGTCGTCGAACACGAGGACCGGCGCCTTGCCGCCCAGCTCGAGGTGGACCCGCTTGAGCGTGTCGGCCGCGGCCCGCGAGATGACCTGGCCGGTGGTGACCTCGCCGGTGAGCGACACCATGGCCACGTCGGGATGGGCCACCAGCGCCGCGCCGGCGGTCTCGCCCTGGCCGGTGACCACGTTGAGCACGCCCGGCGGAAGGGCGTCGGACGCCAGCTCGGCCAGCCGCAGCGCGGTGAGCGGGGTCAGCTCGGACGGCTTGAGCACGACGGTGTTGCCGGCGGCCAGCGCGGGCCCGATCTTCCAGATCGCCATCATCAGCGGGTAGTTCCACGGGGCGATCGAGGCCACCACGCCCAGCGGGTCGCGGCGCAGGAACGACGTGTAGCCCTCCATGTACTCGCCGGCCGCCCGGCCCTCGAGGAAGCGGGCCCCGGCCGCGAAGAAGCGCAGGTTGTCGACCGAGGCGGGGATCTCCTCCTCGGCGGCCGCGATCGGCTTGCCCACGTTGCGCGACTCGACCTTGGCCAGGTTCGCCGCGTCGTCCTCGATGGCGTCGGCCAGCTTGGTCAGCGCCGCGCAGCGGTCGGCCGGCGTGGCCGCACCCCAGCCGTCGAACGCGGCCCGGGCCGCGGCCACCGCGGCGGCGACGTCGTCGGCCCCGCTCGACGCGACCTCGTCGTACGGCTCGCCGGTGGCCGGGTCGACCACCGTGTCGGCCGCTCCGGTGCCGGTGGCGGCCCACTCTCCCCCGATGAAGTTCTCTCGCACCGTGCTCGCGCCCCCCTGCTGCGTACGGACTGCCCTGCGAATTCCGCTGTCGTGACCCTATGACGTTGCGAAATCCGTTGCAATCATCGGTCGAGCGATCGTTATCCCTTGTCACGGCCCATGCCATCTGCGATTCTCCCCATCAGCTCGGGCAGTCGGGGGGCTGCAGGCGGAACGAGCGGCAGCGAAGGCGAGAGGGGGGCGGACGATGCCCGAGACCGTGGTCGCGCAGGGTGAACCCGGCGCGAAGGGCCTGAAGGGCGGCGCGCTCGGCGTGGTCGCCATGATCGTGATCGGCGTGGCCTCGACCGCGCCGGGCTACAGCATCGCGGCGTCGCTGGGGTTCGTGTCCGACGAGGTCGGGGAGTTCGCGCCGGGCATCCTGCTGCTGGCGTTCGTCCCGATGCTGTTCATCGCGGCGGCGTACTACTACCTGAACCGGGTCGACCCCGACTGCGGCACCACGTTCTCGTGGGTGACCCGGGCGATGGGTCCCCAGCTCGGCTGGCTCAACGGCTGGGGCATCTTCATCGCCGACCTGCTGGTGATGCCCAGCCTGGCCACGATCGCGTCGAGCTACACGTTCCTGCTGTTCGACGCCGAGGGCCTGGCCACCGACACGTTCTGGGTCACCACCCTGGGCGTGGTCTTCATCCTGGCCATGACCTGGATCTGCTACCGGGGCATCGAGCTGTCGGCCCGGTCGCAGGTGGGTCTGCTCAGCGTCGAGCTGGCCACGCTGGTGCTGTTCTCGGTCGTGGCGCTGTTCAAGGTCTACAACGACAGCCCGGCGGGCTCGATCGATCCCAGCTGGAGCTGGCTCAACCCGTTCGAGGTCCACTCGAGCAGCGCCCTCGCCGCCGGGGTGCTGATCGCCCTGTTCATCTACTGGGGCTGGGACACGGCGGTCACCGTCAACGAGGAGTCCGACGACGCCCGACACTCACCCGGTCGGGCCGCGGTGCTCTCCACGATCATCCTCGTGGCGATCTACCTGGTCGTGGCCATCGCCGCCCAGGCCTTCGCCGGGCCCCAGATGCTCGTCGACAACGCCGACGACGTGCTCTCGGTGCTCGGCCGCGAGGTGCTCGGCACGCCGTGGGACAAGCTGCTGATCATCTCGGTGCTGACCTCGGCGGCGGCGTCGACCCAGACCACGATCCTGCCCACCGCCCGCACCGCCTTGTCGATGGGGGCCCACAAGGCGGCACCCGAATCGCTGGCCAAGGTGAGCACGCGGTACATGACACCGACGGTCGCGACCCTGTTCTTCGGCGTGGCGTCCTGCGTGTGGCTGGTGGGCCTGACGATCCTGTCCGAGGACGTGCTGGCCGACTCGATCGCCGCGCTGGGCTTCGGCATCGCCTTCTACTACGGGTTCACCGGCGTGGCGTGCGTGATCTACTTCCGCCGGCAGCTCTTCCGCAGCGTCAAGAACTTCCTGCTCATGGGCCTGGCGCCGGCGCTCGGGGCGCTCGGTCTGTTCTGGGCGTTCGGCAAGTCGGCCATCGACTACGCCCAACCCGAGAACTCCGAGTCGGGCAACTCCTGGTTCGGGCTGGGGCCGCCGCTGGTGATCGGCGTCGGCCTGCTGCTCCTCGGCATCCCGCTGATGCTGGTCTGGTGGAGCCGGCACCCCGAGTTCTTCCGCCGGCGTCCCGAGATCGCGCCCGAGGAGGGCGAGGCCGTCGAGGTGGTCGCCCCCGAACCCGTGTGATCCTCCTCGTCCCGTACACGGGAGCGGGGGGTCGGTCAGCCGACCGTCGAGTCGACGATCACGAGGTTCCCGCCCGGACCGTCGTCGGCCGTCGAGGTCGCCATGGTCCCGCCCCCGCGGCGACCCCGACGGGTACGGACGGTAGTAGCAGCGGCCGGCACCGTGACGTGCGGTTGCGGGGTTGCCGCGGGTCCTCTCGGAAGCGTGCAACGCGACGACCACGACGGACATAACCAAAGTACGGTCCGGTGAACGTACCGGCCCTCTCATTCGTCAGAAGGCCATGGTGCACGCACTTCTCCCGGCGGGCTCCGGGGCCCGCTCCCGACGCGAGGTACCCCATGACCACCCTCGTCGACCCATGACCACCGCGCGGGTGCGTGTGGGCGTCAACCTGCTGTGGCTGGTTCCCGGCGTCGTCGGCGGGTCCGAGGACTACGCGCTCTCGCTGGTGCGTGAGCTCGCCCGGTCCGACGAGGTCGACCTGGTCGTGTTCTGCCAGCCGGCGCTGCGGGAGGCCTATCCCGACCTCGACGACCTCGCCACGGTGATCGCGGGGCCGGGGCGGGGGCAGGTGCGCTGGGTGCGCCTGTTCTGGGAGAACTCGTGGCTGCCCTACCGCGCCCGCCGGATGCACCTCGACGTGCTCCACCACCTGGGCGGCACGCTGCCGTTCGTCGGCGCCGGCGGCTCCGCCCGCTCGGTGCTGACCGTCTACGACCTGCAACCGCTGGTCCACCCCGAGCGGTTCGGCCCGATCAAGCGGCTGTGGCTGCGGGCCGTGCTGCCCCGCTCGGCCCACCGGGCCCGGATGGTGCTGACGCTCAGCGAGCACGTCCGCCAGCAGGTGGTGAGCCACCTGGGGACGCCGGCCGAGCAGGTGCTGGTCGCGCCGCCCGGCGTGCGCACGGCGTGCCCGGCCACCGCCGGCTCCGGCGAGGCGCGCACCGCAGCGGCCGAGGCCGCCGCGGCCACGCGTGCCCGTTACGGGCTGACCGGTCCGCTGCTGCTCTACCCGGCGATCAGCTACGCCCACAAGAACCACGACGTGCTGGTGCGGGCCCTGCCCGCGGTGATCGCCCACCACCCCGACGCCACGCTGGTGCTGACCGGGCGGCCGGGTCCCAACGACGAGCACATCGACGAGCTGGCCCGCTCGCTCGGCGTCGACGGCGCGGTGCGCCGGCTCGGCCGCATCCCCCGCAGCGACCTCGACGCCCTGTTCGACACCGCCGCGGGGCTGGTGTTCCCGTCGATCCACGAGGGGTTCGGGCTGCCGCTGCTCGAGGCCATGGCCCGGGGCCGGCCGATCCTCGCCGCCGATGCCTCGGCCATCCCCGAGATCGTGGGGACCAACGGCCTGCTGCTCGGCCCCGACGACCCCGAGGCGTGGGCCGAGGCGATCGTCGAGCTGCTGGGCAACCCGGCCGACGCCGCAGCGCTCGCGGACGCGTCCGGCCGCGGCGCCAAGCGCTTCCGCTGGGACGAGACCACCCCCACCCTCGTCGCCCTCTACCAGCGCCTCGCCGCCGCCTGAGCCGTGCGCGAGCTGCGCTGGACGCTGGCCGTCGCCGCGGTCGGCGCCATCGCAGGCAGCATGCTGGTCAGCCTGGACCTCCCGGAGGACCTGGTGTTCATCGGGCTGGTCACCGTGGTGGCGGCCGTGCCGTTCCTGGCCTACGCGGCGTTCACCACGGGGCCGACCGCGTCGGTCGTCGTCGGCGCGCTGCTGGGCATCCCCACGGTGACGGCGTTCGTGGCCGCCGCCGTCGAGATCGTCGACGGCCGCCAGGGCGGCGCCGGCGGCCTCCTCCTCTGGATCTGCATGCCGCTGCTGCTGCTCGACTGGTTCGTCGCCGGCTTCGGTGTGGCCATCTCCCGGAGCGTCTCGCGGCCGACCCGCCGCTACCAGCGGTTCTGACGCAACGTGACGGCGTCGGCCGGCGACCGACCGGTTACGTTGCGGTGATGCGAACGAGCACGCGGCGGAAGGTGGACGTGGCGCTGCTCGCCGGCGGTGGCCTGGTGGCGGGGGTGGTGTCGCTGATCGGTGCCGCGGCGGGCGACACCGAGCGGATCGCCAACTTCTGGATCAGCGCCCAGCTGCAGGCCGACGGCTCGGCGCAGGTGAGCGAGGTCATCGACTACGACTTCGGCATCGTCGGCGAGGGCGCCCCCAAGCACGGCATCGAGCGGATCGTGCCCGGCCTCGACCCGAACGCGCCGGTCCAGGTGTCGTCGGACGACGCCCCCGACGGCCTGCAGGTGATGACCGACCCCGGGGGCACCAAGCTCCGCATCGGCGACCCGAACCGGACCGTCAACGGCGAGCACCGCTACCGGATCGACTACCCGCTGCCCGGTGTGGCCCGGGGAACCACGTTCGACTGGGAGACCTTCGGCGACCAGTGGACCGTGCCGATCGAGCACGCCGAGGTCCACCTGCTGGCGCCGTTCGAGCTGCGCGACGTGCGCTGCTTCCAGGGCGGCAGCGGATCGAGCGGGTCGTGCACGGTGCGCGAGGTCGCACCCGGCCACGTGGTGGCCGAGGTCGACGACCTCGACGCTCGCGAAGGCGTCTCGCTGGAGGGCACCACCGGCGGCGCGGTCGCGATGCCGGCAGCGCCGGCGGCGCCGGCCGACCGGCCCGCCGAGCCGGGCACCGGCGTGCTGCCCCCGCTGGGCGCCGGGGTGGCCGGGGCGCTCGTCGCTGCCGGCGGAGCGTCGTGGCTGGTGCGCCGGGCCGGGCGCGAGCGCGTCGCGGCCGGGGGCGCCGCCGACGCGGCGTACGCCGGGGTCGGGCCGCCGCCGGCCATGGCCGCGCCGGCGGGCGTGGGGACCTCAGGTCTCCCGGGCGCCCCCGCTCCCGAGGCGTTCGCTCCCGGGACCGCTCCTCCCGCACCGCCCGGGCCCTGGACCCGGGGCGAGCCCGGCACGTTCGGCGGGCCGGTGGGCGAGGTGCGGCTCGACGTCGACGAGCTCGCCCAGATGGCGACCACCGACTTCGCCCCGCCCGAGTACCTGACCCCGCCCCAGGGCGGCATCGTCCTCACCGAGCAGGTGCGGCCCGAGCACAAGGTCGCGTGGCTGATCGACGCCGCCATCGACGGTGCGATCCGGCTCGACGAGGCGGACGGCAAGGTCAAGGGCCTGACCCGCACCGGCCCCGGCGACGCCGAGACCGGCCCGATCCTCGACATGGCCTTCGCCGGCCGCGAGGAGGTCAGCCTGGGCAGCTACGACGAGGACTTCTCGCAGGCCTGGGGCGAGGTCGGCCAGCAGCTCGAAGGCTGGCACGACAACAGCGGCTTCTGGGACCGCGGCGCCGACAGCCGGCGGGTCGTG
>Ga0209382_10009887_pt1 | contig 11923 bp, 9 predicted proteins | sample SoiMetdeltSBSDD5_FD_187599 | JGI IMG/M metagenome (GOLD analysis project Ga0209382, IMG submission 187599) | Bulk soil microbial communities from a Populus tree surrounding site in Tennessee, USA - Soil MetaG P. deltoides SBSDD5 (SPAdes) (version 2) | ecosystem: Environmental > Terrestrial >... | reverse complement strand
CCATAAATGCGGAGAAACAATTGAAGCGATCCAGAAAATGTCTGACCCGGATCTCGTTAAACATCAAGGTTGTGGGGGGAAATTGACGCGATTGCTGTCCGTTCCCGCCTTCCAGGTCCGGGAAAGCGGTTGGGAATCGGAGGGACGGCAGCATCCATCGGTAGCTCAACAAAACGAAAATGAACGACGGGCAAAAGAGACGAAAAAGAAGGCGACTCGGATCATAAATTCTCCCGCAGGCGTGAAATCACGGCGCGGTTCTTCGCGGGCAAAATCCTAACGCTCGGCCCACAGGCCTTTCAACCACGGCACAGCGCGTCGCAGTCCATCGACAAACCGGTAGGTCTGATGGTGGGCAATCCCACTCAGTTCAATCAGTTCGGCGCGCGCGCCATTCTTCTTCAATTCGGCAATATAGAGCTGAGTCGGACGAATCGGCTGGACCGTGTCGTCGATCGAATGAATTGCTAAAACCGGTAATCGCCAACCGGTCGTGGTTGCGGGTGGAGTTCCAGAGACCGGGATTACGGCGGAAAAGCGGTCCGGATACTTCATGCCATACCGCCATGAGCCCGTCGCGCCGGCGCTGAATCCGGTGATTGCCACTCTTTTCTTATCGATGTTGTACGTCTTCATCGTTTCGTCCATGAGCAGATCGATCGCACGTTCGTTCGCCGCGCTGATCCACGGACCGCCTTTGGAATCCGGAGCCACAATCACCGCGCCCAGATCTTGAAACGCCTGCGCGACCAGTATTTCCAGCACCGCGCGACCGGCGCCTTCCGGATCGCCGCCGAAGTGAAGAGCAAGCACAAGCGGCACGGACTTGGACGCTTTGTAATCATCCGGAACGAAGATCGAGTAGTAAACAGGCGCCTCGCCGGGACGCTCGATCACGCGTGTATCAACAGTGGGAGGTATAAATCGGGTCTGGATCGAGGCAGGCTTCATGTGTGCCCCTATGCGGAACGCGTGACGCGTTCCTGGGGCAGTTCCACGGTGAAGGTTGAGCCTTTCCCCGGGCCCGCGCTTTCTGCGCGAACTGAACCGCCGTGGAGGTGAACAACATTTTGAACAATTGAAAGTCCTAGTCCGAGGCCGCTTGTATCCTTCGACTGTTTCCCTTGCCACATCGTTTCGAAGACATGCGGTAGCAGATCCGAACTCAGTCCGATGCCAGTATCGGAAACTCGTAGAACATGGTTTCCCGACTGGGATTTCAGCTGCACCGAGACGGTCCCTCCAGTTGGCGTGAACTTTACGGCGTTCGAAACAAGATTCCAAACCACCTGATGCATGCGTTTGGAATCGATTCTTGCGTGCATCGGTTCGTTCGGTAGAGATCGGAGAATGCTGATCTGCTTGGATTGAGCTATAGGTTCAAGTGCCTTGCAGGCGTCTTCGACAACCTTGGCAAGATCGGACACTTCGAAATCCAGTTCGAACTTGCCGGAGGAGATTTTCGCGCTGTCCAGCAGGTCCTCCATGATCCGAATTTGCATCCCGGTGTTTTGATCAATGACCCGGAGAGCTTTTTCGTGGAGCGTGTGATCGTCCGGACGTTCCTTGAGGATGCGAAGCCATCCGACGACGGCATTCAGCGGCACTCGCAAATCGTGCGACAGCATGGCAATGAAACGGTCCTTGGCAAAATTTGCTTCTTCGGCAGCTTCGCGGGCTGCGCGCAATTCCCGTTCGCGCGCGGCGCGTTCGGTGACATCGTTGATGATCGTGATCGTCCCGACAATAGTTGAATCTTTGATTAGCGGAGCAATATGCGCGGTCTGCAGCATTTCGTCGAATCCTTCTTCAGAGATCGCCGGCATCCGGATCAGGTAGTGATGCAATCTCTGCGAGAGTAGGCGAACCTGGCCTCCAAGGACGTCCTCGTACAATAAATTCAAACCGCGCTGCTGAAGATCGGGAAACAGCTCGAACAGCGGTTTTCCGATCACCTGCGATTGCGTCATTCGAGTGTGCTGCTCGAGCCAGGTATTCCAGCCCTGAACAACTAGTTCCGTATCCGTGATCAGGACACCCTGGGGCGCATGCACCTGCATCCAGAACAGTATTGAAGATTCGAAAGGAGCAGAACCAGTCATCGTCTTCCTCCGAGTTGACTGTCCTCCCACTCCTCAACAGCGTGAATCAACCGGTCCAGCGACGACACTCCCAGGACGATGATGAGGTAACCTGAAATCGCACTTTTCTTTACATGAAAGGCAGTGGACACAACAACTGCATAACGTAATTCTTCGCTGCCGATTGTGATCGATCGGAGGAGTTGGTCCAGGCTTTCCAGATGCAGCCTGGGCATTGAGAACGAGACCTGAACCTTCAGCAGGTTTCCGAACACACCGAGACAGGCGTTCAACAGAATGTTTCCAATTTCCGTGATCGCCTCACGCGCGGACTCATCGAGGGTTCCGGTTCGTTCGGACGCTTCGGACAACAGGTCCGTGAGCGATACGGCGCCAGAGTAGTTCAACAGCAGTAGCGCATCGCCGGCGACGGGCCCCGAAAAGATTTGATGGACGGTGGCAATTTCCTCTCGCACTAACGAGCTGATGGTATTGGGCAACTGGTCGATGGGGCACATCTGGATTTCCGGTACATCCAGGTTGACGCGGTCTCCAGACAACTCCGACAAGGATGATGCAGTGCGCGCAAATGCAATATTCAATAATTCGGTTAGAGCATCCCTCTGCTTGTCACTTAGAATCATCGGACGCCCTTTCCAAAGCGCTTCGAATCGTGCCGAGCACTTTCTCACGAACAAATGGCTTACTTATGAAAGCGACTGCCCCTTCATCCTGCGCAAGCTGCTGCGTCGAGGTTTGAATGTCCGCGCTCGCGACGATCACCCGGGCATTTCGGTCCAGCTCACGAATCTTCTTCAACACTTCAATACCATACATTTCCTTCATGATCAGGTCGAGCATGACGACTTCCGGTTTCTGCAAGAAGTACGTTTCTAGGGCAGTCAGGCCGTCCTGCGCTTCAATCACGTCGTGTCCGTCGGAGGCGAGGATGTCTTTCAGAATCCGCCGCGACATGGCCGAGTCATCAACTATCAGTACTTTTGCCATACGCAACCTCCGAGAGCGCGTTCGCCATTTGCTGTAACGGGATGACTCGGTCCGATAGATTCGCTTCGACCACCGATCGTGGCATACCGTATACAACACAAGTCTCTTCGGCTTCAGTGAAAACTGTGCCTCCTCGCGCTTTGATCTCGGCCGCGCCGGCTTTTCCGTCATCACCCATTCCCGTCATGACAATTCCCAGAACCTTGTCTCCGAAGGTCTCGGCAGCCGAGCGGAACAGTACGTCCACGGACGGACGGTGCAGCAGGTCGAGCGGACGCGCGTCCAGATGAATCCGCACCGAATCACTATTTCGTTGGAGAGTTAGGTGACGTCCGGCCTGTGCGATATAGAGGTGTCCCGGCTTGAGTTCATCGTTTTCATTAGCGTGCACTGTCTTCAATTGTGTCAGGTTTCCGAGACTCTCCGCATACATTTCCGTGTATCCCGCAGGCATGTGCAGAACAACGACGATGGGGATAGGGAAATCCGCTGGTAATAACGGAAAGACTTGCTTCAAGGCTTGCGGCCCGCCAGTCGAGAGACCAACAACGATCACATCGAGCTTTCGCGCCGGGATGCCCAGCCGCGCAGGAGTTCGACCCTGAACCTCTTTTCGCGGGGCGGCTTGCACTCGTTTCATCGGAATGGCGGCCGCCGCCTTTACTTTGGAAACAAGCTCTTCACTCATTTCCAGGACTTTTTCCGTCGCTAGCGCTGAGGGCTTTTGTACGAAATCCACGGCGCCCAGGTCAAGCGCTTCGAGTACCTGTTGGCTGGACTCATTTGAAATGCTGACAACGATCACCGGCAGCGGTTGTCGGGCCATTTGCCGTTCGAGGAAACCGAGACCACCCATTCCCGGCATGATCAGATCGAGAGTCACAACATCCGGCTGAAGCTCCTTGACCGCCTCGAGGGCCTCCTCGCCGTCTCTGGACGTCCCAACAACTTCAATGAAGGGACTACGGGACAACATTTGTTTAATAACTTTGCGAACATATGCAGAATCGTCCACCACGACGACGCGAATCACCCTCGTCATGTTATTTCCTCTCTAAAGCATCTCACGTAAACGAACGCTCCGTTCATCTCATTTAGTTGAAAGTCGCTGGTGAGTTTCAGGAGAGACTCTGGTGCGCCAACGAAGAGAAATCCCGGAGGAAGGATGCGGTTTGCGAATGTTTTGACGGTTTTTCGGATCCTGTCCTCGTGGAAATAGATGAAGACGTTCCTGCAGAAGATCACATTTGATGCCGCCAGCCCGCTGATCTCATCCTCTTTCGTAAGGTTGGCGATCGTCCAGGTGACCTTCTGTTGAATATATGGATTGATCTGCCAGCGGTCGCCTTGTCGCTTAAAGTAGGTCTCCCGCATTTCCGGAGACATGTTCCGAAATGACCGCTCGCGATAGAGTCCTTCTCGCGCAGTTCTCAATGCCGCCGGACTGACGTCGCTCGCTACAATTTCAATTGGATACCCGGAGAAGCCGGCTTGATCGATCGCCATGGCAATTGTCAGCGGCTCTTCACCGGAGGCTGCAGCCGCGCACCAGATTCTGAACGGGCTCATCGCGTGATTTTTGAAGTGTCGTGGCAGGATCGACGACACCAATAGCCGGATCTGGTCGAACTCTCTCCAGAAAAATGTCTCGCGAACTGTTATGGCATCGATCACCTTGGGCCATTCGACGGAGGCTTCGGCGTCGTATTTCAGTAGGTAGTAATAGTCGAGTAGCGAGGTAAATCCACGATCGGCAATCAGACCTGAGAGTTTTTCGATAAACAGATCGCTCGCCTTCTCGTCGATGTGGATGCCGGTTCGTTCGAGGACGAGGTCGCAAAGCAGCCCCGTGATGGTCTTCACCGCTTGCCTAAAGCTTTCTGCGCGGCACTTCGCACGGCGGGATCTGGATCGTTCGTAATCATCGCGGCAAGCTTCCGCTCTGCCTCATGACTGCCCAGGCGGCTGAGCGCGACGACGGCGGCGTAACGAACCTGCGCGTCGCCGTCTTCGAGGGCTTTGGTTAACACGCGTGACGCTACCGGATGTTTTCTCCGGCTCAAAGCGTCGATCATGGAACGCCGGACCTCCAGTTGCGGATGGCGCAGCCCGCTTGCGACGATCTCGATGTTCTCAGCGTCGATTCTCGAAAGAGCCTTAACACAAGCTTCCCTTACCGAGGCCTGCGCAGTAAGACGGACTACCGACTCAATCGAGTTCGGCGTTCCCATATTCGCCAGACGCTCCACCGCGGCGGCCGCCACTTCGTGGTCGTTGTCGGTCGCCGCAACCCATTCGAGTGATCCGATGACCTGCGAAACTGGATTTCTTCTAAGGGCATTGACCGCGTCCAACCGATGATCGCGATCACTGGATTTGAGCAGCGCCAATAATGGGGCGAGCGCGTCCGGGTGTCCGATCGATTCCATAGCCGTTGCGGCGGCTCGCGAGAGATCTCGATCCTGCGAACTCAACAGCGGACTGAGTGCGGCGACGGCCTTGGGGCCGCCGATCGCGGCGACGGCCTCAGCGGCTGCGATGCGAACATGAGTCGCAGGATCGGACTGAACAACGGTCGTCAGGGGATCGAGCGCTTCCGGCGTCGCCAGGCGTGCCAGAGCTCGGGCGGCATAGTAACGCACCCAGGCGTCTGAATCGAGAAGCGCTCCGAGCAATGTGCTTAAGGCTTCCTGCTCGATATCCATGTGGCCGAGCGCCTGCGCGGCTGACGCTCGAACTCTGGAACCTTCCTGGCTTAACGCGCGCGTCAGCACGGGCAGCACTCGATCGTCGTCCAAAAAGGGAAGAGTTTCAATCGCAGCCCGCCGGACGCTCTCATGCGGGTCGGTAGCGCATTCGATGAGCCGGTCGACGTGATAGGCGAAATAACCTGCGATACGAACCGCCGATTCCCGAACGTTAGGATTGTCATCCGACATCATTCGGAGCGTGTCGGCCTTCGTGCGCGGATCGCCGAGAGAGTTGATCCCCGCGATAGCTGCTTGCCGAACGGAGGCGCTGTCGTCGGAAAGCAGGCTAAGCAGAGTATCGTATGCTCTGGAATCACCAATCCTTGCAAGCGCGGTTGCGACCGGAATGGTCAAGCCGGGATCATTCACCAGTGTTCGAATGAGCGCGGGAACGGCTGTAGGGTCGCCCACACGCCCGAGCGCCGTGACCGCCGCGCGGCGCACTTCTGAATCTGCGTGTTCGAGCTCTGGAATGAGTTGCTCCGTTATACGGTGGCCGTATCGAACGAGCACCTCCACCACGTCTTTTCGTACTTCTTCCGCCCCCAAAAGGCCGGTCAACGCCTGACGCGCGGACTCATGCTGCATCCAGCCCAGGACTCGCACCAGTGGCCGAAGTTGCGAAGCGTCGGTCCCGTTCAAACTCCGGATCAGAACCTGCGATGCCTCGGCCGGCGCATGCTGCCGCACGAGGTCAATCAAGTGCCTGCCTTCACCCAGTTGTTTCTCCACAGTGTCGTGCGCGCTCGCCAGCGCCTGAGCCACTGGTAAGATATGCGGACCGTCCGTTCCAAGCAGTTCGGCCAGAGCAGGAGCCGATTGCTCTGCTCCCAGTTTGGCCAGCGCTTCGACGACGGCGGTTCGCAACATCTCGCTCTTCAGTAACGGCGCCAGCCGGTTCACGATTTGGGAGTCACCCATCTCTGCCAATGCGTCAATTGCCGGAAAAGCGAGGAAGAAATCTTCGGCTTCAGCGATAAGGAGCAGGTCGGGCGCGGCTTCTACAGCCTTGAGCTTTCCGAGAGCCTCCATCACGTGGAATCGAACGTTCCTGTCGTCGTCGCGTAGAGCGCGAATCAAATCCGGTATGGCAGCGCGGTCTTTCAAATCGCCAAGAGCCAGCGCGGCATAGATTCGGATATCGGTTTCGGAGTCAGTCAGCAACTCACATAAGGGTCCGACTGTGTCGAAGCCGGAACTCGTTAAAACCTTAAGCGCGCTGTTCAGAACGCTGAGGTCGCGGTGTTGTTCTCGGAGCACGCGGATCAGCCCGGCGACCGCGGTTGCGCTGCCTTCCGCTCTCATGTCGTCCGCAGCCTGCCGTCGCAGCACCCACTTTTCGTCACCGAATTTGCTCAACAGCGTGTCGTCTTTACCTCTGTCGATCTCTTCCGTCACGTCGTTTATAGTGACGATCAAGCCGACTCTGGCCTCATCTTCGGTTAATGGGGCGATTGTGACCTTCTGCTGCATCCGCTCGTAGCGGCGGGACGGCGCTTGTGGGGCACACGGAAACAGATAATGATGAAAACGAGGAGCGAGAACCTCAACCACGCCTTCGTCCAGCGACCGCTTGAACAATCCATGAAGGCCGCGTTCGTCATAATCCGGCACGAGGTCGCGCAAGTGTTTGCCACGGGCCTGATCAGCTGAGATGCCTGTGTTCGCGGAGAGCCATTCGTCCCAGGAAACGACGATAAGGTCGCGGTCAGTCGTGAAAATACCGAGCTTCGCGTGTGATGCCATGGATAGCTTGGACTGACACCTATCTACGTTTCTTTAAACGAGACTTTCGAGCGGGCGTGCGCTTTGAGCCGTTGCCGGCGGCTTTTCGCCTGCTTTTTGCCGTGCCGTTGGTACGAGCTTCTGCAAGCAAGTCGGCCAATTCAGCGGCGGCAGTGGAGTGTTCGCGATTGTCGCGGGTAATCAATACAATCTGTTTCGACACATTCTGGGAGGCCGTCGTCATCTCCTTCAGTGTTTTCGATTGTTCTGCGAGTGCGCGTGCGAGTTGATTGGTTTGAGTTCGAGTGGATGCCACGCTCTCCTTGATCTTCATGGTCGCGTCGGCCTGCTCTGCGGTGGAGGAGATGACCTTCTTCATGTGCGTATTGACCTTGTGCGCTTCGCGTGAGACGTCCTCAGCGGCCGTGGTTTGCTCATTCAACGCCCGCGTCGTTGTGGCGATACCGCGCCGCATGGCGTGTACCGATTGCGTGATCTGTTCGGACGCGGTAGCCTGTTCGCGCGCCGCAACGTGAAGCTGTTTGGCAATACTTGTGGCGTTCTGCGACGCCTTCATCACCTCGCGGGCGCCTGTTCCTTGCTCACCCATCGATTTGCTGACCTGGTCGGACAGCTTTTTCATCTGCCCTGCAGCGCCGAGCACCGATTGAACTGCACGATTCTGCTCGGCGGTCGCCCCAGCCACCTGTCGCGCCTGCGTGGCTGTACTGCTGACGGATGAGACGACGTTTTGCGCGGCGCCGAGCTGCTCTTCGGAAGCAACGGCGATCTGGGACACAACGGTCGATGATTCCTGGATTCCAGAGAGGATCTTCTTTAGGGCTGCCGCACCCTCTTCCGAGAGTCTGCCGCTGTCGTCGACTACGCGCTGCGCTTCGGTGGACACCGCGACAGCTTCCTGCGCCACTTCCTGCAATCCTCTGATAATTGCCGCAATGTCGGCCGTGGCCTTCGCCGACCGATCCGCGAGATTTCGAATTTCTTCCGCCACGACCGCAAACCCCCGGCCCGCCTCGCCGGCGCGGGCGGCCTCTATGGAAGCATTTAACGAGAGAAGGTTGGTGCGTTCGGCAATCAGATCGATCGTATCAACGATGGAGCTGATGTCGGATGCGCGCTTGCCCATGTCCCGAATCACGCCCGAAGACTGCGTCATGGACTCACGAATACGCCCTAGGCCCTGAATGGAGCGCTGCACCGTAGCGCCGCCCTCTTCTGCGTCGCGAGCGAGACGGGACGTCAGGTCCTTAGCCTGCCGCGTCAGAACAACAACCGAACGTATCGACCGGTCCAGCTGGGCGCTCGCTGTCGCAGCGCTCGCCGCATCGTCAGTGATCTTTTCCGAATTCCGCGTTACGCCTTCGACGGATTTCGCCATTTGCTCCATCAATGTGACAACGTGCTCGGTGGATCCTGCGAGGTTTTCGGACATGGCGGCGACCTCTTCGATGGATCCGGCCATTGTCGACATCGAGGCGGAAGTTTGTTCGGCGGCAACGGTCAAATCGTCCGCATTGGTCGATATGCCCTTCGCAGCGCGCGCCAATTCCTCAATGGCACTGGCGGTTTCATTAACCGAGGTTGCCAGCGACTCAGTTTCGCTCGTCACGTTCTTGATCGAATTTGCCATCTCTGTCATCGATCCGGTGACGGACTGCAGGGACGAGGCGACCTGTTCGACTGTGGCATTTACGGTTTGAATTGCGACGGAGTTCTGTTCCATCGACGTCGCAACGTCATTCATGCTTCCAGCAACACTCGTCGTATTTGCGGATATCTCTTCGAGCGAAGCCGTCATCTCATTAACAGAAGACGCGAGTTCCTCCGCTGATCCGGCCACCGACTCGGCATGACCTGCGGTATTGCTTAGAGATGTTCCGAGTTGCTCGACACGTTCGACAGTTGATTCCAAATCCAGACTCGCTGTGTGATTATTCGGCACGGACGCCCTCCAGCACTGGAGCAAGCTTCATCACTTCCTCCAGATCAATAACGAAAATGACGCGATCGTCAATCGTGACGATCCCTTTCAGATAGGGGCCACTGAGATCTGCAACTGCCGCGCCTGGTTTTTGTATCAGGTTATCAGGAATCGATAAGAACTCACGCGCCGTATCTACGATCAGGCCCACCAGACGGTCGCCGTTACGCACAACAACCAGACGCGTGCGGGTTGTGTATGGCGTCTTGTCGAAACCAAAGCGCGCCCGAAGATTCATTGCAGGAATAACGTGCCCGCGAGTGAAGACGACGCCGTCGATGAACACAGGGGCGTTGGGGAGCGGAGTGATGTGTTCAAGCATTTCGATTTGACTCACGTTCTGGCTGCTTACCGCGTAAGTCGTACCGGCGATTTCAAACAGAATGTAATTTGTTCCCACCGCGCCCGTTGTCATGAACCGACAGCCCCTTCCTTTTGCCTGCCCAGACGGACCAGCGCTTCCGCGTCGACAATCAGCACCGGCCGCCCGTCGCCGAGTTCCGTGGCTCCGATCACTGCCGGAACTTTTAAGTTCGGATCGCTGATCGGACGCACGACAATCTCGCGCTGCCCCGTCACGCGCTGTACGCAAAGCCCCACGGCCTCAGTCTCGGTACCGATTACCAGAATATGAAAACGTCCGGTGCGATTGCCACTCATTCGGAACATTTCCCATACCGGCACTACCGGGAGCACGCTGCCGCGATACTGGACCAGCAACCTCGTCCCGATCTTTTTGAACTCCGAATCATCCACGGCAATGATTTCCTGCACCGCCGATTGCGAAACAGCGAATCGCTGATCTCCCACCGTGATCAATAGGGCATTCAGGATCAAAAGAGTTAACGGGAGCGTTATCGTAAAACGTGTGAAGCGGCCCGCTTCCGTATCCATGGACAGGGTTCCGCCGAGCTGGCGAACGGTGGAAACCACCACGTCCATGCCGACGCCACGACCGCTCGTAAGATCGGCGTCCTCCCGGGTAGAGAATCCCGGAGTAGAAATGATGTCCAGCAGTCGAGCGCGATCGAAGCTCGCGGAATCGGAGTTTGTCACGCCCGCTTTCTCGGCAACCTTTTGAATGTCCACGCCGCGGCCATCGTCTTCAAGGACGATTGTGACTTTTTCGCCAGTTGTCCTTGCACTGACCGAGATGCGTCCTTCGGCCGGTTTGCCTGCCGCTGTCCGCTGTGCTGGACCCTCCAGACCATGACTGACGGCGTTACGGACCATGTGAATCAGAGGGTCCATCATCCGATCCACAATTAATTTGTCAATCTCGGTTTCCGCACCGTGCATCTCGAATCGTGCACGCTTTCCCGCGTCACGTTCCAGCCCGCTGATGACGTACCGCATTCTTTCGAATACCTGGCGGATCGGCACCATTCGTATCCGCATGACGGCTTCTCGGAAAGAATGAATCTGGCGCTCCATCCGGACATTGACTTCCTGGATCGGACGAAATTCGGAAGCCGGAATGTTTCGCTCCAGCCCTTTCAACTGTTCGTTGAAATGGGCGCGGCTGATCACCAGCTCGCCGACCATCCGCATCAATTCATCGAGTTTATAAGTATCGACGCGGACAAAGCTCGAGCCCGCGGCAGTTGGCGGCGCGGTTTCCGTTTCCGTTTGCGGTGTTGCTTCAGGCTCCGCTGGACCAAACTCCATTCCACTCAACAACAGCGCTTCGATCTGGGCGACGCTCTTTTCCGACGAAACAACAAAATCGAAAGTGATTTGTCCTGAGTCGCCTACGCGAGGCGTTCCGCTGCGCAGCGAGCCGATCTGGCGAAGCCTTTCGCGCACGGCGGTAACGTTGACGCCGGCGCTGGTCAACTCCTGAGAAGGTGTAAACGTGAAACGCCACAGCGTGGCCGGCGCAGGCTGCGGCGCTTCGCTGGATTCGAGATCTGCGCGATCGCCTGCCGAAATGGCGCGTAGAATCGCGAGGGCTGCTGTTATGTCGGGTGGTGTGTCACCTTTTCGGCGCGCCGAAATAACTTGTTCGATTGCATTCACTCCGGACCTCAGCGCGTTGATTCCGTCGGTGTTCGGGCGAGATCGCGCGGATCGGAGTTCGCGCAGATATTCCTCCATCAGATGAGCCGCTTGCGCGATCTCCATCATGCCGACCATTGATGACAGGCCCTTTAATGAGTGAAAGCTTCGGAGCAGATCATCGGTCGCGGTCAGGGACGCTGCAGCGTCCGTTGTCGCGTTTTCCTGGACCAGCAATCCACGTCGAGCTGCAGCAAGGTGCTCCTCTGACTCTGCGTAGTAGTCCTCGATGAAATCAAAGAATAGGTTGTCGGCTCCTGAGCTCACTTTCCGGAATCCAGCAAACTTCCGACGCGTGC
>Ga0209382_10009884_pt1 | contig 11926 bp, 6 predicted proteins | sample SoiMetdeltSBSDD5_FD_187599 | JGI IMG/M metagenome (GOLD analysis project Ga0209382, IMG submission 187599) | Bulk soil microbial communities from a Populus tree surrounding site in Tennessee, USA - Soil MetaG P. deltoides SBSDD5 (SPAdes) (version 2) | ecosystem: Environmental > Terrestrial >... | reverse complement strand
CAGGCTCAGCCCATCGTCGGCGACCGCTTCGTTGACGACGTCCCAGGCGTGGATGCGTCCGCGATAGTGGTCGGCGACGGTGCGGATATGACGCTCGAAAGCGACGCGAAAGTCAGCCGGCGATAACCCGTTCACCCACGACGGCGTCGCGCCGTGCCAGATGAACGTGTGCCCCTTCACGCGCTGCCCGTGCGACAGCGCGTAGCCGACGATCGCGTCGCCGGCGGCGAAGTCGAAGAAACCGGCGCTCGGCTCGTGCACGTTCCACTTCATTTCGTACTCGGCGGTGATGTAGGTGAATTCGCGCGCCACCACCGCGTCGTACTGGCCATTGAGGAGCCGTGACTGCACGGCGGTGCCGACCAGCTTGTTCACCGCCGTCGCTGCGGCCTTGAGCGTGTCGGCGGAAGACGGCGGAGGGGTGGGGGCCACGGGCGAGCTGTTCCCGCCGCCGCACGCCGCTATCGCGGTGACGGCCATCAGCGTGAGCACAGTCAGCCTGGCCATATGGCGTTAATGCGTCCGCCGTTCGAGCGTGGTCTTGGTCGTCTTCAGCGCCGCCGTCATGCCTTTCTCCGCCTCGCCGCGAACCTTGCCGCGAATCAGCGAGCCGACGAATCCGCTCAGCCCGTCGGACCGGCTGCGATTGACGTTCACGAACCAGAAGCCCGGGCCGCGCGACGGATCGGGAACCAGCACGCGCAGCTCGAGCGCGGTCCAGAAGTAGTGGCTGGCGTAGAGCATCTTCGACGCGACGGCGACGTGCGTGGGCTGCTGCATGACGACGAGATGCGTGATGCGAATGGTCGGCTTGAGCCCGAAGCGTGCTTCCTGCCAGTAGAGAAACGACGCGGTGCTCGGCAGCGTGGTCGTGGGATACTCGAGCAGATAGCGCTTGAGCTCGGGGAGATACTCGGTCAGCGAGGGCATGCGATCGACCATCGACTTGAACTCATCGCCGACGAACGTCGGCCGGCTCGAATCGCGGTAGGTCGCGAGCCTGGCGTTGCCGCCTTCGAGGTAGCCGTTCACGTAATCGAGCGCCAGGCGCTTGGCGAGCGCTTCGGCATCGGCGCGCGCGGTCGGCTTGGACCAGTCGACCTCCTTCTGCACGCGCGCGAGTGCGCCCTCGCTCAACTTCAGCTCGCAGGAGCCGACGCGGCAGCGGCGCAGATCGGCCACGTCGTCGTCGGGCAGATCCATCGCGGCGAAATCCTCCGCGCGCGGTGGGCTGCTGATCTTCTTGGTGACGCGAAAGTTCTCGCCCTTCTCGAACTGCTCGATGTCCTTCACCGCCGCCACGTAGCCCGCCGCCGGGGCCGCCACCCACACGGCGCCAAACACCGCGACCTCGCGCGAGGGGTCGGCGTCGAGCATCCGCGTGACCGGCTGACCGGCCAGCAATTGCGCGCGCGCGGCTGGGGGCAATTTCACGACGTTGGTGATGTACGAGTCGAGTTGAGGCGGCAGCGAGCCGGTGGCCGCTTGTCGAGGAGCGGCAACCAGCACGGTGGAGGCCGCGAGCAGGCCGCAAATCGCGAGCGTTTTCCACCCGGTGGCAGGCGTCATGGGATGGGGCATTGTAGCTGGTAGTTTCGTCCCGCGCTTCACCACAGCCAATTGAGAACCGCGGCGCTCGCCGCGCGGAACCATGAGACGATTCCAGCATCATGCGCACCATCTTCGCAGCCGTCCTGCTGACAGCAGCCATCGCGGGGCAGACGGTCCACGAGGCTCCGGCGAATGCGCCAGCGACGGGACGCGTCACGCCGGCCGGCGAGGCCGGGCAGCCTTTGACCGTCAGCGGCGTGGTCGTCGGTCCCGACGATGCGCCGATCGCGGGGGCGTCGCTCTACATCTATCAAACCGATCGCGAAGGCTATTACGGCGTCAAACCGCAGAGCGACAACCGCAATCCGCGGCTGAAACTGTTCCTGCGCACCGATGCGCGCGGCGCCTACTCGTTCGAGACGATCAAGCCGGGCTCGTATCCGAACAGCCGTATTCCGGCGCACATCCACTTCGAGGTGAGCGCGCCGGGCCGCGCGGCGAACGTGTTCGAGATCGTCTTCACCGGCGATCCGTTCATCACCGCCGAGATGCGGACCAACCCGGCGTTCTCGGAGCGCGCGATCGAAAGCGGCAAGGTCACGCAGCGGATTGTGTTGAAGTAGTTATTTCGGGTCGCCGCCGATCGCCAGACGCGGCTGCGGAAGCGGCGGAGCGGCGCGCCAACCCAGGTCGGCATCGCTGCCGATCACCGGTCTCGCTTCGACGGGACGCGGCTCGGCCAGATCGAACAGCAGCATCCGCCCCGGCCGCTCGTAGATGGCAACCGGCGGCCGTTCGAGCGCGCGAAGCATCTGACTGCCGGCGAATCTCGCCCGCACCTCCGGCAATTCCCAATCTTCGATCGCCAGATACGTCGCCACGCCGTGTGATGTGAACCACGCGACGGCGGTGTCGATCGACGGGCCGCGCGGCATCCACGAAAAGTCGACGGTCATGCGGCCGCCGTAGTAACGAAGCGCCCCGTTGTAGTCCTTGCTGAGGATGACGCTGTTGTCCCGGGTTTGGGCGCGCACCAGCCGCGACGCCGCCACGAAGCGGCGACGGCTGTCGCGGGCGGCAAACGCGTACCGCTCGGCGGCAAAGTAGACGCCATACGCGCCCAGCGCGAGCAGCACGACGACCAGCGCCGCCCGCATCCGCGGGCGACGCTCCGCGACAGCCACCGCCACACCGCCGAGCGCCAGCATCATGAACGGCCACGCGGGCAGCAGAAACCGCGTGAACCACCAGGCGTCGAACACCATCCAGGCGCAATAGACCGCCCAGACGAACGCAACCCACAGCACGATCACGATCGACACATCGACGGACTGCGACGGCAGGCGAATCCGTCTGACCGGAACGAACACGGCCAGCAGTCCGATCAATGCGATCGGCGTGTGCGATTCCACCAGCCAGCCAAGATATCGCGCGAGATTGGCCGGCATGCGGCCGGCGGCGAACAGCTCCGACAGCGCGCCGTACCCGGACGTCAGCGCCGACCCGTGAAGCCGATGGTTGAGCACGGCAACACTGGCGATGCCCGGCACGAGCGCGAACGAGAACGTTGCCAGTTGGCGCAGCGACGAAGGGCGCCGATCGATGGTCCGCGCCGCCAGCACGTAGCGCAGCGCGAGCACGCCGGCGAGCGGCGCCAGGTTGGGGCGTATCAGAATGGCAATCGACGACAAGATGCCCGCGGCCGCGGCCGATCGCAGGCTCCCGCCCAGCATCATCACGAACGCCCACGCCCACGCCGCCGCCACCGGCACGTCGCTCATCGTCGCCATCGACATGAACAACACGGTTGGACTGGTCGCGATCAACCACGCGGCGATCAGTCCCGCGGCCGGCGATCCCAGCGCGCGGCCAATCAGGAACGTCGCCAGGACCAGCAATCCGGCCGCGAGCGGCACGACCAAGAACATTGCGCTCTGACCGCCGGCGAGCTTCGCGGCCGCAAGCAGCAGCGGCAAGCCCGGCGAGTAGGTGGGAACCAGCGTGCCGCGATCGTTCGGATGCGGGTGGTAGCCGAGCGGAGCGAACGCCTGCTCCGCGTACGCCCACGGCACTTGACGGACGAACGATTGATCGATCGTCAGCCGGCCGGTGAGCCACAAATCGGCCTGGCTGACGTAGCCGTATTCGTCCGCGCCGCCGACGGCGCGCGGACCGAAGTGCGCCGTGGCGAGCGTCAACAGCGCCGCCAGGGCGACGGCTACTGCACCTTCGCGGGGGTGTGCAGAGTGGATTCGGCTACGGTCTCGAAACGATGTTCTGGCGATACAAGCACCTCGCCCATGCCACCCTCACCGATTCTGTCGACGACGCGGTATGGGCCGAGCACTCTACCAATCATCGCGGTCCGACGAGTGTAGCGCAGAAGGATACCTAGCAGCTGATGCGCAGCACTGGTCGAACGCCAACTGCTGCCGATCGAAAGAGAGGCGCGAGCGAAGCGAAGCGCCCCACGCGAACGGAGCGAGCCGGCGAAGCGGCGAGCGAGAGAGCGTGTCGGGGAGTCCGAGGGGCAGAGCCCCTCGGATAATCTAGTAATTCAACCAGTAGGACATCTTGACGAGGAACACGTTGCTGGCGGGCGAGCCGAACACGCCGCGGAAGTCGCGGCCGAAGCGGAAGTCGCCGCGCGGGTCGGTCGACTCGCGCCCCTGCTGCCAGACGACGAACAGCGCCGAGCCGGGGCGGTACTCCCAGCGCAGCACGTTGGTGGTGCGGAACGAGCGGTAGTTGAAGTCCGCGGAGCTGGGGTAGTCGTAGGCCCCGTACCGCGTCCGCCAGTCCTTGGAACGGCCGTCGATCAATTGCTTGTAGTCGGTGTAGGCACCGGCGGAGACGAACGGCTCCGCGTACATCTGGAGCGACAGCGTCGGCGACATCGTGTAGTTGACGCGAAACGTCGTCGCCACGGTCTGCTGATCGATGCGCGCGAACACGTAGTGCGTGCGGCCGTCGCGCTCCTCGTTCGCGACCCACTGCGCGTCGTTGTCGGAGGTGCCGAACCGCATCCCGGTACTGACCGACAACGACGACGCGGGACGGAACGTGACTGCCGGATTGAGGTCGAGGAAATGCGGACCGAACGACGACCAGCCACGGCCGGTGAACATCTCGATGGCAATCGGTTTGCGGTCGTCGGTGTTGAGGTAGTGCCACATCACCCACAACCCGTCGGTTCTCGCGCCGGGACCACCGCGCGTGGCGCGGTCGTCGAAGGCATCCACCAGGCCGGTGATGCCCAGGCCGGTCGCCCAATTGTTCGTGAACGTCCAATGCGCGTTGATGTTCCCGCCCAGGTCCAGTCGATCGCCGCCGAAGTTGTGGCTGCTCCACTGATTAAGGTTGAAGCGAAAGCTGCGCACGCGTTTGGCCGGACGGTCGTTCCGCCACTGGATCCAGTTGTTCTGCGACACGATGTCGGCGCGCCGCATGAAGCCGACGTCGTTGGGATCGAAGCCGGGCGTCGTGAAGTTGACGTTCGACTCGAATCGCACGCGCTCGCCGCCAATCTTGCGGACCGCGACCGAACCCGCCAGCCCGGCGAGCGTCGTGTCGGTGGGATCGATCTCGACGTGATCGGCATCGGGCCGCTGATAGCTGTGGACGTTGTTCTCCTGCAGCCGCAGAATCGCCTGCGGCGTGCCATGAATCGAGCTGCCGGCCAAATAGCCGGCAATCGCGTAGCGGTTCTTGCGCACCCTGATGTCCCAGTCGGCGCCGCCGGTGTAGGCCGAACCGGCGAGCATGCGCAGCGGACTACCCTCGCCGCCGACCTTGCGATTGGTCGCCGTCAGCATCATGCCGAACGACGACTGGTTCTTGAGCTCGCGGCGAAGCCGGCCGACGCTGTAGCTCGTGAACGGCTCGATCAGCGCGCGCGACTCGAGCGCGCCCGCCGACACGATGGCGCGCTCTCGCGACGTCAACGCGTTCAGCACGCCGACCGAGAACTTACCGACGCGGCCGGTCACTTTCGTCGCACCGAGAATCGTGCTGTTATCGGGCGACGCGGAGAATCCGTTCTCCGGGACGTCGGGACCGAGCTGTGGACTCCGTCCGATCCGGCGCGAGTAGAACAGGTCGGATCCGAACTGGTAGACGCCCGATCCCTCGACGAAGAACGGCCGGCGCTCCGAGAAGAACGTCTCGAACGCGCTGAGATTGACGACCGCGGGATCCGCTTCGACCTGGCCGAAGTCGGGATTGACCGTCGCCGTCAGATTCAGCCCCGGGGTGAGGGCGTACTTGACGTCGACGCCAACCGACAAGTCCCCATCGGCGGTCTCGACGAGAGGATTGTCCGTTTCCGGTTTGGTCTTGAGCCCGCTGACCGTGTACGGCAGCAGCTCGAGGCGCTTCGGAGCGCGAGTCAGCGACAGTCCACTCAGATCGCCGAACTGCGAGACGAAGCCGGGCTTGCTCTTCGCGATGAGCGGCCACGTCGAGGTCTCGTTCAGCCGTCCGACGCGGCGGATGACCGCGAGCCCGAACGTGGCTTTCTCGGTCGCGCGAAAACGCAGCTGTGAGAATGGAATTCTGAACTCGGCTCGCCAGCCCGACCCGTCGCGCGCGACCGCCACGTCCCAGACGGCGTCCCACCCGCGATCGTCCGAGTCATCGTTGTAGCGGTAGGTATCCTGCTTCACCCCGGCTGGATTCACGGAGAACTCGTACGCGGTCCGTTTGTCGTGGTAGGAATCGATCGCGACCGAGATCCAGTCCGACGGCGAATCGGTATCGCGGCGCGTGAGATGTCCGACGATCTTGTCGGGGTCGGAATCGGTGGCAGAGACACCGATATAGATATGGGTTGCGTCGTAGGCGACGCGAACCTCGGTCGGAAAGCTCGGCGGCGCGCCTTCCTTGGGATCGCTCTGCAGGAATCCGTCAATCCGCCGCGCCCTCGTCCACACTTCGTCGTCGAGTTGGCCATCGAGCTTCAATACCGACTCTGCGGCAAGCGGGGCCGCTTCGGCGGCGACGAGCCGCGACACGCTGCGCGCCAAGGTCGTCGGCGCCGGCCCGTTGGGCGGGTCCTGACGCACCTGCGCCCCAGCCGGTCCACCGAGGAGTCCGGAAATGATCAGGCAGGCGAACGCCACGGCGTTCAGGCGCATCAGACTGGTCGCTTAGACGTCGTGGACGAGTTGACGGTTTGCACTTGTCCGCTATCGGACGTTGCGGTCAACTCGCGAAAGGAACGAAATTGACGGCTATCGGCTGACGTCGCGAACGATGGCGTTCCAGTTCATGACTGTTTCAAACCCGCGACGCGATCGAGCGCGACGAAGAAGTCCTGCCAGAGCGACCGCTCGCTGGCGAGGCGCGCGCGTCCGGCGGCGGTGATCTTGTAATAGCGGCGGCGCCGCTGCCCCGGCTTCTCCACCCACCGGCCTTCGGCGAGTCCCTCATCCTCGAGACGGTAGAGCGTGGGATACAGCGAAGCGATGTGATACGTCAGCGCGCCGCGCGAGCGCTCCACGATCAGCCGGCCGATCTCGTAGCCGTGGCGGGGACGCTCTTCGATCAGCGCCAGGATCAGCAGATCGGCCGATCCCTTCTTCAGTTCCTTCGAAAACAGACGTCTTCCCATATATGGATTATCTATATAACACATCAGACGCTCGGGTGCGTAGCGTCCGGCTTCAGCCGCACGACCGCGTAGTGTCCGGCTTCAGCCGGACCACTCGAGCGCACCAATTCAAGGTCCGGCTAAAGCCGGACACTACCGAGCCAAGGCCCGGCTGAAGCCGGACATTACGGGAGAATGGACCGTCGACTCTAGCGGGCGACCGGGCCGAGGTGTTTGTCGAGCCAGTCGCGGGTGGCGTTCATCACCAGTTCGATGGACGGCACGTGCCCGCCGTCGTAGAACACCGCCTGTTTGGGTGGGGTCAGGAGCTTGAAGAATGGCTCCATGTGGGTGCGGACCGGCGTGTCCTCGTCGTAGCGGCCCTGGATCACCAGCTTGGGAGAACGGATGAACGGCGTGAAGTTGGCGGGGTTGGCCGCGGGGTTGATGCGGCCGGACGACGGAGAAATGCCGGCGCCGACGAAGAACAGCGCGCGGTAGCGCGCTTCGATCGCCGAGGCGATCACGCCGAGCACCGCGCCTGCGCTCGGCGCGTAGGCCACGATCCGTGTGCGGTCGAGATCGGGCCGGCTCTCGATGTAGTCGAGGCCACGCCTCAGATCGGTGACGCGGTTGACGACGATATCGAGGAACTCGGCGGTCGAAACGTCGGGACGGACGAAACCAGGGGGGCGGAGCCGCTCCATGTAGCCTTCCAGCACCACGCCGAATGCCGCGCGCCCGGCCCTGACGAACGGCGCCAGGCGATCGTCCATCGACGCCGGTAGCGATCGGAACCCGCCGTCCACGTCGCCGGCCGGCAGGTAGTGGATGACGTGGAGCGGACGCGGCGTGTGGTGCGGGAGATACAGATAGGCGATGGCCCGCGTGCCGTTGGCACCCTTGAACGAGATCTTCTCCCGCTTCCACTCCGGCGTGTCGACCGTCTCGTCGACGCGGGCATCGAGCGGCGTCTTCGCGTAGTCGTATGCCGCTGCCAACTTCGCGAACTGCTGCGGCGTCGGAGCGGTGTGCTCCGGCACCTCATGCGCGAGCTCGATGCGAACGCCGCTCTGATCGGTGGCCGTCGCCGCGGCATAGCGCGCACAGCGAAAGCCCAGTTTGTCCGAGCTGAAGAAGCCGGGCCGCCCGCCGAACTGCGCGAACGTGTAGAGCGGATCGCCCCAGGCGCCGCCAGTCGCCAGAAATCCGTCCGGGCTGTCGTTCAGCGTCCATTCGGCGACGTTGCCGGCGGCGTTGTAGACGCCGAACGGGCTCATGCCGAACTCCGCGCTCTCGACCGGCTGCGTCCCGGCCCCGAAATTGGCCCGGCCATCCAGCGGATCGCCGGGATAGAACAGGCCCCACGGCATCGTCCGCACACCGCCGGGTGCGACGAACCCGTTGCGCGCCGCCTTCTCCCACTGAAAGATCGTCGGCAGCTGCTTGCCGCGGAACGCGGCGTAGGCGCTGGCTTCGTACCAAGTGATGTCTGTGACCGGGTGATCGGCCTTGCCATCGGGAAACGTCTGGTTCGACCACGTTCGCGGTCCTGGAAGACCGGTTCGATCGACGAGCGTTCGGATCCCCTCGTCGAACGGGATCGGGCGGCCGTCCTTCATGAACGGATGCGTCCAGAACTGCTGCTTGAGGTAACCGCCGGCGCTGATGAACTCCTTGAACTCGCGGTTGCTCACCTCGTACTTGTCGATGACAAAGCCGGCGAGACTCACTCGGCGGTCGGTGGGCCGCGACCACGAGACCAGGCGATAGTCTCCTCCCGGCACGAACACCATCCGCGGCGGCACCTTGTCGATCGGCATCAACTGCTGGGTGATTCGAATCGGCGGCGGCATGATCGTCAGCGCTTCGACGTGGACCGGCACGCCCGCGACCGTTCGCTCGGTCGGAGCAAATCCCTCCTTCTCTATCGACAACACGTACTGGGCGCGGGCGATCCGCGCGTTCGTAACCGGAGACGTGCCCACAAGCTGGCGCGGCGCCGGAGTGCCCCCGACGGCAAAGCGCTTCAAGTAAATCGATGCACCCGCAGGCTCGGTCGTCACTGAGATGGTGTCCGCGATGGCGGGCAAGAGACCGGCGATCGTCGGATCGTTGGGCAGATAGCGCTGGACCGACAGCGCGAGGTCGAAGGCCTCGGCAGTGCGTCGCGCGTCGGCGAGCGATGAAACTTGAGCAATCTGAGCCCGGGCCCATCGCAGGTTGGCGGTCCGCCAGGCGAACCATCCGGCGGCGGCCAGGATCGCCAGCACCGCCACGGCAGCGCCGACCGTACGGAACGATCGCCGACGGCCCGGCGAAACGATTGAAGGCCCAGCAGTCACCGCGTGAGGCACGCTGTCGGCAGCAGCAGGAGCACTTGCAGACGCATGTGTCGCCGGCGCCGGCGTGCGCCCGAGCTTGGCCTGGAAGTCCTGCTCTTCCTTCAGGGCCCGCAGATCAATCAGGAGATCCGCCGCGGTTTGGTAGCGGCTGCCCGGATCTTTCTTCAGCAGCTTGGTCACGATGCGATCGAACTCGGCCGGCGTGCTCGGCGCGAATCGCGCGAGCGGTGGCGGCTCGTGCGTCAGGATCGCGGCGGTGAGCGCGGCCGTGCTCGTGGCGTGAAACGGCCGCTGGCCCGTCACCATCTCGTAGAGCACGATCCCGAGGCTGAAGAGATCGCACCGCGCGTCGAGCGATTCGCCTCGCGCCTGTTCCGGCGACATGTACGCCGCCGTGCCGACGACTTGCCCCGCGTGGCTCATCGCCGACTCCGTCGCCGTGGCGCCGGTGCCGGACACGTCGCTGGAGCCGCGCCTCGCGAGGCCGAAGTCCATGACCTTGGCTTCGCCGCGCGCCGTCACCATGATGTTCGCGGGCTTGAGGTCGCGATGGAGGATGTCGTGCGCGTGGGCGTCGGCCACGCCGCCCACGATCTGGACGGCGAGCGCGAGGATCTCGCGCAGATCGAGCGGCGCCCGCCGCAGCCGCGCGTCGAGCGATTCGCCGTCGACATACTGCATCGCGATGTAGCGGCGCCCGGCGGCCTCGCCAACGTCATAGACGGCGCAGATGTTCGGATGATCGAGGGTTGCCGCGGCCCGCGCCTCCCTCAGGAGGCGCCGCTGCGCGTGCGAATCGCCTTCCGTGTCGGCCTGAATGAATTTCAGGGCGACCTTCCGGCCGAGCTGCGTATCGTCGGCGAGAAAGACCTCTCCCATCCCGCCCGCGCCGAGCCTGGCGCGGATCACGTAGCGGCCGATCTCGAAACCGGGAGTAATGGGATTCAGCACTGCGCCCCGAACTCGCGCCGCCGATTATCCTCGTGGAGCGCCGGGTCCGTCCAGCGTCGCGGCTCGAGCCGCCGATTACTCGCTCTTCAGGGCGAGCGTCGGGTCGATCCGCGTGGCGCGCCATGCCGGGAGCGCCAGGGCGATCAGCGCGAAAACAACAACGACCGCGACGACCGCGAGGTGGGCGAGGGGATCGTAGGGACTGAGACCGTACAAGCTGCTGCGCAGTACGTTGCCGAGAATCGACGCCGTCACGATACCCGCGACCAGGCCGGCAGCCAGCGGCCGGAAACTCGGAGCGACGACTGCGGTCACGACCTCGCGCGCGCGCGCCCCGAGCGCGAGGCGCACGCCAATCTCGCGTGTCTGTTGTCGCACGGTGTAGGCGAACACGCCGAAAACGCCGATGGTTGCGAGCACCAGCGCCAGGCCGCCGACCGTAGCCGCAAGGCCCACGCCGAATCGCTCTTCGGAATACCTCGCGGCGATGGCGGCAGGCAGGGATGTTTCGACGATGCGGACCTGCGGCTCGAGGCGGCGGGCGATCTCGGCGAGCGCGCGCGCCGCGTCGGCCCCCGGATCGCGGAAGATCAATCGTGGCGGCAGCTGTCGATCGTTGCCGCTGGCCCACAGCCATTCCGACCGATCGCCAAGCGCCTCGTACGCGGCTGGCTCCGCCCCTTCACCGTGATCGGCGGTCGTCACCACGCCAACGATCTCGTGGGGGACCGCGGCCTGCGCCGCGCCGGCAACGAGCAGCGTCTCACCCACGGGGTTGCGATCGCGAAACAGGCGGCGGGCGAGCGATTCATTGATGACGAGGCGGTGTTGCTTCGCGTCCGTGGCCGACAACAGGCGGCCAGACTGAAGCCGGATGCCCAACACCGCAAAGTACCCCGCTGACACCTCCGGCAGGGCGATGCCCGCGCCCTTCGAACCCGGCTGACGGCCGTCCTTGACGGAGGTGTAGGTCACCCAGCCATCGAACGGCGCGGCCGTCGCAATCGCGACGTCTGTACGCGCATCGAATGCACGCGCGGCCGCGATCACGTCGGTCTCGAACGCCTGGCGGCGCTCGACGGCAAACGCTGCCGGCAGATCCAACGTGATCATGTTGACGCCCTCGGTCTCGAAGCCCCGGTCCATCGTGTAGGCCCGTTCCAGCCCGCGCACCAGCAGACCGGCGGTCGCGAGCAGGATCACGCTGACCGCCACCTGCACTCCCAACAGCCACGATCGCAGCGACAGTCGTACCGTTCCTGGTTGATCCTTCAGGGGATTGACGACCTCGATCCGGCTGGCGTGCAGCGCGGGCGCGAGTCCGAACGCGACGCAGGTGACGATTGCCAGCCCGGCGCTGAAGACAGCAATCCGCCAGTCCGGCCGAATCTCGAGTGCCACCGGCTGCCCCTGGCCGACGATGAACCGGCAGCTCTGCGTTCGACCGTCCATGCCGCAGCCGGTTGCGATCACCGCGCTGGCGCGCGCG
>Ga0209382_10009882_pt1 | contig 11928 bp, 8 predicted proteins | sample SoiMetdeltSBSDD5_FD_187599 | JGI IMG/M metagenome (GOLD analysis project Ga0209382, IMG submission 187599) | Bulk soil microbial communities from a Populus tree surrounding site in Tennessee, USA - Soil MetaG P. deltoides SBSDD5 (SPAdes) (version 2) | ecosystem: Environmental > Terrestrial >... | reverse complement strand
TGCGGGGGCCCGTCCAGCTCCGGACCCGCAACCGTGCCGTCACCGCCGAGGACTTCGAGGCCCTCGCCCGGGAGGCCGCGCCGGACATCCGGCGGGTCCGCTGCATCGCCGACAGCGAGGGCGACGACCCGGCCGGCGTCCGGATCCTCATCGTGCCCTCGGTGGATAGCACGGACGGGCGGCTGCGCCTGGAGGACCTGCTGCCCAGCGACGAGGCCTGCGCCACCATCCAGGCCTACCTGGACGAGAGGCGCCTGGTCGGCACCCGGGTCCGGGTGGAGCCGGCGCAGTACACGGGCCTGCGGGTCCGGGCCCGGATCAGCGCCGAGCCACACGCCGACCCGGGCGCGGTCGCCGAGGTCGCGCGCACCGCGCTCTACCGCCACTTCAACCCCATCGTCGGTGGCGAGCGCGGCGACGGCTGGCCGTTCGGCCGGGCCGTGCGGATCGGCGAGGCCTACGGCATCCTCCAGGCCCTGGCCGGGCTCGACGTGGTGGAGCAGTTGGAGCTGCTGTCGGTCGACCTGGCGACCGGCGAGGTGGAGGACGCCGGCAACGTGCTCGAGCTGTACCCCAACGAGCTGGTGTTGTCCCACGAGCACAACGTCGAGGTCGTGGGGTGAGCTCCTGATGGCCCGGCGGGCGACCGACGGCATCGAGGCTCGCTACTCCCTCGCGGGCGCGATACCGGGCCTCTACCACGACGACGAGTTCTTCATGAACCTGGTCGACGCCTTCGACATGGTGCTGGCGCCGATCCAGGCGGTGGTGGACGACCTCGACGCCTACATCGACCCGCTGACCGCCCCGCCCGACCTGCTGGAGTGGGTCGGCAGCTGGATGGGGCTCACGGTGAACCGGCGCTGGCCGGTGCAGCGCCGGCGGGAGTTCGTCGCCCGGGCGCTGAGCGTCTACCTGTGGCGGGGCACCCGGCGGGGGATCGAGGAGGCGGTCGAGCTCTACACCGGGAGCCGGCCCGAGGTCACGGATTCGGGCGGTGTCTCGGCCTCGCCCGAGCCCTTGGGGCCGATGCCCGGCTCGGCGCGGCGGGAGGTCGTGGTGGTCGTGCGGACCAAGGACCCGTCGATCGACGCCGACCTGGTCGACCGCATCGTCGCGGACGTGAAGCCCGCGCACGTGCACCACCGGGTCGAGGTCCGCCGCTCCCGCACTAGGTCGTCGGGGCCGGTGACGAGGTGAGCTGGCGGTAGCGGCGCTCGAGGTCGGAGGCCAGGACCGCCGCCCCGACCTCGTCGGCGGTGTGCACGGCCAGCCGCCAGAGCTGGGGATCCAGCGGGTCGATGTCCACGGCTCGGACCGCCAGCCCGGAGGCTCGTTCGTAGGCGCCGGCCTGGCACAGAGCCTCGATCACCGCCACCGCGACCGTGCCGACCGCATGGGCCAGCCGGCGTCCGGCCTCCACGGCCCAGTCCGTCGGTCCCGACCACGCCGCCGGCTCCCCGACCCACTCGTCGAGGGCCGCCTCCAGCTGGCGGGCGGCGGCCTCCGGGTCGCCGTCGCCATTGTCGGCACCGGACCGGGCTGCCGTGCGGGCCGCTCGCAGCGCCTCCTCCAGCCGCCCGACGTCGGACCGTCCGGGCTCGACCACCAGCCGGTACCGCTCCCCGCTGCGGACCAGGACCCTCGGCTGCCCCGGTACCGCATCGGGTTCGACCACCCGGCGGACCGCGGACACGGCGACCTGCAGGTTGCGGGTCGCGCGGTCGACGGTGGCCTCGGGCCAGAGCCAGCCGTAGAGCCGCTCACGGTGCAGCCAGGCGTTCGCATGCACGGCGAGGACGCCGAGCAGCTCCTGGTGGCGGGGTCGGAGCTGCTCGACGTCTCGCTCGATGCCGTCGACGACGATCCGGAGCTCGCCTAGGCACCGGACCTCGAGCGACGGCGACGACGGCGACGGGTCGGCGGGGGCCGGCTCGGCCGCGACGACGATCACCGCGGCGTCCGTGCCGGCTCCGCCGGCTCCCCCGGCTCGGCTGAGGAGGTCGGACACGAACCCACCGAACCCGTGCTGGCCGGCCAGCGCCCGAGCCTGCTGCTCGGACGCCGTGTCGCCGGTGAGCGTCCACTGCGCCACCAGCGCCAGCGCGTGGGGCAGCGGTCCCACGGCCCGGGCCATGACCACCTCGGCCGGCAGCGCCCCCTCGGCGATGGTGCCGGCTCGCGCTTCGGCCACCAGGGCAGCCGCACGGGCTAGCGCTGCCAGCACCGGCAATCCGGCGCGGCCGAACCGCTCCACCGCCACCGCCAGCGGCCCCACCCGGCCCAGGCCCGCGGTCTCGACAGCCGGGAGCGCTCGGCCGCCGGCGCCGCCACCGCCGGGCGCCGGAGCGATGGTGGGGGTGGGGGTGTCCCCGGAACCGCCCCGCAAGAGGGTCAACCCGCCGATCAGGCACAGTAGGGCCGCGCCCAGGTCATCGCTCCGCTCCTGCGCCGCGGCGACCTGGAGGTCCGGCGCGACGGGCTCGCCGGCCACGAAGGCAGCCAGGGACTCGGCCACGGCCGTCAACGCCGCAGCGTCGCAGGACCGGGCGCGGGCGAAGGCCCGTTCCGTCGCCGGCCGGGGGTCGCGGTCACCGAGCGCCACGGCCAGGCAGAGGCCCAGGTCGGCGAGGGTGCCCAGCTCGTCGGCCAAGGTGTCCGCGGCCGGTCGCAGCACGTCGGCGCTCCGGGCCACCCGTCCGACAGCGAGGCACGCCAGCCCCTCGGCCAACCAGCCCGCCGGCTCGTCCGGCCAGACCGCCACCGTCTCGCCCGCGAGAGCGGCGCGCAGGCACTCGGTCCAGGTCCGCTGCTGGCCGGGGTCGGGGTCGAGCCAACCGTCGAGGAGGTGGAGCTGCCGCCGGGCCTGGCGGTCGCCTCCGTGCTCCTGGAAGCGCTCCAGGCTCGCCGCCAAGGTGGCCCGGGCCCCGAGCAGATCACCCTCGCCGAGTTGGCGGCGGCCGAGCGCCCGGAGCAGCCAGGGGTCGGTGTCCCGGAGGTCCCTCGGAAGACCCTCGGCCCAGGTGCTCGACAGCACCACACCGCCGTCGCCCTGGCTCAACAGCCGGCGTACGCCATCCCAGTCGCCGCCCCGGCCGGACGCCCGTACCGCCTCCGTGAGGTCGCCCTCCGCCTCCAGCAGGTCGGCGGCCAGCCGGTGCAGCCCGGCCACGCCGGCCGACCCCAGCTCGTCGTCGAGCTCGCCGAGCAGGTGGGCGCGCAGCAGCTCGTGCATCCGGTAGGTGACGCCATCGGGATCCGGCAGGAGCAGGCCGACCTGCGCCAGCCACTGGAGCCGGGGCGCGGCTCCGCTGCTCCCCAACAGCCCTTCGCAGCGGTCGGGGCGGATCCGGTCCAGGACGGCGACCCGCCGGAGCAGCGACCGGTCCTCGTCCGCGACCGTGGCGAGGACCTGGCCGGCCAGGTAGTCCCGGATGGACCGGATGGTCAGCCGTGGCCCGCTGGTGAGCCGGTGCCACTCGGCGGCGGGGATGGTGCGGGTGGCCACGTGGAACAGGTGCAGCGCCACGGCCCAGCCGTCGGTGATGCGGCTCACCGTGTGCAGCTCGTGCGACGTCAACGGGGTTCCGTAGTGCCGGCGGAACAGCGTGTCGACCTCCCAGAGCCGGAAGCGCAGGCCGTCGCTGTCCACTTCGCCCACGTCGCCGCCGGTCCGCCAGCGCCAGTGGTCCAGGCCCCTGACGTGGCGTGCGCCGAGGACCACCGTCACCCCGGCCGGCCGGTAGCGGCAGAGCAGGTCGAGCGCGTCGGCGGCCGGCGCGCCGACCAGCTCGTGGGCGTCGTCCACCACGAGCAGGGTCGGCTGGGCGGTGGCTTCGAGGGCTTCGAGCACGGCGAAGACCGCGTCGGCCGGGTCGGGATGGTCCCGAGCCAGCGCGGGCACGCCGGCCGCGCTGGCCAGGGCCCGCACGAAGCGGTCACCGGTCCGGTCGGTGCCGTCGACGGTGACCCACGCCGTCCGGCCCGGCCATCCCTCGGCCGCGTGGGCCAGCACCGTGGTCTTGCCGCAGCCGGCGAAGCCGTGGACGATCCACAGGCGGGGATGGTCCTCGAGCAGGGGCCGGGTGAGCCGGTCGCGTGCCAGTCCCAGCGGTAGCGGTGGTCGCAACTTGGCCGACGGAACCCCGGCCGCGGGGCTACCCCACGCGTGTCGTCCGCCTGCTCTCGTCTCCCCCGACCGACCCGCCATGGACGCCCTCGGCTCTTTCACCTCCTTAGGCGTGCCACGGCTAAAGCGTCTGTGACATTCGATGGCACAATCGCGTGCCCGACTTCGTACCGTGCGTCGTAGGCTTCGATCAGTGGGGGAGGGAGTTCTCGCAGCCGAACGGTTCGTCGGCCGAGCGGGCGAGCTGCAGGAGGTGCTGGACGCGTGCCGCGCCGCCGCGGCAGGGCACGGATCGCTCACCGTCATCTCGGGCGAGGAGGGCATCGGCAAGACCCGCCTCTGCAAGGAGGTCGCCCGGCGGGCCCGCCATGAGGGCATCGCCGTCATCATGGGCTGGTGCTGCGGAGCCGGCTCGCCGGCCCTGTGGCCGTGGCAACCGGTCCTCGACGAGCTCTGCGGACCGGATACCTTCCAGCTGCTCGCGGGGGAGGCCGACCTGGGCTCCGCGGAGCGCGATCGCTTCGCCCGGTTCGCGGCGGTCACCGAGGAGATCGCGGCGGCCTGCGAGCGCCAGCCGACGTGCCTCGTCCTCGACGACATCCATGCCGCAGACGGCGGGACGCTGCTGCTGCTCCGGTTCGTGGTCCGGTCGCTGCACCGCCTCGACCTCGCCCTGGTCGTGACCCGGCGACCGACCGAGCCCCCGTCGGACAGCGCCGAAGCCCGGCTGATCGACGAGATCGAGCGGGAAGCCCGGCTCGTCGCCTTGCGGGGCTTCGGTCCGGACGAGACCGCGGAGCTGCTGGCTGCCAACGGCCTCCACGCCGACCGGGACATGGTGACGATGCTCCGCCGGGTGACCGACGGCCACCCCTTGTTCCTGCGCCGCATCGCGGCCGCCGGGCCGCGGACCTCGGCCGACACGCTGCCGGCAGGTGTACGGCCGGTCATCGACCACGCCGTGAGCCAGCTGGCGCCGGACCACCAGCGGATCCTGCGCCTCGCCGCCGTCCTGGGCAACACGCCGGCGGTCAGCGAGGCCGCCGCCGTCTCGCAGGTCGACGTGGTCGCGGTGCTCGACGCCGTCGGTGCGGCGGCCGAGGCCGGGCTGGCCGTCGCCGAGTCGACCAGCCGGTTCGCGTTCGGCCACGACCTGGTCCGATCCACGCTGGTCGACGGCTTGAGCCCGGCCGACCGGCTGGACGCCCACGGCCGCGCCGTCGCCGCCATCGGCGAGGATCCTCCGGTGCGGGCGCTCGCGGGCGACCTCATTCGCCGGGCCCACCACGCCCTGGCCGCAGCGCCGCGATCGGCCGACGACGCGGAGCGGGCCGTGGACGCGTGCCGCAGAGCGGCCCGCTCCTTGGTGCGCAGCTTCGCCTACGAGCAGGCCGACCGGCTGCTGACGGCGGCGGTCGAGGTCCACGAACCGGTGCTCGGGCCGGCCCCCGGCCGCCTCCTGGTCGAGTGGGCCCAGGCCGCGCTGCTCTGCGGCCGGGTGGCCGAGGCGCGCCGCCGGTTCGACCGGGCGCTCGCGGTGGCCGAGCACGACCGGGATCCGGTGCTCCTCGCCGAAGCCCTGCTCGGGCTGGGCGGCTACTGGCTCACCGAGTCGCGCGAGCCCGTGGAGCGGGCCCGGCTCCTCGGGCTGCAGAAGGCGACCCTGGAGGCCCTGCCCGAGCACCAGGTCTCCCTGCGCTGCCGGCTGGCGGCGCGGCAGGCCGCGGAGGCCTTCTACAACGGCGGCCCCATCGAGCCCATGGACGAGGCTTTGGAGGCGGCTCGTCGGTGCGGCGACCCCGAGGCCCTGGCCGACGCCCTGTCCGTCTGCCACAACGCCCTGATGCATCCCGAGCACGCGCACACCCGCCTAGGTCTGGCGGACGAGCTGGTCCGGGTGGCGGCCGAAGCTGGCCACGGCGTGCTCGGGCTGATGGGCCTGTGCTGGCGCACGCTCGACCTCATCGACCTGGCCGATCCTCGGGCCGGCCGCGCCCTGGAGGACCTCCGCCATCGCGCCGACGCGCTGGCCTGCCAGGCCATCCTGTACGAGGTCGGCGTGATCGACGTGATGCTGCGCATCCGGTCGGGCCGCCTGCGCGAAGCCGAGGACATGGCCCTGGCGTGCTACGAGCAAGGCCAGGACCTGGGCGAGATCGACGCCTTCGCCTTCTACGGCGCCCAGCTCGGCATGATCCGCTGGCTGCAGGGCCGGACCGGCGAGCTGGTCGACCTGCTGGAGGGCATCGCGTCCTCGCCGCAGCTCCACGAGGCCGACTTCGCCTTCCGGGCGTCCGCCGCGGTGTTCGCCTACGACGCCGGCGACCACGACACGGCCCGCCAGGTCCTGAGGAGCCTGACCGCCGACGGGCTGCGGACGCTGCCCCGATCGAGCACCTGGCTGGTGGGCTTGATGGCCATCACCGAGCTGGCGGCGGCACTCGATGACCGGGACGCCGCCCGCCAGGCCTACGAGCTCCTCTATCCCTTCGCCGAGCTGCCGATCGTGCCCTCGTTCGGGGTTGCGTGCTTCGGCTCCACCCACCGTGCGCTCGGGACCGCGGCCCGGGCCTTCGGCGATCTGGAGCGGGCCGTCGACCACTTCGAGCAGGCCGTGGCCGCGAACCAGCGGATCGGCAACCTCCCCCTGACGGCCATGGCCGAAGCCCAGCTGGGGTCGACCCTGCTGGCCCTGGGCGAGCGCGACGCCCTCGACGACCTCGGCGAGTCCGCCCACCACGGCCGCCGGGAGGAGGCGCTGGGCCTCCTCCGTGGTGCCATCGCGAAGGCCGAAGCCATGGGCATGAGCGCCCGGGCCACCGCCTGGCGCGACGAGCTCACCGCCCAGCCGAGCACGGTCGCCCGGCCGCGGGGACCGGGGCGAGCCGACCGCCTGGCCCGAGCCGGTCGGACCGGCAGCCCCGTGGCACCGACACGGATGTACGGGTCGATCCGCCGGGAGGGTGCCGGGTGGAGCATCGCCGTCGACGACCGCCACGTCCACGTCGGCCGGCTGGTCGGCGTCCCCTACCTGGCCGAGCTGGTCGACAACCCGGGCCAGGCCATACCCGCGCTGAGCCTGGCCGGCCACGGCCGGGTCGATCCCGGCCTGTCCCACCAGGAGATCCTGGACCAGGGGGCGCGGGCCGCCTACGTCGCCCGGGTGCAGGACCTCACCGTCGAGCTGAAGGAGGCTGAGGACCACGCCGACGCCGGACGCGTGGGCCAGCTCCGGGCCGAGCTCGACACCCTCGTCGAGCACCTGCAGAGCGCGATGGGCCTGGGCGGCCGGCCCCGGTCGTTCGCCGGCCCCGACGAGCGGGCCCGTACGGCGGTGCGCAAGGCGATCATGCGGGCCATCGAGGCCATCGACCGCGCCGACCGGGGCATCGGCGGGCTCCTGCGATCGTCGATCACCACCGGGCGGACCTGCGTCTACCGACCGCACCCCGACCAGCCCATCACCTGGTCCGTCGACAACCGCATCGGCGACCCCTGCTGACCCCGGGGGGGTCCGGGCACCGGGTCAGTTGGGTCGCTCGTCCTCCTCGACGACCCGCCGAGCCAGCTTCTTGGGTGCGATCAGCGTGTAGGAGGTGCGGATCCACTCCTCGATCTCCCGCCACCGGGTGGCGCTGGTGCGTGCGGGGATGCTCACCGAGATCCAGCCGTGCCGGCCCAGCCCGTAGCCGGTCGGTTCGGCATCGGCGTCGGTGGCCACGACCGCCGCCGCTTCCTCCTTCGGGAGCTTGACGCTGATGCCGCTGGCGTCGGGCGCGCTGAAGATGAAGGTCTTGCCGTTGACCCGGAACGTCGGCTCGCCGTCCCAGGCCTCGATGTCGACCCGCTCGGTCTCCGGGAGCCGGGCGGCGATCTCCTGGAGCCGATCCATGCGGCTCACTGCTGCGGCTCCATCAGCTGCTCCTCTTGCTCGGTCGACCTTGCCGGGGTGCGGTGAGAGCATCCCCGGTGTCGCCGGCAGGCTATTGGGGATGGGCCGCCAGGTAGTCGGCGACGGGTACGGGCTCGGTGGCCTCGTAGCCGACCGGCAGCCACACGTCGCCGGACGTCGTCACGTAGTACACCTGCCAGTTGTAGTAGCCGCGGAACGCGGCCTCGTCGGCCTCGAGCACCCGGGCGATCGCGCTGATGCCCGCGACGTAGTGGTCGCTGTGGTTGTAGGCGTAGAGCGCGCCGGGGAGGTCCCCGGCCGCAGCGCCGTTGTGGGCGAGGTAGCGCGCCGCCGCTCGGATGGCGTCAGCGGGGTCGTCGATGTCGCCCTCGCCGTAGGCGGCCCAGGTCTCGGGGAGGAACTGCATCGGCCCCCGGGCGCCGGCCTCGCTGGTGCCGCGGATCCGTCCCATCGCGGACTCGACCAGGTTCACGGCGGCGAGGTACTCCCACGGGACCCCGAACTCGGCCTCGGCCGCTCGGTACGCCGCGAGCAGCTCCTCGGCCGGCGGTGGATCCACGATCTGCCACGCCGGCACCGTGTCGCGCACCGTCGTCACGAGCTGGCGCAGCTCCCGCCGGGCCTGGAGGTTCAGTCGGACGGTGTCCTGGAGGTCGGCCGGGACGCGGGCGAACACCGGGCCGTCCCACTCCGGGGTCAGGCCCAGCTCGCGGTAGGCGGCCTGCTGGAGGTGCGCCCAACCGGGGACATCGTCGGATGCCGTGGCCGGGTCGCGCACGGCTCGCTCGGCCGCCACGAGCTGGTCGGTGAGGCCCGCGGCGTCCTCCGCGAGCACCGGGCGGAGCAGCTCGGTCGGTGCCGGCGGCACCGTGGTGGTCGACGCTCCGGTGGTGGTCGACGGGGTCGTCGTGGCGGGAGTGGAGGCCGCCGATCCGGCCCCGGGCGCGCCGTCGTCGCCTCCCGAGCAGGCCGCCACGACCACGAGGACGGCACAGACCGCTACCGACCGGCGCACCCGCCAAGGATACGGAGGCGCCGGATCATGGGACCTATCGCCTCGGGGGGCGGCGTCGTGCGATGCGCAGCTCGAGGCCGTCGAGGATGCAGTGGAGGCCGAGGCCGTCGTCGACGTGGCGGACCGGCCGCGGTGACGCGGTGGCGACGGCGTCGAGGATGGCGGGGTACCGGTCGGCCTGCTCCCGCAGGATGCTGGTCATCTGGGGGCTGAGCTGCCGCTCGGCGGTCCAGGGGAAGGTGCCCGACGAGGCGAGCGAGTGGGCCGTGCGGACGTGGGCGCTCACCAGGAGGACGGCATCGATGCGCTCGTCGCCGCTGAGCCCGGTGTCGGCGAGGGCGTGGACGGCTTGCTCCACCCAGCCCACCTCGTTGGGGCCCATCACCCGTCCACCGATCGTCGCCCCGGGCAGCCAGGGGTGGCGTTGCCAGGTGTCCCACAGCGCCCCGGCGTAGGCCTCCAGCCGGCGGCGCCAGCCGCCGCGCACCTTGCCGAGGTCGGGCGGGGGACCGATGGCGGTGTCGGTCATGACCGCGACCAGCTCGTCCTTGGTCGCGACGTGGCGGTAGAGGGACATCTTCGAGTACCCGAGCGCGTCGGCGACGGCGTTCATCGACACCGCTTCGAGGCCTGTGGTGTCGGCGATGCCCATGGCGGCCGAGACGATGTCAGGGAGCTGGAGGTTGGCCTTCGGTCCCCGCGTCGGGGTCCGCCGTCGCCCCCACAGGAGCGCGAGCAGGCTCTCGGAGTCGCCGGGGTCGGCGAGCTCGATGTCGGCCATCGCTGTTCGACCTCCCTCTCGATCGGACTCTTGACAGAATAGCGTCCATCAGAAACAGTTACCAGCAGACGCAGTTATTCCGCTGCCACTGGAGAGGAGACACCGATGGGCAAGCTCATCGAATCGACGTTCGTGACCCTCGACGGGGTCATCAGCTCACCGGAGAAGTGGGGAGCCCCGTACTGGGACGACGAGCACACCGCTTACGCGACCAAGCAGCTCTTCGCCGCCGACGCGCTGCTGCTCGGCCGGGCGACGTACGAGGGCTTCGCGGCCGCATGGCCCTCCCGCACCGACGACCCCTATGCCGACCGCATCAACGCGATGCCGAAGTACGTGGCCTCGACCACGCTGCGGGACGCCACCTGGAACACCACCGTGCTCGGCGCCGACATCCCGGCAGAGGTGGCCCGGCTGAAGGACGAGGACGATCTCTGCCTGCTGAAGTTCGGCACCGGCCAGCTGGACGAGACGCTGCTCGCCCACGGTCTCGTCGACGAGCTCCACATGTGGACGTTCCCGGCCATCGCCGGCGCCGGCGACCGGCTGCTGGACGGCCTGGCGGTCACCCACTTCGAACTGGTCGACAGCGTCCGGTTCGCCTCCGGCATCGTCGTCCACGTCTGCCGGCCGCGATCCTGACCCTGCTCCGGACGATCGACCGCCGCGCTCGGGCGCTCAGTCCAGGACGACCGGGGCCCCGGCCTCCAGCGTTCCGGCCTGGACGACGTCGGCGTACACCCCGACGTTCTGCTCGGCGTGGCGGACGATCGTCCGCAGCACCGCCCGGTCCTGGGGGACGTCGGCGACCTCGCGGGTGACCATCACGCATCGGGGGCACGCCACGGTGACCTCGAGCACCGCATCGCCGACCCGGAGCCTCCGGCCGAGCCATGCCTGCTCCGGGAACGCGCGGTCGTCGTCGTGCTGGTCGACGGCGACGACCAGGTTGGGGCGGAAGCGGCGTACGTCGAAGTGCGATCCCGGAGCCCGGGCGGCGAGATCCCGCAAGGACCGGTCGGTCACGATGTGGATCGGGTAGGCATCGAAGTAGGTCCCCGGCGGCGACTCGTACTCGATGAGGACGTCGAGCGGGAACCCTTCGAAGTCCGGCAGCGGCTCGTCCGGCTCCCGGCCGAACATGTCGCGCAGCTCCGCCTCGAAGTCGTCGGTGTCAGGAGCGCCCCGGCGGTAGTGCTCCAGGTCGGTCGCCGGGCGCAGCGGCCACAAGCTGACCGGGTGGTCGAGGAACTGCGACAGGCGCTCGGCGACCTCGGGGTCGCTGGACCGCACCCGCTGCCCGTCCGCCGAGGTGATCTCGATCGGCGGTGGTGTCGCGCCGGGCTCGGGCTCGTCCAGGTAGCGGGCGTGCAGCCGCATCAGGCCGCCGATCTTCTTCGCCCCGCGGATGCCGCCCCGGACCTCGTCCCGGACGGCCCACCCCCGGTCGCCGAGCACACCCCGCTCGTCGACCGGGAGCGATGCGAAGCTGTCGCCCATCATCGACTTGGCGGGATACCGCCAGACCGACTCCACCGACCCGATGCCTGCCACGACTGGTAGTTATCGCATCCCGGCCGGCCGTGCGCAATCCGGCGCCAGCCTGGACCGGACCCGCCTCTCGCCGCGGCCTGTCGATGTCCACCAGCGTGTAGGAACGGCTCGTGGAGATCCTCGTCGAGCTGCTCGGCGGCGTGCTGCTGGTGGTCGTGGCCTTCGCGGTGGGATCGGTGGTCTTCCTCCTGGTGCGGCTGGCCCGGCTGACGCTCCGGGGACTTGTCCCACCGCCGGATGTGGTCGATCCACACGGCCGGCGGTGGGCGGTGCGGATCGCTCTGGCGCCGGAGCCGCTGCGCTTGCGCCTGTCGCGGTGGTTGTTCCGCAGGCGTCCGAAGGACCGCTCGGCGGCGGGTGATGCCCACGACCAGGCGTCGGCCGCCGTGCACAAGGACGAGATCGTGCATCCGTCCGGCCTCGTGGAGCGCTTCGACGAGGCGGCCGGCCTGGTGGTGTGGGTCATCCTGGCGGCGACCCTCGTCGCCATGGTCGTGCTGGTCCTCGAGGTCCTGTTGGTGGTGGTGCTCGCGGCC
>Ga0209382_10009881_pt1 | contig 11929 bp, 11 predicted proteins | sample SoiMetdeltSBSDD5_FD_187599 | JGI IMG/M metagenome (GOLD analysis project Ga0209382, IMG submission 187599) | Bulk soil microbial communities from a Populus tree surrounding site in Tennessee, USA - Soil MetaG P. deltoides SBSDD5 (SPAdes) (version 2) | ecosystem: Environmental > Terrestrial >... | reverse complement strand
TCACGGTAGCCACGAAGCCCAATGGGTTGGTTGCATGGTTGCTATTATTTTTCTTGTTTGCCTGGGTGGCGGTTAGAGAAACTGAACGAGACTTCGGCAAGATTCTCTCCAATTGTGTACTCTACGTTGCCGTCGGCGCGTTGCCGTTTCTCCCTTGGCTGGCCAAAAATTGGCTCCAAACAGGCAATCCTTTTTTCCCCCTGCTGGGCGGTTTTTTCCCCGCAAAGACGGCAGTCGAGGGCGGCGGCGCGAGTTACGTTAGCCTGGGAGTTTTCGCCAAACGCGAGCTTCTCTACGGCGAGAGCTGGTGGCAAATCACGGCGCTGCCGTTGCGGCTATTTTTCTTCGGCCGCGACGACGACCCTCAATATTTCGATGGGGTGCTGGGGCCAAGTTTGATTCTTCTGCTGCCGTGGGTCTTCAAAGGCAAATGGCTCGAGGAAAAGAAGCTTTTGATGAGCTTCGCGCTTCTGTTCTTTGTTTATGCCGTGTTTCTCGTTGATCTTCGCGCTCGCTATATTCTGCCTATCGTATCGCCGATGGTGATATTACTCACCTATGGCGTATTTAATATTTACTTGCGCATCAAACAGCCCGCCTACCTATTCGCGGCTTTGATTGGTTTCGCCGTCTTCGACGGGTATTACCTCTGGCGCTATTTTCAGGACGTAGCACCGCTAAGATACGTGACCGGGCGGCAGACCCGGGCGGCCTACTTGACTCGGGCGCTGCCTGAATATCCCGCTTTCCAATACATCAATCGGCAACTTTCACCGACCACGCAAATTTATCTTCTCTTTGTCGGGCGAAGGGGGTATTATTGTGAGCGAGAATACTTTCATGACGGCGGAGAGCTTCCCGGTTTCCTTCTTAGGGCAATCCAATCAGCGAAAGAACCGGCGGACGTGGCTCGCCGGCTCAAAGCGAGACACTTGACCCATCTCTTGGTAAGAGACGAGCTCCTCATAAGATTCCTGCGCGATAATTTGGACCCGGCCCAACAACGGCTATGGGACGCTTTCGCTAACCATCATCTCAAAAGTCTGTTTCGCGATCGCGGCTATTCGGTTTTACAGCTCTATGGCTAGTGGTTGTGAAATCTCGATTATCATTCCGGTCTTCAACGAAGCGGGAAGGCTTTTGGAGTTGTTGAACAATATCCGAGCGCTGCAACTGGCAAGCTCAGAAATCATCGTGATCGACGACGGTTCCACGGACGGTAGCACGGACGCTGCGATGGCCGGGGGAGCAAATGTGATCCGTCACCCCTACAACATCGGCAACGGAGCAGCCATCAAAAGCGGCATTCGTGCTGCTCGCGGAAGGCTCCTAGTCTTAATGGACGGTGACGGCCAGCATCGGCCGGAGGATATCCCGAAGCTGATCGCCGAATCGCGCAATTATCACATGGTCGTCGGTGCTCGAGCGAAGGGATCAAAGCGGAGGTTTCATCGCTATGCCGCCAATGTCGTTTATAATTTTTTGGCGTCTTACGTGACCCGTTTCAAAGTCAAGGATCTGACCTCAGGATTCCGGCTCCTCTCGCGACTCGACGCAGTGCGGTTTATTGATCTGCTGCCCAACACATTCTCCTATCCGACGACATTGACGCTGGCGTTCTTGCGCTCGGGACTCACCGTCAAGTATGTCCCCATTCAAACCCTGTACCGTGCGGGACAAAGCAAAATAAGCTTGGTTACCGACGGCGTCCGGTTCTTGTTGATCATCACAAAGATTGCCACGCTGTTTTCCCCATTCCGAGTATTTTTACCGGTAAGCCTTTTCTTTTTTTTCTGCGGTATCGCCAATTACGCTTACACCTTTGTCACGCAGCACCGCTTCACGAATATGTCGGTGTTTTTGCTGACGACCGCCGTAATCATCTTCATGCTTGGTCTCATTTCAGAGCAAATTGCGTTGTTGCGGATGGAGCGGCAATCTGCCCGGCAGCCTTTGCATGAAAGTGATGAATGAAGAAGTTTCCGTGATTCCTCTGTCGTGCGCGCGTTTATCTTTGTAGCCTTAAGAAGCAACCCGTCTTCGCATGGAGATTCTGGTTATAACTTGGAACTATCCGCCGCAGCGTGGCGGCATCGAGTACCTCGTCAGTAATCTTTGCATGGATCTTAGAAAGAGGCACTCTGTTGTAGTTGTTACATCCCACGCTTCCCCTGTTCCAGATGAAGAGGGTATATTTCGAACCCCATTCCCTGGACTAATTCCGTTTGCCTTGTATGCGCTTTGGCGCGGTGCAATGATCTTGCTGCGAAATCGGAAGATCGAGGTGATCTTTGGTGGAAGCGTTATGGTCACGCCGCTCGTGCTGATTCTGGCTCGGCTCTTCGGCGGTAAGGCGGTCATACAGGCTCATGGTCTTGATCTTGTCTATCCCCACACGCTCTATCAGCTGTCATGTGTTCGTTGGGTGAAGCATTGTGACCGCGTCATAGCCAACAGCACGTATACGGCGTTGTTGGCGAAAGAGAAGGGCGCCGGCGGCACGTTGGTCTCGGTGATTCCCCCCGGTGTACAGCCGGGGCGATTCCAATCGATCGATGTCGCTGACGCTAGCAAACGGAAGTTTGGTTTGGATGGAAAACGCATCATTCTTTTTGTCGGGCGACTCGCGAAGCGAAAAGGCGTTAAGGAATTCATACAACACGCGCTTGGACGGATCGCAAAAGAAATTCCCGATGCCTGTTTCGTCGTCGTCGGTGATAATCCGGTGGAGGCGTTGACCCACCGGGACGATACGATTGGAGAAATCGCAGCGGTGATTTCAGCAAGGGGTTTGCTGAGCCACGTTCGATTACTCGGTGGGTTGCCTGACGAAGACGTGGTCGGACTCTATCAAGCCTGTAATGTAGTTGTGCTGCCGGCGCTCCAGGACGACAACGATGTAGAAGGATTCGGCATTGTCCTCGTGGAAGCTGCGGCCGCTGGAAAACCAGTGGTAGCCACGCGGGTGGGTGGAATCCCAGATGCCGTCGAAGATGGCAAAACCGGGCTCTTAACCGAGCCTGGCGATTACGAACGCCTGAGCGACGCAATTATCTCTCTGCTTATCGATGGCCAAACGAAACGAGTCATGGGTGAGGCTGCCCTGCGGCGAGTTCAGGACAAGTTTTGCTGGCCGAAGATCGCTGCCCAATATGAATCAGCATTCGGGTTCTCCGTGTCGAACTCAAACTAACGTGCGACCTCGGTAATCGGTTGGGTTCGGGTATTAGTTGTATCTCCCCCAATGATCTTCTCAAAGAAAGACTCCAGCTGCTTTGCTGAATCCGTCCAGGACGGTACTTCAGTGGTAACGGTGGTTCTGTTCTTGAGCTGCAGGAGCGCCGCCTCAGCGAGGCTTTGGGGGTTCTCCGGTTTGTAAAGGCAGCCGGGGTAATCGATCAAAAGTTCGTTCATACAGCCCACCGCCGCCGCGATAAGCGGCACACGGCACGCCATGATCTCGTAGGCTTTTTGCGGAAAACTGAACTCGCCTTGAGCCGATAGCCGATAGCAGATGACGGCTAAATCCAGAGCATTGACGAAGCAAGGCACTTTTTCGTGAGCCAAGACACCGAGATCGTGAACCCGGGCGTCTGTCGGGATTCGCATGCCGCGCGGACGCGGGCCGGCGAGCGCCAGGTGAACGTCGTTGTTTTGGCGCGACAACAAATTAAAAGCTTTAAAAAGGGTATCTATACCACGACTACTATCGAGTGCCCCGGCGGTCCCGATTATCCTTCCGCCTTCAGGAAGGTTGAGTTGTCGCCGACATTCCTGCTGATTCCTTAAATCCAAGAAGTCCCGACGCACTCCATTCTCGATCACCATGGTGGGTTTGCCTCGAGGATAAGTGCGCACGACGTGGCGGGCCAACCGTTCACTGAAGCAAGTCACGCCGTCGGCCTCTTTTACGGCTTGCCGAAACGAAGACACCACGAAAGGGAGCCGGCTCGCTCCGAAGGCTTCGAAGTTATCATAGAGATCAATCACGCAGCGAGCCTGGGCTCGCTTGGCCAACCATGCCCCAAACATTACCTGATAGGCGTCTGAGCCTGCCCAAATGAGATCCGGTTTGACTTTCCTTGCAATTTGGAATGTGCGGGTCCCGCACTCCAATGGTTTTGCGAGGCCATTGAGCAAGTTGAAGGAATGCCAGGTCACACTGGCGTTTGCCGACGGTTCGCAATCCACGACAGTGCCTTCTTTCCTTTGACGATAACTGATTGCGATTCCCGTTACGTCATGGCCGAGGCGGGCTAGTCCTAACGGTAACTCGCGAAACCTGCCGAACCGGTCGTCCAGCAAATCCTTGCCCATGTACTGGCGTTTGGTTAACACGAGGACCCGCAAGCTAAATCCTTTCCTCTACGGCACGTTTAACTCGGCAAAAGGTGTCGACTGGGACATCAGTGCGGCGCCGGCTCTTCGGGCGACTTGCCACGAAATATGCAGTGAAGACCAACTGGTCGGTACAGACCTGAGGCTAACCAAGGTCATCTGGCTGAATCCCCGAAAGTCCAATCCTACCAGGTAGGCTCTCCCGTAACGAAGCGCTGTCAAGAAGGTCCGAGATCGGACATAGGCGGGATCCGATAGGCGCCACTGGATAAATCGTTCCGCTAAGTCGGACGCGGCTTCGAGCGGATCAAGCCTTCTTTCTCGTCTGCTCTTTGCGAGACGAAAGGCGAGTTCTTGAACAGCCGTGGTACGCGCCCGGGCCCGAAAACTTTCTTGAGTCAGGTGGAGGCGATAATCCAGCAACGCCTTGTTTAAATTGACAACCGGACCTTTTTCTGTGAGGCGAAGAATGAGATCGACATCTTCGGCTCCGTCCATACTAGGCCGGTACGGAGTAGCGATAAGCGCGTCTCTGCGGATTACCATCGACGAGTGAACAAAGCATGTTCGCGACTGAATCTGCTGCTTGATTTGTGACCACTCGCTGGGTAGATACGAGCGTCCCAAAATCTTGTTGTTTGAATTAATGAATCGAACCTGCGTACCGCAACCGATGACACGACTCGAGTGAGCCGACAGAAAGTCGAGTTGATTGCTGAGTCGATCGGGATGGGCGATATCATCAGCGTCCATCCGCGCAATCCAGTACGCATCACTTGCCTCTATCGCCGTATTCAACGCCGCAGAAATGCCGTGGCCCGAACTCTTAATCAGGCGAAACCGCTCGGAAAAAAGACACGTACCCAGCGTATGGATGACTTCGGGAGCTTCAACAGCGTCGTCTATGACCGTTATGGAACTCGGTTGCAGGGTCTGCGCGGCGATGCTTTCTAACGCATGCCGCAACCATGGCACCGTCGACCTAGCGGGTATGATGATTTCAACCGAGTTTCGGAGGTCTGACATATGAGATTCGAATCGGGGTCCTATACGCGCGTCATGTGGAGGGGGGCGATATGCGGCGGCTTGAGATGAGGGATCTCGTTGGCTTGTTTTCGGCTTAATGCGGCAAAACATTCAAAAATCCCGGCGTACTTCTTAGCTGCTTTTTCCGCGCTGAAGTGCATTGCAATTCTTCGTCTTCCGGCTTTTGCCATCTGTTCCATACGACTCGGGTCTGAGAGAAGATCAACACAAGCTTGTGCATATCTTGTCTCTTCACCTAAACCGTTGTCGATGAGAATACCAGTTTCCAGAGTAATTAATTCGTGTTGGCCGCCAACGTCGGCGAATATTTGCGGTACTCCCAGCGCCATGGCTTCGTAAGAAACCAGCGCCACCCCCTCATACGCCGAAGGCATCATGAGTATTGTCGCATCTGCGAGCAGCTCCGCTGCGTTTGGATGAGCGCCGAGGAGGTGAATGCGATCACTTAACCCGTGCTTCATAATTGTTGTTTTCACGGAACCCATTAAATGCCCGTCTCCGACCATGGCAAAATGGGCTCTACAATTCGGATCAAGTTCAAAAACCCTGCCCACGGAGCGCACGAAAACCTCAGGCCGTTTTTGATTTGCAAACCTTCCGACGAAAAGCACCACCGGTGTTTGATCACTTATATTGCACATATTGTGCAATAGGCGCGGACGATTTCGCGCTATTTCCTCAATTCGGGCGGTGTTCGTTCCGATATAGATGACGCGCACGGAATCCTGTGACAAGCCGTACTTTTGGTACATTAGCTGCGCTAATTTGACGTGGCTGACTGTTCTAAGATCTATGAATTCTCTTCCTACCTTGGCGCTAATCATGGGATAGCCGCCGCCAGGATCGGGGGCTTCAATTCGGTCGATGATAGGGAGCCACGGGGCGACCCGCTTAACCCCCCTTGCCGCGCGATAAGCGGCTTCCGAATTCATAATGTACATACAATCGACATTGTGGTTGAAGATGATATGTAGGATCCCTTTGACCATATCGGCAGGTTTCAGAAAGTCTGCCAGGTGGTAGACCGATGCGCCGGTTTTTCGGGCTACTCCATCCCACGTATGAGAAGATGAAAGCGTTGTTACAATAGTGAGCCGGAATTGGGAAGCATCCAGGAGTCTACAGAGATCAAAGATGATCTGCTCGACCCCTCCTTCAATGAGCCATGCGGTTGCAATTAAAACATGGATTCTGTCGTCTGTGGGGCTAGCAAAAAAGGGTGCAATTTTCTCAGAAGAAAACGCGTGACTTCCTATTGAATTGCCATCTTCTACCGGCGGGGTTGTGAGAAACAGACCATAAAACAGGGATGAGACAACATGTTCAGCTTTGGCCCCAAGCGCGGTTTTGACCTTCCTTCGAACGGTAAACGCCTCGTCGGAGCACAGCACTCTGTAATAGATACGATCGTAAAGCTGTATGCATCCGCGCTGAAAGGTCTCGCCGAGAACCCGACTGCCGAGGGATCTGAGATCTTTGCGAATCGATTCTGGACCGCGGAATCCGGTCATGATCGAGTTTGGCGAGAAGCGTACTAAACTCTGTTCCCAATACTGTTCGGAGGATGAGCGCTGATCGACAAACTCGATCATGAGATCGCAATCACTCACAACTTTCTCTGGAGCGGTTGTTACTTTTGTCGTGTCCTCCCTTGTCACGAGAGCCAGAGGATGGCGATGGCCGTTAAGACCACGAGCCTCCGCTGAATTGGCAAAAAGAGAAGCACAGCCTTGTCTCACTGCGATAAGGCAGTTACGCGGCCGGGCGTAGCACTCCAGTGCCATTAAAATGCACTCTAGAGCTTCCGGGGGAAGTCTCCTTAGGGCGTTGAGGCTGGAGTAAAACAGGCGGTAACGGTTCTCTGAGAGAGCGGAGATAGTTCCTTCGAAAGACCAATCATTGAAAGTCTGACTGGCCAGCCAAGTTTCCAAATCAGCTGTTTCGTGCTCGTTGCAAGAGACGACTAGGGCCGGCGCGTGGACGCGTTTGGTTTTTAGGAGACTATCATAGGTGTACAGCTTGTGGTGCTTCGCTAAGATGTATCTGACGACATCTACATGAAGCTTTCGGGTTGTACTTAACAACGATTTCCTACGGATGCGGTAGTGGTAGAGGGCTTCGGGGCAAAAGAGGATTTTTTTGCCTGTTTCCGTCAGACGGATGTTGAGCTCCCAGTCTTCGTAGCCGGAACGCATGGACTCATCGTACGAAAGGTCGAAATTCTTAACGGCTTCCTTCCGCAGCATCATCCCTGCGCCCCATTGATTGCGAATTCGGATGACATAACGATTGCTCGGCTCTCCCCAAACTGCACCGTGGTTTGGTCCGCCAAAAAGTTGAATTTTGGATGCGGCTCCAACCGAGCCATCATGCTCCTCCAAAAGCCCATGAAGTTTTTCTAAACAGTGCGGTGAAATAAAATCATCAGCGTCCAAGAAATAAACGTACTTCCCTACCGCGCTACGGAAGCCAGTGTTACGCGCACCGGCAAGGCCACGATTCTCCTGGTCAATAATGGTTACCCGTGGTTTCTTGAGATCACGCAATATCTTTAGAGTCCGTGAGTTCGTAGAGCCGTCGTTGACCACGATTATCTCGATCGGGGAAAGAGTTTGGGAAGCCACGCTCCTCAGGCTATCCGCAAGGAAATGGCCATCATTAAAACATGGGATAACAACCGTGATCCCGGCAGGCGAGATCATTGAATATGTTGTAGATTGTCGCAACAGACGGGATCTCTTCCCAGTACCAGAGCGAAATGTCTATAAATTCGCTCCAAAAATTGGTATATTATGGGAAATTTTAGGGGAAAATTGCAAGCTTTAATAAGCTTTGCCTTATTTTTGAGCAAGACGCGTCGTATAAAAAAGATGTGCTTGGTTTGTACACGAAAAGAGATGATCTCTCAAAGGCGGGAGGCGCACTCAGTAACTAATGGGTGAATTTGCAATTCGGGCAGAGGGACTCGGTAAATGCTATCGGATCCGGGCGGAAGCGGGCTATGATACTCTCCGCGATGTGCTAGCCGATTCGTTCTGGACTCCACTCGGCCAATTCAAGAGCAAAATCAAGTCTGAGTTTGGACGCATAAGCCAAACCGCGAGTCGCAATGGTTGCAGCGTACCGCTCCCCAATGGCGACCGCGAGAAGAGTACATTTGGGCTCTTAGAGACGTTTCCTTCGAAGTCCATCGGGGTGAGGCGATAGGCATTGTTGGCGGTAACGGTTCCGGAAAGAGCACACTACTAAAACTTCTTTCTCGAATCACCGAGCCAACCGAGGGCCGTTCCGAGGTTCACGGACCTGTCGGGACATTGTTGGAGGTCGGGACGGGTTTCACCCTGACCTCATCGGGGAGGAGAATGTTTACCTGAATGGCGCCATACTGGGAATGAGGAAGACCGATATCGACCGGAAATTTGATGAGATTGTTGCATTTGCCAAAGTAGAGAAATTCATCCACACGCCGGTCAAGCACTACTCGAGTGGGATGTATGTGCGGCTCGCTTTTGCCGTTGCCGCTCACTTGGAACCGGAAATCCTGTTGATTGATGAAGTTTTAGCCGTAGGCGACATAGCCTTTCAGAAAAAATGCCTCGGCAAAATGGAAGACGTTGCGAAGGAAGGTCGCACGGTGATTTTTATTAGTCATAATCTTGAGGCGGTTCAGAGACTTTGTGGACGCTGCTTGTTGCTAGAAAATGGTGAGCTCATCCTGGATCGAGACCCTGAGGCTGTGGCCGCACAATATATCAAACATTCCCTGGGCAAAATCGGTTTAAGTTACGAAATCTCAGACGCACGAACTCATGCCATCGTCGAACAAAAGGCAAGACTCCTTGAGGCTGAGAGTGCTGGCGGCACACGCTGCAATCATCTGCGGTTTTGGGAGGACTTTACTGTTCGTATGTTGTGGGAGCAAAAATCGGATATCTCAAACTTGTTTTATGCCATCCGAGTGAGCGACAGCCATGACAGACTGGTATTCGCTGTTAATACTATCAATATCCCTCAAAACTGATCGTCGAGGCATTCACGAGATTCAATGCAGGGTCAGTCCTAATGTTTTGGTGCCCGGCGAGTACCGTGTCTCCATCGGGGGCCTATTTGAGACCCCGCACTACGCTTCATGGCGTCGATCCTTATGTGAAGTTGATTGTTCTCGATACTGCCTATTTGCCAGACTATACGTGCAACATTGTCGGAAAGCCTCTCGTCGCTTTGCGACGTTCGTGGGACATGAAGACAGCATGAGAACCAAACGACCATGGGGCGAATACTTGGCTTCGCCTGTCTCCTTGGTCGCATTCATCTCGATTGACGGGGAACTCCTTTGCGAAATTGCCTAATTCTCGGATCAGGTCGTAGTGGTACAAGCATGGTAGCCGGTACGGTCGCGAAAGCAGGATATTTCATGGGGGACAGATTGCTTCCGCCCAGCAATGGAAATCCTAAGGGATATTTTGAAGACTATGAGATCAATAATATCAATGAAGATCTACTTGCTTCCGTCGTTCCGAAACGACCAATCATATTCGGAAAAGAACGTTTCCGTCATCGTCCCTTGCGCGGACAATTTTGGGTAGCCTGTCTTCCACTTGGAACGCAAATCTCTCCCTCTCCAGGGCTTACTCGCCGGTTACAACAGGCGCTTCTTCGCGAACCTTATTGCTTTAAAGATCCGCGCTTTTGCTACACATTACCCGTATGGAGACCTTATTTAAGCAACGTGGCTTTTGTTTGCGCGTTTCGCGAACCCGGAGCCACTGCGGCCAGCATCCTCAAGGAGTGCCAGTACGCCCCGATCGTACTCACTTTCGGTCACGCTCTCAGAGCCTGGACTCAAATGTACACGCACGTCCTTCAAATTCACCGTCACCACGGCGATTGGCTCTTCTTGCACTACAATCAATTGTTGAGCAAGCACGGACTAAAGCGCCTCCAACTGTTTTTGGACGCACAGGTGGATGGTTCATTTCCGGAAGCCTCCTTAAACCGCTCTGTCTCAAGTAAGTGCGTGCCACGCAAAAGTTGGCGGGTGTATGAAGAACTTTGCGATTTAGCCAGGTACAAAGTTGAAGGCCAACGTCGCACGCCGCTCGCTGGTCGGTCCTGTGATATTGGCAGCTTTCTGTCTTAGGGAGAAAAGTAGTCTCGCAAGACGTCCGAAAGTTTTTGGGACTACTATTAGAGCAAGGAGCGAGCACCATGAGTTTTCTCACAAGACAGCTGAGCCGAGTCTTGAGGGGCTGGAACTATCTTTCGACTCTTCAACCGGGTTCCACTGGTAAGGGCGAAAATCGCTATTCTGAGAAATGGAATGCGTACAGGCGGAAATGGGATTTATAATATGGCTCTCAATATAGCCAGCTTGGAGATGAAGAGAACGACGATCAGACCGAGGATCGCAAGCGGGACTCCTTTTATTTTTGACTTACGCGGAACGTTGGATAAGGTCCAGCATGACGGTTTTGGAGTCGGACCCGGCGGCGGTAAGTGGACTGTTCGTATCGCGCCACAATTGAAACGGATGATAGTCCTCAATGTCGCTAAAGAGATGCTGAAAGGGACTATGAACCGCTGCGTAATTATTCTCTCATTGATGTTGCAGAAAGGATTTTGAGTTGGCTGGAGCGGTCTTGAGCTACGACGTGATATCTATTCTGTTGCTATCCTCGATCACTGCCTTTGGCGCAATTGTCGGCAGTTTCCTCAACGTCTGTATCGTTCGAATTCCAAAGGGCGAGTCGGTCGTGCAGCCGCCGTCGCATTGCCCGGCGTGCAAAAAACCCATAGCTGTCTACGATAATCTCCCCTTGATAAGTTACGTTGTACTTCTGGGTCGGTGTCGTTCCTGCGGCGAGGAAATTTCGCCGCGTTATTTCGTCGTCGAGCTATTGACGGCATCTTTGGCGGTGGCTCTCTATTATCAGTTCGGTTCCAGTCTTGCGTTTCTGGTCAGTTTTATCTTTGTTGCGGCTTTGATTGTGATCTCGTTTATCGACTTGGACGTTAGGATTGTGCCGGACGTCATCAGCCTGCCCGGTATCGTTGCCGGGCTAATGTTTTCGGTTGTGGCCCGCTATGTCATCAACGATCCGTTTGAACTCATTCCGTCGCCGCTCAGTGCGTTGATCGGGGTACTGGTCGGGGGTGGTTTCCTATTGGCATTGGCGTGGGCTTATGAAGCTTTCACGGGTGTGGAAGGCATGGGCGGCGGTGACATCAAACTGCTGGCCATGATCGGAGCTTTTCTCGGTTGGACATCGATCCCGTTTACTCTTTTTTTGGCTTCGCTCACCGGCTCCGTCATCGGACTTGGGTTCATGATTGGCAAAGGGGTTGGAAGGAGATTCGCACTTCCCTTTGCCCCTTTTCTCTGCCTGGGAGCCATTTTGTATTTATTTTTCGGCAATGACCTCATCCAATTTTACTTACCCGGACGTTGAGCTTCTTTAACGCGGCTTTCAAATTTGTCAACTTTGCACACCGTGGCGGACATCGCGGCTCACTGGATTATCTTTAGCGTGTCCATGCCGCGAAA
>Ga0209382_10009880_pt1 | contig 11930 bp, 11 predicted proteins | sample SoiMetdeltSBSDD5_FD_187599 | JGI IMG/M metagenome (GOLD analysis project Ga0209382, IMG submission 187599) | Bulk soil microbial communities from a Populus tree surrounding site in Tennessee, USA - Soil MetaG P. deltoides SBSDD5 (SPAdes) (version 2) | ecosystem: Environmental > Terrestrial >... | reverse complement strand
CGAGCGACGAGATGCGCCACGTCTACGATCTGATCAACAAGGTGGCGGCGACCGACGTCACCGTTCTGATCTGCGGCGAGTCGGGCGCCGGCAAGGAGTTGGTCGCCCGCGCGATTCACGAGCGGAGCGCGCATCGCCGCGAGGGCGATTTCATCGCCATGAATTGCGCCGCGCTCCCTTCGGAGTTGATCGAATCGGAACTCTTCGGCCATGAAAAAGGCGCCTTCACCGGCGCGGCGGGCCAGCGCAAGGGCAAGTTCGAATCGGCCAGCGGCGGCACGATCTTTCTCGACGAGATCGGCGACATGAGTTTGAACACGCAGGCCAAGCTGCTGCGCGTGCTCGAAGAGCGCAGGATCGAGCGACTGGGCGGCTCGCATTCGATCCCGATTGACGTGCGCGTCGTCAGCGCCACGAACCGTGACCTGGCGGCGGCCGTCGCCGAAGAGAAGTTCCGCGCCGATCTTTATTACCGGTTGCGCGTCGTGCAGATCGACCTTCCCCCGCTGCGCGCCCGCCGCGAAGACGTCCCGATGCTCGCCGAAAACTTCCTGCAGACTTACGCCAAACGCTACCAGTTAAAATGCGTCGAGATCAGCCCCGACGCGATGAAGCGCCTGGTCGCTTACGACTGGCCCGGCAACGTCCGCGAGTTGAGAAACGCAATCGAACGCAGCGCCGTGCTGGCCGACGGGAGATCGCTTAGGCCGGAAGACCTGCCCGAAGAGATCAGATCGGCGCAGCCCTCGCAAAAACCCGCCGAGACGTTTCAGCGCTCATCGTCGGCCACAACCGTCGAGTCGGCGGACGTCCTGCCCATACCTTATCTGGAAGATTTCCGCGAGGCGCGCCGCGAATTCGAGCGCGCCTACATCGAACGCGTGCTCGCCGAAACCGGCGGCAACGTCACCCGCGCCGCCGAACGCGTCGGAATGCATCGCCAGAGCCTCCAACAGAAGCTAAAAGACCTCGGTCTCACCCGCCGATACGTGCTTCAGGACGAAGCGCAAGATTCCGATGACGAGTGAAGGACTCTCCTGACACTCCTGGGAGAGGCGCCGCCGCCTGCTTGCTTCCGAAACCCGCCCTTTTTTCTTCAAACCACACAATTTGCAAGACATGCTGTCAGTGAAGGGCGCCTCTCCCACGTGGCGCCGCTCTTGCCATTCACACAGTCGCAACCGTTGAGGACTTTGAAATCTTGCGCCGGATCGACATCGTTTCAGTCAAAGTATGGCTGCTGCGGCGATGGCGACTGGCGCAAGTCTTTTTCAATGCGTTGAATCAGTACCCCTCGCGGTATGGAGCAAGGCTTTTAAACGCGACGATCGTGTAGGGAGAGACAATGACCACCTTCGCTTGTTTTAGTTTTCAGGACTTGCTGATTCCCCTGGGATTCGCGCTGGCGCTTGGAGCCGTAATCGCGTTCGTAATCATCAAGGTCTCCAGGTCAGGAGGCGCTATATGAAGGTCGCCGCTTTCTGTCTGTGCTGGATCGTGATTCTGACGCTCCCAGGAGTTAGGGCGCAACAAGCTGGCGCTCCGAATCAATCATGGGATGTTCTGCGCCAATTCCAGGGAGGGGAAAAACTCGAGGTGGAGAAAAAGACCGGCAAAAAGAAGCTTTCAGGGAGGTTTGTCAGCCTGTCCGACGCAGATCTGATTATCGCGCGCAAGGGCAAGACCGAGAGCTTCAGCCGCGATGAAGTGAAGAACATCTGGCGCGTCGCTCCGCCGGGCCGAACGAAACGAGTGATCGGCGACATGTGCAGAGGCGCAGGTTTTACTTCCGGATTCATCGCCGTCATTGGCGTCGTTGGACTCGGTCTCCGGGAGTGCGACGGCGGTTGCGGGGATGAAGGAGTAGGGATTGTCGCCGCATTGGCAGGCATTTCAGTCGCCGGCTTTTTGGTCGACCGAGCCCTGAGTAAAGGCTCCCGCGTCATATTGATCTACTCCGCGCCGTAACACCGAAGAGATGGCGGCCGGCGCAAGAACTATTCTTTGGAGGCGCAATGAGGGAAAGAGTAAGGACCCATCAGACAGAAAAATGTAAGACAGAAAAATAAGAGACGTCATTTTTCTGTCTTACATTTTTCTGTCTGGTCAGTCTCGGCGGACGAAACGACGATCGAAGCCCGATGACAAATGCTGAAAAGATTGTGCGCTAGCCTGATTATGGTTATCGTTGCGTACGCAGGCGGGGTGTTAGTCGGCCATATTGTGGGATCAATATTGTATGAACGCGCCCAGGAAGGGACGGCGCTGCGGGCCGCGATTGGCTTGGGCATTGGGATCGGCGAGGCCGTCTGGGCGGAAATGAAAGAGCCGGAAGCAGAGCGGGAATAATCTGTGTTGAGTCGAATCGTGAGTTTGAAGAAATTGCGGCGCGGTCTGCTGCCGGGCTATCTGATCGTTTGTTGTTCAATTCTGCCGCTGCAATCGTGGCTCGACGGGGCCGCGCGCGGCCATTCGTCCGGACCTCGCCGCCTGGTGATCGTCCTCGACGGCGTCCCATACCAAACCATCGACGAGTTGCGCGCTGAGGGGCGCTTCCGACGGTTCAAAAATCCCGCGCGGATGATCTCGATGTTCCCTTCGCTGACCAACGTGGCGATGATTGAAATCCTGCAGGCCGGAGATTCTCCCGGTTACGAAGACCATTACTACGACCGTGAGCGCAACCGAATACTCGGCACAATCCAGGATCGGCTGCAAGGCGGCAAATTCATTCGGGGCACTTTCCGCGAGACCTTCGATTATCACGCCCCGGCTTTCGAAGGCGCGATGGCTTACGTCGCCGCGCCGGCCGGGACGATCGCCGTCGCCCACCTGGACCTCTCCGCGTTCCGCAAGGCGTTTAGAAAATCGGACGCGCCGCTGTTCGTGGCCTACATCGGCGAGACCGATTCGCTGACGCATCTGGGCGGCAAGAGGATGTTGAAGTCGCTTCTGCGCGCGCTCGACCGAACGGTCGAAGAGTTGATTTCTGAGTCGGAGGGGCGGCTCGAAGTAGAGATGTTTTCGGATCATGGAAACAATTACGCCGATTACACGTCGGTCGAGTTGAACGACGCGATCAACGGCGCCGGGTTCAAGACCGAAAAGAGTTTGATTAGCCCCAACAGCGTTGTCTTGCCGAAATACGGGCTGGTCGGAGCCTCGACGCTTTTCACCTACCCGGAAAACCGCGCGCGGTTGGCCGAAGTCTGCGCGAAAACGAAGGGCGTCGATTTCGCCGTTTACCAATCAGGGAAAGACGTCATCGAATTGATCAGCGTTCGCGGGCGCGCCCGCATTTCGCGCGACGGAGACCGTTTCGGGTACGAAGACTTGGGAGGCGATCCGCTCGGACTCGCTCCGATCATCGCGGAGTTGAAATTGCGCGCGCGCGTCGACGCGAGCGGCTTTGCATCGCGCGAGGACTGGTGGCGGGCGACTATGCGCCATCGCTACGCCGATCCGCTGCGTCGCCTCTTCGACGGCTTCGGCAAGTACGTTAAGAACCGAGCCGACGTGATCGTGAGTTACGAAGACGGGTATATGTTGGGAAGCCCGTTTTTGAGCCTCTTCGCGCAAATGGTCGCCACGCACGGCAACCTGTTGCGGGGCGAGTCCGAAGGATTCGCCATGTCGACGCGGCAGGAGTTGGGAGAGGCGGTTCGCGGCTACGAATTGAACCGCCTCTTCGCGCTCGATAAGAGGCGCAAGGCCGGAACCTATTTTAGCGGCGAAGGCCATTGCCAGCTCGGCCCTGAGATGGCGAAGACGGCCGCCGGGGCTGAGTAAACAGTTAGTTTACAGTTACTCCACGGGATAATCCGCCTCACGCCACGCCTTGATCCCGCCGGCCATTGACAGGACGTTCGTGTAGCCCATCTTTTGCAGATTGTCCGCCGCCAGCGCCGAACGGAAGCCACCGCCACAATAGAGCACGATCTCGGCGTCTTTGTCAGGCGCCGTCTTTTCGATGTCGCGCTCGATGATCCCGCGGCCGAGATGTTCGGCGCCGGCGGCGTGGTCCAGTTCCCATTCGCGATCCTCTCGCACGTCGATAAACCGGAATTTCTCGCCCGCATCGAGCTTCCGTTTGACCTCTTCGACGGTAATTTCGCGGACGCGCGACCTGGCGTCCTCGCAGAGTTTTTCAAATGCTTCCGAATGCTTCATCATTATTCCTCAGAGAATCAACCACGAAGAAACGAAGAGCACAAAGGTTTTTCCTGGTCTTTTCTTCGCCCCCTTCGTTTCTTCGTGGTTGATTCTCATTGTTTCAGGGCGTCGCAACGCGTCATGAAGGCTCCTGCGGAAAATCCTTGGGTACGCATCGCAGTCAATGTCTTGTCGTCGTCTCCCTCACTTGTTGTAGCGCAATCGGATAAAGCTGACAAGGCGTTTGTCAAGCCGCCGATCGCGCACGCTTACTCGATTTCGATCCTCGATTCCCCACTCCCTAATTTAGGCTCAGCGCGTTGAGCAAATCTCTTCTGAATTCCAACGCGCGCTGCTGCCTGTCCATCGGGTCTTTTTCCAAGGCGCGGAATATCTCGGCTTCGATCACGATGTTCACTTCCGGATTGAGCGCGCGCAGTGAAGGCGGTCTCGAATTGAGCAGTTTTACGCCGAAATCGCCGACGCGCTTCGCGGTGAAAGGCGGCCGCCCCGCCAGCATTTCGTAGGCGATTATGCCCAGGCTGTAAATGTCCGAGCGAAGGTCGGCCTCCTCTCCGCGAAACTGTTCCGGGCTCAGGTAAGTCGGTCGCAGCGGCAATTGTCCGCGCCCCTGCAGTTTTGCGGTTGTGCCTGGGACGAATCGCCTCCTCGACGCGTATTTGGAGAGGCTGAAGTTGACGATTTTGACGTTCGGTCGCAGCCGGTCGGAGGAGGGCGTCACCATGATACATTCCGGCCTCAGATCGCGATGAACCAACCCCGCCTTATGCGCAGCGTCCAGCGCATCGCAGGCTTCGGCGATGATTTGAATCGCGTCATCCACATCGAATTTGCCCCGTCGTTTTATCTCGTCGCGCAGCGAATCCCCTCCCACGTATTCGCTTACGATGTAGGCGTAGGCGTTCGGCAACATTCCGAAATCGAGGACGGTGGCGATCTGCGGATGTTTTAAGTTGAGGGCGATTTGAGCTTCGAGGCGAAAGCGATCCTGCGCCGCCGGTTCGGCGATGGCGCTCGCGCGTATGATCTTGATTGCGACTTCCTGCCCGGCTTCGTTCGTCGCGACAAAGACTGTGCCCGATCCGCCGTGATTGATCACGCGCTCCAACCGGTAGCGCGCCTCGATCATGTATGGGATCGTCTCGATGTCCCTCAGTTCGACAAGGCAGTCGCGGCAAAATTGGAGGTTCGCCGGGTAACATCGTTTGCAGGATACGCATTCGCGCACGATCTCGTTCGGATCGTAGATGGACATGACATTTTCTCTCTCTGATTGAAGGCTTATGGGACTGGTGGGAATTATGGGACGCCAGTCTCGCCTTCTCCATTTTTCCCCTTCTCCTTGTCCCCCTGTCCACTTGTCTCTCCGCCCCTGCGGTCGCTCATCACAGCCAGGGCGTTTCGTTTCAACCCGGCGAGCTTCGCCCGTTTGATCGCGCTCTTGCGGAAGCGCGTCGAAAACTCTTCCTGCGACATTTCGACCATCTCACGCAGGCGCGGCTCGACGACGCCTTCGCGCGGCTCGAAGCGCTCCTCGGCGGTCTCTTTTGAAAAACGCGACCAGGGGCAGACGTCCTGGCAGATGTCGCAGCCGAAGACCCAGCCCTCCAGATTCGATCTGATCGGCTCGGGCAATTCGGTTTCGCGCAGCTCGATCGTGCCGTAGGAAATACACCGTGTGGCGTCGAGCTGGTAGGGCGCGATGATCGCGCGCGTGGGGCAGGCGTCGATGCAGGCTCGACATGCGCCGCAATGATCGGGTTCTATGAACGAGTCGTAATCGAGTTCTATCGAAAGCAGCAACTCGCCCAGAAAAACCCACGAGCCGAACTCCTTGGTGATCAGGTTCGTGTGTTTGCCTATCCAGCCCAGACCGGCGCGCACGGCCCAGGCCTTGTCCATCATCGGCGAGCTGTCTACGCAGATCTTCCCTTCGACTCCTTGCGCTCGCCCGCGAACCCATTCGAGCAAAGACTCCAGCTTGTCGCGCAGAACGTCGTGATAATCGTCGCCCCAGGCGTAGCGCGAAATCTTGCCGGCCTCCGGCGCGTCGGTGTGCTTTTCGGGCCGGAAATAGTTGAGCGCGACCGAGACCACCGATTTCGCCGAAGGCAGGAGCAGGCGCGGGTCGGCGCGCCGCTGCGGATCGCGGTCCATATACGACATCCGCCCGTGGAATCCGCGCGCGAGCCAAAGCCTGAGCCGCTCGCCCTCTTCGGTCAAAGCGTCGGCGGGCGCGACGCCGACCTTGTCGAAGCCGAGACGACGCGATTCCAGCTTGATCTCTTCGGTGAAAGTCTTCGCCATCGCGCACATTGTAAGGTGGTTTGCGCCGCCCGGCTACAGTCTGTATGCTCTGATTCGGCTGAGGCGTCAACTATGAGATGTCCGGTGTGTAAAACTGAAGAATTAGACTTTTCCCCGCTTGAAAGCAATCTTATTTCGCGCCATTGCGATAAATGCGGCGGCAACTGGATTCCGTCGTTCGAATACTGGAAATGGCGCGAACAGCACAAAGTGGGCCTCCCCGAAACGTCGGAGAGAAAAACTATCCCGCCTAATCCAGTGACCAGCGCATTGATCGCCAAACTCTGCCCGGAGTGCAATAAGATTCTGATCAAATACAGAGTCGGCCACGGGGCCAACTTCTCGCTCGATCAATGCGGCAACTGCGGCGGAGTCTGGTTCGACAAGGATGAATGGGAGGCGCTCAAGGCCCGCAACCTGCACGATGACGTCTACCTGATATTCACCGCGCCCTGGCAGGATCAGATTCGCAGCCAGGAATCTCGCCGCGCCAGGGAAGAGCTTTATCGCAAAAAATTCGGCGCCGAAGATTTCAATGAGATTCAGCGGATGAAGCGGTGGATCGACGGGCATCCGCGCAAGCAGGAGATACTCGCTTATCTGATGTTAGACAGATGACCGTAAGCGACGCTTTCAAGTAATAGCCCGGACGGCGGCGCGGTCACGCGCGCCGGGTCGAGCGGCGATTTTCCCGTCGGATGTTCGATCAACCGCGCGAAATCTTCAGCGCTCACATTTCCGCGCCCGACCTCAACAAGCGATCCGACCAGCCGCCTGACCATCTTCCACAAAAAATGCGAGGCCGTGATTCGGAAGAGAATCAGATGCTCGTCGGTCATGACTTCGGCGGATTCTACGCGGACGATCGTCGATTGTCCGTCGCGTTTCGTGTCGCGTTCGCTGAAAGCTGCGAAGTCATGACGGCCCACAATCGATTTAGCCGCGCGCGCCATCTCAGCCACGTCCAACCTGTCCTTCACCCACCAGACGTATTTTTTGCCGAAGGCCGTGCGCCGCGTCGAAATTTGATAAAGGTAGCTCCGTGAAACGGCGTCGTGCCGGGCATGAAAACGATCGGCCGCCTCTTCGACTTCGAGGATGTTGATGTCAGACGGCAAACGGTCATTGATGGCGTAGAGGATCTCCTGCGGGCGTGGGATGTTTTTCGGCCTGCCTCCGCGCGGCGAGAGTCTCAGATGGGCTACCTGCGCCAGGGCGTGAACGCCGGCGTCAGTGCGCCCGGCGGCGCCGATATCGACCTGTCGATTGAAGAAACCCTCGGCGGCCTTGCGCAATTCGCCGGCGACCGTGCGGGCGTTCGCCTGCTCCTGCCATCCGCTGTAACGCGCGCCGTCGTATTCAAGCGTGAGTTTCCAAGTTTTCATAAGAAGCGGGCAGTGGGCAGTGAGTAGTGGGTAGTGGATAGTGGGTAGTGGGTAGTTATGCTCATATTGAGTGAAGCTCCGCCTAATCTCGTTGAGGCAGAGAGTTGGAAAGGCCATTTATCAGCCTTGCGACCTCATTGGTCATACTCAGAAGCCTGATCACTTGTTCTTCTTTCAGGTAAGTCAGTCGCTGTGCGATGAATATCTGGGTCTGGACTTCGCACAGCGACCCATAGGCGATGGACAGGTGGTGTCGGAATTCTCTAGTCGAGTCACGCCCTTGCCCTTCAGCGATATTTGATGGGACAGAGACGACGACTCTACGAATCTGGCTGGTCAACCCATAAAGCTCGTCTTTCGGAAAAGATTTCGAAGCCTTGTAAGTCTCTTCAACTAGGTCTAATGCTTTCTGCCAGGCAATCAGTTCACGGAAGTTTTTCACTTTCATTGCTGAGATGCTCCTATTTGCAGGGTGCTTTTGGTGATGATCGCTGCCCACTACCCACTGCCCACTATCCACTACCCACTGCCCACTCCCTCTCAAACGTCCCATCCATCAATCTTCACTCCGCCTTTTGGCTGAGGCTTGACCATCGGCGCGCTGTCGCGTTCGCGCCTTTCGCGGCTCGACGCGCCGAAATACTTCCGCCACTCGCTTGGAGCGTCGATCGTCTCGCCGCCGTGCTTGGTGATGCGCTGGCGGACTGCGGCAAGCACAGGCGTGTTAACGGCCACGCCTGAGACTATCACCTGTCCTTTGGTCAAGGCGGGCAATTCGTCCAGCAACCGCCGCCCCGCGCCCTCGACCGACGAGGCGATGGTCTGCTGATCGATCGGGTTGACGATGCGCATGATGAATTGCGTCATGCATTGCGACAGCACGTCCTGATCGAGCTTGCCCGGTCGCTGCGTGATCAACCCGATGCCGACGCCGAATTTGCGGCCTTCGGAGAGGATCTGTTTAAGGATGTTGGTCGAGACTACCTGCTGGCCGGCGGGCGCGTAGCGGTGGGCCTCTTCGAGCAGGACGAAGACCGGGTAGGGCAGCGATTCGTCGCCGGGGGCCGCATTGCCGCGCACGGTCGCCACACGCGCCTTGTTCGTGCGGCGCAACAGCGCGCCCACGATCACCTGCTGCTCGTTTTCTTCGATTTCGGAGAGTTGCAGCACCGTGCATTGGCCAGGGCGGAACAGGTCCTGAAGCGGAATGTGCTCGTGATCGGAGAAGATGTGACTCTGCTCGAAGCGCCGTCGCAACCGCCATTCGAGGCCATCGATCGTGCTGACGTTGCCACCACCCTGGCCTTTCGCGTCTTCATACCTCAACGCCAGAACCTCGTTCAGCAGATCGTTGAAGCCCCACGTCCCGCGCTCGGCGCCGCGCGTGTTGATCAAGGCCTTGTACGCCTGGCTCAGAAACGTCCGCATCTTCTCGGTCATCTCTGGCAGCAGGTAGACGATGTCGGCCTCGGTCAACGTCGAGATGCGGACTTTGATTTTGCCCGGTGTGAAGATTTTGACTTCGGGTTTGTAATCGGCGGCGGAGAAAGAAGGATGTTTGTGAATCTCCTGAAGCGTGCCGTATTCGCTGTGCGGGTCGACGATCAGCGCGGCGGCGCGGTTGTTGGGCATCAGCAACTCCTCTATCAGCACGCCCGCCGCGTAGCTCTTGCCGGCGCCGGTCGAGGCCAGGATGGCCAGGTGGGTCGAAACCACGTCCTTGACCGAGAGCACGACGGGCACCTCGTCGCGCTTGCGCGTCAGCAGCGAGCCGATGTGCGCGGCGCCTTCTTCGCCTTTCTGCTTCGGCGAGAGCATCTTTGCCAGCATCCGGTTCGACGCCAGAAAGACCTGCTGGCCCGGCGTCGGCGGAATGCGAGGGTTGATGAAGTCGCCGATCGCTTCGCTGAAGAAGCCGATGGTCTCGACGTAAATCTCGTAAATCTCAAGGCCCTCTTCGCCGACGCCGATCAGGCTCGACACCAGGGCAGGAGGCGTGTTCGGGTCAGCGAGAAAACTGTCAGGCAGATTGCGGACCAGACGCCGCTCGGTGATCGTGCCGACGATGCGCAACTCGTTTTCGCCGTCGCTGGCGTGGTAGTAGACGAATTCGCCGATCCGCGTCCGCGTGTTGTCGGTGGTGATAAAGGTGAACTCGTGCGGATTCTCTCCGGGACCTTTGACTGTGCCTATCAGGATTTCTTGCATGGCCATATTCTGTCATCTCGCCGTGGAAAATATGCCAGTTTTCAAATGCGTGAAGACTGTTAGCCACAGAGGTCACAGAGAACACAGAGAAATGATGATGTCCTCTGTGCGCTCTGTGCGCTCTGTGGCTATTCTTCCAGTCTGTTTTCATTGTTTCAGGTGAACGAGAGGGCGCTTCGCAACAAGCGCGACTTCAACCCGACATAGCCTTGATCGCCCGCGATCAGGTCGCGCAGCGCTTCGCGCACGCCGCGGTGGCGACGGGCGAACTGCACCATCCGTTCGGTCAGCGGCGCGCCGGCGAAATTGCCGCGGTAGAAGCGATGTTGTAATTCGGCCGCCCGACGCAACTCCGCGCCGAACTCGGCCCGCCACATCTCGTCGAAATCATCGACTCGATTGACCAGCGCTTGAGCCAGCAGGTCGGCTGATTTGATCGCGTAGTAGATCCCCTCGCCCGTGAGCGGATCGACGAAACCGGCGGCGTCGCCGACGAGCGCCCACGCCCGCTTCGCGTCGCAGGCCTTCAGACGGTCCCAAGTCGAAACGTCGAGCGAAGGAATCATCGCGGCGTAAAAGCTCGCGCGCGGAGTCGAATTGCCGGAAGCCGACTTGAGCTCGCGCGCAAGCTCGCGGTCTTGCGTCTCGATGAAGTCGATCAGCTTGGCTTTCAACCGGGCCGGAGTCGTCTCCTGAAAACCGCTGGCGACCCCGTAAGAGACGTGGTCGGTGCGCGGGAAGAGCCACAGATATCCGCTGAATTCGTCGAGATATTTCACGTCAACGTGGGGCGCGATCCGATCGGCTTTGACATGCCAGCCAAGCGCATAGGCGAAATCTTTGGGCTCGAATTTCAGGCCGACGCGCCGGCGAATGACGCTGCTCGCACCGTCCGCCCCGATCAGAAAATCGGCGGTGAAGTCGCCAGCGGCGGTCTCGATTCGCCACTTGCCGTCGGCAAAAGTGGTGTTCCCGACACGCGAACAGTGGAGCCTCGCGCCCGCGTCAATTGCCTGTTGACGCATCATCCGGCCCAGCTCTTTGCGCGAATAGATGGCGAAATCGTAGCGCGGCGCGACCGTCAGTTCGCGGTTTCTGGCGGTGATCAGGCGCAGGCTGGAGATCATCTGTTTCGGCGTCGCGCCGTCATGCAAGAAGCCGAACTCCCGGAGCGCTTTTGAAGTGACTCCGCCGCCGCAGGGCTTCTCCCAAGCCTCGCGCGCGTCGAAGAGCAGAATTTCAATCCCGTTTTCACTGAGCTGACGAGCGAGGCGCGCCCCGGCAGGCCCGGCTCCGACGATTGCGATTCGCATTTTTAAAATCTCGCTTCGACAGGCTGGCACAGTACCGCGCGCGTAAGCAAGCGACTGCCCTGGTACGCAGCCGCTTGCTTACGCGCGCGGTACTGACCAGTTCAACAGATTATGATTTCAAGAGAAAGGATTTCAGTCACGAATATCCACGAATAGTAGCGGGTAGAAATCAAAAAAGATTCGTGTGCATCCGTGTTCATTCGTGGCTGAAATTTCTTTTCCTTTATGATGACCGCCGATTATAGCCCAAGGGGCCGCAAAAATTCTCTCCTTGACACGTTTCGGCGCGACGCGTAGTGTCTAAAATTTCCACTTTCGGTAGAGTTTTGGTTTGAAAGGATTGGTTATGCTCGACATTCACTTTGTGCGAGAGAATTTCGATCTCGTGCTCGAAAAACTCTCAACGCGCAATTTCGATCCTGCGTCGCTCGATAATTTCAAGAACCTTGACGCTGAACGTCGCGCGCTTATCCGGCAACGTGACGAACTGAACGCCGCCAGCAATCGCATCAGCAAAGAAGTTGGCGCGCTGATGCGCGAAGGA
>Ga0209382_10009879_pt1 | contig 11930 bp, 8 predicted proteins | sample SoiMetdeltSBSDD5_FD_187599 | JGI IMG/M metagenome (GOLD analysis project Ga0209382, IMG submission 187599) | Bulk soil microbial communities from a Populus tree surrounding site in Tennessee, USA - Soil MetaG P. deltoides SBSDD5 (SPAdes) (version 2) | ecosystem: Environmental > Terrestrial >... | reverse complement strand
CGTGCATTGGCGCAGTGGTCCGGATTACCTGGTCAATCGCGCGGCGCCGTCCCGTCGGCAGGGGGCCGCCAATGACCGACACGATGCCTGCGCTTGCTGTGAGCGCGTTGCTCCAGGAGCGCGCAACCGCGAGCGCAAGATTTCCGACGCGAGGCTGCGTCGTCGCAGGCGAAAGCACGCTGCCCTGCAGCCCCGGCACGCGCAGGACCGCCACGCTGGTGGCGGGGTCCCACCCGGCCAGCTCGGCGTCGAACGCTCGCCCCTCGTGCTGGCGTACGCGCAAGCCATCCTCGCGGCCGAGCGCCCGCATGGTCGTGACCACGACATCCGCCCCGTAAACGATGCCGCTGGCGGGGCGCCGGCGGCCCTGCACCTGGACGATCGATGCGGCGGCACCGGCAACCACGTCCGCCATCTGGTTGGAGAAGTCAGTAAGCATGCGGTGATCGTCGCCGGAACGCGCGCGCGATACATCACCCGATCGGGCAGGGCCGTCGTTTTACAGGAGCAGCGTCTCCACGCGATGCGCGTGGACGGCTGCGTCGCAGGGGGACCAGGCAAAGATGGTGAACCGGCCGTCCTGGGATGCGACCAGCGCGACGGCGCCGCGCTGGTCGTGAACGAACTGCGCCGCCGAGAGATGCCGGGTGCCGCCGAGCTGTCCGGGATGCATACGCTCGGCGATCCCGCCTTCGATCGGCTCGGTGACGATGATGTGCTCGACGATCGGCGCGCCCCGGCGCCGCGCGATTTTCGCGCCAAACGCCAGCACCTCGTAGCGCGACGTGACGACGGTCGCCCCGTCCACGGCCGTGAGCCCGGCGATCGCATCAATGGCGCGCCCGGTCGCTTCCCACCATTCGTGGTCGGGTACGCTGCCGTGGCTGGCGAGCAGTTCTGCGAGCTCCGAGAACGCCGGATCCACGGCGTAGGTGACAGGGTGGACGATTGAGTCGCGCCATTCGTCGCTGCCGGGTGGCACGACCAGCAGGATCCCGCCGCGGCCGTGACGCCGCATCGAGAGCGCCAGTTGCACCTGCACATTGAGCGCGTCGTCCGTAAGCACGGAGGCGTCGAAGCCGAGCATCGAGGTGAGGACGGCGGGGCAGTCGGCGATGAGCGACGCGCGCTCGTCGACGATCTTGATGCGGTCGCCTTCGAGGACGGCGACGTTGACGAACTTTCGCGACTCGAGCCGCGGCCGGTGCTTGAGTACGAGCAGACCTGGCGCGACGACTTCCACCACGAAACAGAACGGCGGGACATGGTGTGTCGTGCCCCACACCATCAGGTTCGTGCCACAGGCTTCTAGCCCCGGGGCGGTCCGCGAAGGCGGACCGCCTAGGCAGTGCTGGCTAGTCGGGTCGCTTTGCGACCCGACGTCAGCAGCGGGCCAGACGCCGAGGTGAATACCCGGCCGTTCGACGGCCGCGGCCAGACGTGTGAGGGCGCCGGGATCGAGCGGCAGGGGCTTCTCGAACACCAGGGGCCGCACTTCCTCGAGCGGGCGCAAAAACGCCAGCGAAATCTTGGGAATGTAGCCCTCTTCGCGGCGTACGCTGGCCCAGAAAGCGGCATCCACCAGCGCCTCGATGCACTCGGCATCCGGCAGCAGCTCCCGCGGAGGCAGCAGAGGGTCGTGGGGGGGAAGCGCGGCGCGATGAAGCTGAAGATGCTCCGCGACGGTTGGCGCGACGGTCCGCGCTACGGCGTAGGCAGGAGCCTGCCTCGCCGGTGCGGTTCGCGCATGCGGCCCGGCATTGGCGTAGGCGGAATCGCTCACTGAATCCCCGGCGGCAGCGGCGTGTTTTCCGGCGACTCGCCCACCGCAACCGGCGGCAGGTTGAGGATCGAGCGCAGCTCGTCGCCTTCCATGACTTCCTGCTCGAGCAGCCGGCGTGTCACCGCCTCGAGCATATCGCGATGGGCGGAGAGGATCCGCCTCGCCTCGCCGTGTGCGTCGGTCATGATCCGCTTGACCTCGGAGTCGATCATCTTCGCCGTGTCTTCCGCGTAGGCGCCCCGCTCGGGGCCGATCGGGATGTCGAGGAACTTGCTCCGCTTGTGGCCGTCGTAGTTGATCGCGCCGAGCATGTCGCTCATGCCCCACTCCGTCACCATTGCGCGGGCAATGTCGGTGGCACGCTGGAGGTCGTTCTGGGCGCCGGTGGAAATCTCACCAAGGGCGATCTCTTCGGCCGTGCGGCCGCCCAGCAGCACCGCGAGCTGGTTGAGAAGGTCCTGGCGCTGCATCAAATAGCGATCTTCGAGCGGGAGCTGCATCGTGTAGCCGAGCGCGCCGAAGCCGCGCTGCACGATCGAGATCTTGTGAACCGGGTCCATATTGGGGATGAGGGTCGCGACGATGGCGTGGCCCGACTCGTGATACGCCACGATCTCGCGCTCCTTCTGGCTCATGACGCGCTTCTTCTCGAGCCCGGCAATCAGTCGATCAATCGCCTCCTCGAAGTCAGACATTTCGACCGATGTCTTGTCCTTCCTGGCGGCGAGCAGCGCAGCTTCGTTGACGAGGTTGGCCAGGTCGGCGCCCGCGAAGCCGGCGGTGCGCTGCGCAACCACTTTGAGCTCGACGTCGGCGGCGAGCTTCACCTGCTTGGTGTGGATACGCAGGACCTCCTCGCGACCCTTCACGTCCGGCTTGTCCACGAGCACCTGACGGTCGAATCGCCCGGGACGGAGCAGGGCAGGGTCGAGCACCTCGGGACGGTTGGTCGCAGCCATGATGATGATGGCCTTGCGCGAGTCGAAGCCGTCCATTTCGGCGAGCAGCTGGTTCAGGGTCTGCTCGCGCTCTTCGTGCGATCCCATCGGGCTCTGGACGCGGGCGCGGCCCAGCGCATCGAGCTCGTCGATGAAGATGATGCAGGGCGCCTTCTGCTCCGCCTGGGAGAAGAGGTCGCGGACGCGCGCGGCGCCGACGCCGACGAACATCTCGACGAATTCCGAACCGCTCAGGCTGAAGAAGGGCACCTTGGCTTCCCCTGCGACGGCGCGGGCCAGGAGCGTCTTGCCGGTTCCGGGCGGCCCGACCAGCAGCACGCCCTTCGGAATGCGGCCGCCGAGCGCCGTGTACTTCTTCGGGGTCTTCAGGAACTCGACGATCTCCTTGAGCTCCTGCTCGGCCTCGTCGACGCCGGCGACGTCGGCGAAGCTGACCTTGACGTCGTCCTCGGCGAACACCCGGTGCTTGCTGCGCGCGAATGACATGACGCCGCCTTCGGCGCCGCTCATGCGGCGGACGAAGAAGCTCCAGAGCGCGAACAGCAGCAGGATCGGGATGACCCAGCCGATGACTTCCGGCAGCCAGCGGCTGACCTGCTCGCCGGTGTACTTGACCCCGGCGGCGTCGAGTTCTTCGAGCAGCTTTGGATCCTCGATCCGGGCGGTGTTGAAGTTGCGGCTTCCGTTGACGTCGGCCTTGAAGGCACCGCGGATCGCCTGTTCGCCGACGGTGACCTCGGCCACCTGTGCTGCCCGCACGGCCGTCTTGAACTCGCTGTAGGAGATCTGGCGGCCGGCGGGCGGCAGGAACCACACCTGCGCCAGCGCCATGAGCATCAGAAAGCCGAGGACGTACCACACCGCGCCGCCCGGACGGCCGGGACGCGGAAGCGCCCGGCGCTCGCCGGGGCGCTTATCTCGCGGATTCAGTCCTGGTGTGGGCACTTACTTCTTACTTTTCACTTCTGGCTTCTCACTCGAGAAGGTCAACCCATTGTCCCCCACGTCGACCGTCACACGATCACCCTCGCGGAACTCGCCTTCGAGCACGCGCATGGCCAGCGGGTCGAGCACGCGCCGCTGGATGGTCCGCTTGAGCGGACGGGCGCCGTACATCGGATCGTAGCCCTCCGACACGAGGAATGCCTTGGCCGCCTCGCTGAGCTCGACATGAATCTTGCGATCCTCGAGACGCTTCAGGAGACCTCTGATCTGGATGTCGACGATCGTCTTCATGTGCTCAAGGCCGAGCGTGTGGAAGAAGATGATCTCGTCGACCCGGTTCAGGAACTCCGGACGGAAGTGCTGGCGGAGCGTCTCGGTGACCTGGCGTTTGACGCCTTCCGACAGCTGGCCGCCGTCCTCAGCCGACCCTGGTGACGCGTCGGCGATGTACTGGCTGCCAAGGTTCGACGTCATGATGACCACGACGTTCTTGAAGTCGACGGTCCGGCCCTTGCTGTCGGTCAGCCGGCCGTCGTCGAGGAGCTGCAGCAAGACGTTGAGCACTTCCGCGTGCGCCTTTTCGATTTCGTCGAAGAGCACAACGGCGTACGGACGCCGCCGCACCGCCTCGGTGAGCTGACCGGCCTCGTCGTAGCCGACATAGCCGGGAGGCGCCCCGATCAGGCGCGACACCGTGTGCTTCTCCTGGTACTCCGACATGTCGATGCGGATCATCGAGTGCTCGTCATCGAACAGGAATTCGGCGAGCGCGCGCGCCAGCTCGGTTTTGCCGACGCCGGTCGGGCCCAGGAAGATGAAGCTGCCCAGCGGGCGGTTCGGGTCCTGCAGTCCGGCCCGCGCGCGCCGGATGGCGTTCGAGACGGCGACGATCGCCTCGTCCTGGCCGACGACACGCTGGTGGAGGCGTTCCTCCATGTGAATGAGCTTCTGGATCTCGCCTTCCATCAGCCGGCTGACCGGGATGTTGGTCCATTTGGCGACGACCTCGGCGATGTCCTCCTCGTCCACTTCTTCCTTGAGCATCCGCTGGCTTTTCTGTACTTCGGAGAGTCGGGTCTCCTCCTCTTTGATCTTCCGTTCGAGCTCGGGCAGCTTGCCGTACTGCAGCTCTGACGCTTTCGCGTAATCGCCCGATCGCTGCGCCTGTTCGATCTCGAGACGGACTCCCTCGAGCTCTTCTTTGACCTTTCGCGCGCCCTGGATGGCTTCCTTCTCCTGCTCCCAGTGCGACTGGAGGCGTGTCTGTTCCTCCTTCAGGTCGGCGAGCTCCTTTTCGAGCTTGCCCAGGCGCTCGACGGAGGCCTTGTCCTTTTCCTTGCGAAGCGCCTCACGTTCGATCTCGAGCTGCATGATCCGGCGACGTACTTCATCGAGCTCCGCCGGCATCGAGTCGATCTCCATGCGCAGCTTGGAGGCCGCCTCGTCCATCAGGTCGATCGCTTTGTCGGGCAGGAAGCGATCCGAAATGTAGCGATGCGAGAGGATCGCGGCAGCCACCAGGGCGGCGTCCTTGAACTTCACGCCGTGATGGATCTCGTAGCGTTCGCGCAGTCCGCGGAGGATCGAGATCGTGTCCTCGACCGTCGGTTCTCCCACCAGCACGGGCTGGAACCGGCGCTCGAGCGCCGCGTCTTTCTCGATGTGCTTCCGGTACTCGTCGAGGGTAGTCGCGCCGATGGTGTGCAGCTCACCGCGCGCCAGCATCGGCTTCAGCATCTGGGACGCATCCATCGCCCCCTCGGCGGCGCCGGCGCCGACGACCGTGTGCAGCTCGTCGATGAACAGGATGATTTTGCCGTCCGACTCCGTGATCTCCTTGAGGACGGCCTTGAGCCGTTCTTCGAATTCACCGCGATACTTGGCGCCGGCGACGAGCGCGCCCATGTCGAGCCCGAAGATCTTCTTGTCCTTCAGCCCTTCCGGCACGTCGCCACGCACGATCCGCTGCGCAAGACCCTCGACGATGGCGGTCTTGCCGACGCCTGGCTCGCCGATCAGCACCGGGTTGTTCTTGGTGCGGCGCGACAGCACCTGGATGACGCGGCGGACTTCCTCATCGCGGCCGATCACCGGATCGAGCCGGCCGTTGCGCGCCAGCTCCGTCAGGTCACGACCGTAGCGGGCAAGCGCCTCGTAGGTGGCTTCGGGATTCTGCGACGTCACGCGCTGGTTGCCGCGTACCTCGGTGAGCGCCTTGTACAGCGCATCCTTCGTGATGCCGTTTCGCTGCAGCAGCTGCGCCGCGGTCGAGCGGCCCGGTTCGCTGGCGAGCGCGACGAACAGGTGCTCGGTGCTGATGTACTCGTCCTGCAGGCGTTCGGCCTCGTCGCTGGCGAGATCGAGGACGACTTTCATGCGCGGCGAGAAGCGCGCCTCGGCGCCGTAGGCCTTGGGCAGCGCGTGAAAGAGCTTGCGCGCGTCCGCCGCCATCTGCCGCGGCTCGACATTGAGCTTGCGGAGGATCGACTGGACGATCCCGCCCGGCTGCTCGACCAGCGCCGTCAGCAGATGTTCCGGCGTGATTTCAGGCTGATTGAATTCGCTGGCCAGGTTCTGCGCGGTCAGTACCGCTTCCTGGGCCTTCTCGGTCAGTTTATTGAGATTCATCGTGCTGCTCTGTCTATTCTCGCGTTGCGCCTTACGCGGCGCTGTGTGCCTTCGTCGCTCCCGTCAGCTTGGCCAGCGCCTCCCAGTGTTCGCGTTCGGCCGGCGAAATCGAGCTGGGGAGCTGCGCTTCAACCCGCGCGTAGAGGTCGCCCTTTTCCTGCGGATGTCCCACCTTGGGCATGCCGTAGCCTTTCAGCCGGAATACCTGCCCGTTCTGCGTGAGCGGGGGGATGCGCAAACGCACCGGCTTACCGTCGAGCGTCCGCACCTCCGCCTCGCCGCCCAGCGCCGCGGTCGTCACCGGCAGCAGGACCTTCACATAGAGATCGCGTCCCTTGCGCTCGAAATCCGGATGGGGCGCGAGGCGGACACGCAGGTACAGGTCGCCGGCGGCCGCGCCGCCAACGCCATGTTCACCCTCGCCGCTCACCCGCACGCGCGAACCATCGCCGACGCCGGCGGGAATGCGGACGTCCACCGTCCGCGCGTGGCCGTCGTGCTTCAGCGACAGACGCTGCGTCACGCCGTGATACGCGTCCTCGAGCGTGAGTTCGATTTCGTGCTCGACGTCCCGGCCGGGACGCTGCCGGGTGCGGCCGCCGCGTGCACGGCGGCTTTCGCCGGCACCGGGATCGGCGCCGCCGAAGAAGGTGGTGAAGAAGTCGGAGAACGGGTTCGTGTCGCCGAAGAGATCCTGCATTTCCTCCGGCGTCATCGTGCGGAACCCGCCGCCCGTGCCAGCCCCGCCGCCGCCCATGTTGACGTTCCAGCGTCCGGCGAACGGATTCTGACCGCCCTGCGCCTCCGCCTGCTCGTACATCCGCCAGTTCGCGCCCAGCTCGTCGTATTTCTTGCGTTTTGCCGGGTCGCCCAGAACTTCGTAGGCCTCGTTGATTTCCTTGAACCGCAGCTCCGCCTGCTTGTCGCCCGGGTTGACGTCCGGGTGATGCTTGCGGGCGAGCTTGCGGAAGGCCTGCTTGATCTCCTTGTCCGTCGAGGCCTTGGTCACGCCAAGCGTGGCGTAGTAGTCCTTGAATTCCATCACAGACCCAGCGCGTCGTTGAGCCGGCGCATTTCGTGTACGAGCTGGCGGCGGCCGGCGCCCGTATTCAGCGCACCCTCGTCCATCAGCGGACGAATCCGCTGCATCACCTCCACAATAGACAACAGCCGCTGGACGCCCGCGAGGTTAATCCCCGCCTCATCCACCAGATGCTTGATGAGCCGGATGCGTTCGAGTTCTTCACGGGAGTACAGCCGCATGCTGCCAATTGTGCGCGACGGCTGGATCAGTCCCAGCCGCTCGTACTTGCGCAGCGTCTGGGGATGCATGCCGAGCATGTCCGCGGCCACACTGATGAAGTAGAGATCCTGTTTCACAGTCTTATTTCACCTTGATACCCTTCGAGTGTAGGCATTGATACGGATCATGTCAAGGTTCAACAGGCTTCGCGATAGGATTGGGTTTTCACCTCCTCATTCCTGGACTCATCTTGGACATTCAGGCTACCGACTTCGTTACCATCGCGGCGCTCGTGGCACTTGAAGGGCTGCTTAGCGCCGACAACGCGCTGGTCATGGCCATCATGGTGCTGGGTCTTCCGCGACATCAGCACAAACAGGCCCTGCGCTACGGGCTCATTGGCGGATTCGCGCTCAGGTTCGTCGCGACGCTGCTCGCCGTCTACCTCATCCGTGTGATCTGGGTAAAGCTCGCCGGCGGCCTGTACCTGCTCTATCTGGTGTACTCGCATTTCTGGGGGCACAAGGAGGGCGCTGACCGGCGGTCGGCGCCGAAAGCGAAGCCGTTTCTGGGCCTTTCGGCGTTCTGGGGCACGGTGCTGCGTGTCGAGCTCGTCAATCTGGCGTTCTCGATCGATTCGATCCTGGTGGCCGTCGCGATGTCGCCGAAGCAGTGGGTCGTGATCACCGGCGGCCTCCTCGGCATCGTCGCCCTCCGCATGGTCGTCGGACAGTTGATCGTGCTCGTGGAGCGCTACCCGCTCCTGGTCGACGGCGCGTTCATCATCATTGCGTGGATTGGCGCCAAGCTGTGCCTCGACTGGCTGCACGCGGCCGGATACGTCGCGTTCGAGATTCCCCACTGGTCGTCGCTCGTCGTCGTGGTCGTGATCTTCGTGATTTCCCTGATATACGCGCGCATGCAGGGCCCGGTGGAATCCGGCGAGATCGATACCCTGAGAGAGAAGGCGGAGGAAGTCCTGCAAGAAGAGGCGTTCCTCGGTGAACGCAAAGGGCCAGGTTAGCTAACGCCGGGCGGCGGGCGTGAGCATTGTCTCTCGCCGCTCGCCGTTTCGCATGTAGACCACCTTGACCGGCTGGTTCACCTTCAGCAATTCAAGCGCGTAGGTGTAGTCGTAGATGTTCGCGATCCCCTGGCCTGCGATCTCGACGATGATGTCGCCCTTCATCAGGCCAGCCTGCTCCGCGGGTCCGCCGCCGGTCACGCCGCCAAGCAGGAGCCCTTTCACCTCGGTCGCATAATCCGGAATCGTGCCGGTGGTGACACGCAACCCCGCGATCGTCCCGCCGCGGGAGGCCGGTTGATCCACCTTGGTGAAAAGGGGCGGCTCCTCGCTGTCAGCGACCGTTCGAATCATCGACGCAGCCATCGCCACGATCCGGTCGAGATCTTCGAAGTTGATCTTGTCGGCGGTGTCGGACGGCTTGTGATAGTCGGCGTGTGCGCCGGTGGTGAAGTTGAGCGTCACCACGCCGGCCTGGTTGAAACTCGCGCTGTCGGTCGGCAAGTACGGGTCCGGTTGCACCACGAGATCGAACCCGGCCGCGACGTTGGCGCGCTCGAGCAGCCGTCCCCACACCGGGCTGGATCCGCTGGCCTGGACGATCAACTTGTTGTCCTGCATGCGCCCGACCATGTCGAAATTGACGTACGCCGCGATCTGATTCAGCGGCACAGGAGGCGCGGTGACGAACGCGTTCGAACCCACCAAGCCGATTTCCTCAGCCGACCAGAGCGCGATCAGCACATGCCGCCGCCGCGGCTGCGCGAACTTTGCGAGCGCGTCGGTGACCGCCAGCACCGCGGCCGTGCCCGACGCGTTGTCGTCGGCGCCGTGATGAATCCCGCCCGCTTCGTCCCGTCCCGCGAGCGAGGTGCCGCGGTCACCATGCCCGAGGTGGTCATAGTGCGCCCCGATGACGACCCACGGCCTGTCGGCCGTCACGTTCGGCGTGGTCGCGGGCAGATAGGCGAGCAGATTACGTGCGGTCTTCCGCTCGCGGACGACCATCGACGTCAGCGTAGCGGTAACGCCGGGCAGATCGAATCCGGCTGCATGGGGATTGCCGGAGTCGAGCTCCTGCTGCACCTCGCGGAGCGGCTTGCTCGACGCGAACAGCGCATCGGCCACGGTGCCGGTGACGCTGGCCGCTGGAATGCCCGAACCGGCGATCGCCGTGTCGAACGTCATCGGCACGAGCTCGCCGGCGTTGGGTGAACGCGGTCCCGTCACAACCAGCAGCGCCCGGGCGCCCCGCTGCCGCGCGGCCATGGCCTTGTAGCGAAGATCGGAGTACCGCGCGAGGATGGCGCGGGTCTGTTGATCCGCATCTTCCGGGAAATACCGCAGGACGACGACGATCTTGTCCTTGACGTCGAGCGTGGCGTAACTGTCGTAGCCGAAGTTCTGCGCCTCCGGCACGACGATGCCGTAGCCGGCGAATACGACCGGGCCTGTCACCTCGCCGTCGTCCGAAAAGGAGAGGGCGCGGACCTGTGGAGCCGTGAACGCGCGTCCGCCGATCGTGAGCCGGGATCCGCCGTCGCGGCTGCCGGCGGTGAACTCGAACGGCATGAACAGGTCGCTGCGGCCCGGCAGCGGGCGCACGCCCAGGCGCGTCAGTTGCGTCGCGATGTAGTCGGCGGCGAGCCGCTCGCCCTCGGAGCCGGCTTCGCGTCCCTCGAGCTTGTCCGACGCGAGGAAGTCGACATGCGCCCTGGCCTGAGAGGTGACTGTGCTCTGGGCGGACGGCAACCCGACTGCGAGAAGCAGTCCAATGGCGACGATTGACAGCTTGTGTCTGCGCATATTCGCTACTTCCGATCAGGCGACGCCTTGAGGGCGGCCAGCGCGCTTTGGTGATTCCAGTCGGCGAGAAAGAGCTGCCCCTCGCGGCCGCCGCCGCGGCTCGACGTCCACGCGAGGCGCCGGCCATCAGGGGAGGGCACCGGCAGTCCGTCGAAGCCGTCGGAGTAGGTGATGCGCACCGGCTCCTTCTTGCCGTCGACGTCCACCATGAAGACTTCGAAATTCTCGAAGCCGAGCTTGTTCGATGCGAACAGGATGTACGCGCCGGATGAATGAATGTACGGCGCCCAGCTCATGGCGCCGAAGTTCGTGATCTGCCGCTGGTTGGTGCCGTCGGGCTTCATCATCCAGACGTCGGCAATCAGGCCCTGCGCGTCGAATCGCCTCCAGATGATTTGCGAGCCGTCGGGCGAGAAGAACGGACCGCCGTCATAGCCGATCGCGTTGGTCAGCCGCCGCTGGCCGGAGCCGTCGGCGCGCATGATGTAGATCTCCGCGAAGTAGCTTGGATCGACCTCGAGCTGTTTCTGCTCGGCGGCCGTGAGCGTCCGGTTGTAGGCGTCGCGCATCGACGAGAACACGATCCATTGCCCGTCGGGCGAGTAGCTCGCCTCGGCGTCGTAGCCGCGCGCGTTCGTCAGCCGCGTGAACTGGCCGGTGCGCTCCGAAGCGGCGTAGATCTCGAATTCAGGGTCATAGTCCCAGGCGTAGCGGCGTTCCTTGCCGGAGGCGCGGAAATCGAGCTCCTCCTGCTGCAGCGCCTTCGACCGCGGATCGTGATGCGTCGATGCGAACAGAATCTGGTCGGTGCCCGGTCTGAAGAAGGCGCAGGTGGTCTTGCCGTAGCCCGGCGAGACCCGTTTGGTGTCTCCTGACGCCAGATCGAGCGTGTAGATCTGGTAGAAGGGGTTGCCGGGCTCACGCTCGCTCTGGAACACGAGGCGCTGGCCATCAGGGGCCCAGTAGCCTTCGCCGGCGCGGCGTCCTTCGACGGTGAGGCGTCTGACCCGCGAAAGAAAATCCCGCTCGCCGCCGCCGTCCCGGCCGGGCTGAGACGGCTGCTGGGCGGAAACGGTCGCCACAATCAGCAGGAACGGAGCGAGCCTCCACATTTCCCGAAAGCGTAGCACTGCCGGGCAGCCGTTGTACCATCGTTCAGTGCGCCTTTCCGACCTGCGCGCCATTCCGCTGCGCCACTGGCTGATTGCCGTCGGCGGCGGCATCCTCATCGCCGCGCTGGTGATGACGACGATGTGGACGGGGCGGCACGCCTGGGCGATTTACAAGCTGAATCGCGGCGTCGGCGACACGATGTTTTATGACGCCGCCGGCCGGCCGTGGTTCCGCCTCGACGACCAGCGCCGCGACGTCCCCTTCGAGGCCATCTCGACCTATTTCAAAGACGCCGTCATCGCGGTGGAAGATCACCGCTACTACCTGCATCCCGGAGTCGACCCGATCGCGCTCGGTCGGGCTGCGCTCTATAACCTGCGTTCCGAGACGGGCACACAGGGCGGCAGCACGATCACGCAGCAGCTCGCC
>Ga0209382_10009877_pt1 | contig 11931 bp, 11 predicted proteins | sample SoiMetdeltSBSDD5_FD_187599 | JGI IMG/M metagenome (GOLD analysis project Ga0209382, IMG submission 187599) | Bulk soil microbial communities from a Populus tree surrounding site in Tennessee, USA - Soil MetaG P. deltoides SBSDD5 (SPAdes) (version 2) | ecosystem: Environmental > Terrestrial >... | reverse complement strand
TGCTGCTCGCGGCGCTGGTCGGCGGTGGGGTGGCGGCGTATCAGCTCGGCCTGATCCGGCCCGGCGGCGCGGCCGTCCCGCCGCCGGCCGCCGTCGAGGGGCCGGCCTACCCGACCGCGCGCGGCGAGGTCCGCCCGGTCGCGCAGGCGCGGATCGGCACGCTGCAAGGCGGCGTCGTCAACCGGATCGCCGTCGCGGTCGGCCAGCCCGTCGAGGAGGCGCAGGAGCTGGCGCGGATCAACGGCCCGACCGGCTCGACGGAAGTCCTGGTCGCACCCTGGCGCGGCACCGTCACGGACGTCCCGGTCCACGTCGGTGACACGGTAGCGGTCGGCGCGGTGGTCGTGCAGATGGGCGACCTGAGCCGGCTCCAGGTCGAGACGACCGACGTCGACGAGTTCATCGTCGCGCGAGTCCGGCCGGGGCGGGCCGTGATGGTGACGGTCGACGCGCTCGATCAGCACCAGCTCCGGGGGCGGATCCGCTCGGTCTCGCTGGAGCCGCGCCGCGGGCCGGACGGCGACGACCATTACCCGACGGTGATCGACCTGGAGCTGCCGCCGCTGGACCTGCGGATCGGCATGACGGTGCGCGTTACGTTCGTGGAGTAGCGCCGGGCGTCAGGGGGACGGCGCACGAGGGGGCGCCGTGAGGGGGGCGTGGGAACCTCGTCCCCCGGCCACCCTCGCACGTCGGGCCAGGGGGCTGGGGACGAGGAAACGTCTCACACGCAGGCTGGGGCGCGGGCCTGGGATCCACCTCCAGTCCCTTTAGCGCACGGACCGGGGTGGTTACCCGACGCCTCCAGCCTCTTCAGACCAGGAACAGCGCAGAAGGTCTGATGCACGATGCAGGCCACGCACCGTGCCTTGTGCGGATAGCAGACGATAGGCGCGTGAATATGTGCAGGAATCACTACGGGTACTGGACGAAGCTTCGAGGCAACCGCCTCTGGGCATGATGATAGACAGCAAACGTGAAGGCGCGATGAGGGAACGGTAAGGATGCCGTCAGAAACCTGTTAGCAATTCATTAACGCGGCGGGGGCCGCCGATCAGCGATCTCGGGTGTAATCCACGAAGCGGTAGCCGACGCCACGTTCCGTCAGGATATAGCGCGGATTGGACGGATCCTGCTCGATCTTCTGCCGCAGATAGTTGACGTAGAGACGGAGGTAGTGGCTCGCGTCACGATACTCCGGACCCCAGACCCGTGACAAGAGGGTCTCGTGCGAGAGGACCGCGCCGGGATTGCTGACCAGGTGGTAGAGCAGCCGGAACTCGGTCGGCCGGAGCTGGACCTTCTGCCCGTCCACCATCACCTCGCGCCGCTCGAAGTCGATGCTGAGCCGGTCGTCCACCTGGATCGACTGGCGAGGGGCGGGCGGCGGCAGCTCGGCGCGGCGCAGCACGGCCTTGATCCGCGCCGTCAGGACGATCTGGCTGAACGGCTTGGCGACGTAATCGTCGGCGCCCAATTCCAGGCCGCGCGCCACGTCGCGCTCGTCGGCCTTCACGGTCAGCATGATGACCGGGACGGTCGAGAAGCGGCGCAGCTCGCGCAACACCTCGAAGCCGTCCATCTCCGGCATCATCACGTCCAGCACCACGACGTCCGGCATCGCCAGCCGGACCTTGTCGAGGGCCTCGACGCCGTCGTTCGCCTCGAACACGTCGAACCCCTCGATCTCCAGATTCATCCGCACCGAGTCGCGGATGCGGGGCTCGTCGTCCGCCAGCAGGATGCGCCGCCGTTGAACCGCCATGCTCGCCCAGCCTCGTCGTTCGCCGCCCGACATTGTAGCGGCTCGGAGCGCAGCCGTCCCGGCCGCGCACGCGGCCTCAGGCCATCCGGACCCACCCCACCGTGCTCGCGCCCGCGACCCGCGCCGGGTCCAGGCCGGCTCGACGGAAGGCCGGCCCGCGCGGGCGGCGACGGATTCAGCGCGGCAGGCGGATCGAGAACGTGCTGCCCCGTCCAGTCCCGTCCGACTCCACCCAGATCGTGCCCCCGTGCGCCTCCACGATCACCCGGCAGATATAGAGGCCCAGCCCGACCCCCTGCGTGGTCCGGCTGAGCCGGGTGTCGACGCGGTGGAACCGCTCGAAGACTCTTGTATGCTCGTCCCGCGCGATGCCGATCCCCTCGTCACGCACGAAGACCACGACGTGCCTCGGCTCGACCCGCCCGCCGAGCGTGATCGTGCCGCCGGACGGCGAGTACTTGATCGCGTTGTCCACTAGGTTCCCGAGCGCCTGTCGCAGCTTCTCGCGGTCGCCGCGGATGATCGGGAAGTCGTCCGGGAACTCGGTCGCGAACGTGTGGATCGTCGAGCGGGGACGGCTGCGCTCGGCCAGCGTCTCGGCGAGGTCCGGCAGGTCGACTGGCCCGATCGACATCGCGACCCGGCCGGCCTGGATCCGCGAGATGTCGAGCAGGTCGCTGATCAGCCGGTAGAGCCGGTCGCACTCCTCCTCGATGGTGTGGGCGATCCGGTTGACGGTGTCGCGGCTCCACGGGCCGTCCGGCCGGGCGAGCGTGCCGGCGTACCCCTTGATGATCGATACCGGCGTCTGCAATTCGTGGCTGACGATCGAGACGAACGAGGACTGCATCGACTCCAGGCGCTGGCGCTCGGCGAGCATCGCGGAGGCGAGCCGAGCCTGCTGGATCGTCGTCGTGGCCTGGCTGGCGAAGATGTTGAGCACGTCGCGATCGGCCTGTCCGAAGCGGGCGGCCGTACGGTCGCGGAAGACGTAGATCACGCCGATCAGCTTGCCGGACCGTTCGAGGAGCGGGAGCGCCAGGATCTGCGCGATCCGCTCGCGCTGCGCCCACGAGGCCGCCGGCGGCTGCCAGGCCAGGGCCACCTGGTCGTCCGTCTGGTCCAGCTTGCCGAGGATCACCGCGTCCAGGCGCGGGTGGAGCGCATTGACGACCTCCCGGTCGAGGCCGTAGCTCGCCCGGATTGAGAGGCCCGGCCCCGGGTCGTCGCGCAGCGCGATGGCACCGGCCGTGCCGTGCAGGATCTCGACGGCGCTCAGCACGATCAGGCCGAGCATCGAGCTCATGTCGGTCGGGTCGGGCGGGGGCAGCGCCGGCGGCTCCTGCTCCCGTGTCGGCCTGCCCGTGGTCGGGGGCTGTTCCACCGCCTACCCCTTCGGGTCGATCAGGCTCTTCGCCGTCATGTCGGGCGGCGCCTGCATGACCATCAGCTCCAGGACGGTCGGCGCCACGTCCGAGAGGCGCCCGCCGGCCCTGAGTCCCTGCACCTCGTCGGCGCCGTCCACGATGACCGGCACCGGTCGGGTGGTGTGGGCCGTCTTCGGCCGGCCCTGCTCGTCGACCATCTCCTCGGCGTTGCCGTGGTCGGCCGTGACCACCAGCACGCCGCCCGCCTTCCGTGTTGCCTCGGCGATCCGCCCGATGGCAGCATCCACGGTCTCGACGGCCGTGACGGCGGCGTCCAGCACGCCGGTGTGGCCGACCATGTCCGGATTGGCGAAGTTGAGCGCCACGAACGGGTACCCCGCCTCGATCCCCTTCACGGTCTCGTCGACGACGCCGTCCGCGCTCATCTCCGGCTGGAGGTCGTAGGTCGCAACCTTCGGCGAGGGCACCAGTTTCCGGTCCTCGTTCGGGAACGCCTGCTCGTGGCCGCCGTTCAGGAAGTAGGTCACGTGGGCGTACTTTTCGGTTTCCGCGACGTGGAGCTGCTTGAGCCCGGCGTCCGAGACGACCTTCGCCAGCGGGGTCTCCACCAGCGTGGCCGGGAACGCGATGGCCGTCACCGGCAGGCCGCTCTCGTACTCCGCGAACGTCACGAAGTGGAGCGGGTGCGGCCACTCGGGGCGCTCGAAGCCGTCGAACTCCGGATCGACGAACGCCCGGGTGAGCTGGCGGGCGCGGTCCGCCCGGAAGTTGAAGAAGATGACGGCGTCGCCACCCGTGATCGTGCCTTCGTCCGGGTCCCCGATCACGGCAGGTTTCACGAACTCGTCGCCGACGTCCGCCGCGTACGACCGCTTCACCGCCTCGATCGCCGACTCTGCCCGCGCGCCCTCCCCGAGGACCAGCGCCCGGTACGCCTGCTCGTTGCGGTCCCAGCGCTGGTCGCGGTCCATCGCGTAGTAGCGGCCCATCACCGTCGCGATCCGGGCGTTGCCGAGCTCCGCCAGCTTCGGCTCGAACTGTTTCAGATCTTCGAGCGCCTGGCGCGGCGGGACGTCCCGGCCGTCGAGGAACGGGTGGATCTGGACGTTCTCGACACCGTGCCGCTTCGCCAGGTCCACCAGCGCCAGGGCGTGCGAGGCGTGGCTGTGGACGCCGCCGTCGCTGAAGAGGCCCATCAAGTGGAGCCGGGGCGGCCGGCCGCCCGCGCCTTCCTTCGCGCCCTGCTTGACGTGCTCGACCGCGCCCACCAGGGCCGGGTTCTCGAAGAACGCCCCGGTCTGGATCTCGTGGTCGATCCGCGGCAGGTCCTGGAGCACGGTGTAGCCGGCCCCGATGTTGAGGTGCCCGACCTCCGAGTTGCCGATCTGCCCCTCCGGCAGTCCGACGTGGACACCCGACGCCTCGACGGTCGTGTGGGGGCAGCGCTCCCAGAGGTCGTCCATCACGGGGGTCTTCGCCAGCGAGACGGCGTTGGCCGGGCCGTCCGGGGCGACGCCCCAGCCGTCGATGACGATCAGCACGAGCGGCCGCACGGGCCGGGTGGTCGATCCGGATCGGTCATCAGACGGCATCAAATCCTCCCGACCCGGATTGTACCCCCGGCCGGGCGCGGGTTCTCGGTACCATTCCGGTGCGAGGTCTGCGAACGTGGAGCACCAGTACCGCGAGCTTGCGCCGCCGCCCGACCTGGCCGGCTACGTCCAGTCCTTCTGGACCGAGACGATCGGCGACCGGCCGGGCGAGCCGGACCTGCTGGTGCTGCCGGACGGCTGCGTCGACGTGGTCTGGCGGGCCGGCTCGCCGCCGGTGGTCGTCGGGCCGGCGATTCAGGCGATCGTCCCGCAGCTGCCGCCCGGCTCGACCCTGGTCGGGGTGCGGTTCCACTCGGGGATGGCGCCGCTCGTGCTCGACGCCCCGGCCAGCGAGCTGTTGAACGCCGAGGCGCCGCTGGTCGATCTCTGGGGCCGGACGTCCGCACCGCCGCGCCTGGCCGGGCGCTTCGACGACTCGGCCGCGCCCGAGGACGGGTTCGCCGGACTGGCGGCGCTGGTACGCGGCCGGCTGGCGGGCGGCGCGGAGGGCGACCGCCTCGTCGTGGCGGCGGCGCGGTGGCTGACGGAGCACCCGGCCGAGCGTCTCGACGCGCTCCACGACCGCACGGAACTCGGCGAGCGCCAGCTCCGGCGGCGCTTCGAGGCGGCGATCGGCTACGGCCCCAAGACGTTCCAGCGGATCGTCCGCTTCCAGCGCTGGCTGGCGTTGACCCGCGCGACGACGGCCGACGAGCGCCGACTGACGGATCTCGCGGCCGAGGCCGGCTACGCCGACCAGTCCCACCTGACCCGCGACGCGACCCGCCTGGCCGGCCGGCCGCCCGCCGCCCTCCTCGCGACGCTGTAGGATGCCCCGCCCCTCCCATTTTGCCTTCCTCGGAGTTCGCCGGACTCCGGCGCCGAGCGCCCATGGGGCCCCTCACCGCTGCGCGGCGCGAATCACGCCTACTACGAGGCCCCACCCTTCGGGCTTCCCCGCGGCATCGGCTCCGACGCCGCTGTGCCGCGCAGCGGTGCAGTGGTAGGGATGGTCGTCCGAAGGACGCTGTTCGCGGGGCCGCGCCCCGACGTCCCCACGGCGTGCGCGGGGAAGGGAGGAGGACGAGTCTCATAGCCCCGCCCCCTCGGAAGGGGGAGGGGTTGGGGTGGGGGCCTCCTCGATGTCCGTTTTGTTCAAGACGGCGCCGAAGCGGCTCGATACGATAGAAGGTATGAGCGAGAACGAGCTTCGAGCACTCCCCAACGTCGGGCCAGCCATCGCGAAGAAGCTGATCCGCCTCGGTATCGAGCGCCCCGACGACCTGCGCGGGCAAGACCCCGAGCGGCTGTTCCGCCGACTCTGTGATCTCGACGGGCGCCGCCACGACCCGTGCCTGCTCGACACGTTCGTGGCCGCCGTCGACCACGCCAACGGCGCGCCGCCCCGGCCGTGGTGGTACTACAGCCGCCAGCGCAAGGCTGGCGCCGCCCTGCAGAGCTGACTGGAGGTATCAGGATGCCGCGACTCGACATGATCGGCATGGTGGTCCAGGACATGGCGCGGTCGGTCGCGTTCTACCGTCGGCTCGGCCTGGACATCCCGGCCGGGGCTGACACGGAGGGCCACGTTGAGACGACCCTGCCGGGCGGCCTGCGCCTGGCCTGGGATACCGTCGAGACGATCCGTTCGTTCGATCCCGACTGGACGCCGCCGTCCGGCAGCCCGCGCGTCGCCATGGCGTTTCTCTGTGACTCGCCCGACGACGTCGACAAGACGTACGCCGAGCTGACGGCGGCCGGCTACGAGGGGCACAAGGAGGCGTGGGACGCCTTCTGGGGCCAGCGCTACGCCACACTCCACGATCCCGACGGGAACGCCGTGGACCTGTTCGCGCCCAACCCCTCTACGTGAGCCGCACCCGGGCGCACTGGCCGGGGCTGCTAGAATCGGCGTAGCCCCTGGCTGGTGTAGACCGTCGTGGAAGTCCGCCTGCGCGCCCGCATCGCCGCGCTCGCCGAGGCCGAGCCGGCCCTGGCAGACGACCTGGCGCTGCGCGGCGCGCTGATCGAGATCGTCGACCGTGCCGAGACCGGACCGTTTGAGCTGCGGCTGCCCGCCGATCTCGTGCGAGCACGCCTCGCGGCCGGCGTGCCGCTGCTGGACCGCCTCGACCTGCCGATCCCGCCATCCACCGCCGCGCTGTTCGAGCGGCTGACCGCCGCGATGCTCGCCGCCCCGGACACCCGCGAGCCGGCCGAGGCGCTGCTCGTGGCGCTCCGATCCCATCGCCTGCACGCCGAGCAGCTGGTCGGCGAGGCGATCGTCGGGCACGACGACCACCTGGCGGCGCTGGCGGCCTCGGCCGGCATCGCCGAGAAGCTGGTCATCCTGGTCGCCGACCTCGCGTCGCGGGCGGTCCTCGCGGACGTCGCGCGTCGGCTGCGCCCGGCCCTGGCACTCGGAGCCTGGGACCGGGCGTACTGCCCCATGTGCGGCGGCCTCCCGATCCTCGCCGAGCGCAGTCTCCCCGTTGAGATCGCCTCCTCCCCCTCCCCCGCGCACGGGGGAGGGGGTCGGGGGATAGGGGACATCCTGCGTTGTGGTCGTTGCGCGACTGCCTGGGCACACACCCTGCAACAGTGTCCCGACTGCACAACCGGAGCGTTCGGCGTGGTCCACACCGAGGAGGGCGGCTGGAGGCTGGCCGCCTGCGACGCCTGTCCCGCCTACCTCAAAATCTCAGCGTCACCGCGCGCCGAGCGGCTGGGCGAGCTGCTGGCGGACGATCTCGAGACCTGGAGCCTGGATCGGTGGGCGCTGGAGCACGGTCTGCAACGGCGCGGCGTGCCGGGCTACCGTCTGGAGCACGGCGAGCCGCCCGGGGAGGAACTGGACGATGATTGACGAGGCGGCCCCGCCGACGGTTGAAGAGTCGGCTGTCCCTGTCCAGCCCCCGACTCCGACCCCGACCGTTACGCGGCGCTACGTGCGGTTCCGGGGCGGCGAGGGCCGCGCCGTCGAGGAGCCCGTCATCGCCGAGATGCGCCTCCGGATCGAGGTCGACGGCGAGCCGCTGGTCGAGCTGATGTGCTCGCCGCACCGCGTGAAGGCGCTGGTGCTCGGCTTCCTCTACCACGAGGGGATGATCGACAGCCTGGACGACATCGCCTCGATGCGGGTCTGCCTGCCGGACGCCCTCGCCGACGTCTGGCTCGCGCGGCCGGCGCCGAAGCTGCCAGCCCGGCGAATCGTCACCTCCGGGTGCACCGGCGGGATCAGCTTCGGGGCCTATCTGGAGGAGCTGGACCGACTGCGGCTGCCGCCGGACCGCGTGCGGGTCGCCCCGGAGCGGGTCTACGTCGCCTTGCGCCAGCTCTACGACCACTCCACGCTCTACAACCAGTCGGGCGGCGTCCACACCTCGATCCTGCTCGACCCGGCCTCGCCAGCCGACCCCTCGAGCGGCGTCCTGGCGGTTGGCGAGGACATCGGCCGCCACAACACGCTCGACAAGCTGCGCGGCGAGACGCTGCTGCGGGAGATCGACCCGCGCGGCGCAATGATCGTCGCCTCCGGGCGAATCTCGTCCGAGATGCTGGTCAAGGCGGCGTTAATGGGCGTCCCGATCGTCGGCTCGCGGACCTCGCCAACGCAGCTCGCTGTGACGCTCGCGGAGCGCCTGGGACTGACGGTGATCGGGTATATTCGGTCCGCGAGCATGAACGTCTACACCTGCCCGGAGCGCGTCCTGGGCGCAGCGCCCGCGTAGCCGGCGGACCCGCGATGCAGGCCCGCCGATCCCACACCGTGAGCGATCGGCCGTGAGTGGTCAGGCACCGAAGTCCCAGCTCATCTACGTCCTCTGGGGGACGGACCGCTTCACCCGCGACGAGCAGGTCCGGGGCCTGAAGCGGCGGATGCTGGCCGAGCCGTTCGGCGAGTACAACCTGTCCGTCCTGAGCGGCGACGACGTCTCGGTCCGTGACGTCCGCGCCGTCGCCGATGCGCTACCGTTCATGGGCGACCGCCGCCTGATCGTGGTCGAGGGGCTGCTAGGGCGGCTGGCCGGCCGCGCGAAGCCCGCCGCCCGACGCGGCCGGACCGCGCGAGCCCCATCGGCCAGCGCGGCGAAGCGCGCCCAGGCGAAGGCGGCCGAGCCGGCCTCCGACGACGGCCCTGTGACCGAGCTGGTGACGATGCTGCAGGATCTCCCGCCCAGCACCGCGCTGGTGCTGGTGGAGGACCAGATCGACCCGGCCCTGGTCGAAAGCTGGCTCCCCGCCGACCGGGCGCACGTGCGCGGCTACGATCGCCCGCGCCTCGCCGACCTCGGCCGCTGGATCGAGCGCCGAGCGAAGCAGCACGGCGGCCGCATCGAGAGCGCCGCGATCCGCCAGCTCAGCCAGCTCGCACCGGAGGATCTCGGCCTGCTCGACTCCGAGCTGGTGAAGCTCATCACCTACGCGGACGGTCGGGCGGTCACCCTGGACGACGTGCAGCTGCTCTCGGCCAGCCCGGAGGTGACGATCTTCGGGCTGCTGGACGCGCTCGGGCAGAATCAGCGCGGCCCGGCCCTCGCCCACCTCAGGCAACTCTTCCAGCGCGGCGAGCGCTCCGAGGCGATCCTTCCGCAGATCGCCGCGAGCCTCCGCCGGCTGATCCAGGCCCGCGAGCTGTTGGACCAGGGGCTGCGCGGCGTGGCGCTGGCGGGCAAGCTGGGTGTCCACCCGTTCGTCGCCGAGAAGACGGAGCGCCAGGCCCGGGCGTACCGCGTCGAGCAGCTGGAGGGGGCGCTGCGCCTGCTCTTGCGTACCGACCGCGCGATCAAGACCGGCGAGGCCGAGCCGGAGCTGGCGCTGGAGCTGTACATCTGCGACTGGCCCCGCGCCTCGTAACGTCACCCCTTCGGTCGTATCCGAGTCCCTGGAATGTTTCCTGAGGCACCCGGCGACGGCCCATCCCGGTCGATCGCGTGCCGAAGGATCTCCCGGACTGTCTTCCTGGCAGCATGAGGTCGGGGCATAGGCTGACGTCCGAGAGATCGACGCCTACGTGGGTACCAGGAGCGGCCCCTGGGAACAGGTGACGGGGCGGCAGTCCGTGAGATCCTTCGCGGCGGGATGTTGCCGGGAGGGGCAGTGAGAGGCCGTTCAGGATGACATGCGTGCTTGACGGTCTCCGAAGATGCTCGGCGGCCCACAAGCAGAGCCAGGCCCATGTCTGTCGAGGCGTTGTCCGTGCGTGAGCCCATGCAAGGGAGCGGGGACCAGGGCGTAACGATGCTGGCATGAAGTGGGATGACGCGACTCCGACGATCGCGGCATCGTTCGAGGAAATGGCGGTTGCGGCGTGACGATGCGGGGCTTACGCCGCCGCGTCAGGGCGATGTGGACGTCCATGTGCGGAGGAGCGGTGGCCACGGGCGTGACGTTGCCGGGTTCCCTGGTAGGACCGATTGACATCACGCGCCGACGACGGCCAGTACCCGCTCCAGCAGCGCGTCGCGGTCGGCCGGCGAGGCCGCCGTGATCGTCACGTGCCCGAGCTTCCGTCCGGGGCGCGGCGCCTTCCCGTAGAGGTGGAGGTGGGCGCCCGGGATCGCCAGGATCTCCTCGCTGGGGGGGACTGTGCCGATCAGGTTCACCATCGCGCTGTGGCCCCGTGGGGCCGTCGAGCCGAGCGGCAGCCCGAGGATCGCCCGCAGGTGGTTCTCGAACTGGCTCGCCTCGGCCCCCTCGATCGTCCAGTGGCCGGAGTTGTGGACGCGCGGCGCGATCTCGTTCGCCAGGAGCCGTCCGTCACCATCGTCCACGAACAGCTCCAGCGCCAGCAGCCCGACGTACTCCAGCGCGTCGAGGATCCGGCCAACATACTCGTCGGCCAGCGGCTGCAGCTCCGCGACGTCGTCGGCTGGCGCCAGCGAGACGTGCAGGATCCCCTCGCGGTGGGTGTTCTGGACCAGCGGGTAGCAGGCCGTAGAGCCGTCTCGGCCCCGGACCGCCAGGATCGACAACTCGCGGCGCAGCGCGATCCGCTGCTCCAGGACGCACGGCACCGCGCCCAGCATCTTGAAGGCGCCCGCCACGTCCGCCGGCCCGCCCAGCACGAGCTGGCCCTTGCCGTCGTAGCCGAGGCGGCGGGTCTTCAAGATCGCGGGCAGCCCCACCCGCCGGGCCGCCGCGTCGAGGTCGGCCTGGCTGTCGACTTGCGCGTACCGTGGCAACGGAATCCCGAGCTTCTCGAACAGGCGCTTCTCGGCCAGCCGGTCCTGGGCAGTCGCCAGCGCCACGGACGGCGGGAAGACCGGCAGGCGCGATTCGAGGATCCGCGTCGCCTCGCCGGGCACGTTCTCGAACTCGTAAGTCGCGACGTCGACGTGCTCGGCGAATCGGATCAGGGCGTCCGGGTCGTCGTACGCGCCGACCTGAAGCTCGGCCAGGTGACCGGCCGGCGACTCCGGCGAGGGATCGAGGAGGCGGAACCGCACCCCGAGCGGGTAGCCCGCCAGCGCGAGCATCCGGCCGAGCTGCCCGCCACCGAGCACGCCGACGATCACGCGCCGGCGGCCTCGCGCGGATCGGGCTGGGCCAGCACGGCAGCAGTCTGGGCCTCGCGGTACGCGCGCAGCGCTTCGCGGTGCTCAGGGTGGCTGGTCCCGAGGATGCCGGCCGCCAGCAGGGCGGCGTTGACCGCCCCGGCCCGCCCGATCGCCAGCGTCCCGACGGCGATCCCGGCCGGCATCTGGACGATCGAGAGCAGCGAGTCCATTCCCTTCAGCGCGTGCGACTCGACCGGCACGCCCAGGACCGGCAAGACGGTGTACGACGCCGTCATCCCCGGCAGGTGCGCCGCCCCGCCGGCCCCCGCGATGATGACCTGGAGGCCCCGCGCTTCCGCCGTCGTGGCGTACTCGCGCAGCTGCTCGGGGGTCCGGTGGACCGAGGCGACGCGCACCTCGTACGGGACGCCGAGGCGGTCGAGCGTCTCGGCGGTGTGCCGCATCGTCTCCCAGTCAGATCTGGAGCCCATGATGATCCCGACGAGCGGCGCGGTCGAGTCCTGCATGGCGCGAGTGTAGCATCCCCCGAGCGGCGAGGGGCAGGGAGCGACGGGCTGATTCAGCGCCGGCGCTGTTCGCACGCCGGCCTTGCCCCGCACAGCCCGAAGCCCCGAGTGTCCACTCGGGGCTTCGGGCTGTGCGGGGCAAGGCCGGCGTGAGCGCCA
>Ga0209382_10009876_pt1 | contig 11932 bp, 6 predicted proteins | sample SoiMetdeltSBSDD5_FD_187599 | JGI IMG/M metagenome (GOLD analysis project Ga0209382, IMG submission 187599) | Bulk soil microbial communities from a Populus tree surrounding site in Tennessee, USA - Soil MetaG P. deltoides SBSDD5 (SPAdes) (version 2) | ecosystem: Environmental > Terrestrial >... | reverse complement strand
CCGGCTGGTGCTGTTGGAGACGCCCTCCAACCCCGGGCTGGACGTGTGCGACATCGCCCTGCTCTCCGGCCTGGCGCACGCCGCCGGGGCGCTGGTCGCGGTGGACAACACCACCGCGTCCCCGCTCGGGCAGCAGCCGCTGCTGCTCGGCGCCGACCTGGTGGTGGCCAGCGACAGCAAGGCGCTCACCGGGCACAGCGACCTCATCCTCGGCCACGTCACGTGTGCCGACCCCGAGCTGGCCGGCGAGCTGGTCGCGGCCCGTACCAACGGCGGCGCGGTGCCGGGGCCGTTCGAGGCCTGGCTGGCCCACCGCAGCCTCGGCACCCTGGACCTGCGGCTGGCCCGGCAGGCCGAGAACGCTGGCGCGCTGGCGCGGCTGCTCGCCGGGCACGCGGCCGTCCGGTCGGTCCGCTGGCCGGGACTGCCGGAGGACCCGGCGTACGCCGTCGCCGCCGCGCAGATGCGCCGCTTCGGCGGGGTGCTGTGCTTCGAGCTGCCCTGCCGGGAGGCCGTCGACCGGTTCGTCGCCACTAGCCGGCTGGTGCTCAACGCCACCAGCTTCGGCGGCCTGCACACCACCGCGGACCGCAGGGCGCAGTGGGGCGATGCGGTGCCGGACGGCTTCGTGCGGCTCTCCGCCGGCTGCGAGGACACCGCCGACCTGGTGGACGACGTGCGCGCCGCGCTGGACGCGCTGGGTACGGCCGGGGCCGGCGGATCACCAGATCGTTGATAGAGCGGCGGGCTCCTTGACGGCGCCCGGCCCGGCCCGCTTTCCTTGTCGCATGTTCGCGTACCGCACCTGTTGCCGCGGCCCGCAGGGCCGGCGGCCGGTGCAGGGTGCGCGATGTCGCGCCTGGTGAGAACCCCGACACCCCGCCGTGGCCCGGCAGCCACGGTGCTGGCGGCCGGGTGCGCCCACCAGGAGACCCCGAATGTTCGCCGTACCCGAGAACACCGTCCTTCCCGCGCCGCGCCCCGAGTCGCCGTTCGACCCGCTGCTCGTGCTGCCGACGCCGGCCGCGCTGGTCCGCCTGGCCGGAGCCGACCCGTCGCGCTGGCGTGAGCTGCTCGCCGGCCGCACCCGGCCGGCGCAGCTGCCGATCGCGCACCGCGACCCCCGCGTGCGCGTGTGGCTGTCCGGCTGGCAGCCCGGGCAGCGCGGCGACCGCAGCTACCCCGCGCCGCAAGGCGCGTTTGCCGTGCTCAGCGGCGTGGTAGTTGAGCGGGCCTGCCAGCGGGTCCGGATCCTGCTGCCCGGCCAGATCCGGATCTTCGGGCCCGGCTACCGGCACACCGTGCAGGGCGCCGGCGCCGCGCCAGCCGTCACCGTGCACGTCCAGATCGGCGCCGCCGGGTGGCCGGCTGAGTCCGGTCACTAGCGTCGCCAGAAGTCGCCGCCACGGCGCGGTCGCGGTGCCGGCGGCGGTTCCGCGGGAAGTTGGCCGCAGAACGCGCCGAGTGCCGTCACGGCGTGCAGCCACAGCTCGTCGACCTTGTCCATCGGCACCGACCGCAGCACGCCGGCGAGCTCGTGCAGCCGCCGGATGCCCGCCTCGGCCGCGCCCAGCCCACCCAGCGCATACAGCAGTGCCGCCAGCCGGTTGCCGAGGTCGACCAGCATGGTGTGCCGCTCGAGCAGCGGCCGGTGCGCCGCGGCGTGCAGCCGGCGTACCTCGAGGCCGGCCTGCACCCGGGCCCAGCCCAGCGGGTCGGCGTCCGGCAGCAGCGGCGGGATGGGCGTTGCACCGAAGCGGCCGGGCGGTGCCTGGCTAGGTGGCCGCGCGTCGGGTCGCCGCGCGCCGCGCCACTCCGGGTCGATCGCCGAGATGTCGGGGTGCGTGGCGCCGAGGCCGATCTCGGGGGTTAGCCCCGGCCGGTCGTCCGGCCGCGCCGGGCCGGACCACGGGCCGGCCGCGCTCTCGGCGACCCGGTCCGGGCTGGCGACGCGGCGGTGGCTGCGGGTGCTCCTGGCGTAGGGCGCCGGCCGCCCGCCGGCGGACAGCATGTCCCAGCCGGAGGCCGGCTCGACGGGCTGGGTCACCTGGTGCGGCTGGCCACCGTCGGTGACCACTCTGGAGTCGATCGCGAGGTACGCGGTGAACCGGCACAGCACGCCGAAGCGCAGCGAGGTGGCCACGATGCGCCGCTCCAGGTCGGCCGTCGTGCCACGGTCGGCGGCCAGGTAGCGGTCCTCCAGATCGCGCAGGTGAGCCCTGGCCCAGATCGGGGCGAGCGCGGGCGCGTCCGCGGCCACCGCCGGCACGCTGGCCCGCCACGGCTCGCCGGCGCCGGTGCGGCCGCGCAGGCCGAGCGCGCCACCCGGCGAACCGCGCCACCGGCCCGTGATCACCAGCGGCACCCCTGGGAAGAGGTCCGGCAGCCGGGCCGGCGCCACGGTGTCCGGCACCGGCTCCAGCGAGCCCGCCGCTTGGCCCTGCTCGATATCCCCGACCAGCTCGACGCCGGTGACCAGCTCGACGTCGGTAACCAGGGGGGTGCAGATGCGGCGGTGGATGTGCTCGGCGGCCTCGTCCAGCCGGTCCTCGGACTCGACCAGCTCGCACCGCCCGCCGCCGACAACGGCCAGTCTGGTCAGGAAGCCCGCGTTGACGGCCCGGTCGATGCCGATGGTGTGCACCCTGATGCCGGCCAGCGGTGCCGTCAGCGCGGCCAGCACCTGGTCCTCGTTGCCGATCTGCCCGTCCGTGACCAGCACCAGCACCCGGTCGTGGCCGGCGTCCTCCGCCGCCAGCAGGCCAGTGGCCTCGGTGAGCGCCGGCAGCATCTCGGTGCCGCCGCGGGGGTCCACCCTGCTCAGGTGCTCGACCGCGCGGTACCGGTTGCGGTCGGTGGCCGGCACCAGGCCGGCGGCCAGCCCGGCCGGCCGTTCGACCCGGTTGTCGAAGGTCAGCACGGCGAACCGGTCCGCGCCGGTCAGGGTGTCCACGATGCGGGCAGCGGCGCGGCGGGCGGCGACGATCTTCCAGCCGCCCATGCTGCCGGAGCGGTCGAGCACCAGCACGACATCGCGCGGCCGGGCGGGCCCGGCCCCGGCCGGCGGCAGCACGGTGAGCTGGAACGTCCCATCGCCGCCGTCCCCGGAGCTGCCGTCACCGCGAGTATCGCCGGCCAGCAGCAACGCCTCGGCGTTCGCGTCCGGCTCGCCGTAGTCAAGCCGCAGCACGAAGTCCCGGTCGGCCCGCTCCCCGGGGCTGATGCTCAGGTGGCTGCCCTCGGTGTTGACGGCGTGCAGGCTGGACCGCACCGCGGTGAGCGGCAGCCCGCCCGGGTCGACGTCGACCCCGATGGACAGCGCGACGGGGTGCGGGAAGCCGGGCAGCAGCACCGGCGGGCTGATCCGCGAGGCGTCCGGCACCGCGCCGGTGTCCTCGGCCCAGCCGGCGCCGACGGGCTCACCGGGCAGCGGCTCGCCCGGCACGTACCGCGGCGCGACCACCAGCGGGAACCGGAAGGTGGCCGCGCCGTCGGAGTACGGCAGCGGCTGGGCCAGCGTGAGCCGCACCGTCACCCGCTCGCCGGGCAGGATGTTGCCGACCCGCATGGTGAACACGTCGGGTCGCTCCTCCTCGGCGATCGATGCCCGCCGGCCCTCGCTGATCGCCTGCCGGTACTCCGCCCTGGCCCGCGCGCGCTCCCGGAGCACGCCGTCGATCACCCGGCCGTCGGCCTCCATCCGCATGGCGGTCACCGCCGCGCGGTCCGGCAACGGGAAGATGTAGGTGGCCTCCAGCGGCACCCCGTACGGGTTGTGGAAGCCCTGGCTGAGCTGGACCCGCGCGGTCAATCCGGCGATCGCGACCGCGACGTCGAGCGTCTCCAGCGGGAGGTTGCCGCGGTCGGTGCGCAGCGCGCCGAGCCCGGCGTCCTCGGTCGCCGGCTCGTAGTCCGTGCTCGGCAGCGGCAGCAGGTGCATGGTCATGGCTCACTCCTCGTCGGATCCCCCGAGGCCGGCCCCGGATCGAGTGCCTGCCGGCCGGCGGCGAGCAGGTCGAGCAGCGGGCGCGCGGCGGCTCTCAGCGCGGCGCCGCTCAGCTCGTTGGGCGGCGCCAGCCCGCTCTCGACCAGCAGGATGACGCCCGGCGCGAGCCGGATGCCCTGGAACGTGGCGCCGTCGCCGGTACCGAGCGCGTCCCCGATGGCGGCTTCGGTGGCGGCGGGCGGTGCCATGACCGGCGATTCGGGCACCGCCGCCGGCCGCCACTCGCCGGGCCGGTCGGTCCAGAACCGGGAACGGGCTGGTCCCGCCCGGTTCCCGCCGCCATCCGGCCGGCCATCGCCGGCCGGGCCGTTGCCGGCGACGCCACGCTCCGCCGGGTCGCCGGCAACGGCGGCTGACGACGCGACCGGCGCGGCCCCGCCCGGTCGCGGCAGCCGGGCGACCCCGGCCAGCACGTCGTCGGTGGCACCGGCCAGCTCCGCCTGGATCTCGGCGAGGGAGCGGCCGTCGGCCTGCCGGCGCTTGATGGCGACGAGCTGCAGGAGGTGCCGTCGCCCGTACAGCGCGACCCGCCCGCGGGTGGCTGCCGGCCGGTCGACCAGACCCCTGGTGACGTACCAGCGGATCGCCCGCCGGTCGGGGACGTCGCGCACCCGGCCGGTCGGTGCGCCGGCGTAGTCGACGGCCAGCGCGTCCTCGACCAGCTCGGTGAGCTCGTCGAGGGTGCACAGCACCGGGCGCTCCACAAGGCACAACATTGACACTGTCATCTGACAGTGTCAATGAGGCAATTAGGCCTGGGAACGAATGTGGCATCCGTGGCGGTAGGCGCACCGAGTGGCACATTCGGTGCGGGCGAAGCCCGGGGCGCCGGCCACCGGGCCGCGTCCGTAGGGTGGGCGGCATGAAGCCGCGCAAGGTTCGCGTCGCGGTCGTCTTCGGTGGGCGCAGCGGCGAGCACGCGGTGTCCTGCGTCTCGGCCGGCAGCGTGCTGTCGCACCTGGATGGCGACCGCTTCGAGGTGTTCCCGGTCGGCATCACCAGGACGGGTGCGTGGGTGCTCGGCAGCGGCGATCCGGCGGCGCTACACATCGACGGCCGGAGGCTGCCCGCGGTGGATGGCACCGGCGCGGCCCTGGTGTTGCCCGGCGATCCCACCAGGGGCGGCCTGGTGCTGCTGGAGCCGGACCGGGCCGGCGAGGTGTTCGCCGAGGTCGACGTGGTGTTCCCGGTGCTGCACGGTGCCTTCGGCGAGGATGGCACGGTGCAGGGTCTGTTCGAGATGGCCGGCATCCCCTACGTCGGCTCCGGCGTGCTGGCCAGCGCGGTCGCCATGGACAAGGAGTTCGCCAAGAAACTGCTGGCCGCGGGCGGCCTGCCGGTGTGCGACTACGTCACGCTGCGGCCGGATACCGGGACGCTCACCGCGGCGCAGCGGGACCGGCTCGGGCTGCCGGTCTTCGTCAAGCCGGCGCGCGCCGGCTCGTCCATCGGCATCAGCCGGGTGGCCAGCTGGGACGACCTCGACGCGGCCGTCGAGCACGCCCGGGGCACCGACCCCAAGGTGCTGGTCGAGGCGGCCGTGCCAGGCCGGGAGATCGAGTGCGGCGTCCTGGAGTTCCCGGACGGCCGGGTGCAGGCGTCGTTGCCAGCCGAGATCCGGATCACCGCCGACAACGTGCTGTGGTACGACTTCGACGCCAAGTACCTCGACGACGTGTGCGAGTTCGACATTCCGGCCAAGCTGGACGACGACGTCACCGAGCGGGTGCGGGCGATGGCGGTCGCGGCGTTCCAGGCGCTGGACTGCCAGGGACTGGCCAGGGTGGACTTCTTCGTCGGTCCCGACGGCTCGCCGGTGGTCAACGAGGTCAATACCATGCCCGGCTTCACGCCGATCTCGATGTATCCGAGGGTGTGGGCCGTCACCGGAGTGGACTATCCGACGTTGCTGACCACCCTGGTGGACACGGCGATAGCCCGGGGGACCGGCCTGCGGTGAACCGGGGTTGAGCCGGCGCCACCCGACCGGGTGGTTACTCGCCGACGTCCGGGTGGCTGAGCTGGGCAGCTTCACGCTGGGTGGGTGAAACTTGCCTGGCTGACACTCGCGTGCGCGCGCAGCCGTGGCATAGGGTGATCATCTCCGCTGTCGGGGCGCGGGAGGCAACCTCCTTGCGCGCGGCGAGTCGTTACCTGGTCGTGTGTGCGATGCATCGGGGTTTTCTCACGCTGTGCAACACCGGACGGCGCCCGCAGTGGCTCGGACTGGAGGGGTGATGGGGGACGCCGCCCCGCGACCGTCGCTCGACCGGCCGGCGCTGGCCGAGTTGCTGGCGGGCGCCGCCGGCAGCCGGGTGTGCACGGTGATCGCGGCGGCCGGCTGGGGCAAGACCACCGCGGTGCGGAGCTGGCCGCTGCCCTCGGCCTGGGTGCCTCCGGCCGGAGCTCGGCCGGACGCCCCCGGGTTCGCCCGTTGCCTGCTCGACTGCGTGCTCGATGCGCTGCGGCCGCACGGGGCGGGCCCGCCCCCGGCCCTGCCTGACCCGGCGCGGGCGACCGGCCGCGGCTCGTCCTCGTACGCCGCGGTGCTCTGCGAGTGGTTGCGCGCCTCGCTGCGCGACGATCTCGCCGTCGTCGTCGACGACCTGCACGAGCTGGTCCACGATGCGAGTGACGGGGATGCGCGCGACGCCGATCCGGGCGCCGCGGGTGCCGGGGTGGCGCGGCTGCTCGACGGGCTCTGCCGGCACGCCCCGCCGCGGCTGCACCTGGTGCTGGTCTCCCGGCGCGAGCTGCCGTTCTCGGTGACCCGCCTGCGCGGCCGCGGCCTCGTCGCCGAGTTGGGCGCCGCCGAGCTGGCCTTCGGGCTCGGTGAGGTGGACGCGCTGCTGCGCGAGGCGGCCGGCAAGTGCTCCCCGGAGCTGACCAGGCAGGTGTGGGAGCGCACGGCGGGCTGGCCGGCCGCGGTGCACGCCGCCGCCGAGGCGCTGCGCGGCGTGCCGGAGGACGAGCGGCCGGGGGTGCTCGGCCGGCTGGCCGGCCCCGGCGAGAACCTGCACGGCTACCTCGCCGAGGAGGTCGTCGGCGCCGAGCCACTGCAGGCCCGGCGGCTGCTGCGCTGGCTGGCGGTGTTCGGCGGGGACCGGCCGGGCACCGCCGCCGCGACCGGTGTCCCCGACGCCCCGGCGCTGCTGGCCGGCCTCGCCCGCCGTGGCCTGGTCAGCCGCGTGGCGGGGGCGGCCGATCGCTGGGTGCTGGCGCGGCCGCTGCTGGACTACTTCGGGCAGGAGCCGGTGCTGCCCGGGGTCGAGCGGGCTGCCCTGCACCGGACGGCCGCCGCAGAGTACGCGCGCCGGGGGGCCTTCGAGACCGCGTTGCGACACGCCGCCGCCGCAGGAGACCACGGGGCGTGCACGGCGCTGCTCGCCGAGCACGGGGCCGGCCTGGTCAACGGTGGCCGGGCGGACGCGGTGCTGGCGGCCGCCGCCGGGCTGCCGCCCGGCCACCCGCAGGATCCGGCGGCGCTGCTCGTGGTCGGCCACGCCCACCAGGTGCGGGGGCAGTGGGCCGGTGCGCGGGACTGCCTGCGGCGGGCCGGGTCCGACCGGCCGGTGCTGGCCGCCGCGCTCGCCTGGCGGCTCGCCGCCGCCGCCTACGACCAGGCGGAGTACGCCGCCGTGCTGCGGCTGCCCGCGCGCGTCCGGCCGCCCTCCGCAGCGAGCCCCGGCGGCACCACCGACACCAGGGATACCAGCAACACCAGCGACACCACCGACACCGACGGCGTCGGCGGAACCGGCGGAACCGGCGCCGGCGCGGACCCCGAGGTGGCGGCGGACGAGGCGCGGCTGCTCGCCATCGCCGCCAGCGCCCGGCGGATGACCGGCGACTACGCCGGCGGCCGTGCGGATGCCGACCGCGCCGTGCGGCTCGCCACCGCCGGCGCCGACCCGGCCGCGCTGTCCGCCGCGCACACCGCGCTGGCCATCCTCGCCGCCGCCGATGGTGACCGCCGCCGGGCCGACGCGCACAGCATGATCGCGCTCGAGGCCGCGCAGGCCGCCGGTGACCTGCTGCAGGAGCTGCGGGTGCGAGTGGAGCACGCCGCCGCGCTGTGCGAGCTCGGCCTGGCCAGGACGGCGCTGGACTGGGCGGGGGCGGCGGTCGACCTCGGCCAGCGGTGCGGAGACGTCCTGCAGGTGGCGCGGGCGCAGGCCGCGCGGGGCGCCGCCCTGGTGCGCCTCGGCGACCTCGACCGGGCCATGCCCGACCTCGGGGCGGCGCGGGACACCTTCCAGCGCTACGGCTCCCGGATGCTGGCCACGCCCCTGTGCGGGCTCGGCGACGTGCACCGGGTCCGCGGCCAGCTGGCCAGGGCGCGGGCCGCGTACGAGCAGGCGCTGGCGACCGCCGAACCGGGCCACGACGTGCTCGCGGCCGGTTCCGCGCTCGCCGGGCTGGCCATGGTCCGCGCCGCCGACGACCACGCGGTGGCGCTGGCGCTGGCCGAGCGGGCCATCGCGCTCGGCGACGGCATGCGGCGGGTGCCGGCGCTGCTTGCCCGCGGCTGGGTGGCCCTGGCCGCCGGTGACCGCGCGCTGTCCGCCGCGGACGCCGCGCTGGCCGCCGCGGCCGCCAGGAAACGCCGGGACGACCCGGGCCTGGCCGAGGCGTTGATGCTCGGCGCGGTGTGCGCGCAGGACCCGGCCTGCCGGGACCGGGCGCTGGCCGAAGCCGTGACGATCTGGCAGGAGGCCGGCTGCCGGCTGGCGGAGGCCACGGCGCTGCTGGTGAGCGGCCGGCTCGGTGCCCGCCCCGCGGGGTCCGATGCGGGAGCCGCCGAGGAGGCGCTGCGGTCGCGCGGCGTGCTGCTGCGCCCGCCCCAGCCGGCCGGCCCGCTGGCCGTGCTGGCCGGCTCGGCGCCGGCCCTGTCGATCCGAGCGCTCGGGGTGTTCCAGGTGGCCCGCGACGGCGTGCCGATCTCGCGCACGGGCTGGCAGTCGCGCAAGGCACGCCAGCTGCTGAAGATCATCGTGGCCCGGCGGCTGCGGCCGGTGCCCCGCGAGCAGCTGATGGAGCTGCTCTGGCCGGACGCCGACCCGGTGAAGGCCGGCAACCGGCTCTCGGTGCTGCTCTCGACGCTGCGCACCGTCCTGCAGCCGGCCGGTAACGGCGGTGGCGGTGCTGGCGGTGGCAACGGTGGCAACGGCGTTGCCGAGCACGGACCGCTGGTGACCGACGGCAGCAGCGTGTGGCTGGACCGCGCCCTGGTCGACGTGGACGTCGAGCGCTTCCTCGAACACGCCGGGGCCGCGCTCGACACCCACCGCCGCGACGGCGCCGACGCGGTGCCGCGGCTGGTGGCGGCCGAGGCGGCGCACGCCGGAGGTTTCCTGGAGGACGCCCCGTACGAGGAGTGGGCGGCTCCCCTCGCCGAGGAGGTGCGCGCCACCCATGTCGCGCTGCTGCGCGCGCTGGTGCTGCGGCTGCGGGGGGCCGGCGAGGTGGACGAGGTGGTGCGGTACTCGCTGCGGCTGCTGGACAAGGACCGCTACGACGAGCGGGCGCACCTCGACCTGGCCGACGTGCTGCTGGCCGCCGGCCGCCACGGCGAGGCCCGCCGCCGGTACCGGATCTACCGGCAGGCGATGGCCGAGCTCGGCATCACCCCCCAGCCGTTGTACGACCCGCAGCGGGCCGGCCCGTCCGGTGCCGCCACGGGCGGGTTAGTGATCTCGTAAGGCGACCTGAAGCGATTCCGAACCCCGTCTCCATAAGCTGACGGGGTTCCGGGCAGAACGCCCGGGCGCGCCGCAGGGACGCAGCCCCGTGGCTGAACGTCCGACCAGCGCGAGGGCAGCGTGATCCGGATCTTGCTTGGCTACCACGGGGCGCTGCCGCGGGCGGCGCTGGCCCGGCTGCTGGTGGCGAGCCCCGGCCTGGAGGTGATCGCCGAGGCGGGCAACAGCGACGATGTGCCGCCGCTGACCAAGCGGGTACAACCGGATGTGGTGGTGCTGGACCATGCACTGCCCGGCACGGTCAGCGTCACCGACCTGTGCCGCGAGCTGGTCGACTGCCGGGTGCTCGCGCTGCTCGACGGGCGCTCCGGCGGGTGGGCCGGCCGCTCGCTGATCCGGCTGGCCCCGCAGGTTGGGCTGCTGAGCGTCGACGCAGAGCCGGGCGACTTCGTCGAGGGGGTGCACCGGCTGGCGCGCGGGGAACCGGTGCTGGGCCCGGACCTGGCCGTGGTCGCGCTGCGCGCCGACGAGCCCGTGCTGACCAGCCGCGAGTGCGACGTGCTGCGCCTGGCGGCGATCGGCGCCACCGCCAAGGAGATCGCGGCGAGCTTGTGCCTGAGCCCGGGCACCGTGCGCAACTACCTGTCCAGGACCCTGACCAAGCTCGACGCGCGCACCAGGATCGAGGCGATCCGGATAGCCCAGGACGCCGGCTGGATCTGACCCCGGACCCGAGCACCGCTCCCGGCATCCCGCCGCCCCAAATGCATCGTGGGCGTCCCACCGACCGCAGAGTGCGGCGTGGGACGCCCACGTGGTACGCCGGCCGGGCGGGTGCCGGGGACGAACCCCAGGCACCCGCCCGGATGGATCAGCGCAGGATGACCGTCAGGGTGGCATCGGTGGCGCCGCCGGCGGCGACCCTGACCTCGGTGCCCCGCGCCGTGGTCACCAGCTCGAACGGCGTCTCGGCGCCGTCGAGCAGGACGGTGCCCACCGAGGCGCCGCGCGGCAGCACCGCGCCCACCGTGAGCTCCGCGTCCAGCCCGGTGGCACGCACCTGCGTGCGCAGCACCCGGCCCTCGAGGGTCGCGGTCACCTCGACCGCGCCGGAGCCGAGCCGGATGTCGCTGCCGGCGATGCGCCGCTGGCCGTCCGGCAGCTGCGGCACCACCGCGAGCCGGCCGCGGCCGAGGTCCGGCGACACCCCGAGCTGCTGGGCGATCACCGGCCACAGCGTCCCGTAGGTGCCCCAGGCCTGCAGCATCATCGAGCGGTCGACGAACCCGCGGTCGATGTTGGCGCCGAAGTCCGGCGACGGCGCGATCTCCGGCATGGCGCCCGGCGTCTCCCAGGCCGCCGGGTCGAGCTGGATCCGGGCGTTGCCGGTGGTGTAGCGGCGCTGCTGGTCGGGCCCGAGCCGGCCGAAGTTGCCCTCGGCGACCGCGATGACGGCGGTGTTCAGCGAGAAGATCGACCGCTCGCTGCGCACCGCGGAGACCACGCTGTCACACGACGGGCCCGGGTTGCCCTCCGGTGCGGCGGTCGGGCCGGTGCCGGTGTGGAACATGCCGAACTCGGCCGTGTAGCACTCGCGTTCCCGCTGGCCGAGGGCCTCGTTGCCGTGCTCGATGCCGGCGAGCGGGCGGGTCGCGCCGCCGGGCAGGGTGAGCATGGCCTCCATCGGCGTGACGCCGATCCAGTGCCGCTGAAGGATCTTGGTGTTGTCGTTGGCCGGGTCGGCCGGGTTGTCGATCGAGTCGGCGTAGGAACGCGCATCGCCGCCGAACCACCACTGCGACTCGAACCGCGACTCGATGTCGGCCGCCTTGGCCGTGGCCCACTCGGCGGTCGCGGTGTCGCCCTTGCTGGCCGCCATGTCGGCCAGGTCGCGCAGCCCGCGGTCCAGGTACACGGTGCTGTCCAGCTTCTCGACGCCCATGCCGGAGCGCTCGACGTTGCCCAGGCCCTCCGGCCAGCCGTCGCCGTCGGCGTCCAGCTCCCGGTAGATGTACTGCAGGTTGCGGACGGTGAACCCGTACAGCTCGTCGCGGAAGGCGTCGTCGCCGGTCCAGCGCCAGAGCAGGGCCACCGCGCTGGGGAACTTGGCGGTCTCGTCGGTGTTGCCGGCGTGGTGGTTGGCGCCGAAGTACACGTCGCCGGTCGGCATCACCTCGTGCACGACCTTGCCGCTGCCGCCGTTCATCAGCTCGCTGACCTCGCG
>Ga0209382_10009875_pt1 | contig 11933 bp, 7 predicted proteins | sample SoiMetdeltSBSDD5_FD_187599 | JGI IMG/M metagenome (GOLD analysis project Ga0209382, IMG submission 187599) | Bulk soil microbial communities from a Populus tree surrounding site in Tennessee, USA - Soil MetaG P. deltoides SBSDD5 (SPAdes) (version 2) | ecosystem: Environmental > Terrestrial >... | reverse complement strand
CCTCGCGAACGAGCCGCTCGCTGGATGGGTGGGCTCGACGGGGCGCGACGTCGCGGGTTGGCGCTGTCGCATGCATCGGGCGCTCCTCGGCCCGATCTCGTTCTGCATCACGCTCGGATGGCTGGGGCTGATCGGCTTCAACGCGCCGCAGGCGCTGGGGGGCGAGGGCCGCGACGTGGCGGCCTGGTGCATCACCCTGGAGGAGCTGGGCAAGCTGATCGAGGACCCCGGCTTCCTGGTGGTGCTGATGGTCAGCAAGAACCTGGCCCGGCTGATGTACGACCTCGGCCGCCAGGACCTGGTGGAGAAGTTCGGCAAGCCGATGATCCGGGGCGAGCTGCTGCTGTCGTGGGCCATGTGGGAGCAGGCCGACCCCACCTTCATGCAGTCGGTGGCCAAGAAGGTGGACGGCGGCTGGAAGATCACCGCCAGCAAGCCCATCATCATCGGGGCGCTGTACGCGAACATCTTCGCGGTGGTGGTGAGGGAGGAGGCCTCCAGCGAACCCGCCCTGTTCCTGGTGAAGCGCAGCGATCCGAACGTGAAGGTCTCGCCGGTGGGGACCACGGGAGGCCGCCACGTCGGCTTCGGCAGCCTGGAGCTGAAGGACACCTTCGTCCCGGACGAGCAGCTGCTGCTGGACAACGACGTCGTCGGCACCGCCAGCCGGGTGTTCGCCAGCGAGGGGCTGGTCAACGCCATGGCCGCCCACGTGGGCTGGATGCAGCGCATCTTCAACCTGTGCGTGGAGGGCCTGCGCCCCAAGGTGCGCCAGGGGCAGCAGGTGCTGGACTTCCCGCACGTCCAGTCCGAGCTGGGCCGGCTGCACATGGGCATCGAGACGGCCCGGTCGCTCATGCTGCGGGTGATGGAGAAGTATCGCCTGAAGGAGCACGACCCGATGTCCGAGCCGCTCACCGTCATCTTCCGCCACTACGTGGTGGAGCGGGCGATGGACACCGCCCGGACGGTGGTCACCCTCCAGGGCGCGGCCGGCTACATGGACGCCAACCCGTACGGGCGGTACTTCACCCACGTCGCCGCCCTCCTCCACATCGGCGGCGCGCACGACCTGCTCCCCATGATGGTGGGCGCCCGCCAGCTGATGGAGATGGAGATGCGCAAGCTTCGCCGGGTGGGCCTGTAGCGCTGGGCTAAAGTCGCGGCCCGTGCCTGCCCACGACTCGCTCCAAGCGCGGCTGCTCCGGTGCCTCCAGCGAGCCCCCGACCGCCGGGCCCTGGCCTTCGCCACCGCGCAGGGCGACTACCCGTGGCAGCCCATCTCCGGGGTGCTCCGGCGGGCCGCCGGGGCGGCGGAGCGGCTGCGCGAGGCGGGGCTTTCGCCCGGCGGGGTCTGCGTGGTGGCGCTCCACAGCGGCGAGGACTCCGCCTTCGCCACCCTGGGCGCGCTGCTGCTCAACGCGCTCCCGTTGCAGGCGGCGCCGCCCTCGCTGCAGGTCGCCGCCACCTCCAGCCTCCCGGCCATCCTCCAGGGCGTGGTGGCCCGCGCGCGCGCCCAGGTGCTGGTGCAGGAGGCGGCGCCCGCGGGCGGGGCGCTCCCCGGCGGACCCTCCGTGCTGGCCCCGCCCTTCGACTGGGGAGAGGCGGACCCGGAGCGCGTCTGGCCCGGGCCGCCGCGCGGGGACGGCGTGGCCGCCTACCAGCTCACCTCCGGCACCACCGGCTTCCCGCGGATCTGCGTCTGGAGGCAGCGGGGCGTGCTGGCCGCCCTGGACGGGATGGCGAAGGCGATGGCGCTCTCCCCGGACGACGTCTGCTTCAACTGGACGCCGCTGTACCACGACATGGGGCTGGTCAATAACTTCCTCCTCTGCCTCACCGCCGCCGTCCCGCTGGCGATGATGGCGCCCCAGGCCTTCGTGCGGCAGCCGGCGTCCTGGCTGCGCGGCCTGGAGCGCGCGGGGGCCACCTTGACCTGGTCTCCCAACTTCGGCTTCGCGCTCGCCGCCCAGCGGGCCGAGGAGGCGGAGCTGTCCGGGGTCCGGCTGGACGGGGTGCGCGCCTTCTGGAACGCGGCGGAGCGCATCCACCTCAAGACGATGGAGGACTTCTACGCCCGCTTCGCGCCCTACGGCGTCCGCTGGGAGGCGCTGAAGACCAACTTCGGCTGCGCGGAGAACGTGGGCGGCGCCACCTTCAGCGACCTCGCGGGGGGGCTGGTGTTCGAGAAGCTGGACCCGCGGGCGCTCCAGCGCGGGGTGGCGAAGGTCGCCGGGGACGGGGCCGGCGTGCCGGTGGTCAGCGCCGGCCGGGCCAGCCCGGGCCTTTCCGTCCGCATCCTCTCCCCGCGCGGGAAGGCCCTCCCGGACGGCCGGGTGGGGGAGATCGCGCTTTCCACGCCGTCCCGGATGGAGGGCTACCTGGACGACGCCGCCTCCACCCGGCGCGCGGTGCGGGGCCGGTACCTGGTGCCGGGCGACCTGGGCTACCTCCGCAAAGGCGAGCTGTTCTGGGTGGGGCGCTCCTCGGAGCGCATCTCGGTCCACGGCCGCAAGCTGGACCCCAGCGACTTCGAGGCGGTGCTCCACCCGGTGCGGGAGGTGCGCCCCGGCTGCTTCGCCGCCTTCGGCGTGGACGACGCGCGCCGCGGCACGCAGCGGGTGGTGCTGGTGACGGAGGTGAAGCTGCCGCTGCGCCGGCCCCCGGAGGCCGTCCAGGGCGAGATCCGGCGCCAGGCCTACGGGCTGCTGGGCATCGAGCTGCGGGAGGTGCTGCTGGCGGCGCCGGGCGCGCTGGCCAAGACGTCCAGCGGCAAGCGGCGGCACCGCCACTTCCGCCAGCTGTACCAGGCCGGGGGCCTCGCCCCGCTTCTGCTGGACGCGGGGAGGCCGCCCGGGGGGACGGCGACAGCGAAAGAGACGCGGGCCCGGAAATCGGGCTAAGTTTCCTCCCGGACCATGCGACGCTTCGAGCTCGTGCGGGGGCTGACCCGCCGCTTCTGGCATGTCACGGTCGAGGGCGCGCACGTCACCGTGACCACCGGGGTAACGGGGACGCCGGCGCAGCCGCTCACCGCCACCTTCCCGTCTGCCCAGGCCGCCCTCGCCGAGGAGGAGCGCCTGGTCAAAGAGCGCCTGGGCTGGGGCTACGTGGAGCTGGAGCCCATGGCGGAGCCCGACACGGGGAAGGACCTGGACAAGGAGGAGCTGCCGGTCTCCCCCGCCTCGCCCGCGGCCGCGCCGGTCCCGGCCGCCTCCTCGCCGGAGGAGGTCCGCCCGGACCGCGCGGAGCGCGCCGCGCGCGCCGCGGCGGCGCGGAGGTCCAGCGGCGGCATCCGCCGGCGCTCCGGGCCGTCCAAGAAGCTGATGGGGCTGCCGCCGCAGGCGCTGGCCCTCACCGTGAGCACGTCCGACAACCGCCGCGTCAGGCGGGACGCCATGCTGACGCTGGTGGCCCAGGCCGCGCCGGAGACGCCGCGCTGGGTGGCGGAGAGCCTGCTGGACGCGGACGAGGTCATCCGGGCCGCGGCCGAGGAGTACTTCGCCCGCTCGCCCGCGCTGATCGACGCCGCGGCCGCCGCGGACCCCAAGGTCTCCGCCGCGGTGGCCGGGCGGCTCCCGCAGCTCAAGGCCGAGCTGGCCCCTCCCGCGAAGGAGGCGGCGCTCAAGGACCTGCCGGCGGGCCTCAACGAGGGCTCCCGCGCCCAGGAGGCGGGGGCCTTCTGGTCCGCCGCCGCGCTCTCCCGCCCGGAGCTGCTCGGCGGCGGCGCCGGCATCCCGCTGGACGCGGTGCGGGCGCTGGTGGAGATGCTGCGCACGGCGCCGGACAACCGCGCCTCCTTCGTGCGCTGGCGGCAGACCTGCACGCCCTCCTCGCTGGAGGCGTTCGCCTTCAGCCTGGTCCGCGGCTTCCTCGCCTCGGGCGCGGGGGCCGAGGACGCCTGGGCGCTGCGCGCGCTGATCGCCTTCGGCGCGGACCGCGCCTGTCACCGGCTGGTCCAGCTGGCGCTCCACTTCAGCGAGGAGGGCGCCAGGGACCGCGCCCGCAACGCGGTGAGCGCCCTGGGCGAGCTGGGCTCGGACGCGGCGCTGGCGGCGCTCCACAAGCTGGAGGTGGAGCTGGGCCGCGGCGCGCTGGCCGGCGAGGCCCGGCAGGCGCTGGCGGACGCCGCCCGCCGCCGCGGGCTGGACCCGGAGTCGCTGGCGGACCGCCTGGTGGACACCCTGGGGCTCGGCCCGGACGGCACGCGGGTCCTGGGCAAGGGGCCGCAGGCGCCGCGCGCGGCGCTGGACGCTTCGCTGCACCTGGTGCTCAGGGACGCCCAGGGCAACCCGCTGCCCCGCTTCCCCAAGGCCGCGGGGGACGACGCCGCCCTGGCGGAGGCGGAGCAGGCGTGGACCACGCTCAGGGCCGCCGCGCCGCGCGTGGTGGCGGAACAGGTGCGGAGGCTGGAGCTGGCCATGGCCTCCCGGCGCCGCTGGGCGAGGGACGACTTCCTGGCCGGCATCGCCGGGCACCCGGTGCTGCGCGCCATCGCCCGCGGGCTGGTCTTCGCGGCCGGGGACGCCACCCGGGTGGCGCTGTTCACGCTGGACGCCTCGGGCGCGCCGGTGGACGTGGCCGGCGCCAGGGTGACGCTGCCGGAGGGTCCGGTCTCGGTGGTGCACCTGCTCCAGCTGGACGAGGCGCCGAGGGCCGCCTGGGCGGCCGCCTTCGCCGCCGCCGGCCGGCCCCCGCCCTTCCGCCAGCTGGACCGGCCCCTGTTCCAGCTCTCCGTGGAGGAGGTCCGGTCGCGCGCCACCTCGCGCCACGCCGGGCGCGCGGTCTCCGCGGCCAAGCTGGCGGGCCTGATCAAGCGCGGCTGGAAGCTGGGCCCCACCGACGGCGCGTCGGAGGCGGTGCGCGCGCTGCGCAAGCCGGTGGGCACCTCGGTGGCGCAGCTGGCCATCTCCCCGGGTCTGCCCGGGCGGACGCTGGTGGGGGCGCCCTCGCAGGTCCTGGGCGAGGTGAGCTGGGCGGAGGCCGGGCCGCTGGCCCAGGTGGAGGCGTCCGAGCTGCTCTACGACCTCAGCGCGCTGGAGGAGCCCGCGGCCCCGGCCCCGCTCAAGTAGCGGCGGCGGGCGGGCTGTGTGAGAAGGTCGCGATGAAGAGCGCGCCGTTGCCCGGGGTGGACTCGCACCTGAGCGTGCCGCCGAAGATGGAGGTGACGATGTTCTGGGCGATGGAGAGGCCCAGGCCGGTGGCCCCCTTGAAGCGCGCGGTGGTGAAGAACGGATCGAAGATGGTGGGCAGCACGTCCGGGGTGATGCCCTTGCCGTAGTCGCGCACCGAGACGCTGAACTCCGGCGGCGGGCCCTCCCTGGAGGCGAGCGTCACCTCGATCTTGCCGCCCTTCCCGTCCGGGTACGCGTGCATCTTCACGTTGGCCAGCAGCGCGGTCACCACCTGCGAGAGGTGGCCCGCGTACCCCTCCCAGAACAGGCCGGGGGTGAGGTGGTCGATGATCTCCACCTGGAGGTTGGCCTTCTTCGCCTCCCGGCTCCACATCTGCAGCGCCTCGCGGGTGGAGAGCCCCAGGTCCAGCTCCTCCCTCACGTCCACCATCTGGCCCACCGAGAGCCGGCGGAACTTGCGGATCAGCTCGTCCACCCGGAGGAGGTTGCGCTGGATCAGGTCCGTGCCCAGCTGGAGGTCGTCGAACTCCTCGCCCACCCCGGGGGTCTCCGCCAGCTTCTTCAGCTCCCCGGACCCCAGCCGGTCCGCGATGCTGGCCGCCGCCGCGTTGGCCACCCCCAGCGGGGTGTTCACCTCGTGCGCCACCCCCGCCACCATCTGGGCCAGGGCCTCGCGCCGCTGGCGCTCCATCTCCTTCTGCACCGCCTGCGCCCGCTGGTACTTGGCCTGGATGGCGGCCTCGTCCGTGACGTCGCGCAGGATGATCATCGTCCCCGGCTGCCCGTTGGCCAGCGTGACCGGGCCGGCGGTGACGTTCAGCCGGAGGTTGACCGGGTTCCCCTTGGCGTCCTGGGCGGTGGTCTCCAGCTCGTAGAGGTGGATGGCGCCTTCGGCGGCGCACCGCTCGCGCAGGCACTGGCCGCCGTGGCAGGGCAGGAAGGCGGCGTCCCGGCAGCGGGCCTCGCGCAGGGTCCGCAGCATCGAGCGGCCGAACATGTTCCGGAACGCCATGTTGTACTCGACGATCCGGTCGTCCGCGTCGACGATGTAATACGCGTCGATGATCAGCGCGCTGAGCGCTTCAGCGCTCGGCAGTGGGGCCTTGGACATGAAAGCAGCCAGTCTAGTCGGCGAGCTCCCGGCCACAAGAGGGGAACGCCCCTGGCAGCCGGATTGGCACTTCCACTATGCTTGACAACCGAGCAATGTCCAACCTTCGAGAGATTCTGGCCGGGCTGTTCGACGCCTACTTCGTGGTGGATCAGGACCGCAAGGTGAAGGAGCAGAACCGCTCCTTCGTCGAGCTCTCCGGCGGTGGCCACATGGCCGGCCACCCCTCCGCCCCCCACTGCTACGACCGGATCAAGCTGGAGCTCTGCCAGAAGGACTGCATCGCCCTGCGCGCGCTCAAGGCCGGCCGGGCGGTCCAGGTGAAGGAGATCCACGGGACCTCCCTGGATGGCCGCCCGCTGGTGCTGATGGGCAGCGCCACCCCGGTCAAGAACGCGGAGGGCCAGGTGGAGTCCGTGCTGGTCCTCTACCGGGACGTGACCGAGGAGAGCGCGCTGCGCGAGAAGCTCCACCACCTGGAGAACGAGCTGAAGCAGGAGAAGGACATCCTGCTCAAGAACCTGGGTGAGAAGATGAAGGAGGTCGAGGACCTCCGGCAGCGGCTGTCCTCCACCCAGCGGCGCTGAAGGCCCGCCGGCGCGGCGTCTCGCCCGGCGCTACCCCTGGGTGGAGGTGAACGTCCAGGAGGCGCGGCGCACCTTGATCTCCGGCTTCTCGGTGAAGCGCAGCCGCTGCACCTGCTCCTTGAGGCAGCTGCAGAGGTTGGACTTGGCCAAGGCCGGCGTGGTGCAGCCCACCTGCTTCACCGCACCCGTCGGGGAGATGGTCCAGGCCAGGTCGATGCTGTTCCCTCCCTGGTCCGGGGTGCGCGAGGACTCCAGGCACTTGTCGATGTCGTTCTGCAGCACCGCGATCGCGCGCTTCAGCTCGTTGCCGGGGATGGCCGGCGGCCGCTGGCACACGGCCCGGGCGTCCGTCGCCTGCTTCTTGTAGGAGGAGTCCGGGTAGCCCGCCTCGATGGCGTTGGCGTAGGTCTCCACCGACGGGCAGTCGCCGGCGCGCCGCTTGATGGTGAGCCGCTGCCAGAGGATCCGGTCCGACTCGCCGTTGGCCGACTGGGCGGCGTCCATCTCGTCCTCCGCCAGCTGCAGGTCGCCTTTGCGCATGGCCACCTGGGCGAGCGACATGTGCTTCTCGAAGGAGGCGGTCCGGGCCCCCTTCACCAGCTCCTTCGCCTTGTTCGTGGAGTCCTCCTGCCACAGCGGCTCCATCTTGGCGATGAAGGCGTCCGCCTCGGCGAAGCGCTCCGTGTTGAGCATGCCGCCCAGCTCCAGCCCCTCCTCGGGCTTCATGGCGCGCGGCTCCGGCTTCGCCGGCGGCAGATCCACCTTCGCGGTCCCGTTCCCGTTCGGCGGGGGCGGCGGCGGGGGGTCGACCTTGGTGCGCCCCCCGAACACCATGTACCCGCCGCCGGCCAGCAGGACCACCAGCGCCGCCGCCGCGGCCCACTTCGCGGCCGGGGGCATGCCGGCGGGACCCATCCCCGGGGGCGGAACCGTGGGATCGATGCCCGGCGGGGCGGGCTTGGCGGCCGCGGCCGGATGCCCGCCGGAAGGCGACTCGCTCTCGGCCAGCCTGGGCGCGGCCTGCTCGAAGCTGGAGATGAACGCCGCCATCGGCGAGCCGGGATCGGGCGCCGCGGCGTCCCGGAGGAACGCCAGGTAGGAGCCGGGCAGGTCGTCGAAGACCATGGGGTTCTTGCACTGGGGGCAGGGCACCTGGGGCAGGTGGCCGGCCAGGAGCTGCGCCCGGTCCGCGTCCACGTCCACGGTGACCATCTTGTCCAGCTCGCAGCGCGGGCACGCGTAGGGGAGCTGGACGCTCTTGACGTGCGCTCCGGCCGCGAAGTCCACCACCACGTTGAGCTGGTTGACCACCGCCGGCGAGCACTCCACCAGGACGCAGTGCTTCACCCGCCCCTGGAGCTCCTTCATCAGCCGGACCCACTCCCGCACCCCGAAGGAGCTGAACCGGCTCACCTTGCCGAGGTGGAGAATGGTGTCGGCCCGGATCTGCTGGGAGAGCTGGCTCGCCGAGAAGGTCTCGTCCACCGTCCCCGAGACCTTCAGGTAGGTGAGACCGGGCGCTTCCAGTCGCTGCACGGTGCATCCGCTCATGGCTGTATGGGGCTCCCTCGTGATCGCTTATTCGCCGCCCTGTTGCAGGGCCAGCGCACGCTCGAATTCACTGACGGCCTTCTCGACCTCGCCGGTCTGGTAATACGCCGTCCCGAGGTCGTGGTGAAGATCTGAGACCCCGGGAGACAGCTCGATGGCCTCCCGGAGCAGCTCCGCCGCCCGCGCCCCGCCCCCGTTCTTGAGGGCGATCCTGGCGGCCTCGTGGAGCTGCTGGGCGATCATCCGGCGGCTCTCCCGGAGGTCCCGCTCCTTGTCGAACGCCGCCTGGATCTTCCGCGGATCGAACTCCTCCGGCAGCTTCGTCTCGCCCCCCGGCAGAGGAGGCGAGGGGGGCGCCGGTGGGGCGCCTGACTCCTTGAGATATATCAAAAAGCTTTCCAGTGATTCCCGTTGTTCCGGGGTCACACCCTGGAAGTAGACGCCCACTCCATCCGACGCCGACCTGGCCACGGAACCTTCCAGCCGCAGTGTCTCCGCCCCGTCCGGAAGTGCGATGAAAATCTCCACTGACTCGCCGACCGGGAGGGTCTGGTCGAGCTCCACGAACACACCGCTCATCGAGATGTCTCTCGTGAGCCGCATGTTGATCTGCTCATCTATTTTCAGTCCAACCGCGACGCGTGCCGACACCCGCGGTTGGCGCCCGTGCTCCATGGGCGCAGCTCCCTGCGGACTGCTCATGATGTCCACATCATAGACCAGCGCCGTCAAAGAGCTAAAGGCAGTCACCCCCTTGCGTCAGAAAAAGCGGTTTTCTACGCTGAGGTATGCCTTCCAGCCCCGCTGACGGGCCGACCCCTACGCCCGGTGGTGGGCTCGCCGCCGACCCGCTGCTCGAGCCCTGGTTGGTGCTCCTGGTGGACGACGCCGAAGACGTCCACACGGGGCTCAAGCTGGCCCTGGGCAAGTCCACCTTCTACGGCCGCCGGCTCGAGCTGCACCACGCCATCTCCGCAGAACAAGGCCTCACCAAGGCCGTGACGCTGGACCCCGCGCGCTTCGCGGTGGCGTTCGTGGACGTGGTGATGGAGCACGACACCGCCGGCCTGGAGCTGGTGGGCAAGCTCCGCGCCGCCTGCGGGCAGGCGCTGCAGCTCATCCTCACCACCGGCCAGCCGCACATCGCCGCGCCGGAGGCGGTGGCGGCGGCGTTCGAGATCTCGCACTACCTGGCCAAGCCGGACGCCACCCCGGAGCGCCTGCGCACCATCCTCAACGTCGCCATCCGGCACTTCCGGGCGGCGATGGCGATGCAGCTCACCCGCGACAGCCTGCGCGGCCTGGTGGACATGTTCCACTCCGCCACCGACCCGGCGGTGCTGGACGAGATGCTGCGGGGCGCGCTCGAGCAGTACGCGGTGGTGTGGCAGATGGCGTACGCCTGCTTCCCGGACCTGGGCAGCTCGGACGGCCTGAGCGACATGGCGCCCTGGGTGCGCAACGTGCGCGATCAGCTGCTCCACCTCCAGGTCCCGGAGGGCGAGGTGCGCAGCCCGGACCCGTGGGCCTTCGGCGCCTTCCAGGCCTGGGGCTGCGTGATGAGGTCCGCGCGCGGGGCGTTCCGCGGCGCCGCGCTGCTGGCCCAGGGCCAGGTGCCGGAGACGCTGCAGTCGGAGTTCCGGGACCTGCTGTACATCTGGGGCACCACCAAGGACTCGCTGGAGCAGCAGACCCAGGAGCGGCAGGCGCAGCAGGAGCGCGAGGCGCGCTACGTGGAGGAGCTGCGCGCGGCCCGCGACTCGGCCGAGGAGCAGAGCATCTCCCTGGCGCTCGCCAACGGCGAGCTCTCCCGCCTGCTCGACTTCCGCTCCGGGCTGCTGGAGCGGCTGGGGCAGCCCGAGCACGGCCTGGTCCCGCGGCTGGGCCGGCGGTCCACGGAGCTGTCGCAGGTCAAGGGCCTCCCGCCCCCGGCGGCGGCCGCCGCCAAGGAGATGGCGGACCTGGCCAACCAGATCGGCGCCCAGCTGACCCTGCACGACTTCTACTCGTCTGCCCAGTCCGCCGGGAAGGGCCGCAAGGTGCTGGTGGTCCAGCAGGACAAGAAGCTGCGCAAGCTGATCGGCCGCGCGCTCCTGGGCACCGGCGCGGTGGTCCAGGCGGTGGAGACCGCGGAGCAGGGCCTGGAGGTCCTCACCGACGCGTACGACCTGCTCCTGGTGGACTGGCCCAGCGCGAGCATGGCGCAGGGGGCGGTGAAGAAGGCGCCCAAGCTCCAGGTGGTGCTCACCACCACCCAGTCGCTCTTCGAGGACGCCGGCCGCAGCATCGTGGAGATGCCGGTGAACGGGGTGCTGATCCGGAACATCTTCGGCACCTCCGACTCGGGCGATCCGTCCGCCATCCAGGAGCTGGTGATCACCGCCGGCAAGCTGCTCACCGGGGACGTGTTCGGGGTGGAGAAATACCTCTCCTGGGGGAGCATGGTGCGCGAGGAGGCGGTCACCCACTCCAACGACCGCAACCGGATCATCGACCTGGTCGGCGAATACGCCACCCAGTGCGGGCTCCGCCCCAACGTGCGGACCGCGGCCCAGACCCTCACCGACGAGCTGCTGATGAACGCCATCTGGGACGCCCCGGTGGACGCCAACGGCAAGCCCAAGTACGCGCACCTGGACCGGGCGCTGCCGGTGACGCTGCTCCCCAACGAGCGCGTCTCCGTCCGGTACGGGAACGACGCCAACGTGTTCGCGGTGAGCGTGGTGGACCAGTTCGGGCGGCTGGATCACGACCTGGCCTTCCGCTACCTGCGCAAGTGCTTCGCCAAGGGCGAGGACCAGATCGACCAGAAGCAGGGCGGGGCCGGCCTGGGCCTGTACTTCGCCTTCCTGGCCACCAACACCTTCGTCTTCAACGTCTCCCCGCAGAAGCGGACCGAGGCCATTGGCCTGATCCGGATGAACAACGCGCCGGGCGAGAACCCGGTGCGGTCGTTCCACTACTTCCGCGGCCTGGAGTGACCGGTCAGGGAGGCGCCCCGGCGGCCAGCACCGTCCCCTGGGCCACCGCGCTCCAGGCGGCGTTGGCGGGCGCGCCCGGGCGGGCGTGGATCTGGAAGTCCGCCCGGCCCCCCGCCTTGACGGTGAGCGAGACCTGGACGCCGGTGGGCTGCTCCGGCTCCAGCACCAGCGGCCGGCGCAGCTCGAGGTCCCGCACCTCCAGCACCCCCTCGCCCAGCGCCGACCGCGCCGCCTGCACCGCCATCTCCACGTAGGCCGCGGCCGGCATCACCACGCTGCCCTGCACCTTGTGGTCGGCGAGGAACGGCAGGTCCTGCAGCGACACGGTGGTGGAGAAGAGGTGGTGGCCCGGGCTGGTGGCCAGCGCCACCGCCTCGCCCAGGAGCGGGTGGCCGGCGGACGCGCGCTCGCGGGGCGCGGGCGGAAGCCAGAACGACTGCCGGTCGAACCGGTAGGTGGGCAGGTCCGCGTGCTCTACCCGGCCGGGGAAGACCGCCTCCCAGCGTACCTTCGCCCCGCGCGCCCACGCCGTCCCCGCCGACTCCAGCATGGCGGTGGGCTCGTCCAC
>Ga0209382_10009874_pt1 | contig 11934 bp, 6 predicted proteins | sample SoiMetdeltSBSDD5_FD_187599 | JGI IMG/M metagenome (GOLD analysis project Ga0209382, IMG submission 187599) | Bulk soil microbial communities from a Populus tree surrounding site in Tennessee, USA - Soil MetaG P. deltoides SBSDD5 (SPAdes) (version 2) | ecosystem: Environmental > Terrestrial >... | reverse complement strand
AAGCGCTACGAAGCCGGAGCCCGCATCAGTCGCTACTTACGCATGCAAGCCCTCCTCAATGGCAGCTTCGGGCTGCTATTTGGCCTCGGGCTATTCCTCCTCGGGCTGCCGTACGCGGTCCTGTGGGGGTTTCTGGCCGCGGTCTTGCGATTTATCCCCTATGTCGGGACGCTCGTGGCGGCGCTGCTCCCCATCGGGCTGAGCCTCGCCGTTTTCCCTGGCTGGACCCAGCCGCTCATGGTCAGCGGCCTGTTTGTGGGGCTGGAACTGGGCACCAGCGCGGTGCTCGAACCCATCCTCTTCGGCCACAGTGTCGGGATCTCGCAGGTGGCCATCCTGGTGGCCGTGCTCTTCTGGTCCTGGCTGTGGGGGCCGGTGGGCCTCCTCCTGTCGACGCCGCTCACGGTCTGCCTGAGCGTGCTGGGCAAATATGTCTCCCCATTGGCGTTCCTGGGTGCGGTGCTCACCGATGAGCCGGTGGAAGGGCTGAACACCTACTATCAGCGCCTCGTGGCGCGGGACCAGGACGAAGCCGCCGTGATCGTCGAGGCGGCCGTGCAGACCCAGCCGCTCCTCGATGTGTACGATACCGTGCTGCTCCCGGCACTGTCCTATGCCAAAGAGGACCGCCAGCGGGGCATCCTGACCGCCACAGACGTGCAGGAGATGGTCCAGGCGACCCGCGAGATTGTGGAGGACCTGGCGACGCACCCGTCCGCAGCGGCACCCGACGTGGACGCCACGGCCGAGGAGGACGGGGCCGCCCGCGTGCCGTTGGTGCCCATCCCCCTGCTGGGGTGTCCCGCCCGGGACGACATCGACGCGCTGGCGCTGCGCCTGCTGCAGCAGGCCTGTGATCCCACGCGTGTAGCGATCGACCTGCTGCCGCCCCGGCTGCTCCCCTTCGACGTCATCGCCCGCGTGGCCGAGACCCAGCCCGCCCTGCTCTGTCTCGGCGCCGTGGTGCCAGGGGGGGTACCCCACCTGCGGTATCTCTGTAAGCAGCTGCGCGCCCGCTTCCCCAGCCTCCCGCTCGTGGTGGGGTGCTGGGGGGCGCCCGAGCCCGTGGCCGAGACCGTGGAGCTCTTGCGCGCGGATGGTTGCGACCACATTGGCACGACCCTGCAGACCACCCGTGACCACATCATGCACGTGTGCCAGCTGGTCGCGTCCCAGCGCGCGCTCCTCCCGGAGGAGGGGATGCATGGTCCTGACAACATCGTGGCCTAACGTCGTGCACTTCCGGCACGGCGCGAGACACACGGGTACGCGGAGCACCACGGAGGAAGCGACGGTGACCCATAGGGTGGCCCGGGTGGCCGGACCATCGCAACCCAACATAGCACCGAAGCCGGCCCTGCCGCACGGTCGCTGTGATAGGACCTCATATGGAGGCCGCGTGCGCTTCTCGGATGTCCCTGTTTCCATGCGGTCCTGGCCCTATGCCAGGACCATGGCCTATGTGCGGGCCATGGTGCCTCTATGAACCGCCAAGACTCCCGGTACCAGGAACAAAAGCAAGAGGAGCCTGGGAAGAAGAATCTCTCCTCCCTCCAACAGGCCTTCGGACAAAGAACGAGGGTTCATGAGGGGATATCCCAGCGTCAGTCCTGGAGGTCCGGAAAGGAAGGATGCGTGTATGCCTCAGAAAAATGCCCTGTTGGTCTATCCTGCATTTGCCACGTCATTTTGGAGTTTCAAATATGCCCTGCACTACCTGGGCAAAAAATCGTCCATGCCGCCCTTAGGCTTGCTGACACTTGCCAACATGTTTTCAACAGACTACAACCTGCGATTGGTCGACATGAATGTCCGGCCCTTGACTGACGCCGATCTCCACTGGGCCGACCTGGTCTGCACCTCAACGATGATCGTCCAGAGGAATGCACTGGCGCAGGTGATTGCTCGTGCCAAGCGGGCTGGCAAACCGGTTGTTGCCGGCGGACCTCACCCGACCTCCTATTGGGAAGACATTGCGGAGGTTGATTACTTCCTCCTGGGTGAGGTTGAAGCAACGTTCCCGCTCTTTCTCCGCGACTTAGAGAACGGCACTGCTAAGCATATCTATGTGCCACGGGAGAAGCCGGCCATCACCCAGACACCCCTGCCTCGCTATGATCTCATCAACATGCGCGAGTATGGCTCTATGCTGCTGCAATTCTCGCGCGGGTGTCCGTTTGATTGCGAGTTTTGTGATATTACCAAACTGTACGGCAGAGTGCCGCGGACGAAAACCAATGCGCAAATGCTGGCGGAATTCAGCCTTTTATACGACCTTGGTTGGCGCGGGAGCCTCTTTCTCGTGGATGACAATTTCATCGGCAACCGGCGCGATGCCCTACGCTTCCTCCATGCACTCATCGCCTGGCAACGTGCACGCAACTATCCCTTCAACCTCTATACCGAAGCTAGCATGAATCTCGTGGAGCACGACGAGCTCATGGAGGCCATGATCCAGGCGGGGTTTACCTCCGTCTTCGTGGGCATTGAGACGCCAACCCCCGCCGCGCTCCTCACCACTAAAAAGAGGCAGAACGTGCGCAAAGACGATCCTGATTATCCTCTCCATGCCGTGCAAACACTCCAAGAGAAGGGATTCGAGGTCATGGGCGGCTTCATTCTCGGTCTGGATGGCGAGACGCCGGAGGCGTTTGATACCCACATCAGGTTTATTCAACAAGCCGCCATCGCAATGGCCATGGAAGGCCTGCTCACCGTCCTCAAAGGCACGGATCTCTACTACCGCATGGAACGCGCAGGGCGCTTGCGTGGCGACACCACCGGGAATAACCTGGATACACAACTCAACTTTGTGCCGGAGATGCCAGAAGCGGTCCTCACAGCAGGCTATACACGTGTCCTCAATACCATTTACGATCGTCGCTTGGCCAACTACTTCGCACGCTGTTGGACCCTGCTGCACAACCTGGATCGGAGCCAAGCCCCCAAGCCCATGCATGCACCGTTGCGCCTGACCGAGATACTGCGCTTTGCCTTGGCAAGCACGAAGCAACTCCTGTCCACACAAGGACCTGCCTACCTGCAGTTTCTCAGCCGCGTCCTCACGCATCATCCAGACATGCTCTGGGAAGCGTTTGCACTGGCCGCGAAAGGCTACCACTTGCGCAAAATCACGGAGCAGGTCACGGCCGTCGATCACTTTAAACAGTCCCTGGCGCACGAGATGGAACATCTGCAAGAAGAAATAGCCCGCCGCGCCCACGAGGGGAATACACGTCTGAAAGCCTACGTACGGAAGGTCGTCGCGCAGGTCCAGCGGGAGTACGGAGCGATCCATCACGATTTTCGTCCCGAGGTCAACGCCGCGCTCACCACCTTTGTGCAGGCGCTCGCCCCCGTCCTCCACGCCTGCCATCTGCGGAGGCCCAGACGTTTCTCCTCAGCAACGTGGCCCGGACATGTGTGACCCCAGTGCGGCAATCAACGGAGTGTGTTGTGAGCCTCACATGGACCCCGGTGACCTGAGGAAACGCTCCGCAGTGGCCCAACGGAACGCCGCAAGGTTTGGAGCACCTTTTTACAGTAGGCTCCAAGCATTTGCGCATCTAGGTCACTGACGTTTTGGCCATGTTTGGACAGGCTCCCTTCATCTGGTTGATGGCATCCAAGGAGAGGCGACGCTGGCGCGCTCGGTGCCAGCCCCCTACGGCACCCGCAGTGCCTGCGCAATGGCGTGCCGGACCGCCGCCGCCGTGAAGGGTTTGATCAGCCGGGGCACGCCGCTGTGCGCTAAGAAGGTCGCGACTTCGGGGCTCAGGCTATCTCCCGTGAGGACAATGAACCGCCGGCACAGATGCGGCGCCTGGGTCTCCAGCGCCCGGTAGAAGCCGGGCCCGTCCAGCTCGGGCATCCGCAGGTCACTGAGGATCAGGGCATAGGGGCACGCGTGGAGCTGCGCGAGGGCCAGCCGGCCATTGGCCACCGTGTCGACGGTGTAGCCGTCGCGGCGGAGCAGCTGGGCCAGCGCTTTGGCCACCGCGGGATCGTCCTCCACGAGCAAGATGGCGCTGCGTCCCGGGTGTTCCATCGCCGTCTCCTCCTCTCACGCGTCGCGCGTGCCCTCCGCCTTGTCCGGCCCGGACGCCGCCTGTGCGGCGCGAGGCAGGGTGATGGTGAACGTGCTCCCGTGCCCCTCGACACTCTCCACGGTCAGCTGTCCCCCGTGCGCCGTCACAATTTCCCGCACAATGTACAATCCTAACCCGGTCCCTCCGGGCTTCGTCGTATACAGCGGCGCAAAAATCTGCTCGAGCTGTGTGGCGGGCATGCCACTGCCCGTATCCTGCACCTGCACCTGTACCTGGGCGGCGGTGCCCTGCCCGACGAGCGTCAGGCTTCCCCCCTGCGGCATGGCGTCGAGCGCGTTCTGCACCAGATTCAGCAGCGCGCGGTGCAACGTCGCGGCATGAAAGGTCACGAGCCCCAACGTCGCCAGCCCCTCCGGGTGCAGCGTCACCCCGCTGGCCGCGGCCAGCCCCTGCCACTCGGTGGCCCAAGTCGTGACGGCTGCCCCGAGGTCCTGCACCGTCGGCTGCAGGCTACCGACGCGCACCAGCGACAGGTAGTCCTGCACCAGATCTTCCAGGCGCGCTAGCTGCGTCCGGATGTCTCCTAGCGTGTCGGCCATGGCCGCCGGGCTGTCGGGCGTGGGCGCCTGGAGTTCTTCGGCCAAGATATCGACCTGCAGGAAGATGGCGGCCAGGGGATTGCGGATTTCGTGCGACACGCCGGCCGCTAGCCGGCCCAGCAGGGCAAAATGCTCGGCCCGCTGCGCGTCGTGTTCGAGACGCTGGCGTTCCGTCATCTCATGCTGTAAGGCGGTGGTGCGCTCCTCCACCTGCCGGGCGAGGTCGGTGTGCACCTGGGCGAGCGCCTGCGCGGCCTGTTTGCGCACGGTGATATCCTCGATGGCCAGCAGGATGCGCGCCGGCGCCGCACCGGGAATCTCGCGGGCATGGAGCAGCATCGTCTTTGGCCCGATGATGGGGAAGTCGTACTCCACCTCCACGTCCTCGAAGCCCTGGTGCTGCGCCAGCACTGCGGCCAGCTGCTGGTGCAGCGCCGGGAGGTCCCATTGCCCGGTGCCCGCCGCGGCGAGCCGGTGGCCTTCCGCCTCCGCCGGGGTGACGTGGAAGAACGCGTAGAACGCCCGGTTCGCCGAACACACGCGCAGATCCGCATCGAGCACCAGCAGGGGGGTGCGGACCGTCTCCACCAAGCTTTCCGCGTAGACCTGCGCCGCGCGGGCGGCCTCTTCGGCCTGCTGTATGGCCGTGACATCGGTAAACGTCAGGACCACGCCGTCAATGACATTGGCCACCGTGCGATAGGGCCCGAGGCGCAGGAGGTAGCGGCGGTCGCCGTCGCGCGTGCGCAGGGAGCGCTCGCGCCAGCTGAGCGTGCGCAGCACGTCCTTGGCCTCGTGCACCAGGTCGGCGTCGACGAAGCGGAGGGCGAGGTCGGCAAGGGGCCGGCCGCGATCACTGGGCCGGAGCGGCACGACGGTGCTGATGGCGGGTGTGAACTGCGTGATGTGCAGCGCGGTGTCCAGGAAAAGCGTGACGATCTGCGTACTGTCCAGGAGGTTCTGCAGGTCGCTGTTGGCGCGGTCGAGGGCCGCTATCTTGCGGCGCAGTTCGGCGTTGACGGTCTCCAGTTCCTCGTTGACGGATTGCAGTTCCTCTTTCGACGTTTCGAGCTCTTCGTTGGCGGAGTGAAACTCCTCATTGGCGGAGCTCAGCTCCTCATTGGTCGTTTCGAGCTCCTCAATGGTGGTGGACAAGCGCTCGCGGGTGGCCCGTAGCTCGTCCTCCAGGGCGCGCAGGTGCGCCTCCTCCGGGGCCGGCGGCGCGGCCGCCAGCACGGCGGGCGCGGCGGACGCCGCGGGGCCCGCCTCCTGGAAGAGCACCATATATAGGGGGGCATCCTCGCTGTCGGGGAGCGGCTCGACGATCAGCGTGATGGTCTGCACGCCGCCGTTGCTCTGCACCTGGACGCGCTCCTGCACCACCCGCTGGTGCGTCGTCACCGCCTGATGCAGGGCGGTGCGCAGCCGCGGCCGCAAGCCGGCGCGGGCCATGCTGAGGAGGTTGCCGTCCGGCACACCGGCGGCGGGTTCGAGGTAGTGGCCCGTGCGGCCGCTGACGTAGACGACCGTGCCCTGCGCCGTGCACATGACGCCGGCGGGCGCGTAGTGCTCCAGAATGGTGCGCTCGAGGCGTTGGCCCAGCTGCCGGGCCGCGGCGGGGCGGGCGGGCGCAGCCGCTGCGCCGGGCGACGCTGGCCAGCGCGCGTTGGTGGGCGGGAACGCGACCAGCGCGTGGGGGACACGGCCCGTCTTCTGGAAGATGCGGTGCGACTGGTCGAGAGGGCGAAACAGGTCGTGCTGCCCCGTGATGGACTCTGCCGGCCCCAAAAAGAGATAGCCGCCGGGCTGCAAGGCGTAATGGAACAGCCACATCAGCTGCTGCTGCAGGTCCGGCTCCAGGTAAATCAGCACATTGCGGCAAACGATGAGGTCCAGGCGCGAAAACGGTGGGTCCTTGATGAGGCTGTGCGTGGCGAACAGGCACATCTCGCGTACCTCGGGCTTCACCTGGTACGTGTGGTCCTGCTGGACGAAGAAGCGCTCCAGGCGCTCGGGGCTCACATGCTCGGCGATGCCTACCGGATAGATACCGCGGCGGGCGGTCTCCAACGCCAACGCATCAAGGTCGGTGGCGAACACCTGGACGTGGGGGACCACGGCGAGCGTGTCCATATGCTCGCGCAGGAGGATGGCGAGCGAGTAGGCCTCTTCCCCAGAGGCGCAGCCGGAGACGCCCACCCGCACCCGATCGGCGGCGCCCTTGTCCGCGAAGAACTGGGGGATGACCGTCCGCGCCAGGGCGGCGAAAGCCTCCGGGTCGCGGAAGAAGTGCGTCACCCCAATAAGCAAGTCCTTGAAGAGAAACTCGACTTCGTGGGGGTCGTGCCGCAGGCGCTCGACGTAGGTGGGCACGGTGGCGAGCTGCAGCGCCTGCATGCGGCGCTGCACGCGGCGCTGGATCGTGGTCTCTTTGTACTGGCTAAAGTCATGGCCGGTGTGCCGCCGCAGCAGCGCATAGATCGTGGGCAGGTGCGCGCCCCCTGTCGCGCCGAGGTCCGACGGGCCATCCGGGTCGCGGTGCGCGGTCAGATGTGTGGCGTACTCGAGGAGCTTGGCCGGCATGGCCTCGACCGGCAGGATATGATCCACCAGCCCGGTGGCAATGGCGCTGCGCAGGAGGCTGTCATAGCGGGCGGTGGCCGGGGTCTGGGCCAGCGCCATGCCGCCGTACTCCTTGATGGCCTGGAGGCCCAAGGTGCCGTCGGTGCCGGCGCCGGAGAGGAGGATGCACACGGCGTACGCGCCCTGGTCGGCCGCCAGCGAGCGGAAGAACTGATCGATGGGGGTGCGCTGGCCACGGGCCTCCACGGGCGGGGACACCAGGTGCAGCCGGCCGCCGTGGACGGTCAGGGTCGCATCCGGCGGGATGATATAGACGTGGTCGGGCGCCACGGGGGTCTCGGCTCGGACCTGCAGCACGGGCATCCGGGTGTACCGCGCCAGCAGTTCGGGCAAGAGGCTGGCGCGGTCGGGGGCCAGGTGCTGGACGAGCACGAAGGCCATGCCGCTGTCTGGGGGCATGTGCGTAAAGAACGTCTCGAAGGCCTCCAGGCCGCCGGCGGAGGCGCCCATGCCGACTATGATACCGTGTGGCTGTGAGGTGCTCTGCGGTGGCACGGACTCCACCTGTGCAGGCGGCTGCGGGTCTGGTGAAGCTGTGTCGTTCATGACCTGGACTCCCGAACAAAAGTGCCGACGCGTGGCAGCACCCCCTCCGTGCTCCTGCCCCTCGGCACAGGGCGATGCCTGGCGAGCAGAGGTGCCGAATCCCACGTACTGTGAGCCTTTGTGCATCCATGCGCGTCGCAGAAAGGCCGCCGTTATCTTGGACATGGTGGGTCAGAAGCACAGTGCGTGTGCCTCGACAACACCGTGCACGCTCTTTGTATCTCTGCACCGTATAAGGCCCTATGATGGCATATATGAATACCAAATACCATTGTAAAAACATGAACTTATATGCACGATCCCGTGCATACGCAGAGTTAGGCGCGGGACAGCTCCGTCTGCATGCGCTGATAGGCGGCGGTGATGTGTGCATAACACGGGCACGCGACGGCTTCCAGTCCGGCCCGATCGCGAATCTGGAAGCGCCCCCGCACATAGGTGATCAGCCCGGCCCGCTTGAAAAGCCCGAGGGCAAGACCCACGGTCGCGCGCCGTACGCCGAGCATCTGGGCCAGGAACTGCTGGGTGAGGGCGAAGGTCGCCCGCCCGACTCGATCCTGGGTCATCAGGAGCCAGCGGGCACACCGCTCTTCCATGGTGTGCAAGAGATTGCAGGCACTCACTTGCAAGATCTGCCGTGTGAAGGCATCCTGATACTGCGCGAGAATAGTGTGCAAGAGGGGCTGCCGTTCCAGGTGCGTCAGCAGTGCCGCCACCGGCAGCTTCACGGCCACGCCAGCCACCTGCACGAGGGTGCGCCCCCAGGCCCGCAACACCTGGAAGACGATCATGCTGCCGACCATGCCTTCATTGCCCACGGTGGCGAGATCAACCTCGCTGCGGTGGCCCGCCTCGACGAGGATCGACGCCATCATGGTGAGCGGAAAATACACGTGCTCAATGGGACCATCGACCGGATAGAGTTCGTCATACGCCTGCAAGGACACCATGTCCGCCTGCGCCACAAGGGCCTGGCGGTCTGCCTCCGGAAGAAGGGCGAGGAGGTGATTACGGTGCAGAGGGCTCTCCATATATGAACCTCCGAGCTGGCCGCATACCCCCTGTGCACGGTGCGCAGGGGCCGGTGCCATCCACACGGCACTTCGGCTGTAAGACACCGGCAGCTGCTAATCAAGCAAAAGGCATACCAGCCGTGCCGGGACGCGCGGCGCCCACGGCACAAGGGCTCTAGGCAGGGGCTGGAGCCTCAACTCAGGTCCAGGTGCAGGTCATTTTCAAAATGATAGACACTCTCTAAATGAGAGATAGTGTTTTTGCATTCCGATCATTTTGAGACGAAGACGGCTCTGGAGGATGCTGTTGTAGGTTTTGGGGATCTGTTCACCCTGATGAGTGCCGTGTCTTCTGTCGTCCCTTTCCACAGCCAGCTCAGCACTGTGCGCCCCAGGAGCACACGTCTGGTGCGTTGCACCATGGGGTGTTCCACCGCGACCACGCGGCACACTCCGGTGTTGGACCTCTTCAGCCAGCGCTCGGCATGTGGGGGAGGCATGGGACGCGTCAGCAACAGATCGGCAACGCCTTCACGGATGGCTTGGCGATGGTGCCGACCATAGGTGCCCAGGGATGCTGCTGGGCCGCACACCCCCTGTGTCTGGCATTGCTGCCTGGAGGCCTGGCATTCTGGTATATAACTTGCACGAAAGCATAGGGTTCTCGACACACGATCCCGACATTATGAGAAAATCACCACACAGCCCCCAACGCGGTCCTCTCACCTCGCACACGGAGGAAGCGCTATGCGCGTATGGCCAGGGAATTCGTATCCACTCGGGGCTACCTGGGACGGCAAGGGCGTCAATTTCGCCCTCTTTTCCGAGTATGCCACCCAGGTCGAGCTGTGCTTATTCGACACGGTCGACGCGGAGCAGCCGTCCCAGTGTCTGACGATGCCTGAACGGACAGACCAGGTCTGGCATGTGTACCTGCCAGAGGTCCTCCCGGGGCAACTCTACGGCTACCGGGTCCACGGCCCGTACGAGCCGCAGCAGGGCCACCGCTTTCACCCCAGCAAGCTGGTGCTCGACCCCTATGCCAAGGCGATTGGCCGCGATGTGGGGTGGGCCGACGAGCTCTTTGCCTACCGCGTGGGTGACTCCGAAGCCGATCTCTCCTTTGACGACCGGGACAATGCGGTGTATGCCCCTCTGGCCGTCGTCATTGATCCGGCCTTTACCTGGGGCGACGACCGTCCCCCGCGCATCCCGTGGCACAAGACCGTGATCTACGAACTGCACGTCAAGGGGTTCACCCAGCGCCATCCGGAGGTCCCCGAGCGCCTGCGCGGCACCTACGCCGGGCTCGCCTCCGAACCGGTAGTCAAGCACCTGGCCAGCCTTGGCGTCACGGCGGTGGAGCTCGAGCCCGTGCACCATTTTCTTGACGACCGGGGCCTGGTCGACCGCGACCTCACCAATTACTGGGGCTATAACACCCTGGCCTACTTCGCCCCCGCCAGCCGGTATGCCGCGGCCCACCTCCCGCAGGACGCCGTGCAGCAGTTCAAAATGATGGTGGCGGCGCTGCATGCCGAAGGCATCGAAGTGATTCTGGACGTGGTCTACAACCACACCGCCGAGGGCAACCAGATGGGGCCCACCCTGTCCATGCGTGGCATTGATAACAGCGCCTACTACAAGCTGTCGCCTGACGATGCCCGCTACTATATGGACTACACCGGTTGTGGCAACTCGCTCAACGTCCGGCACCCCCGTGTCCTCCAGCTCATCATGGATAGCCTGCGCTACTGGGTGACAGAGATGCGCGTCGACGGCTTCCGCTTTGACCTGGCCAGCACCCTGGCGCGCGCCCTCTACGAGGTCGACCGCTTGAGCGCCTTTTTTGACATTATCCACCAGGACCCGATCCTGTCTCAGGTGAAGCTCATTGCCGAGCCGTGGGATGTCGGCATGGGGGGCTATCAGGTGGGGAACTTCCCCGTGCTCTGGAGCGAGTGGAACGGCAAATACCGCGATACGACACGGCGTTTCTGGAAAGGGGATGGCGACACGCTATCGGAGTTTGCCACGCGCCTGAGCGGCTCCAGCGACCTATACCAGGGTGACGGGCGTAAACCCTACGCCAGCATCAATTTTATCACCTGCCACGACGGCTTGAACCTCCACGACCTGGTCAGCTACAACGAGAAACACAACGACGCCAATGGCGAGCAGAACCAGGATGGGACGCATGACAACGACAGTTGGAACTGTGGCGCCGAGGGGCCGACCGACGATCCCGCCATCACCGCCCTGCGCTGGCAGCAGAAGCGCAACCTCATCACCACGCTGCTCCTCTCGCAAGGCGTGCCCATGCTTCTCGCCGGGGATGAACTCAGCCACACGCAACAGGGCAACAATAATACGTATTGCCAGGACAGCGAGCTCACCTGGCTGCAGTGGGAGCTGACGGATGAGCAACGGGCCTTTTGTGAGTTCGTACGCCAGGTGCTGCACCTGCGTCGCACGCAGCCGGTCTTTCAGCGCCGGCAGTTCTTCCAGGGGCGCCCGATCTATGGCCAGGGCGTCCAAGATATCACATGGTTTGATCCCTCGGGCCAGGAGATGAGTGCCGACGCCTGGCAGACCGGGTACGCGCGCTGCCTGGGGGTGGAACTCCGGGGGGATCGCATTGGCGACAGCGACGAGCGGGGCGAGCCGCTGTGGGGGGATTCGATCTTGCTGCTCATGAATGCGCACTACGAGGCCATTCCGTTTACGATCCCCGCCCGCGGCGGGGGCGAGCCGTGGGAGCGCCAGCTCGATACGGCAGACCCCCACGGGGAGGCCATGGCGTGTCCAGCCGGGCAGCCGTACGCACTGCAAGGTCGTTCCATGGTAGTCCTGTGCACCCCCTCGCCCCAGGAGGAGGAGAGACCATCTGTGATGACGGCGCCAGCCGCGCCCTAGGAGGGCGCCAGCGACAGAAGGACACCAGAAGCCGCCAGAGGTATGAAGGCGGCCTCCACGGGTGTCGGTCGCATATTGAGCGAGTTTCTGCCCCATTGTGAGAGGGGTCTCTATCATTATGAGACACCCAGCGACGATTGTATCGACGCGGCATGTCTGTCACCCACG
>Ga0209382_10009872_pt1 | contig 11934 bp, 10 predicted proteins | sample SoiMetdeltSBSDD5_FD_187599 | JGI IMG/M metagenome (GOLD analysis project Ga0209382, IMG submission 187599) | Bulk soil microbial communities from a Populus tree surrounding site in Tennessee, USA - Soil MetaG P. deltoides SBSDD5 (SPAdes) (version 2) | ecosystem: Environmental > Terrestrial >... | reverse complement strand
CGTGGAGGTGATCCACCAAGTGGCCCACGGCAAGGTGTTGCCTCCCGAGGTGGTCGAGCAGATCGTGGCCAAGACCGATGGGGTGCCGCTGTTTGTGGAGGAATTAACCAAGATGGTGCTGGACTCGGGACTGCTCCAGGAGCGGGACGAGCACTATGCGCTGACCGGACCCCTGCACCCGCTGGCCATTCCCGCCACCCTGCACGACTCGCTCATGGCGCGGCTCGACCGCCTCGCGGCGGTGAAGGCCCTGGCCCAACTCGGGGCGACGCTGGGGCGCGAGTTTTCCTACGCGCTCCTGCGGGCCGTTGCCCCGTGGGACGAGGACATCGTGCAGCGGGGACTGCACCAGTTGGTCGAAGCGGAGTTCCTGTACCAGCGGGGGATGTCGCCGCAGGCAATATATTTCTTCAAGCATGCCCTGATCCAGGAGGCGGCCTATCAGTCCTTGCTGCGGAGCACACGGCAGCAGTACCATCAGCGCATCGCCCAGGCATTGGAGGCCCAGTTCCTGGAGATCGTCGCGACGCAACCCGAGCTGATGGCCCAGCACTACACCGCCGCGGGCTGCGCCGAGCAGGCGATTGCCTACTGGCTGCGGGCGGGTCAACACGCCAGGGACCGTTCGGCCCATGTGGAAGCGATCAGCCACCTCACCAAGGGGCTGGAGGTGCTCACGACCCTCCCCACTACCCCCGAGCGGACCCAGCAGGAACTCACGCTGCAGCTCACCCTGGCCGTGTCGCTGATGGCCACCCACGGCTACGCAGCCCCGGAAGTGGAGCGCGTGTATACCCGGGCACGCGCGTTGTGCGGGCAAGTGGGGGAGACCCCGCAGCTCTTCCCGGTGCTGCATGGGCTCTGGCGGTATTATATGGTGCGGGCAGAGTACCAGACGGCGCGGCAGTTGGTGGAGCAGTTCCTCAGCCTGGCCCAGCGTACCCACGACCCCACCCTCCTCGTGGAACCGCATCGGGCGCTCGGGACCACCTTGTTCTGGCTGGGAGAGTTGACCGCGGCCCGATCACACCTGACGCAGGCGGTGGCCCTCTACCACCCACACCAGCGCCGTGCCCATACAGTCCTCTACGGGCAAGACCCGGCGGTGGCTGCCCTCGCCCATGCCGCGTTGGCCCTGTGGTGTCTGGGCTATCCGGCCCAAGCCCTCCAGACGAGCCACGAGGCGCTCACGCGGGCTCAGGAGCCCGCGCACCCCTTTACCTTGGCTTATGCCCTCTGCTTTGCTGGAGAGATCCACCAACTCCGCCGGGAGGTGCAGGCCGCCCAAGAGCGAGCCGAGGCGGAGATGGCCCTGTGCACGGAGCAGGGATTCGCCTTCTACTTGGCGCGGACGATGATCCTGCGGGGCTGGGCGTTGGCCAAGCAGGGACAGTGGGAGGAGGGGATTGAGCAGATGCAGCAGGGTCTCATCGCCTTCCGGGGCACGGGGGCCGAGCAGGTACGACCGTATGGTTTGGGCCTGCTGGCGGAGACGTATAAGGATGCCGGACAGCCGGAGGAAGGGCTGGCGGTCCTGGCTGAGGCGCTGGCCGTCATCCAGAGGACGGGGGAGCGTATCTACGAGGCGGAGCTCTATCGACTCCAAGGGGAGTTGCGGCTTCGGATCGCTAGGGACAATCCAGCAGAGGCGGAAACCTCTTTTCGTCAGGCCCTCGACATTGCCCGGCAGCAGCAGGCCAAATCCCTGGAACTGCGTGCCGCCATGAGCCTGGCGCGGCTGTGGCAGCAGCAGGGCAAGCGCCAGGAAGCGCACGACCTGCTCGCACCGGTCTACGGCTGGTTCACCGAGGGGTTTGACACCGCGGACCTGCAAGAGGCGAAGGCACTGCTAGACGCGCTGGCGTCACGCAATGCCGGTGGACACGCTCTTGCTTCCCTACCATGATGGATGTGTAGATTCTAACCTCTTGAGTATGAAGCACTTTCATGAGGTATTGGCCGGAAATGTCCATGAATGCTCGCTGTCATCACGTATCGGAAGAGTCAGTCAGTTTCGCTGACGAAAATTTATTGTGAGAGCGGCTGGAAGATCACTCTGGGGACGGCGTCTACAAGGGCGCTGTCTGCATGACAAGAGCGGGTGAGTGTCAAGACATTCAAGACAGGCTAATAGAAATTGCCCTGAATATAGCCGCATACTTCAGAGTAGGAGTGTTCCAGTGGAACGAATCAATACTCTGATACATAAGCGAGCATGAGTGACAGACCAGTGGTGAAGGCTCATAGTCGTGAAGGACTGGCGGATTAATGGGAATTCCACAGGCATGCCAAGGTGGTATCGGCTATACTCTCGTTGTCTAATGGTTGTCTATTTCGGGCAGCAGACAGACGAGAGAACACACGGGAACCCCAGCAAAGACGTAGAGTGACATGCCTTATCAGCGCATGACGAACGCACTGTACAATGATAACCGGCTCAAGCTGGGCGTGTTCGGGCTCAACGTGAGCAACGGCTGCGCCGCCACCACGGCCGAAGGACACCTGCAGCCTACCTGGCAAAACAACCTGGACATTGCTGTCATGGCCGACCGCGCCGGAATCGAGGCCCTGGTGCCTGTGGCCCGCTGGAAAGGCTTTGGGGGCAAGACCAACTTCAACGGCACCTGCTTCGAGACGTACACCTGGGCCGCCGGGCTGGCGGCAGCCACGCGGCAGGTGGCCGTCTTCTCGACGTCGCACGTGCCGACGGTCCACCCCATCGTGGCGGCCAAGCAGGCCACCACTATCGATCACATCTCGAACGGGCGCTTCGCGCTCAACGTCGTGTGCGGTTGGTACGAGCCTGAGTTCTTGATGTTCGGCGCGCCCGTCATGGAACATGACACGCTGTATGACTATGCCGCCGAGTGGCTGGAGATCATGCGCCAGCTCTGGGTCGCCGAAGAGGAATTCGATTACCAGGGCCGCTTCTTCAACATCATCAGGGGCTTCCACCAGCCCAAGCCCATCCAGAAGCCCTTCCCGCCGATCATGAACGCCGGCAGCTCCGCCACCGGCGCCCGATTCGCGGCGAAGTACGCGGACATGGTGTTTACCAGCATCGCTGAGGACGCCGACGACGAGACGACCGCCCGCATCCGCGCCCAGCGCGCGCTTGGCCGCGAGGAGTTCGGGCGGGAATTCCAGGTGTGGACCGCCTGCTCGGTGGTATGCCGTCCCACGGAAAAGGAGGCCCTCGACTATGCTCGCTACTACATCCTCGACAAAGGCGACTGGGACGCGGTCGCCAACCTGGCGCGCGGCCGACGCCGGGCTGGACCGCCAGGCCCTGGCGAGCGCTTGCGTAGCCCCGGCTGGGGTGGTTACCTCCTGATCGGCACCCCGGAGCAGATGGTCGAGCGGCTCATGCACCTCACCGCCATGGGGTTGGATGGTGTGGTGCTGAGTTGGGTCAATTACGAGGCAGAGCTTGCCTACTGGATCAGCGACGTCCTGCCCGTCATGGAGCAAGCGGGTCTGCGCCGGCCGTACGTCCCAGCCCACGCACGCTCGTAGGTGCACGTGCAGAGGCTGCGGTACACTGTCATGTACACAGCGACTACCCCGGCGCGGTTTGAGAGGCTGTGGCGATAACGGACATGTCTTGCAGCCCGCTGATTTCCTTGCTATGGTAGAGGCATGGAACGCACACCGTTTGAACTGACACCGGAACAAAAAGGCATGCTAGACTTGCTATCACGCGAGACGGGCAAACCGATCCCTACCCTGCTCGCTGAAGCGCTAGAGGAGTTACAGGAGCGCGTGCACCGTAGCCGTGATCACGATGAAGATACTGAGACGCATCAGCAAGCCACCTGCACACCCACAGTGTTAGATATTTTCCAGGAAGCACGCGAGGGCATCCCGGAAGAAACCTGGAAGGCACTGCCTCAGGATTTAGCCGCCCAGCACGATCATTATATCTACGGCACACCGAAACATCCGGAATGAGACGCCTGTTCGCCGATGCGTTTTATTGGATTGCGCTCCTGCATGCCGGTGACCAGTGGCACCAGCGTGTGATCGCGTTCACCGCGACGCTCTCCACGCATCACCTGTATACCACGGATGCGGTCTTCGACGAGTATCTGGCGACCTACAGCGCCAGGGGCGCGTTGCTTCGCCAACGGGCGGTGGCGACTGCGCGCCGTCTGCTTGCCTCTCCAGCGGTGACCATCATCCCGCAAACTCGTGAACTCTTTACTTGCAGGTCTTACACTTTACGAAGCCCGTCCTGATAAGGAATATAGCCTCACTGATTGCATGTCTATGCACGTGATGCGCCAGGAAGGTCTCACGGACGTGCTCACGAATGACCATCATTTCACGCAAGAAGGCTTTCACATTCTGTTCCCATAAGGATGGCGCTAGACACGGACGCCTGCACTCTGGGGGCTCGCAGGTCTGCCCGTGGAGACGTGCCCATATATGAAGTTGAACTTAGATGATTTCCGGGAAAGGTTCGCCACGCGTCTCCACCCCTGCTCTCCTGCCTCCCAACCCGTGCTGTGGGGTGTGACCTCCCCCCAGCGGGGGGAGGCAAGGGGTTCGTCCACACTGCCGTGGACCACCACGAGGGAGGTGCTTGTTAAGAAATCGCCTTAGAGCTCGATGCGGCGATAGACGAGCCGCCACAGGGTATCGTGCTTCTCCCAGGTGGGCGGCCCCGAGGAGAGCGGGCGGTCACCCGGCTGGGGGGTGGGATTGCTCCGGCGTTGTTGGTTAGCCTGTGTGGCGGCTTCGTCGGCCTCATAGATCGCACAGAACCTGGGGCATCCCGGCTGCGGATGGCGAAACGCGCGGTAGAGTTCCCAGCGCGTGCCGTGCGCGTACCCGCCACGCTCCATGACTTCAGGCACGTGGATGTTCGTGTAGAAGGCGTTGAACTCCGCCAGTTCAGCCTCATCCGTGTCGGGAGGAACATTCATGCCGACCATGAAGATGGAGTGCGGGGGCTGACTCGCCGCGCCTGACGACGAGACGTAGCGCCAGATCATGCGCCACACGCTCTGGGTCTGTTGCCACACCGCAGGGCCTGGCGTGTACCTGGGTCGCCCCTCCGGTGGGCCATCGTTGCGTTCAGCGTAGGTACGGGCTGCTGCCTCCCCGTCCATCTCGTAGACCGCCAGCCATCGGGGTCCATAATCCCCACGGGGGTCCGGCTGGAGGAGTTCATAGCGGGTGCCACGCACGAACCCGGGGTTGCTGGCCACCACTTCCGGCACGTGAATCTTGCTATAGAACTGGCTGAACTCCGCCACCGCGGTGGGCTCCGTGTCGGGGGGCGTATTCATGCCCACCCAGTACATAAACGGGTATGCGAAGGCTTGCTGCATCATGCCATCTCCTATGAAAGCGGGAAACCCGGCGTTCCCCTACCCTTCCCATCCATGGCATCGCATGGCTGGAGGACGATGCCCACGACTGTGTACACACTCGGGCCCACCAGTATACGCCCAAAACCGTGCGGAAATATACGCGCGTTATCGATTCCTGCATTGCTGGTGTGTGCTGGGACACCGACATGCGGCGCATCAGCAGATGCATCAGGAAGTTGGCAGGCTCACCGGATCACCTCATCGGCCTGGAGGAGTATGGACGAGGGGATTGTCAGGACAAGGGCTTGGGCGGTTTTGAGGTTGATGATGAGTTCGAACTTCATAGGTTGTTCCACTGGCAGGTCAGTGGGCTTGGCGCCTTTGAGGATCTTGTCCACATATGTGGCAGCGCGGTGCCAGCTCTCGGGTATGTGCGGCCCATAGTTCATGAGTCCCCCGGCTTTGGCATACCCCACCTCACCAGACATCGTTGGCAGGCGGCTCGCCAGCGCCAGCTCCGCGAGCCGTACCCGATAGTAACTGCATAGGGGACTCTGCACCATGATCAGCGCCTGAGCGTGCCCCTGGGTGGCCGCCTGGAAGGCGCCCGCAAACTCATCAGGGCCACGCACCTCCAGCGGGAGAAGCTGCACGCCCAGCCCGCGCGCCGCGGCCTCGTGGTCGTGCCGCTGGGCGTGCCAATTGGGAGGCCCGGTGTCGAGGAGAAGGGCCACGCGGGAGAGCCCAGGAACGGCCTCTCGGAGCAGCTCGAGCCGTTTCCCGGCGACTTCGGGGACCATCATGCTCAGGCCGGTGAGGTTCCCCCCCGGCCGCGCCAGGCTCGCGACCAACCCGTCCCGCACTGCATCGAAACTGATGGCGACGATGGGAATGGTGCTGGTCGCGTGCTTGGCCGCCAAAGCCCCGGCGGTATCTCCCGCCACGATGACGTCCACGGGCAGCCGCACCAGAGCAGTGGCGAGGTCGGGGTAGCGCTCGGGCTGGTTTTCCGCCCAGCGGAGATCGAGGGCCATGGTCTGGCCCTCGATGTAGCCCAGGTCCCGCAGCGCCTGGAGGAATCTGTGCAGTCCTTTGCCAGGTTCCACGGGAGGGGAGCCAGGCGCGAGCACACCAATCCGTGGGAGCTTCCCCGCTGGCTGCGCGTCAGCGGCAAGCGGCGCCACGAGTATGCCCAGCACCAGCGTAGCAAGGAGCGCGGTGGCTTTCATCGTATCACCTCATCGGCTTGGATGAGCAGGGTCGGGGGAATCGTGATCCCGAGCGCCTGGGCGGTCTTGAGGTTAATCACCAGATCGAACTTCGTGGGCTGCTCCACGGGGAGATCGCCGGGCTTGGCGCCTTTCAGGATGCGATCGACATAGTACGCGTAGCGCCGCCATATGGCAGGCTGGTTTGGCCCGTAGGACATGAGACCCCCTGCTTCCACATCCCTTCTCCAGCGGTAGATGGCTGGCAGCCGGTGCTGGGCCGCGCGGTCCACGATGGCGCCGATGATATGATCGAGCAGCAGCGGCTCACCAAGGACAACGAGCGCCTCAGCACCCTCTCGGGTCATGGCGGTGAAGGCATCAGCCAACTCGTCACGGCTGCGCAGCGGCACGACGTGCATGTGCACCCCCAGGGCCTTGGCGGCCACAGCCAGGATTCCCATGTCGGTCCCAGATGGACTGGCTGGATTCGTTAACACGGCGATGCGAGCGCTCTGCGGCACCGCTTCCTTGAGGAGTTCTAGCTGCTTGCCGGGGAGTTCCGCGAGAAAATTGCTCAAGCCCGTGATGTTCCCGCCCGGGCGCGCCAGGCTGGCGACGAACCCTAGCCCAACGGGATCACCGCTGCTCGCCATCACGATCGGGATCGTACGCGTGGCCTGCTGGGCGGCCCTGGTCGCGGCGCTGCCCCCGGCCACGATCACCTCCACTGGCAGGCGCACCAGCTCGGCCGCCAGGTCGCGGAGACGCTCGTCGCTGCCCTCCGCATAGCGGTGCTCGATGATCAGATTCTGACTCTCGACGTAGCCGAGGTCGCGCAACCCTTGCTGGAAGGTATCCAATCTTGGATCTGGCCCCGAGGGAGGGCTGCCAGCATTGAGCCACCCGATCCGGTACACTTGCGTCGCCTGCTGCGCCGCGGCTGCGAGTGCTACGCAGAGGAGACCGAGGATGACAAGGGTCACGACGGCCTTGCGTGGGGCCCTTCCTGGTGCCGGTCCCATGGTGGTCTCCTTACCTCATCCCCATGCGCCTTAAGATAGAGAGGTGCTCTCAATGCTTACTATGCACAATGGCGTAAGTCAATGGTCAAGGCCACCTAGACCAGTACGCGTCCGCGTGGGCCAGGCTCACCATGCCGTCCACGCTGGACTTCCTAAAATGAGGGTGGAGCTCTCAATTTGAGAGCGAGCGGGGCGCGGGAGCGTTACCCATATACTAGCCTCGGCGCGCATGGGGTGACCCAGCGTCGCTACGCGTGAGGTGGGTACACATCTGGTATAGAGGTTGCAGCAGGGACGAGACGAACGGGGGAGACTGGCGCTCGCGGCATATGCCCACGGCACCATTAGTACTGCGTACCGCAAATACCGCGCCAGTTTGGCGCGGGGGAATGCGTTGTTTTGCCACGCGCTTCGGCGGAAAGAACTGGATATATATTTCCGCCGAGCTGTACTAGGGCGTTGGGCGCATATGCGTGAGAGCGCAGTACCCTATCCACCTCTATGGGAGAAGCGAATATGTTTACCTACATGCGTTATGCTAGGGTTATTGCATGCTTGATCGTGATGGTCGTCATGCTCGGGTGTGCCGGTGACCGTACAACAAGAAGCACGGGGGAGACCATCGATGATGGCGCCATTGCTACCAAAGTGAAATCGGCGCTCGTTGCGGCTCCCGACGTCAAAGGCACGCAGGTACAGGTTGAAGTGTACAGAGGGGTCGTCCAGTTAAGCGGGTTTGTGGACCGCCCTGCCGAGGCCCAGCGGGCCGTCACTGTGGCGCGGAATGTAGCGGGCGTTAAAGAGGTCCGGAATAATCTCATTGTGAAGTAAGCTCGCCGCCAGGGTCTCCCCTGCCCTCGTGCACCGGTAGCGGCCTAAGGCAGCGCTCCTGCAGTCCCCGCCTGAGAACTCGTGCTCTCGCTGTGGAGGAGCGGACAGTTCCCGGGCTGGCCCCAGTGCTGTACGATGGCGTGGAGGTGGCCGGGGTCGTCGGTCATGATGCCATCGACGCCGGCCCCGACCAAAGCACAGAGGTCGCTGCTATCGTTAACCGTCCAGACAATGAAGCGCATGCGCGCCTGGGGTGGGCGCGTGGCGTTGACCGCATCGCGCCGCCGGAGTTCCGCTACGAGAAAATCCCGCCACGACTGTATGGTCACGACTGGTTCCCCCCAGAAGGCAAAGCGCGTGCCTGCCCTCTGATTACGGCGGACAGCAGACGGCCATGCGCTCAACTGTATGAGCTCGGGTCCTTCTGTATCGAAGGCAATGGCTACGCGTGCATGTGTGGTCTGGTACCAGCGCTGTGCTTCGTGACGCAGTTGGTGAAAGACGGTCTCATACGGCGTGAGGAAGACGGCTTTGTCCAGGGCGTGATACTGCTGCAAGGTCTGCACGGCGTGCTGGAAGAGCGGCGGCACGAGGTCGGGGCGATCCTCAGGGATTTTGAGATCGAGAAAAAACAAGCGCGCGCGGTCATCCTGGCCCAAGCGTTGGACAAACTCGGTGAACGTGAGGATAGGGACGCGTTGCCCTGCCTGTTCATAGCCGTAGTCCCGCACCAGTTCGTGTAGGGGTACCTCATGGATGGACTGGCCCAGCGGTGGACGAAGCACACGGCACACCCCGGTGGGACGCAGCTCACTTTTGATGCTCATCACCCAGTCGTGCCACAACACCACATGCTGATCGCTGGTCATGCTCATGTCGAGTTCCAAGGCATTGGCCCCCAGTTGCAGGGCTGTCTCGAAGCTCTCCAGGGTATTTTCGCACGCCTGGTGTGGGGCACCGCGATGCCCGATAATCAGGAAATCGCGCCCTGGCGGCTGCTGTCGCACTGGGAGTCGAGTCTGTCCACATGCCAGTATCACCACGGCCCAGAGAGCGAGTGCGACGCCCATTCTCAGTTGTTTCCCGGTGCCAGTCAACCACATGGCCGTCTTCCCATCGTCACATCACAGGTCTGTATCGACGTCCTGACGCAGGCGGTGCTTGCGAGCATGGTACGTCATCCTGGCTTTACCGGTACTACTAGAAAACATGAGACGCTATCCTATTACGATGGAGAAAACGCTTCTCTCTCTCACCAACGCTTCTCCAGGGGGACGTATACAGGAACAGAGAGCACAAACCATGCCACGCTTCTCCTGAAGAGACCTGAACCCAACACATGCAGCGGGCGCCTCAAAACGGCCCCACACAGCCGCGTCTGCTTGTGCGCCTCGATCTGTCTTCCGAAGGTGCGGAGGCTGTTGGCCCATCTTGCTCCACCCGCCACCGCGGTGCGGGCTGCTGCGGACACCTCTTGTGCCTGGGCCTACTTAGTATGATTATTCTGAGGTTCAAATTTTTATTGATCTCTACCGCAATTCTGCTATAGTTCTCTAACTTTTATTTGTACCCTTTAATGCTTTAGAGTATGGAGCACCGGGAAGTCTTTAGGACAGAAATAGGTGGTAAGCTTTGGTTTGCTTCACTCGCTGCTCGTCAATCCACGCGATGCCGTAGCCAATCTCCAAGTGCTTGCTGACCGGGACACGATGCCCACCCATGCCAGTGATCACGTGTCCTTTGTGCCGGAAGGCATAGGCATCATCGCCCCGCAGACGCACCAAGAGAGCCTCACCGTGGAGGATGTCGTGCACAGGCCGGCGGAGGAGTAACATTGGCCCGAGGCCACGCCGACATTGATCTCCATGATGTGCCTTGCTCCCCTGGGAGCGCTGGCCGCTGCCTTGTAGCAGATCGATGCACCCCATGTGCTGTGCCCGCCGCATGCCGTCACCACAGGTCGTGAGTAGCCCTGTGTGTGGCCCCTGTCCTCCTGAGTCCCTAGAAGGACAGCCGTACGGCTGTCCGCGTTGGTTGCGTATCACCACGTCTGAAGAGAGATGTTCCTTATGGCAATCAAAGTCGGTATCAATGGCTTCGGCCGCATTGGTAGAAATGTCCTGCGGGCTGGTCTCAACCATCCTGCCATCGAGTTCATGGCGGTGAACGATCTGACGGACACACAGACTCTGGCACACCTATTGAAGTATGATTCCACGCTCGGCCCATGTGCCCAGGAGGTGCGGACTGATGGCGACACCCTCCGCCTCGGTGCAAAGTCCATCAAGATCTTCGCGACGCCGGAGCCGGCCGCGATCGATTGGTCCGCGCTCGATGTCCAGGTGGTGGTCGAATCCACCGGCCGGTTCACCGATGCGACCCGGGCGCAGGCGCATCGGCGTGGCAGCGTGAAGAAGGTCCTTATCTCCGCGCCGGCGACCAACGCCGATGTCACGGTCGTGCTCGGTGTCAACGACCACATGTACGACCCGGCCACGCACCACGTGATCTCGAACGCCTCCTGCACCACCAACTGCCTGGCCCCCGTCGTGAAGGTGCTGCACCAGCGGTTCGGCATTGCGAAGGGCTCGATGACCACGATCCACAGCTACACCAACGATCAACAGGTGCTCGACTTCCCCCATCCGGATCTGCGCCGCGCCCGCGCCGCCGCGCTCAACATGATTCCCACCTCCACGGGTGCCGCACAGGCCATCGGCCTGGTCCTGCCCGAGCTGCAAGGCAAGCTCGACGGGTATGCCATGCGTGTGCCCACCCCCAACGTGTCGGTTGTTGACCTGGTTGCGGTGCTGCAGACGCCCACCACGGCGGACGAGATCAACGCCGCCTTGGCGCAGGCCGCGACCAATGGCCTGCAGGGCATCCTGGGCTACACGACGGATCCGGTCGTTTCCAGCGACATGATGAAGAACCCGCACAGCGCCATTGTCGATGCCAGGCTGACCAGGGTGCTGGACGGAACTCTCGCCAAAGTTGTCGCCTGGTATGACAACGAATGGGGCTATAGCTGCCGCGTTGCCGACCTGATCGTCTTCCTGGGCCAGCAGGGGCTGTAGGTCGGATGATTGCTGAGGCCGTGGCACCCCGCCGGCAACCATGACGATGCGCATGTCGCTTGCGGGAGAGCCCGCGTCCTCCTGGAGAGCGCCTACGCCTGACCGAGCCGCTTGGCATCGTCGGCCCGGCGCCGGGCCTTCCAGATCTCCTCCGACGGCCACTGGCGCGCCCACTCCAGGGTGACGTACGGATAGCGCGTCGTCCCCCCTTCCGGCGCCTGGACTTCGATGAGATCCTCAATCTCGAACCCGTTGCGGCGCAGCAATCGGAGCCAGTCGCCGTGGGACAGGTGGAACTCGACGCCGGAATCGCCTGGCCACTCGATGCGGTACATCCCGAACGCCGGTCGCAGCAACCGGTCGCTCGCGGCGAGGTCGTCTTCCTCCGGCACGCACAGCGTCAGGAGGGCTGAGTTCACGAGGAAGATGAGGGCGCCGCCAGGACGCAGGAGACGGGCCGCCTCGGGGACCCAGC
>Ga0209382_10009871_pt1 | contig 11935 bp, 9 predicted proteins | sample SoiMetdeltSBSDD5_FD_187599 | JGI IMG/M metagenome (GOLD analysis project Ga0209382, IMG submission 187599) | Bulk soil microbial communities from a Populus tree surrounding site in Tennessee, USA - Soil MetaG P. deltoides SBSDD5 (SPAdes) (version 2) | ecosystem: Environmental > Terrestrial >... | reverse complement strand
CGTCCCAATCGACGCGCATCCCCGCCGCGCGCGCGATCGCGACGAGATGCAGCGTGTGATTCGTCGAGCCGCCCGTGGCGAGCAGCGCGACGATCGCATTCACGAGGGCGCGCTCATCGACGACACTGCCGATCGGCAAGTACTCGTCGCCGAGCGCAGTAATCGCAGCGGCACGCTTGGCCGCAGCGCTCGTCAGTGCATTGCGCAGGGACGTATTGGGTGGAACGAACGCCGCACCCGGCAAGTGCAGCCCCATCACTTCCATCAGCACCTGGTTGCTGTTTGCCGTGCCGTAGAACGTACAGGTGCCAGGCGAGTGATAGCTCTGTGCTTCCGATTCGAGCAGGGCGTCGCGCCCACACTTGCCTTCGGCGTACAGCTGACGCACGCGCGCCTTCTCCTTGTTCGGAACGCCCGAAAGCATCGGGCCGCCGGGCACGAAGATGCCCGGCAGGTGGCCGAAGGCCAGCGCACCCATCAACAGCCCGGGCACGATCTTGTCGCAGATACCGAGGTACAGCGCGCTGTCGAACATGTTGTGAGTGAGAGCGACCGCCGTACCCATCGCGATGACGTCGCGACTGAACAGCGACAACTCCATCCCGGGCTGACCTTGCGTAACGCCGTCGCACATCGCGGGCACGCCGCCAGCGAACTGCGCGACAGCCCCGACCTCGCGCGCAGCGAGCTTGATGAGCTCAGGAAAGCGCTCGAACGGGCGATGCGCCGAGAGCATGTCGTTGTACGCCGAGACGATCGCGATGTTCGGCCAGCGGGCGCTGCGCAGCTTCTCCTTTTCCGAGCCATCCATCGCGGCGAAGCCATGCGCCAGATTCGTGCACGACAACGTCGCGCGGCTCGTTTGCGAGCAACGGGCATGCTTGGTGCGCTCGAGGTATTCGCCGCGCGACCCGGCACTACGCGTGCGAATGCGTTCGGTGACTGAGCGCACGCGCTCGTGCAAAGGGGCAGCAGTGTTCACGCGAGTCCTCGTTCGATGGGGCGGGAGGGATTCTAGTGACTTAACATCCGACGTGGCATTGCGTCGGCCAAAACGGAACCTCGATCCGCGTATCGAAACGCATCGCAGCAACAGGCCGTTGTAGGGCGTAGGCTCCTTGGTTAACGTAGCCCGCGGATTCGGCCCGACCTGAAGGTTCTGCATGCAGTCACTTCCCCTGTTCGATCTCATCCTGTTCGGCGGCACCGGCGACCTGGCGATGCGCAAGCTCCTGCCTGCCCTGTATCGGCGCAGCTGCGCCGGCCAGATCGTCGGAGCTTCGCGCATCATCGGCTCGGCACGCAGCCAGCTGAGTCGCGAGCAATACCTGGAGCAGGTGCGCGGCACCTGCGAGACGCACCTCGGCAGCGCCTTCGACGCGAAGAAATGGGAGCAGTTCGCCGAGCGCATCCAGTACGCGCGTGTCGATGCAACTTCGGACGGTGACTTTGGGCGCCTCGCGGAGGTGTTGCAGAGCCAGCAGGATCGCGTGCGTGTGTTCTTTCTCTCGACCGGTCCAGACCTGTTCGCACCGATCACCGAAGGGTTGGCGCGGCACTCGTTGATCACCCCGACCTCGCGCGTCGTGCTGGAGAAGCCGCTGGGCTACGACTGCGCTTCCTCCGCGGAGATCAACGAGCGGATCGGCAGCTACTTCCCCGAGTCGAACATCTTTCGCATCGACCACTACCTCGGCAAAGAAACGGTGCAGAACCTGCTCGCGCTGCGCTTCGGCAATACGCTGTTCGAGCCGTTGTGGCGCCGGGGCCGCGTGCAGCATGTGCAGATCACCGTCGCCGAGGACGTCGGCGTCGAGCGCCGCGCACAGTTCTACGATCACGTCGGCGCGCTGCGCGACATGGTCCAGAACCACATGCTGCAGCTCCTGTGCATCATCGCGATGGAGCCGCCGGCGCACGGTGCCGCGGATGCGATGCGTGACGAGAAACTGAAAGTTCTGCGCGCGCTGCGGCCGCTCACCGGTCGCGACGTGCTGCAGAAGACGGTGCGCGGCCAATACAAGGCCGGCGCAACCAACGGCAAGCCGGTCGTCGGCTATCTCGAGGAAAAGGACGTGCCCAAGGACAGCACGACCGAGACGTTCGTGGCGCTGAAGGCCGAGATCGACTCGTGGCGCTGGGCCGGCGTGCCGTTCTACCTGCGCACCGGCAAGCGCCTGCAGGAGAAGCAGGCCGAGATCGTCATCACCTTCGAGGACATCCCGCTGTCGATCTACGACCGGCCGGACCGGCCGCAGTCGCTCAACAGGCTCGTCATCCAGCTGCAGCCGGAGGAGAGCATCACCTTGACTGTGCTCGCGAAGAGTCCCGGACAGGGCATGGTGCTGAAGCCGGTCGACCTGGGCCTGGACTTCGCGGACGCGTTCAAGACGCGGCAGTTGGACGCGTACGAGCGCCTGCTGTCCGACGTCATCAACGGCACGCTCACCCTGTTCATGCGTCGTGACGAGCTGGAAGCGGCCTGGTCGTGGATCGACCCGATCCGCGCAGCCTGGCAGCAGCACGACGAGCGTCCGAAATCCTATACTGCCGGCAGCTGGGGCCCGGCGGCCGCCAGCTCGCTGATCGGTCGCGACGGGTTTGCCTGGAGAAACGAGCTGTAATGCCGTCCCGCTGGGTCCACGAGCACCGCTTTCCCGACCGCGAGGCGCTGGCCGCGGCGCTCGCGGGCGAGATCAAAGTGGACCTGGAAGAGGCGATTGCGGCGCGCGGTGCCGCCAGCCTCGTGCTGTCCGGTGGCAAGACTCCTGCGCGACTGTTCAGGCAGCTCCGCGACGAGAAGCTCGACTGGACGCGAACCTGGGTGACGCTCGCCGACGAGCGCTGGGTCGAGACGACTTCCGAAGACAGCAACGAGCGCCTGGTGCGCGAGAACCTGCTGGTCGGTCCAGCCGCTGCCGCTCATTTCGTCGGACTGAAGAATCCGGCGCCGACGCCGGAGGCGGGAGCCGATTGGGCCACTCGCGCGTTGACTCGCGTGCCGCATCCTTTCGACGTAGTCGTGCTGGGCATGGGTGAGGACGGACACACGGCTTCGCTGTTTCCGGGCTCGATGGCGCTCGCGCGCGGACTCGACCCGACCGCGCCGCCGACGTGCATCGCGGTCAATGCGTTGGTCGCGCCCCATGCGCGCGTGAGTTTGAATCTGGCGGCGCTATTGGACTCGCGTCGCATCGTGTTGCACATCGAAGGCGACGCGAAGTGGGCGGTGTACCAACGCGCCCGCACGGCCGGCGCGCCCGCGGAGTTACCCGTGCGCGCGATCCTGCAGCAGAAGGAAGTGCCCGTGGACGTCTATTGGTCGCCATGAGTGCTCCACGCCTGATCGCCGACATCGGCGGCACCAACGCACGCTTCGCGCTGCTCGACGGACGCACCTGGCGAGACGAGAAAGTGCTCGCGTGCGCCGACTATCCCGACATCGTCAGCGCGATCGAGGATTACCTGCAGTCGGCCGCTGCTGCCAGCGGTTCTGCGCGTCCCGTGGAAGGCGCGCTCGCGATCGCTGGACCGATCACCGGCGACATCGTGCGCATGACGAATCATGTGTGGCAGTTCTCCGCTGCGCGCACGCGTGAGGCGCTCGGCTGGCGCCGGCTCATCCTGGTGAACGATTTCACCGCGCTCGCGATGGCGATTCGCCATCTGCCGCCCAACGAGCTGGAGCAGATCGGCGGCGGCCAGGCAGTGCCCGGTGCGCCACTCGCACTGCTCGGTCCTGGCACAGGGCTGGGCGTGTCGGGACTGATTCCCGCGGGCGAGCAGTGGATTCCGCTGCAAGGCGAAGGCGGGCACGTCACCCTGTCGGTGATGAACGAGCGCGAGATGGCGGTGTTACAGCAGTTGCACCAGCGCTTTACGCATGTCTCGGCAGAACGCGTGATGTGTGGGCCGGGGTTGGTGAATCTTTACGACGCGGTCTGTGCGCTCGAAGGCGTCGTTCCCAAAGTTCTGACGCCGCCCGAAATCACACGTCGCGCGCGCGAAGGATCATGCCCGCTGTGCCTCGAAGCGCTCGGCATCTTCTGCGCGATGTTGGGAACGCTGGCCGGCAACCTCGTGTTGACGCTCGGCGCAGTGGGCGGATGCTACATCGGCGGCGGCATCGTGCCCGGCCTCGGCAGCTTCTTCACCACGTCGCATTTCCGCGATCGCTTCGAAGACAAGGGCCGCTTCACCGACTACCTCTCGCGCGTGCCCACTTACGTGATCCGCTCGAAGCTGCCGGCGTTCGTCGGCTTGGCCACGGCGTTCGACGCGCTGGGACCGCGCTGGGAAGCGGAATAGCAGCAAACTGTGATGCAGGTCGCACCCGCCGTGTGAGGGTCAGCGTCGGACTGCCGCCTTCGGTACGCTGCGGCAGCACCAGCGCGGAAGGGCGCGCGAGGAGAAATAGAAGACGATGTGGGTAGCCACCGTGACGCTCTTGTCGCTGCTCGCCGCGCTCGGCTACCTCGCTCTGGCTGCGCGCAAGCTCGACGCCAAGCTCGATGCGCTGCTGCAGAAGCAGTGCGCGGAGCGAGGTCACTTGGCGCAAGAGCTCGATCGCGTGCGAGCTACAGTCGTACCTGGCTGCTGACTTCCAACAACCTGTGGCTCGGCACGCCGAAGTGGATCGCGGCGAGCTGACTGTTGCGGCCCATGAATGCGAATAGCCGCTTGCGCCACAGCGGCATGCCGGACCCGACGGCGAACACCGGATTCTCGCGGCCGACCACATAGACGGTCTGCTCCGGCTCGTACGGCACGCCGGCTTCCTCAGCGGAGCGCAGCGCGGCGACGACGTTCGGGGTCTCCATGAAACCGTAGCGCGCGATGATGCGGCACAGGCCCTCGCCGAGATTCTGAATCTCCACGCGATTTTCGGGACTCACGAAGGGCATTTCCGGCCGCACGAACGTCAGCAACACGTTGCGCTGGTGCAGGACGCGGTTGAAGCGCAGGTTGTTCAGCAGCGCGCGCGGCATTCCGCCGGCCTCGCTCGCCAGATATACCGCAGTGCCCTCGACCCGATGCGGCGGCTCGCGCTCGAGCAGTGCGAGAAAGTCGCGCACCGGCATCTGCTCTTTCGCGACCAGCCAGTTGAGCGTGCGCCGTCCTTCCTGCCACGTCGTCATCAGCACGTAGGCCAGTATGGCCACGGCGATCGGCAGCCAGCCGCCGTCGTCGAACTTCAGCGAGTTCGACAGGAAGAACGCGAATTCGATCAGCACGACGAAACCGAGCACGCCCATGACCAGCCGGCGATGCGGCTCTTGCCGCCGCACGTGCAACAGCATGATCACGAGGATGCTGTCGATGAGCATCGTGCTGGAGATCGCGATGCCGTATGCGCCGGCGAGCGCGCTCGAAGACTGGAACACGATGATCAGCGTCATCGTGCCCGCGAACAGCAGCCAGTTGAGCGTCGGCACGTACACCTGGCCGATCTCTTCCTCGGAGGAATGCGCGACGCGCAGCCGCGGCAGGTAGCCGAGATTGAGCGCCTGGCGCGTGATCGAGAACACGCCGGAGATGACGGCCTGCGAAGCGATGACGGTGGCAGCCGTCGCCAGCACGATGAGCACCGGCAGCAGCCAGCCGGGCGCCATCAGGTAGAACGGATTGGAGATCGCGCTCGGATTCTCCAGCAGCAGCGCACCCTGGCCGAAGTAGTTCAGCACCAGCGCGGGCAGCACGATCACGAACCAGCCGCGCCGGATCGGCGCGCGGCCGAAGTGACCCATATCGGCATAGAGCGCTTCGCCGCCGGTGACGGCGAGAAATACCGAAGCGAGCACGACGAATCCCGACCAGCCGTTGTGCGCGAAGAACTGCACGGCGTAGAGCGGATTGATCGCGAATACCACGTCCGGCTTCGTGATGATCCAGCGCACGCCGAGCAGCGCGAGCGTCACGAACCACACCAGCGTGACCGGTCCGAACATTCGCCCCATCGCGCCGGTGCCGCGCCGCTGCACCAGGAACAGGATCGTCAGGATGATCATCGCCCCGGGCAGCACGAAGTGCTCCAGCCGCGGCGTCGCGACGGCGAGACCTTCCATCGCGCTGAGCACGGAGATCGCGGGAGTGATGAAACCGTCGCCGAAGAACAATGCAGCGCCGAACACGCCGAAGGCACTCACCGGCGCCCACACGCGCCAGTTGCTGCTCGCGCTCGACACCAGTGTGCTCAGGGCGAGCACACCGCCTTCGCCGCGGTTGTCGGCGCGCAGCACGATGGCGACGTACTTGACCGAGATGATCAGGACCAGCGACCAGAGAATCAGCGACAGGATGCCGATGATGTTCTGCTGCGTGACGGCGATGCCGTGCTCGGGATTCAGGCACTCGCGGAAGGCGTACAGCGGGCTGGTGCCGATGTCGCCGAAGACTACGCCGAGGGCAGTGAGGACGAGCTTGGCGTTGGCGTCGCTGCGAGTGTCCGCGACAGCGGCGGCAGGCGAGCGTGCGTGCATGGGGCGCGCATTGTACAGGAGTCCCGCTATTCGACGACGCTAGCGAGCCAGCGGGCGAGCAAGCCCCCGAGCCCCGCGCCGAGCAGGGTGGTCGCGATCAGCTGCACCTGGCCGGTGTTGCCAGGGCCGAACTCCGCCGCACTCTGCGCGATCAGCGCGCGCATCACGCCCGCGTCGTTCAACCACCAGCTGAGGGCGAACGCGAGCGCGACCCCAGCGATCACGCCCGGAACGATGAACAGCAATGCGCGACGCCAGCCGCGCTTCAGAGCCTGCAAGTTCTGCTGCAATTCCTGCTCGATGCGCTTGCGCGCCTCGGCGCGCTTCGAATCGTCGATCGCTTCCATCTGCGCGAAGATCTTCGCGTCGAACGCAGCGTCCAGCGCCAATCGTGGGGCTGCGACGCGCAGGCTGCGATCGAGTGTTTGCAGCTCATCGGCACGCGCGCGGCACATCGCGCAATCGGCCATGTGAGCTTGCAACGCCGCGGCGTCCGCGACGTCCAGATCGCCGTCGAGCCAATCCTGCAGGCGATCGTTCCACGCGAGCTCGTGCTCGCGTGCGTCGGAAGGATTTGCGATGGGGGCGGTCATGCGGCTTCTTTGGTCAGCTCGATTAGGCGCTTGCGCGCACGATGGAGCAAGGCTTTGACCGTGCCAAGCGGCAAGCCCAGGCTGTCCGCGGTCTGCTCATACGATTTGTCTTCCATGTAGAACAGAACGACTGCCTGACGATAGCGTTCCGGCAGCTGGTCGAGCAGCTGGCCGACACTGACCGTGGCTGAATCGTCGGCATCCTGGGTCGCCAGCGCCCGGACGTCGGCGGACTGCTCGTCCTCATCGGTGTCCAACGAGACCTGCGGCCGGCGCTTGCGCAGCTCGGACAGGCAGGCGTTCTTGGAGATCGCATAGATCCAGGTCGACAGCTGCGACTGCCCGGCGAAGCCCGGCAGGGCGCGCCAGATGCGCAGGAAGATGTCCTGCGTGGTGTCTTCAGCCAATGCCCGATCCCGTAACATACTGAATGTAAGGCGAAAAACCCGATCCCTATAGTGGGGCAAGAGGATCCCGAACGCCTCGCGGTACTGCTTGGCCTGCAAACGCTCCTGGATCTGGGCGTCTGCCGGGGAAGCGGGCGATGACGTCATTGCCGTTTGGGACGGGATAGAGGGGTGAAAGGTTGCAGTTCGGGCGGGGCGAGACTCTAGCAAGCGTGACCCATGCTCGGGCCGCGATCGGCCGGCGCCGTCCCGCAATTGGCCGGCCGTCACGGCGATGAAAAACAAGTGCAACCTTGTGGCAGGGGGGCGGCGTCTGAACCGACAATCCCGTCAGGGTCATCGCAGAAACGAGGCGGCAATGATCGAAGAATTCATTCCAATATTCGGCATCCTGTTCGGCATCGGCGGGCCGGCGGTGATCATCATCGTGTGGTTCACGCTCAACTACTACAAGCGCCGCAAGCTGATGGAGCTGCATCACGCCGAGCGCATGGCTGCGATCGAGCGCGGCATGGAGATTCCGCCGCTGCCGATCGAGCTGATCGACGGCCGCAGCGTGCCGAAGCGGCGTCGCACGGCGCTGCTGCCGGGGCTGGTGTGGGCCTTCATCGGTCTTGCAGTCGTGGTCGGCTCGCTTAGTGAGGTCGACAGCGATATCCCGCTGTTCGTGGGTCTGATCCCGCTCGGCATCGGGCTCGCCTATCTCATCTACTATTTCGTCGAGGGCCGCACTGTCGAAGCGCGCTGGCTCGAGCACGATCTCGCGCAGCGTGGGAATAGCCGGCCCGCAGGGAGCTGACGGAAGATCGGCCGACCTACAGCGCATGAACGGCCCGCCGTAACTTTGTACGGCGGGCCGTGTATTTTGGGGACCTGAAAAGAACCACGGGACGGATTCGGCATGCTCTCCATTCGCAATCTCTCGAAGAGTTACGGCGACATTCAGGCGCTACGCGATGTTTCCCTGGAAGTGCCGCCGGGCATGTTCGGCTTGCTCGGGCCGAACGGCGCAGGCAAGTCTTCGTTGATGCGCACGATTGCGACGCTGCAGGATCCCGACAGCGGCAGCATCACCTTCGACGGCATCGATGTCGCCACCGACAAGGATAGGATTCGCCGCACCCTCGGTTACCTGCCGCAGGACTTCGGCGTGTATCCGAAGGTCAGCGCTCAGGACATGCTCGATCACTTCGCAGTGCTGAAAGGTTACGTGCAAGGCAAGGAGCGCCGCGAAGCGGTCGAGGCACTGCTGCAGCAGGTGAACTTGTGGGACGTGCGAAAGCGCAAGCTCGGCACTTTCTCGGGTGGCATGCGCCAGCGCTTCGGCATCGCGCAGGCGCTGCTCGGCAATCCGCGGCTGGTGATCGTCGATGAGCCGACTGCCGGCCTCGACCCGGAAGAGCGCAATCGCTTTCTGAACCTGCTGGCCGGCATCGGCGAGCAGGTCGTCGTGATTCTCTCCACGCACATCGTCGAGGACGTCGCCGACCTGTGCTCGCGCATGGCGATCATCTCGCAGGGGCAAGTCTTGATGGCCGGCGAGCCGCGCGAAGCGATCGGCTCCTTGCGCGACCGGGTGTGGAGCAAGCTCGTGAACAAAGCGTCGCTGGCCGAGTACCAGCAACGTTACACGGTGCTGTCGACGCGCCTGATCGGCGGTCAGCCGTTGATACACGTGTACAGCGAGGCACGTCCGGAGCAGGGCTTCGAGCCCGTCGTCGCCGGTCTGGAGGATGTGTACTTCAGGCAGCTGCGCTCGCACGGCGCGGCGGCTCACGCCTGAGGTCGCATCATGTTCCGCGAATTCCTGCGTTTCGAGCTCCGCTATCAATTGCGCTCGCCGCTGCCGTGGCTGATCGCGCTGCTGTTCGCGTTCCTGGCGTTCCTCGCGATGGTCAGCGACGAAGTGCAGATCGGCGGCGCCATCGGCAACATCAATCGCAACGCGCCGAGCGTGATCCTCAACTTCCTCTCGACCTTCTCGATCCTCGGCATGCTGGCTGCGGTGCTGCTGATCGCGCAGCCGCTGCTGCGGGACGCGGACCTGCGCACGGATGAGCTGTTTTTCAGCAAGCCGGCGAGCAGGGGCGGTTATTTGTGGGGCCGCGCGGTCGGCGGCGCGACGGCCACGCTCGGCATCTTTGTGATCCTCGCGCTGGTCATGGTGATCGGCTCGTTCATGCCGTGGCTGGATCCGAAGCGCATCGGCCCGTTCACGATCGGGCCTTACGTCTGGGGGTTCGGCGTGCTGATCGTGCCGAATCTGATCTTCGTCGGCGCGTTCATGTGCCTGCTCGCAGTCGCGACGCGCCGCCTGCTGGTCGTGTTTCTCGGCGCGATGGCGCTGCTCGTTGCGTTCCAGATCGCCGGCGCACTGCTGAGCGACATCCAATACGACACGATCGCGCGCCTGCTCGATCCGTTCGGCGCGCGGCCGACGGCGCGGGCCATGCGCTACTGGTCGGCGACTCAGCGCAACACGCTGCTTCCGGATGTGAGCGGATTGTTGCTCTTGAATCGCGTGATCTGGCTGGGTGTGTCCGCCGTGATGGTGGTGGCCGCGCACCTGCTATTCCGCACGCGGAAAGCCACAGCGCGCAAACGTGCAGCTCGCGTGGCGAGCGAGCCGATCGTGAGTCCCGGGCCCCGCGAGCTCGTCGTGGCGTCGGCACCCGTTGCGGGACGAGCCTTCGGTCGCAGCGCTGCGCTCCGGCAGTTCCTGCATCAACTGCGCTTCGACGCAGCCAGCGTGCTGAAGAGCCTGCCGTTTCTGCTTCTGCTCGGGCTCGGGCTGGTCAATCTCATCAGCAGCGGGCGACTGCTGAATCGGTTGTTCGGTACCGAAGTCCATCCGGTGACCGCGCTGATGATGGACGCGATGCGCGGCAGCTATCAGTTCCTGCTGGTGCTGATCGTCGCCTACTACGCGGGCGAGGTGATCTGGCGAGAGCGCGATGCACGCATCGCCGAGGCGACCGACGCCGCGCCGGTTCCGGGTTGGGTGCCGCTGCTCGCGAAAACCGCGTCGCTGTTCGCAGTGATTCTGGCCTTCATGCTGATCGGCGTAGTGGCATCGATCGTCTACCAGCTGGCGGTGGGGCACACGTACCTGGAGATCGGCCTGTATCTGCGCACCGTGCTGCTGGACTCATTGCCATTCGCGTTGACGGCTGTTGCCGCGGTGTTTCTGCAGGTGATCAGCAACCAGAAGTTCATCGGCTACGCGCTGTTCATCCTGGTGTTCGTGCTGCAGACGATACTCGTCAGCGTGCACTTCGAGCACAACCTGTACACCTATGCCGGCTCGCCGACGCTGGTCTACTCGGACATGAACGGCTTCGGCCATCTGCTGCGCGCCTGGGCGTGGTTCAACGCCTATTGGTCGGTGTTCGCAGCGATGCTGCTGGTGATCGCGGCGGCGTTCTGGGTGCGGGGCGTGGCACCGTCGCGACGATCTCGCTGGAGTCAGGCGCTGCGCTCGCTGCGTGGCCGGCAAGGCGCGCTACTCGGCGCACTAGCTGTCGCGTTCATCGCGATCGGCAGCTGGATCTTCTACAACACGAACGTGGTGAACCAGTATCTGCCGTCGAACGTCGTGCTGGATCGGCAAGCGCACTTCGAGAAGGCGTACCGCAAGTACAAGGACCTGGCGCAGCCGCATATCACCGACGTTTACGCGGACGTGGACATCTATCCGGCTGAACGCCGCGTCGCGATTCGCGGTCGCTATCAGCTCGAGAACAAGACTGCGGCGCCGATCCGCGACCTGCACGTCACGATGCTGCCCGGTGCGGAGCTGCGCGTGACATCGATTGGCTCGGCAAAGCTGGTGTCGGATGACCGCGAGGTCGGCTATCGCATCTATCGACTCGCGGAACCGCTGCCGCCGGGCGGCACGATGGAATTGCGTTTCGAAGTCGACCGCGCCGAGCGCGGCTTTACCAACAGCGGCATGCCGCCGTCGAGCGGTGGCGGCGACGTGCGCTCACCGCTCAACTACAACGGTACGTTCTTCAACAGCATCAGCCTGTTTCCGCATCTCGGCTACAACCAGGGCGGGCAGATTCTCGACCGGAACGAGCGGCGCAAGCGCAAGCTTGGCGACGTGCCGCGCGCGGCGAAGCTCGAGGACGAAGCGGCCCGCGGCAGCATGGGCTTCCAGGATGCCGACTGGATCAACTTCGAGACCGTCGTCAGCACCAGCGCGGATCAGATCGCGCTCGCGCCGGGTTACCTGCAGAAGGAATGGACGCAAGGCGACCGGCATTACTTCCGCTACAAGATGGATCGGCCGATGCTGCCGTTCTTCTGTTACATGTCGGCCCGCTACCAGGTCAAGCGCGGCGACTGGCACGGCCTGCCGATCGAGATCTACTACGACGCCAAGCATCCCTACAACGTCGATCGCATGATCGAAGCGTCACGCAAGTCGCTCGACTACTTCACGACGAACTTC
>Ga0209382_10009870_pt1 | contig 11936 bp, 3 predicted proteins | sample SoiMetdeltSBSDD5_FD_187599 | JGI IMG/M metagenome (GOLD analysis project Ga0209382, IMG submission 187599) | Bulk soil microbial communities from a Populus tree surrounding site in Tennessee, USA - Soil MetaG P. deltoides SBSDD5 (SPAdes) (version 2) | ecosystem: Environmental > Terrestrial >... | reverse complement strand
GGGTGAACAAGGACCACGTGCCATTTGGGTCAGTGCCCCGAAAGCCGGTCAGTACGCTGCCATACGGGCTCGGAGGAGCGGGCGCAGGCAAGGATGGTACGGCCGAATAGCTGGCTGGACGATAGCTTCCGGAAGTGAGCGCAGTGGAGTCAGGCATCGCGAGAGCTGCCTGGTCATCCAGTCGCAAAGTGGCATTCACCGCGGCTGTGCTGCCGCCGACCGCATTCATCAGAAGCACGTTTTCACCGGAAGGGCCAACCAACAGGAGTTGCAGCGACTCGGGCGAGGGGTGATTTACATTACTTACAATAACCGAAACTTTGTAGACCGCGCCGGTCAGACCCGACACCTGGATCGTGCTCGGATACGGATTGGGAACAGCAATGCCGGTAGCATTTGCAAATGGCGGCGCCGCGAATACCGCCACGGTTTCTTCGCTCGACTGATTGTTGGAAGCGTTCGGGTCGATCACATTCCCTTGAACCGATGCGCTGTTTGTCAGGCGTCCAATGATCGTGGCCTGCCCGGTGATCTGAATTGTGGCCGCACTGTTAGCCGCAAGGTCTCCGAGGCTGCAGGAGACCACGCCGGCGAGATGAGAGCAGCTTCCCTGACTGCTGGTGACGCCAGCGAACGCGAAGCCGCTCGGCAACTGATCCGTAACGATCAAACTCTGTCCCAACTGCGGGCCGCGATTGCTGACCGTCAATGTATAAGTGAAGGGCTGGCTCACTGGAACGGGGTCTTGTGATTCCGCGATGCTGACGGACAAATCCGTTTGGAAGCGAACTGGTGTCAGCACAGAACTGGAGTTATTTCCTGGGTTTAAATCCAGCAGCGCTGGTGTGACGCGCGCGTAATTGCTCAGGACCCCCACTTGCTGCGGCGTGACGACAATAGTCACCAGTCCCGAGTTGCCCGCCTCGATGACCCCCAGATCACATCGTACTTCTCCCGCGACGTTCGTGCAGGAGCCTTGTGATGGCGTGAACGATTGAAGCACGGCATTGGCGGGCAGGACATTGGTAACCAGCATTTGCGATGCTGCCGGTCCGTTGTTACTCACGGCGAGGCTATACGTGACGTTCTGTCCAATCACTGCGGCCGTGGGCGAGCCGTTCATGGCGATGCTGCCATCGGCTATGGGATCCAGCGCGAGGAACGTAAGGCTCCAACCGCCGGCCAGCTCTCCACCGTCTTCCGCGAAATCGTCTATGATGTACAGCGACCAAACGCCATTGGCATCGGTGCCTTTGAACGCGGCAAGCCGGTTTGTGTAAGGTCCTCCCGGCGCCGGCGCAGCAAATGTGTCCGGGTCGCTGCCATCATAATTCGTGGGGCGATAAGGTTCGTCGATAATCAAATCCTCGTTGGGCAAAGCCAGGTCCGAGATATCATCAAAACTGAAGGTCGTGAACGCGGGGTCCTCGCCACCACCGGCATCGGACATGAGAATCACACGCTGTCCTTGCGGGCCCACCAGCAGAAGGTCGAGATCGTCCGGAAAAACGTGACTGAAGTCATGCATCGTCACGACAATCCGTTCGACTGTGCCCGTCACGCCGCTAACGGTAATCGTGGAGGGATAAATGGCGGCCGGACCAAAATCGTTTATCACGATCTGAGTCGAATTCCTGAATGGACCCGCGCCAGTTACCACGCTCGTCATCTGAACCGCTACGTTGTTGGTGGAGTTCAAATCCTGCTCTGTGCACGATACCTCCGCGCGATGCGTCGCGACTCCGATTCCCTGTGGCATCAGAACGACGTTAGCCGTAACGCTGCCGTGCGGAGGAATGCTTCCCAGGTCACAAACCAGAGCGCCAGCGTCATTGGAACAGGATCCCTGTGTAATGCTGGCTGATACAAACGCCGCTGAACTCGGTAACTGCTCCCGTAAGAGGACCCCGTTTGCTGTGGAGGGCCCCGAATTCGAAACCGTAATTGTCAAATGCAGGTCGTTGCCCACCAGCGCGGGATCAGGCTGGTCAACGAGCGTCACGTTCAGATCTACCGCGGGTGAAATCGTCGCGACATGATCCTCGACTTCACCATCGGGAGCGCCGCCGCTGAAGAACAGGCCTCCCACGGTGCTGAATCGAAAACGGGCCGGCGCGACCTGTGTGAGTGCAGAGGGGGGAATGCTGAATTGAAGGGCATTCAACCCGGTCACGATGGGCCGGCTGATGAACACCTGTTCGCCTAAATCGGTCCAGTCGCCGTTGCCATTGAAATCCATCCATGCGTCCAGGAAACCGTTGGTGGACGCGGTCACAGTCACGCGCCCGGCCTGGCCAACCAGGAGCGGCAACACAAAGGACACACCATCTTCGTCGTCCTGCCCCACAAGATCATCGCCGTTGGCGCCAGGGGCCGGCTGGCCATCGGGTTCAAAATCAACACGGGCGCCAAGGAAGACTCCCGGCGCGAGATAATGGTAGGCGCCATTAAAAACCAGCAGTGTGGCATAGCTCGGACCCTGCGCGTCGCCGAAATCAGCTTCTCTGACGGTCAGTTGTGCGGCGACGCTGGTCGTGCTGGAGACAGGATTGGTCACGAGTACCGTATACAAACCACTGTTAGATACTTGCAGATTGGTGAGCACCAGCGTTGCGTTGGTTGCGCCAGCGAGGCGGTTCGTGTTATTGAAAAACCATTGATAACCCAGCGGCTGGGTTCCCGTGGCTATTACTTCCAGCGATGCGGTCGCTCCCGCAAAAGCCGATTGGCTCTGCGGCTGTTGGGTAATGGTCGCGGGCGAGAGCACGACCAGCGTGGCCGGATCGCTCAAGACTGTGCCTGCCGCGTTTGACACTCGCACGCGATAGATGCCTTCGTCGGCTGCGTCCACGTTTAGCAACGTGAGCGTGGGACTCGTTTCGCCGGGCAGATCGGCACCTTGAAACGACCATTGGTACTGCAACGGGGCGGTCCCGGTCGCAGTAACGATGAAAGTCACATTCGAGCCGGCATTCACCGTACGACTGACCGGCTGTGTCACGATCGCAGGCGGCACCAGTACGGTCAATTGCGCTGGATCGCTGATGGCTTGCCTGAGCGCATTGCTCACGCGCACCCGGTAAGTCCCTTGATTCGCGAGCTGGGCGGGATTGATCACGAGTGTGGAAGACGTGGCCCCCGGAACATCCGAGTCGTTGAGAGTCCATTGATAAGTCAACGCAGTGCCCGTAGCTGTGACCTGGAACGTCGCTGAACTGCCGTTGGTTACGGTGATACTCTGCGGCTGTGAAATTATCGCGGGGAATTCCAGCGCATTAACAATCGATGCGACAACATTATTTGTCAGGTTGATGTCCTGTTCGGCGGCAAAAGCACTTACAACGTTCGTCACTGCGCCGACCTGATTCGGTCGTACCATGATTTGCAAGGACGCTGCGCTATTCGCAGCAATGCTTGCGAGGTTGCAGACAACCAAACCACTCTGGGTCGTACAAGCTCCGGGGACCGAGAGAATCGTGACGTTCGCCGGCAAACTGCTTGTGAGGACGACGGCACTGGCCGTGGACGGCCCTGTGTTCGTCAGACTGATATTGTACGCAACGTTGCTGCCGACCTGCACTGTGCCGGGACTCGCTGCCACGCTGACGCGAACATCAACGGCCGGTTGGACGTTTACGGAATAGTCTTCAACCTCGCCACTGGCCGCTTCACCCGTGAACGTTAATCCCGCCCCGGCGCTGAAACGAAACCGCGCCGGCCGCGCTCCAGGCTGCGCGGTAGCGGGAACAGTGATATTCAAGACATTGGTTCCTGCGCTCAAGGCAAGGTTCGTGAAAATCTGTTCGCCAGCGTCCGCCCAACTGCCATTGCCGTTCCAATCCATCCACGCGTTCAGCACGCCGCCGCTGGAGGCGGCGACATCGATTCGCACGCTCTGCCCGACCAGAAAGGCTGAGCGAAACACCACGCCATCCTCATCACTGCCGTCATTGGGTTGGCCATCCGGTTCAAAGTCCATCCCCGCGCCGAGGTAAAATCCCGGCACGACTCGGTGACGTGCGCCATTGTCCGCAAACAGCGTCGGAAACGGTGCAGGCGCATCGCCAAAATCCATCTCGATGACGGTGAGTGTGGCGCTCGCACTGTCGAGAACTCCGGCGGAATTCGCGACGCGCACAGAATAGATTCCGGCCTGGGATGTCTGCACGTTCACCAGTGTCAGCGACGCATTGGTTTGTCCGGTGAGCGCGAGCGCTCCGAAGAACCATTGATAAGTCAGGGGCGGTGTACCGGCAGCCACTACGGAAAAGCTCGCTACGCTTCCGGCGAAATTCGTGCGGCTCTGCGGTTGTTGAATGATCACGGGAGGGTCTAGTACGGTCAATGTAACCGGCTGGCTCAGAGTTCCGCCCACGCGATTGGTGATCCGCACGTGGTAATTGCCCTGGTTGGCGTTCAGAGCATCCAGAATTACGAGCGTGGCATTGGTAGCATTAAGCAGCGAGGCACCGTTATGAAACCACTGATAAAACAGCGGCGGAGTGCCGTTCGCCGTTACGGTAAAAGTCGCGGTGTTGTGCTGCGTAACGGTGAGACTCGCGGGCGGCGCAGTGATGCTCGGCGCCAACTCAACCGTCGTAAGACTGAGCACAATATTATTCCCTGTATTTGGATCGGGCTGGTTCCCGTAGATGCCAAACGTACTCGAAAGGCTGCCTGCCTGCAACGGCCTCACAACGACGGTGATCGTGGCGTCGCTGCCGACGGCAAGATCGCCGATCGTACAGTTTATGACTCCGTTGTAAGCGCATGCGCCAAGCGTGCCAGTCGCTGAAACGAGGTCGATTGGGACGCTGAATCGGTTGGTTACGGTGACGCCCGTAGCCAACGCGGGGCCGACGTTTCTAACCGTGATCTGATAAGTGAGATTACTGGTCGCTGCGACTGGGTCGGGCAGATCCGCGGCAACAATCGAAAGGTCTGAGACCGGAATCACCGCCACCGCGTAATCTTCCACTTCGCCGTCCGGGGCAAGCCCGGCGGGTCCCAGGCCGCCCACAGTGCTGAAGCGAAAGCGCGCAAAAGTGTTCGTGCCTTTCGCATCAAATGGCACGATCAAGCTGAACAGATTGGTTCCTGGCTCCAGCCCAAAATCCGCGAAGACGTGGTCCTGGGGTTGCGCGAAGCTGCCGTCCGCTCCGTAATCGATCCACGCGTTGAGCACGCCGTTAGTGGACGCTACGACCTCGACCGTGGCGGTCTGATCCACCCACAGGGGCGAAATAAAAGTCACGCCGTCCTCATCGTCTGAACCATTCAAGTCATCACCGTTCGCGTCCGCGCCTGGAAAACCATTCAGTTCGAAATCCGCCGCCGCGCCCAGCCGAATGCCGGGCACGAGCACATGGCGCGCTCCGTTGTTCGCAAGCAGCGTCGGATAGGCCGCAAGGGCGTCACCATAATCCAGCGCCCGAACGGTAAGGGTCACAGGGGCGCTCAGCACTGCTCCACCACCGTTGGCGACGCGCACCTGGTATGTCCCGGCCTGGCCGGGATTGACGTTGGCAAGAATCAGGCTGGCATTCGTCTCGTTCAGGAGGTCCGCACCGTTGAAGCGCCATTGATAACGAATGTCCGCTTTGCTGGCAGCGATCACCGACAAGCTCACCAGGTCACCGTTGGTCGCCACAATGCTGGTTGGCTGCGTGATGATCTCCGGCGGTGGTATGAAGATCAATTCGTCCAACACGGAATCAGACAGGTTCGCCCCAGCGATGCCAACAAGCATCGTTGCTGGAAATGCCTGAGTGATTTGCGCGTACGATTGCCAATCGATGCCGTTCGCACTGTGGTACGCCGCGAATAAATCGCCCGCTCGCGTCATCCGGATCCATGCATTTGGCAACGGCACACCGGGCTTGTCGGACCCGCCGGGCCATGGCGCAGTGGCGCCACTGGTTGTTGCGCGATGCGTAGCGTGATACGCGTTGTCCCCGGGCAGAGGCGTGACGAATGCATTCAGCGATCGGCTTCCGGGCGTCTGGTCGACGCGCGCCACTAAACCGGCGTGCGTGGCCGTGTTTGTCGCATCCAGGCGAGAGAGCCGCACCCGAACATCGAAGTCGCCGGTGCGCAGCATCGAGGCAAACTGGAATCCATCATCAGTCCCGCCCAATCCCGAGCCGCCGGCGCTGATTTGGAAATGATTGCTCGCGCAAGTGAAGGTCGTCCCATTCGCGATCCCGACATCTGCTGCCGTTAGTCCATGCACGATTCCCTGCGCGGCCCCGCCACCTGAGTTTCCTGCGAACGACGCGTCCACGATGTTGGTGGCGCGCACCGTGAACACAATACCGATTTGTGACGCGAGACCCGTGATCTGCAGGAGAACCGTTCTGCCGTCGGCGCGTAAAGTCGCAGACGTCACCGTTACCGTGCCATTATTGACAGTGTAGTTCGCAAGATTCTGTGCACTCGGTGCGGCGACGCGCTCGCTAAAACAGATTCCAATACTCTGTCCGTTCAAACTCGCCGCGCTCAGCAACGTCGGCGGGGTGCTATCACCGATCACGGTCAACACCGCCGGATCGCTCATCACGGATCCCGTAACATTCTGGCAGGCCACCGTGAAAACCGCGTTGTTGTCCGGCGGAAGCAACGACCCGGTCGTGTAGCTCAGCCCCGTCGCGCCGGGGATCAACACGCCATTGCGATACCATTGGTTGGTGATCGGCGGCGTCCCGCTGACGCTCACAGAGAACGTCGCCGTTTGCCCTTCGTTGACGATTTGGCTTGCGGGCTGCGAAACGATCTCCACGGGAACTTTCCCCTCCTGAGGAACGTGCACACCCTGCTTGTAGCCGACCCAGTCGAGGTCGAAGGCGCCGCGTTGGACCGTGCTCGGAAGGCCAATAGCAAGGTAGTTTGTGATCGGCGTATCGGCCCCGATGCCGGCGGTGACGTTGAAGATTGTGGGCGCCGTCGAGCCATCCGCATACACGGACACGCGATGCGTTCCTGGATCCAAACCATTGTCCTGCACGGTGATCCAGAATTCATGGAATTCCGTGGGGTTCACCGCAAGGACGTTCACTGTGCCCTCTTCACCCGGATCGACAAATTGCGTGCGCGAATTGCCGTTTAAATTGTTCATGTGCAGGCCCGCGGCCGGAAAATCGTACAACGTCGTCGCGTTCGTGTCTTCGGACGCCATGTTTAAGCTGAAAGAAATGATCATCCCGCTCGACCCGACCTGCCGTATGCCAATCATTCCTTTGCCGTCACTTGCATTAATGAAGCCGTTCGGCGCGTTCGTCAGTTCGGTGAGCGGATCGCCAGGCGGCGGAGGGGTGAGTCTTGCGCGGAATGTGAATGTCACGCCATCACTGAGAATGGTGTTCGCATTCGTCAGCGAGTCCTGCGCGAGTTGATGCGTAAAATATAAGCGGCGGTTGTCGTCGCCAGTTCCGCTTGCCATGACGTCCTCCAGCGTGAGGACGCCGTTACTGACGCTGAGGCCGCCTTCAGGCAGGATACCCGGCCCCCGCAAATCTCCTGCCCAGGCGTCCGAGCCATTGTTGTGGTTCCAGGTTCCGTCCAGCGCTGCGGTAACAGAAGGCGCCATGGCGGTGCCTTCATACCGATATGTCCATCCCCCTGGCGGTGGCAGATAGACGGAAGTCCCGAGCGCACGCACTACCAGTTGCGCCACCACACTGGTTGCTGAGCCCTCGGCATTGGAAACGACGACTTGATAGGGTCCTGCATGGCTGCTCTGTGCGTTACTCAGGACCAAAGTCGCAGTAGTGCCGCTGGGAAGGTTCGTGCTGGAAAATCGCCACTGATAGGATAGTGGCGCGGTCCCCGACGCAACGACGTGAAAGATCACGTTATCCCCCGCCATTACGTTTGTCCTTACCGGTTGCTGAGTGATGAGCGGGATGGCAGCTTGCGCCGATAAGCCGGCCGTAAAAACGCAGAGAAGCGACGCCAGAATTCTAGCACCGAACACCGACTCAGACACACAAAAACTCTTCACGCGCAACTACACCGCAACTGGGTATGCTGCTATAATGCATATTCCTCCGCCGTTGGCAATTCCGTTATGTCGGGGAATCCCCTAAGAAAACCTACGAAAACTCACCTGCCGAACACTGGTGTCACGCAATGCCGGCGTCGGCGTTGAACACGCTGGCTAGGATGAGTTCCTTGATTTTCCAGATCAGGGCCATGGTCATCGCGACAGGAAGCAGGATCAGGGCAATCGGAAGAAAGATCATGAAAAGAGTCGTCCAGAGGCCTCCACGATTGAAGAGGGCAAGAAAGTAAAGCGTTATGGAATCGGCGCGCACAAGGGCCAGGATGAGATACGTGACAAAGATGAGAGCCGTGAAACCGATGAGATAATTGTTCATCTGCGTGAAGAGGCGCGTCTCAAGGCGCAGGGTTTCGTCCGGGAGCATGGCAGCGAGGCGGCGCAAGAGCAGGTTGATGCAGAAGAGGTAAATCATGCTATTGACGGCCATGAGTTCGATGACAGCCGTGAAAAACGGGTTGCTGGGCATGCGATTCCACCAATACAGGAATGGACAAAGCCCCAGGTTGATGAGGCCAAAGATTTTGGCACGGTCGAGCGCAACACGCCACACACGTTCCTGCTTTTGGAAGTAGCTGATTTGCGTGAGAGCGTAATACAGAAGGGCGAGTGCCATAATGGAAGGAACCAGCCCGAGTGGCTTGAGCAGATCGGTTTTGGCGGTTTGGACGCAGACGACCAAGGCGATGGGAAGCCCCCAGAAAAGCGCGGAGAGACCGCGCACAAGCCGGCCGAGCGAACTCAGAAGCACCGGGGAGGGGGACGAGGACGAAGGCGAAGACAAAGGCTTAAAAGTTGAGGTAGGTGTATTCCTTGAGTCCACGCTCGTAGTCGTCCAGCAGGCGCATCGCTTCGGAGGGTTTCATGCGGTCGGATTTGATCGCTTCATCGATTTGCGCTTTCATCTGCCGCTTCAGTTCGGTTTCGTCGTATTGCACGGAGGAGAGAGCCTGAACGATGGTCGTGCCTTCGATGATCTCTTCGACGTAATATCCGGACGGTTCGTCGGGATCGAGGAAGACATGAACTTCATTAACGCGACCGAAAAGATTGTGGAGGTCGCCCATGATATCCTGGTACGCGCCCAAAAGGAAGAAACCCAGATAGTAGGGTTCGATATTGCCGGACCCGTTGCGTTTGTTGAGCGCATGAAGCGGCAAGGTGTCACGAACGTCGCGGAGGTCGATGAATTTATTGATCTGCCCATCTGAATCGCAGGTGATATCGACGAGCGTGGCTTCGCGCGTAGGACGCTCGGTGAGGCGATTGATGGGCATGATCGGAAAAAGCTGGCCGAGCGCCCAATGGTCGAGCAGTGATTGGAAGACGGAGAAATTGCAAAGATATTGGTCGCCAAGACTGTCTTCGAGTTTGCGGATTTCTTCAGGGATGTAAGCCTGGCCGCGAAAGCTTTGCACGACCTCCTGGCTGATCTCCCAGTAGAGGTGTTCGATTTTTGCTTTGTCAGCAAGGTCGAGCATACCAAGCGTGAACATCTGATGCGCATCTTCTTTGCGTTCGAGAGCATCGTGGTAAGCCTCGAGCTTGTTGGCCTTGCCAATATTGCGCTTGATGTCCAGGAGTTCCTTGACGAGCGCGGTCTCGCTGTCGCTGTAATCGATTACACTTTCCGGGCGAATCTTTTCGATGGCGCCGAAGACCTCAACGATGAGCACGCTATGATGAGCGACGATCGCGCGCCCGCTTTCGCTGATGATGTCCGGGTGTTGTACTTTTTCGGCATTACAGACATCGGCGATGTAATACACGATGTCATTGGTGTATTCCTGGAGAGTGTAATTGGTTGAGCTGTCGAACGCTGAGCGGCTGCCGTCATAATCCACGCCCAGGCCCCCGCCGACATCGAGGTATTCGATGGTAAAGCCCATTTTAACGAGCTTGGCGTAATACCGCGCCGCTTCCTGAACCGCTTTCTTGACGGTGAGGATGTCCGGGATTTGCGAGCCGATGTGAAAATGGAGCAGCTTGAAGCAATGCATCAGGTTCTCGGCCTTAAGCATTTCGGTGGCGGCGAGGAGCTCAAGGGTGCTGAGGCCGAACTTGGCGTTCTCGCCGGCGCTTTCCGCCCATTTGCCCATGCCTTTGCTGAGCAGCCGGGCGCGCATGCCGATGAACGGTTCGACGCCGACCTGACGGGAGATCGTGATGATCTGTTTCAATTCCTCCAGCTTCTCGACGACCATGATGACCTTCTTGCCGAGCTTGGTGCCCAGCAACGCCATGCGAATGAACTCGGCGTCCTTGTAACCATTGCAAATGATCAGGCCGCCGGCCTGGTTTTGGAGGGCAAGGCCGGCGAAGAGTTCCGGCTTGCTGCCGACTTCGAGGCCGAAATTGAAAGCGCGGCCGGCGTCGAGAATTTCTTCCACCACTTCGCGCAACTGATTGACCTTGATGGGAAAGACGCCGCGGTATTGCCCCTGAAAATTGAATTCCTTGATCGACGCCCGGAAGGCGAGATTGATCGACTCGACGCGATGACGCAGAATGTCCTGGAAGCGCACGAGCACGGGAAATTTCAGGCCGCGGGCTTTCGCCTCTTCGACCACGTCGGTCAGGTCGACGCTGGCGCCGGCTTCCTGCAAAGGGCGCGCGATGACGTGACCTGCTTCGTTGATGTCGAAGTATTTGGCACCCCAACTTTGAATGTTGTAAAGGTTGCGAGCCGACTGGATGTCCCAATCGGCGTGGCCGGAACTTTGACTCGTCATGTTTCTGCTGCACAATCTGTTGCACGTGGTTGCAGGCAACGCAAGGGTTTGTTTCGCGGGTTAAGAACTTGTGCGACCCGTTCCCATTGGATTCAATCCGAACATGGCTGTGTCATTGAAACGTTTGGTGGAGGAGTGCGAGCGGACGTTGCGGACGAAGGAGATCAAGGATTATGACGGCGCGGTGAATGGCCTGCAGGTGGAGAATGGCGGGCAGGTGTCGCGGATTGCCGCGGCGGTCGATGCGACGCATGCAACGGTCCGCATGGCGATCGAACAGGGCGCCGACCTGCTCGTGGTGCATCATGGATTGTTTTGGGGAGCAAGCCATCCGTGGACCGGCAAGCGCTACGAATTGATCCGCGCCCTGGTGGAGAACAATCTCGCGGTGTACAGCTCGCATCTGCCACTCGATCTGCATCCCAGGTTGGGCAACAACGCGCAGTTGGGCGCGGCATTAGGGTTGAGAAAGTTTGAACCGTTCTTCGTGGAAAAGGGACAGGCGATTGGACTTCAGGCTTCAGTAAAAATTCCGCGGGAGAAACTCGAAAGGAAGTTGGCCAGCGTGGTCGGTGGCCCGGTGCGCTTGATTCCAGGCGGCCCGGAGACTTGCCGGCGAGTGGGAATCGTCACCGGGGGTGCGGGGAGCCACTTGAAATTGGCGGCCGAAGAGGGAGTGGACACGTTCATTACCGGCGAGGGCCCGCATTGGACTTACGGGATCGCGGAGGAACTCGGGATTAATGTGCTTTATGGGGGCCATTACGCCACGGAGACGTTTGGCGTAGAGGCGCTGGCGAAGTACCTGTCGGACAAGTTCAAAGTTCCGTGGGTGTTTATCGACCGGCCCACGGGGTTGTGATCCGACTCACAATTTCCGCAGTTTAAAATTCTTGAGCGCCCCCGTCGTTGCCCACGTCGCAACGCCCAGGGGCAGCGAGTCGTCCATCTCGGAGCGAATCGAGACTTTCTTGTCTTTGGTGTCCACATCCAGGAGCGAGTCGCCGTCCAGCCACGCCTGAATCCTGCCAGGCGTGACGCGCAGTTGGATCAAGTACCATTTGCCCTTTTGAAGATTAATGTATTGCGTGGTCTCATTGCTCGACGCGTCGTTTCCATCCAAACTCGAAAGGCCTACAACGCCGCCG
>Ga0209382_10009869_pt1 | contig 11936 bp, 10 predicted proteins | sample SoiMetdeltSBSDD5_FD_187599 | JGI IMG/M metagenome (GOLD analysis project Ga0209382, IMG submission 187599) | Bulk soil microbial communities from a Populus tree surrounding site in Tennessee, USA - Soil MetaG P. deltoides SBSDD5 (SPAdes) (version 2) | ecosystem: Environmental > Terrestrial >... | reverse complement strand
GCTTGGCGCCCGCGGTCTCCGCCTCCGCCGCCTGCCTGAGCTCGGCCGCGGTCCGCGCCGCCGACTCGGAGGCCGAGGCGCGCTCCATCGCCTGCCGGGCCTGGGCCGCCGCCGCGTCCGCCCGGACGGTGAGGGCCGCCATCTGCTGCTCCACTGCGTTCATGCGCTCCACGATGCGGTAGCCCACGAGGCCCATGCCGGCCAGAGCGAGGATGAGGAGCACGAGAAGGAGGATCAGCCCCCGGCTGGTGCGCCGCACCGGCTCACGCGAGTCGTCGTCCCGGAGGGAAAGGCTCGTCACTTCGCCCCCTTTCGATTACCGCCGCCCGAACCAGATTAGGGCAATTCCCGCGCGAACCCAATCCGGAGCCCGGGGCCGTGTGGCCCGGGCCACAGGGTGACATCCGGGTATATCTTTGAAGACGAGATGCCCATGAGTTCCCGATCCCTCTCCGCCGTCCTCACCGCCCTGGTCGGACTCGCCGCTCTACCCGTCGCGGCCCGGCCGGGACCCGCCGATCCGCCCTCGCTCGCCGTCCGCGTCGACGTGCCGACCCAGCTTCCGCGAAACGTCCGCCCGACGCACTACGACGTGTCGGTGACGCCGGACGCGGCGGGCCTCACGTTCCGCGGCCGGGTCTCGATCGCGATGGAGGTGCTCGAGCCGACCGCCGACATCACCCTCAACGCCATCGACCTCACCTTCGCCGAGGTCCGACTGTCGGAAGGACCGGCGCCCAGGGCGCTGCCGGCCCCGAAAGTGGCCGTGGACAGTGCGGCCCAGACCGCGACCTTCACCTTCGAGCGGCCGCTGCCGCGCGGCACTTACCGCCTGGCCCTCGACTATTCCGGAAGGATCGGCACCCAGGCCGTGGGCCTTTTCGCCCTCGATTACGAGACCCCCGCCGGCCGCAAGCGCGCCCTCTTTACCCAGTTCGAAAACTCGGACGCCCGCCGCTTCATCCCGTCCTGGGACGAGCCCGCCTACCGCACGACCTTCGACCTCGAAGTCGTCGTGCCCTCCGCGGAGACGGCGGTCAGCAACATGCCGGTGGCCGGGCGCACGGACCTCGGCGACGGCACATCGCGGGTGCGCTTCGCGCCGACGCCGCGGATGTCCACGTATCTGCTGTTCCTCGCGGTGGGCGAGCTGGATCGCGCCACGACGCGCGTCGGGGAGACGGAGATCGGGGTGGTCACGAAGAAGGGCGCCCTCGACCAGGCCCGCTTCGCCCTCGACTCGTCCGCGGTCGTCCTGCGCGAGTACAACGATTACTTCGGCACGCCCTATCCGCTGCCCAAGCTCGACAACATCGCCGCTCCCGGCCGCAGCCAGTTCTTCGGGGCCATGGAGAACTGGGGCGCGATCTTCACCTTCGAGTACGCCCTGCTCCTCGATCCCTCGATCTCGACGGAGTCGGACCGCCAGAGCATCTTCGAGGTGGCGGCCCACGAGATCTCGCACCAGTGGTTCGGCGACCTCGTGACCATGGCCTGGTGGGACGACCTCTGGCTCAACGAGGGCTTCGCCTCCTGGATGGCCGGGCGCACGATGGAGAAGCTGCATCCGGAATGGAACACCGCCCTCGGCGCGGTGACGGGCCGCCACGTGGCCCAGGAGCGTGACGCGCTCTCCACGACGCACCCCGTCGTCCAGCACGTCGAGACGGTGGAGCAGGCCAGCCAGGCCTTCGACGTCATCACCTACCAGAAGGGCGAGGCCGTGATCCGCATGCTGGAAGGCTACGTGGGCGCGGACGCCTGGCGCGCGGGCGTTCGGCGCTACATCAAGGAGCATGCGTACGGCAACACCGTTTCCGACGACCTCTGGCGCGACGTCGAGGCGGAGGTGGGGAAGCCGATCACCGCCATCGCCCACGAGTTCACGCTGCAGCCGGGCGTGCCCCTGATCACCGTCGGCGACGTGACTTGCCGCGGAGGAGCCAGCGAGGTGAGCCTGACCCAGAGCGAGCTGAGCAAGGACCGGCCGGAGAAGACGCCGCTCCGGTGGAGCGTGCCCGTGATCGCGAGGTCGGTCGGCGCCGGCGATCCGGTGCGGACGGTGGTGACGGGAGGGAAGGCCTCCCTCTCCGTGCCCGGGTGCGAGGCCGTCATCGTCAATGCCGGGCAGAGCGGCTACTACCGGACCCTCTACGCGCCTCCGCAGTTCGCGCGCGTCGCGGCCCGGTTCCCGGCCGTCGACCCGATCGACCAGATGGGCATCCTTCTCGACAGCTGGGCCCTGGGGCGCGCGGGCCGGCAGCCGGGCTCCGACGTCCTCGAGCTGGCCAAGGCCACGCCCGTGGACGCGGATCCGCAGATCTGGGGCCAGATCGCGTCGATCTTCGCGGGCATCGACGACTACTATCGCGGCGATGCGGCCCGGCGCGCGGCCTTCCAGAGGTTCGCGATCGCGCGGCTGGCCCCGGTCTTCGCGCGGACGGGGTGGAGCCCGCGGCCGGACGAGCCCGCGACCGAAGCCATCCTGCGCAACAAGCTCATCTCCACGCTCGGCACCCTGGGTGACCGTGCGGTGGTCGACGAGGCCCGGCGCCGCTTCCGCGCATCCGCCACCGATCCGGCCGCGATGCCGGGGTCGCTGCGCAAGGTCATCCTCGGCGTCGTGGCCCGGCACGCCGACGCCGCCACCTGGGACAAGCTGCACGCGGCGGCGGTGGCGGAGAAGACGCCGCTGGTGAAGGAGAACCTGTACTTCCTGCTCGCGGCCACGGCCGACGCCGCCCTCGCCCGCCGGGCCCTCGACCTGGCCTTGACCGCGGAGCCCGGGGCCACCATCAGCGGCGGAATGATCGCGGAGGTGGCCGAAGAGCATCCGGACCTGGCCTTCGACTTCGCGCTGGCCCACATGGCGGCGGTGAACGAGAAGGTGGACGCTTCCTCGCGCAGCCGCTACTACGCGGGCCTGGGGGGCCAGTCCGCGGACCCGGCGATGGTCGGGAAGCTCAAGGCCTACGCCAGCGCGCATCTCGACGTGAAGTCGCGCCGCGACACGGACACGGCGATCGCCCGCGTCGAGGATCGCCTCCGCGTGCGCGAGCGGCTCCTGCCCGCCATCGACGCCTGGCTGGCCGTGAGATAGATCCCGCTCGTGTCCCTATCTGGACGAGTGGCGCTGGTGACGGGCGCCGGCAGCGGCATCGGCAAGGCCGCCGCGCTCGCGCTGCTGCGCGACGGCCATCGCGTCGCCCTCGCCGGGCGGCGTCGCGAGAGGCTGGAAGAGACCGCCGGCGAATCGGGGGCGGGGGAGAGGGCGCTCGTCGTCCCCGCCGATGTCAGCGATCCCGCGTCCGTGAAGGACCTGTTCGCGGCGACCGTCGCCGCCTTCGGCCGGCTCGACGTCGTCTTCAACAATGCCGGCCGCGGTGCGCCCGCCGTGCCCCTCGAAGACATCACGGACGAGCAGTGGAGACAGGTCGTGGACGTGAACCTGACCGGCATGTTCCTGTGCATCCGCGAAGCGTTCCGGGTGATGAAAGACCAGGTCCCCCGAGGCGGCCGCATCATCAACAATGGATCGATCTCCGCCCACGCCCCTCGCCCGCACTCCGCGCCCTACACCGCCACCAAGCACGCCGTCACCGGGCTCACCCGAAGCGCGGCCCTGGACGGACGGAAGTACGACATCGCCTGCAGCCAGATCGACATCGGCAACGCGCGGACGGAGCTGGCGGCGCGGATGGCCACCGGCGTCCCCCAGGCCGACGGCACCATTGCCGTCGAGCCGCTGATGGACGTCGAGCAGGTCGGGCGCACGGTCGCCTACCTGGCCGGCCTGCCCCTCGACGTGAACGTCCTCTTCATGACCATCATGGCCACCAAGATGCCGTTCGTCGGCCGAGGCTGATCCGGTGGACGACAAAGACGGGCGATCCCTTTTCCTGACCGCGCTCACGACCGAACACTTCGTGCTCCAGACGGCGGCCAGCGCGACGGTGGCGGAGTCGGCCTCGCGCGCTTCGATCTACATCCTCGCCCTGTCGAGCTCGCTGGTCGCGATGGGGTTCGCGGTGCAGTCGCCCGAGGCCTTTGCACCCTTCATCGCATCGATCCTGCCCGCCGTGTTCGTGCTGGGTCTCTTCACGGTGATCCGCCTCGTGGACGTCACCCTCGAGCACCAGCAGTACCTCCGGGGGATCGCCCGCATCCGCGGCTACTACCGCACGCTGATGCCCGAAGCGGCGGAGTACTTCGCGCCCGAACGCGGGCGCTGGCCGGAAGCACCCGTGACCCCGGCGCTCCAGCTCGGCGTGACCATCGGATTCCTCACCACGACGGCGACGATGGTCGCCTTCATCAACGCCTTCGTGGCCGGCGCGGGCATCACGCTCCTCGCCCGCCACCTCCTCGGCCTCCAGACGCGGGCCGCGCTGATGATGGGGCTGGCGGTGGCGGTCGGGCTGGTCGCCGCCTTCTTCGTCTATCAGAAATGGCGATTCCGCCTGGCCGAGCCGGCGCCACCGGCGACCCCTCGGGCGCGCTCTTCCTGAGACCGGCTGTGGGACGACGCAGTCCCACAAGCGGACAGGCGGGGACCGCACCACCGCGACCCATGTCGTCCAACATCCTGATCCGGCGGGGCGGGCTCCGGTCCGGCACATGGCACGGAACTTCCTAGCGCGGTACGGCATGGAACGCGTTCTCCACGACGTGCGCCAGGCGGTCCGGGCCCTGCGCCGCAGCCCCGGGTTCACGCTCACCGCGGTCCTCACCGTGGCCCTCGGCGTCGGCGCTGCCACCGCGATGTTCACCGTCGTCGACGGCGTGGTCTTGCGGCCGATGCCCTATCCCGAGCCGGATCGGCTGCTGCGCGTATGGTCGGCGCATCCGCAGCGGGGCCTGCTGCAGTTCGGGGTGTCCGCGCCGGACGCGCTCGACTGGGCGGGACAAAGCCGCAGCCTGGAAGCCCTGGCCGCCTTCGAGCGCGCGCGGCCGATGACGTGGACGGGCGCGGGCGAGCCGATCCAGCTCCTCGTCTCGCCCGTGACGGCAGGGACGTTCGGGCTGCTCGGCGTGCCGGCGAAGCTGGGACGAACCTTCGGCACGGCCGGGGATCCACACGCGATCGTGATCTCGGACGCGCTCTGGCAGCGCTCGTTCGGCGGCGACCCCGCGGCGGTCGGCCGCGCCCTCGCCCTCGACGGTGAGGCGTACACGGTCACGGGCGTGATGCCGCCGCGCTTCGCCGTACCCGGCAGCACGGCCGAGGCCTGGACGCCCCTCGAGCTTCGCGCGGGAGAGGACCGCTCGCGGCGCTACCTGCGCGTGCTCGCGCGCGTCCGGTCGGGAGTCGCGGTGGCGGCGGCGCGCGCCGAGCTGGAGACGGTGGCCTCCCGCCTGGAAGCCGCGCACCCCAACACGAACGCCGGCTGGTCCGTGACCGTGTGGACGGTCCACGAGGCGATCGTCGGCTCCGACCTGCGCCGCGCGCTCTTCATCCTGCTGGCCGTGGTCGCGCTCGTGATGCTGATCGCCTGCGCGAACGTCGCCCACCTCGTGCTCGTCCGCGGCGCCGCCCGCGAGCGGGAGATCGCGATCCGCTCGGCGCTGGGTGCGGGACGCGGCCGGCTGGCCGCGCAGCTCCTGACGGAGAGCCTCCTGATCGCCGCCGCGGGCGGCCTCGTCGGCGTCTTCCTGGCCGGAGGGACGATCGACGCGCTGCGCGCGGCCGCCCCCGACGCCCTGCCTCGCCTCGACGAGCTCCAACTGGATCTCCACGCCTTTGCCTTCGCGGGGCTGGCCGCGATGATGGCGGCCGCTCTCTTCGGCTTGGTGCCCGCCCTGCAGTCTTCGCGGGTCGAGGCCATGGCGCGCGCGCTGAAGGAGGGTCGCGGCATCGTGGGGGCGCGATCGGCCCGCCTGCGTTCGGCGATCGTGGCCGTGGAGATCGCGCTGGCCGTCATCGTGACCACGGGCTCGGTGCTCCTCGTGCGCAGCCTGATCCGGCTGCAGGCCGTCGATCCCGGGTTCGACGCGGCGGGCGTCGTCGCGGTGCCGATCGCGGCCGTCGAGCGCGCCTACCCGGACCCGAAGGCCGCCTCTGGTTTCTACGCGACGGTCCTCGACCGCGTGCGCGCGCTGCCCGGCATCGAGCGCGCCGCCCTCGTGAGCAGCGCGCCTTTCCTGGGGCCCAATACCGCGAACCTCGTGGCGCCCGAAGGAGCCGCGCTCACACGGGAGCAGGCGCCGGACGTGGACATCCGGGCCGTGGCCGGTCCGTATTTCGAGACGCTGCGCATCCCCCTGCGCCGGGGCCGCGACTTCGACGCGCACGACACCGCGGCGTCCCTGCCGGTCGCCGTCGTCAACGAGTCGATGGCCCGCCGGCTCTGGCCGGGGCAGGACCCGATCGGACGCCGTTTCCGTCTGGGCGACCTCGCCGCGGGTCCGTGGATCACGGTCGTCGGTCTCGCGGGGGACGCGCGGTACCGGAGCCTCGAGGCCGAAGCCTCCCGTCCCATGGTCTACCTTCCCCAGGCCGCGACGGGCGACCGCGCCATGACCCTGGTCGTGCGCACGACGGCGTCGACCGCGGCGGTGGCCGCTGCGCTGCGGCCGGCGATATGGGACGTGGATCGCGGCGTGCCCATTCCCGTCGTGCGCGGCCTGGAAGAGGTCGTGGCGGCCGCGCTCGCGCCGCAGCGCTTCAACGCGTCGCTCTTCGCCCTGTTCGCGGCCCTGGCCCTCGCGCTCTCCGCGGTCGGGGTCTACGGCGTGATGGCGCATTTCGTCACCCTGCGCCGGCCCGAGATCGGTGTTCGCGTCGCTCTCGGGGCTTCGCCGCGCGCCGTGGCCGCCTTCGTCCTCCGCCGCGGAGGCGCGGCGGCGGCCGCGGGCCTCCTGGCCGGCGTCGCGGGGGCCCTCGCGCTCGGTCCGCTGCTCGAGAGCCTCCTCTACGGGGTCCGCCCGGCGGATCCGTCCACGATCGCCATGGTGACCGGCCTGTTCGCTCTCGTGACCCTTGCGGCCTCCTGGGTGCCGGCGCGGAGGGCGATCCGTCTCGATCCGGTGCAGGTGCTCCGGGAAGGCTAGGCGGGGCGGATGGAGAGCGCGTGGTGGAACACGTCCAGTGGATCCCATCGCGCCTTGACCCGCTGCAGCCGCGGGTAGTTGTCCTTGTAGTACAGGGTGGACCAGGGCACGCCCGATCTGTTCCATTCCGGATCGGCCAGGTCCACGTCGGGATGATTGATCATGGCCCCGTCCGCCACGTCGCCGGGCACGGGCACGCCGCCCGTCTCCGCGAAAAGGTCGCGATAGAACGCGCGCACCCAGGCCAAGGTCCGCGCCTCGTCCTTGGGGTCGCCCCAGCCCGCCGTGCAGGCGACGTCGAGGATCGCGTCTCGCTGCGGAGAAGCCGTCGCGTCCGGGGCCACCGTGTTGACCTTGCCGCCGTAGGTCGCGAGGCCCAACATGCCGCCCGGAACGTCGTGGTCGGTCCGCGTGAGGTATTGGAACGCCACTGCCATCTGGCGATCCGTGAAGCGCTTGCGCAGGAGGGCGTCCTTGACCTTGACCAGCACGTCCCCGGTGGCGCCCCGGAAGAGCTCGGGCAAGGGATCGAGCGCGAAGCGGAGCCATGACATTCGCTCGACCTGCCGCGTGAAGGGGGCGGCGACGCCTGCGCTGACGGCGGCGAGGTGCGCATCGACGAGCCGCTCCGCGTCCGCGCCCGCGGTCGACAGTCCCTTGATCTCGATCACGCCGGACTGGCGGCGGCGCAGGAAGAGCAGGCTGAAGAGGCGCGCGGAGGGCGAATCCGCGCCGCGGTTGTTCTCGCACCATTCCCCGAAGTTGCGCAGGAGGCGGGTGTACGCGCCCTCGTCGATGTCGCTCCAGTTCCACCCCACGCGGAACACCAGGACCGACTCCGGCGCCCTGGGTAGCAGCCGCGCGGGATCGTCACCCTGGACGCCCGGCGAGCGGAGCCAGTAGCGTGTGACCACGCCGAAATTGCCGCCCCCGCCGCCCGTGTGCGCCCACCAGAGATCCCGATTGGGGTCTGACGCCTCGCGGGTCGCGATCACGCTGCGCGCTTTGCCCGTCTCGTCCACCACCACGACCTCGAGCGCGTACAGATGATCGGCGGCGAGGCCGTGCTCACGGCAGAGGAAGCCGAAGGCGCCGCCGAGCACGTGCCCGCCCATGCCGAGGTCCGGGCTCTCGCCCGCCGGAAGCGTGACGCCCCAGCCGAGGAACAGCTTTCGATAGGTCTCGCCGGTCGTCGCTCCCGCCTCGACCACGAACGCGTGGCGCTCCGCGTCGAACGCGACGTCCGACATCAACGAGGTGTCGATGACGACGCGTACCGCGGGGTCGGCCACGAACCCCTCCAGGCAATGGCCGCCGCTGCGCACGGCCAGCCGTGCCTTCGCCTGCACCGCGTCCTGTACCGCGGCCACGACGTCCGCGGTGGAGCCCACGAGGCGAACGTAATCGGGGCGACCGTGGAACCTTTGGTTGAAGCCCCGGCGGGCGAGATGGGCGTAGCGAGGGTCGTCGGGCCCGACCTTGTCGGGACCGACACGGGCGGCCAGTTTCATGTCTCTCCTTTACGACCGTGGGACGGTGGAAGCGGCATCGCGAGCGACGGCCGCGCGTCCGAGGAGGAGATCTCTCTCGCGCGCGTTGCGCGTGAGCGCGGCCGCGCGCTCGAACTCCGTGCGGGCCTCGGCATGGCGCCCGAGCTTGGCCAGGAGATCGCCGCGCACCGCGGGCAGCAGGTGATACGACTTGAGCGACGGCTCGGAGCCGAGGCTGTCCACGAGCTCGAGCCCGGCCGCGGGGCCGAACGCCATGCCGACGGCGACCGCGCGGTTGAGGTCCACGATCGGGGAGGGCGTGAGCTGGGCGAGCGCATCGTACAGCGCGGCGATGCGCAGCCAGTCCGTCTCCGCGGCCGTATGCGCGCGGGCGTGACAGGCGGCGATCGCGGCCTGGAGGGCGTAGGGACCGAGGGCTCCGCCCAGCGCTTCCGCACGCCTCAAGGCGTCCAGCCCGCGCCGGACGAGGAGATGGTCCCAGCGCGTGCGGTCCTGGTCGAGGAGGAGAACCGGCTCCCCGGACGGCCCCACGCGCGCCCGCGCCCGCGAGGCCTGGATCTCCATCAGGGCGACGAGGCCGTGGACCTCGGGCTCTTGCGGAGCGAGCTCGGCCAGGATGCGCCCGAGCCGCAGCGCGTCCTCGCAGAGCCCGGGGCGCATCCAGTCGTCGCCCGCGGTGGCGGCGTAGCCCTCGTTGAAGATCAGGTAGATGACCCCGAGCACGGACGCGAGACGGGCGGCCCGCTCCTCCCCCCGCGGCACCTCGAAGGGGACGCGCGCCTCGGCCAGGGTGCGCTTGGCCCGGACGATGCGCTGGGCGATGGTCGCGTCCGGGACCAGGAAGGCCCGCGCGATCTCTTCGGTCGTGAGGCCTCCGAGGAGGCGGAGGGTCAGGGCCACGCGCGCTTCGGTCGAGAGGACGGGATGGCAGGCGGTGAAGATGAGGCGCAGCAGGTCGTCTCCGATGTCGTCGTCGATGGCCGCCTCGAAATCGGCGGCGGCCATCGCCTGCCGGGCCTCCAGCTCCCGCCCGATCTCCTCGTGCTTGCGCTCGACCGTCTTGCCGCGACGCAGCCGGTCGAGGGCGCGGTTCTTCGCGGTGGCCATGAGCCAGGCGCCCGGGTTGTCCGGGACGCCTGACTCCGGCCACTTCTCGAGCGCGACCACGAGGGCGTCCTGGGCCAGCTCCTCGGCCAGGCCGACGTCGCGCACCATGCGAGCCAGGCCGGCGATGAGGCGGGCCGACTCGATCCTCCAGACGGCGTCGATCGTCTGGTGTGTGTCGGAGGTCGTCACGACCTCCGATCACACCACACGCACGGCGGCTACGCCACCGCCGGCCGCCGCGCCGCCTTCTTCGTGACCAGCATGACGACCGACGAGACCGCCCACAGGAGCAGCGGCGGCACCACGAGGCCGATCGTGAGGTGGGCGAGAAGATGCGTCCATTGGCTCGGGACCTTGAAGCTGAACTCGGGAGCGGCGAAGACGTTGGGCAGGCCCCCGATCGCGAGCAGGATGCCCAGCACCGCGATCGACTGCATGGTCAGGATCGCGAAGATCATCAGGGGCAGGAGCTGACGGTAGCTCCCGAAGCCCCGCGTGTGCACGGCCGCGCCGTAGTAGAGGCAGGCCGCCCACACCACGACGTTCATGGAAAACCAGGCCGCCGTACGGTCGGACGATCCGGCCAGGGACACCCCGAGGCGCACGAGGCCCACGGCCGCGATCAGGGCCAGCCAGACCTTCTCGAACGCCAGGTATTCCGAGACGCGCTTGCCGAACATGGATGGATCTCCTCTCGAGTGAATGCCCCCGTCCTACCACTCCGCCATCTGACGGATCTCGATCTCGCCGACGTACGAGGGGCCCAGCGCCTCTTCGTGGACCTCGAGGAAGCGCGAGGCCATCGCGATCGCGTCTTCCTTCGAGCTGGCACGGATGATCGCGTAGCCGCCGACGAGCTCCTTCGCCTCCGCGAAGGGGCCGTCCACCACCGTCAGCTTGCTCTGGGCCCGGCGGAGGCGGGCCCCCTGGGCGCTGGGCAAGAGGCCGCCCGTCTCGAGCACGACGCCCGCCTTCGTCATCTCCTCCGTGATCTGGCCGATGGCAGCCATGAGTGCCGGGCTGGGAGGGATGCCGGCCTCGTAGTCCTTGTCCGCCTTGACCATCATCATGAACTTCATCGCGACGCCTACTTCTTCTTGCCGAGCTTCTCGGCCTGCTTGCGCACGCGCTCTTCCTGCTCGCGGAGCTCGGGCGTGAGGTTGGCGCCGAAGTCCTCGGCCTCGAAGATCTGGCGGATCTCGACCTCGGTCCCTTCGAAGGGGGCGCGCTTGAGCCACTCGATCGCTTCCGCCTTCGACTTGCACTGCCAGAGCCAGAAGCCGGCCACAAGCTCCTTCGCTTCCGCGAAGGGGCCGTCGATCACCGTCTTCTTGCCGCCCGCGAACTTCACGCGCGCGCCCTTCGAGCTCGGCTGCAGGCCCTCGCCCGCGAGCATCACGCCCGCCTTGACCAGCTCCTCGTTGAACTTGCCCATCGCGGCGAGGAGCTTCGTGTCCGGAAGAACGCCCGCTTCCGAGTTCTTGTCCGCCTTGACCAGGACCATGAATCGCATCGATGTCTCCTTTGCTGTTCCGCCTTCACTAGTACGACGAACAGGGGTCGGCCAGATCGACACGGAGTCGACTTTTTGTGGGCGGTCTGTAAGTGCCGGCGGGAGAGTGGCTTAGGCGGCCGGCCGGCGTCGCAGCGGGATCAGGTCCTTGAGCCGAGGCTCGCGCAGGTAGATGCCGAGCCAGAGCACGAGACCGAGCACGATGTTGACGATGAACGGATCGCCGGAGCGCCAGTGGGTGACGATCGTGCCCCCGATGTAGCCGGCCAGGAGGATCGCGCCGAGCACCGACGTGGCCGGGATCAGGTAGAGGGCGACGCAGGTGATCTCGAGGATCGCGAGGGGCAGGACCATCGAAGCGGGCAGGCCCAGGTGCTCCATCCCCTTGTCCAGATCCGGGCCCCCCTTCAGCTTCATGAACGCGCTGAACACGAACAGGAGCGACGCCAGTATGGTGAGGATCCAGCCCACCCAGACGATCTTGTTGCTTGCTGCCACGATGCCTCCTCGGTTGTCTCGCCGAAGCCGCGAGTATACCCACGACGGCGCGGCCCTTGGGTAAGCTGGGGACGTGCCTCCGAAACGAGCGGCCTCGGCGCAGCGCTCGCTGTTCGATTCGAGCGCGGGCGTTCTCGCCGACGACGAGAAGGGGAGGATCAGCTACACCCCCGGCTTCGTCTCCCCAGCCGTCGCCCAGGCCTGGTTCGAAGCGCTGCGCGACGGCGTCGAGTGGAAGGCGGAGCGGCGGCGGATGT
>Ga0209382_10009868_pt1 | contig 11937 bp, 9 predicted proteins | sample SoiMetdeltSBSDD5_FD_187599 | JGI IMG/M metagenome (GOLD analysis project Ga0209382, IMG submission 187599) | Bulk soil microbial communities from a Populus tree surrounding site in Tennessee, USA - Soil MetaG P. deltoides SBSDD5 (SPAdes) (version 2) | ecosystem: Environmental > Terrestrial >... | reverse complement strand
GTAAGAATTTTGGATGCTGCCGGTTATAATTTAATATTAATAGAAAGTGTGGGAGCAGGACAACTCGAAATCGAAATCTCAAAAGCTGTGAATATTACTGTAGTTATTTTTAACCCACAAACAGGTGACAGCATACAAGCAATAAAAGCTGGCTTAACAGAGATAGGCGATATCTATGTTGTAAATAAATCAGATTTGGAGGGAGCCACGATACTATTCAATATCGTTTCAGACTTGGTAGGAAACAATAAAAAACTAGTGCTCAAGTGTTCGGCAAAGATGAATAAAGGAATTAAGGAATTAACAAAATCCTTAGTAAAATTATTGGACGATGAAACATACCAGGCAAGAGAAAAATCCATACTAGAAAATGAATTGAAAGATATGATTTTAAACGTAATTAAAGAAAAATCTATTGAAAAGATAATGAAAAGTCAAGAATACAGGAAACTTGTAACCAAAATCCTGAAAAAGGAAGTAGAACCATATAACGCAGCTTTAAATTTTGCTAATAAGATAATTGTATAGGAGGATAGAAAATTGGCAAAACAGGAAATAAAAAAATTTAAAACAGATTCAGGTATTCGTGTAAAGAGGATTTTTTCTTCAAAAGACCTTACTAATATCTCCAATGATGAGGAAGCCGGCAGATATCCGTATACAAGGGGACTTTATCCCGACATGTACCGAGAAAGAATGTGGACTATGCGACAGTACAGCGGATTTGGAAGTGCAGAAGAAACTAACAATAGATTTCGATTCTTGTTAGAGCATGGACAGACTGGACTATCTCTGGCCTTTGATCTTCCAACGCAAACTGGGAGGGATTCGGACAATCCATACTCACAGGGCGAAGTTGGAAGGACAGGAGTAGCAATCAGTTCAATTGACAACATGATGACATGTTTCCAAAATATACCCCTAGATAAAGTTAGTACTTCCATGACAATTAATTCGACTGCCTCAACTTTATTGTCCTTATACATAGTTGTTGCAGAATCGCAGGGGGTCTCATCTAATAATCTAAGGGGTACTACGCAAAATGATATCTTGAAGGAGTATATTGCTCGCAATACGTATATTTATCCTCCAAGAGAGTCGATGAGAATCATTGGAGATATGATTCAGTTTTGCTCAAAACATGTTCCTCAGTGGTATCCGATAAGCATCTCTGGATATCATATGCGGGAGGCGGGTTCGAATGCTATTCAAGAGTTAGCTTTTACATTTGCCAATGCAATAGAGTATATCAATACATGTGTATCAAGAGGACTAAAGGTTGACGAATTTGCGCCACGTTTATCTTTCTTTTTCTGCTGCACTATGGAATTGTTTGAAGAGGTTGCCAAATTTAGAGCAGCTCGTCGTATTTATGCAAAAATTATGAAAGAAAGGTTCGGAGCAAAAAGCGATAAATCCACTCATCTGCGATTTCATGTACAGACAAGTGGAGAATCCCTAACAGCACAGCAAGTGGATAACAATGTAGTGAGAGTTACACTAGAAGCATTGTCCGCGGTATTGGGAGGATGTCAATCTTTACACACAAACTCTAGAGACGAGGCATTGGCACTTCCAACTGAAGAATCAGTTAAGATAGCCCTAAGAACTCAACAAATCATAGCAAATGAGACAGGTGTAACAAAGACTGTTGATCCTCTCTCAGGGTCTTATTATCTTGAATATCTGACATCTGAAATAGAAGAAGGAGTTGAGAAATATCTAAAAAATATAGAAAAGATTGGAGGATCTCTAGCAGCAATCGAAACTGGTTTCTTTCAAGAAGAAATAAGACGTAATGCCTACCAATTGAAGAAAGAAATTGATTATAATGATCGCATAATTGTAGGAGTAAACAAATTTCAAGATCAAAATGATGTGGAACCAAAATTAAATACAATTGACCCTGAAATAGAGATACGTCAAGTGAAAAAATTGAAAGAATTTAAGAAAAACAGAGATCAAACCAAAGTAAACTCTGAATTAAGCAAGTTGCAAAGATTTGCTGAAAAAGAAGATGAGAACCTTATGCCACATATTATTTCTGCCGTAAAAGCTCACGTAACACTGGGAGAGATAAGCGATGTTTTTGTCGATATATTTGGACGATATGAACCTAAATTCTCTTTTTGATGGTGATTTGAAATGAGAGTTGATCATGTAGCTATAGCGGTAAATAGTATAAGTGAAGCGCTAAAGAACTATGAAAAGATTCTAAAAATTGATAAAATTGACATTGAGGAGGTTCCTACGGAAAGGGTCAAGGTCGCAATTTTGAAGTTGGAAGATACGCGAATAGAATTGATGGAACCAACGGCTGACGACAGTCCTATTAAAAAATTCTTGACAGATCGTGGTGAAGGGATACATCATGTAGCAATCACTGCAGATGATATTGACAATGATGTCGAGAGGGCAATTGCAAAGGGGACAAGGATGATTGGGAACATTCGAACTGGCTCTTATGGGCGCAAAATAACTTTCATCCATCCAAAATCTATGAATGGTGTTTTGACAGAATTCTGTCAAGCCCCATCTGGTAACAAAGAATAGGTACATTAAATATTCTTTTTTTACCTCAGTCATAATTCAGAATTCATCTACTTGTACCAATCGTAATTCAGACTAGAGTTCAGATTGGTATGTTGAATATCACGAAACTAGTTTGGATATAAACATCCCAGTAAATTCGTTAGTATGCATGTTACCTCCTATATCAATTGTTTTTAGGTTCTGTTCAAGGAGACTTATCAGTGTTTTTTCTATTTTTATCCCCAACTCAATAAGTCGATTTTCTTCATTATTCTTGTTCTTACTGGCCAACCACTCAAGCATCATCTTTATGGACAGGAACATCGATGAAGGATTTGCAATGTTTTTGTTTGCTATATCGAATGCAGCTCCGTGAACAGGTTCAAATATGGCGAATCTTTTTCCAATGTTTCCAGCAGGTGCTAATCCCAGACCTCCAACAACTTGGGCAGCCTCGTCTGAGAGGATATCTCCAAACAGATTGGTTGTCAGGAGCACATCATATTTCTCAGGATTTCTAATCAAATTCATCGCACATGCATCTACGTATGATTCACTAAACTCAACGTCAGGGAATTTTTTTGCGACTTCCTTACTAATTTTAGAAAACATGGTATCTCCGACTCTCATAACATTTGATTTGTGAACACAGACTACGCTCTTTTTAGCGTCTCTTCTCAAAGCCTCTTCAAAGGCATACTCTGCAATTTTTCTTGACGCCTCTGCGGTTGTTAGTCTCAGGCCTATGACTGCTTCATCTCCAATCTGAAATTCCCATCCCAAATAGAGATCTTCAGTGTTTTCTCTAACAACTACCAAATCCACCGATGGATGAAGAGATTTTACATTTGGATATGATTTTGCCGGTCTAATATTGGCATATAGATCGAAATACCGCCTTAGTACTAGTATTACTTCTGCCGCATGTTCCCCTACAGGTGCCTTGAGACAAACATCTGATTTTTTTATGTTTGGATATGATTTTGCCGGTCTAATATTGGCATATAGATCGAAATACCGCCTTAGTACTAGTATTACTTCTGCCGCATGTTCCCCTACAGGTGCCTTGAGACAAACATCTGATTTTTTTATGCTCTCAAATGAAAAATCCGGGAGTGCCATATTGTACTTTACCAATGCATTATCTCCTGCCTCTACATTAACTATATCAAACTTTATGCCGGAGTATTCACTGATACTGTCAAGTAACATTTGACCTGAGTTAGCAAGATCAGGACCAATTCCGTCGCCATTAACTAATGAAATGCTATATTTCGTCAATACTCATGACCTTGAACTATACAGATTTTAATTTTTTGAATACAGTACTTTTCTCAACATGAGTTTGTTTACTGCGTCTATCATTGCTTCTACCGATGCAACCACCACGTCTTCGCCTGATTTTCTGGAAGATACAACGTTACCATCTAGATCCTCCGCCTTTATAGTAACTTCAGCCATTGCGTCTGATCCCCCTGTTATAGATCCAAGTCGATATTCTCTTATGCGAATATTTGCCATATCTACTGCAATTTTTTGTATGGCTTTAAGTGCCGCATCTACAGGACCAACCCCGGTTTCTGATGCAACCAAGTCTTTCCCATGGGTATTCAATCTTATAACTGCCGTCGGAATGATATTCATGCCAGTAATAATATGAAAATCATAAAGTTTGAATTTCTCCTCGAATTTAGAATTGCCCATTACTTCGCTTGCAATTGACAAAAGTTGTGAAGTAGTAATAGACTTGCCTTTATCAGCGATGTCCTTCTGCTTTTCAATTATTTTATGTAATTGTTCCTCTGTAGGTTCGATTCCAAAATCAGTCAATATTGCACGAATTCCATGAGTTCCTGCATGCTTTCCTGCCTGAAGCCATCTTTTTCTACCAACCAATTCGGGACTTATTGGTTCGTATGTAAGTGGATTATTTATGATCCCATGAGTATGAATTCCTGATTCGTGACCAAAAGCATTTTCTCCGATAATAGCCTTGTTTGGTTGAACTATAACACCCATTGTATTTGAGACAAACTTTGAAATTTCATAGAGCAAATTTACTTTTATACTATGTCTTTTAGAATACAGACACTGCAAAGCCATAACAAATTCTTCCAATGAAGCATTCCCTGCTCTTTCACCAATTCCGTTAATGGTAACATGTGCACAAGATGCTCCTGCATTTATTGCCGCTATAGAATTTGCAACAGCAAGACCAAAATCATTATGACAGTGTACACTAATTGGAGTGTTCATTTTTGATCTTATTTCCTCAACAAGTGAAGTAAAATACTCTGGTGTCGAATATCCAACGGTATCTGGAATATCTATTCTATCTGCCCCCGAATCAGTTACTGCCTTAAAGACATCAATAAGAAATTTTCTATCAGATCTTGTTGCGTCTTCCGCAGAAAATTCGACTTTTAATCCATGCGTCTTTGCATATTCTACGGCCCATAGCGCTTTTTCCAAAACCTGCTCCCGCGACATTTTTAGTTTGTATTGCATATGAATATCGGAAGTGGCAATAAATGTATGAACATAATCTACACCGCAGTCTATAGCTGAATCTATGTCTGATTGAACAGTTCTAGCCAACGCACAGACTTCTGTATCCAGTTTCTGTCTTACAATGCTCTTTATTCCTTCCTTTTCACCGTCAGATACCACTGGGAATCCAGCTTCGATTGTGTCTACACCTAGTTCAGACAGTTTTATTGCAATGTTGAGTTTTTGTTCTGGTGTTATAGAAACACCTGGTGTCTGCTCACCATCTCTTAATGTTGTATCAAATATCCTTACCTTTTGAGATTCCATGAATTACTCTCCTCTCTGAAGAGCGGATACACCCGTCCTAGCCATTTCTACTATATCATATTGTATGATTAGATTCTTAAATGCATCTATTTTATCTGGAGTCCCAATTACTTCCACGGTCACAGACTCCTTTCCTATATCCAAGATATTTGCTCTAAACACGTTGGCAAAATTAATGATTTCATTCCTATTTGTAAAATCTTTTGCTCTTATCTTTATCAAGGCTAACTCTCTATAGACAGTATGATTGATGTCAAGGACCTCTACTTCAACAATATCAATAAGTTTTCTCAATTGTTTAACTAGTTGATCAAGAATAGCTTCGTCTATCCTTGTTGTTATTGTCATTCTAGACAAGTCTGGTTTTTCGGTAATCCCTACTGTAATACTCTCTATATTGAAATTTCTTGCACGAAAGAGATTGGTAATGCGAAATAACACACCTGGTTTGTTTTCAACTAGGGATGAAATGATATACAGCGGTTTAGTTTTCAATTCTTTAGAGCTCATGTGCTATGCACCTGTTATCATATCCTTAAGTCCGGTACCGGGGGCAACAAAGGGATATACGTCCTCTTCCGGATCGATCCTAATGTCAATCACAGTTGCAACCTCTGTTTTAAGTGCGCTTTTTATTGCTTTTTCCAGCTCGTCCATTGATTGGACGCTAAAGCCACTTGCTCCATATGCTTCTGCAATCTTGACATAATCAGGACAACTTTTTTGATGTACCCCCATATATCGTCTATCATAAAAAGTTCTCTGCCACTGTGCAACCATACCCAACATATCATTGTTCAACAAGAATACTATTACCGGTAAATTCTCTAATACAGAAACTGCCAATGAATTTTCAGTCATGTTAAATGAACCGTCACCGGCAACGTCTACAACGTGGACATCTGGTCTAGCAGCCTTTGCGCCTATTGATGCGGGAAATCCAAATCCCATTGTTCCCAATCCAGTGGAGCTAAAGAAGGTTCCAGGGGAGATAACATCAAAGTGCAATGAAGTCCACATTTGACACTGTCCCACTTCCGTTGTTACTATCGATTCAGCAGGCAGCAGCTCTCTCAATTTTTTCAGTGCTTTTCTGGCAGTCACCTCTCTAGGGTAATCTTTGATATTTTGCGAAAAATAATCTATTAGCTCTCTTCTTCTTTTAAGCCAAGGGTTCTCGGTGTTTTTCTTGACAGCCACTTTTGATAACATTTTAGCCATAGTTCTAAGTGCTGACTTTACATCACCAACGATGGCAATGTCTACTGATTTGTTTTTGCCTATTTCGGCTGGGTCTATATCAAGATGTATGATATTCATTCCTTTACCAAATTCATCGAACCTTCCTACGGAACGATCTGAAAATCTAGCGCCTACAGCAAGTATGCAATCTGCTTCAAGTATGATTCTGTTTGCTTCTGCGTGCCCATGCATACCTATTGGACCCATTGCCAGAGGGTGGTTTTCAGGAAAAGCTCCTTTTCCCTTAAATGTAGTAACAACAGGTGCCATAATTAATTCAGCTACTGCCTGAAGTTCTGAGAAAGCTCCGGACAAAATAACTCCACCGCCCGCCATGATGATTGGCTGCTGCGCAGAAACTAAGAGTTCAACTGCTTTTCCAACATTAGATAGGTCGGGATCAACTATTGGTTTGTATCCCCTCACTTTAATGAGATCTGGAAATGGTATTTCAGTAACATCTTGCTGTACATCTTTTGGAATATCAATTAAAACTGGTCCTGGTCTACCACTTTCTGCGATATAGAATGACTTTTTTACAACTTCCGGGATTTCAGTTGCGTACCTGGGCTGAAAAGCATATTTTGTGCATGGATTAGCAACACCAATGATATCTGTTTCTTGAAATGCATCTTTTCCTATCATATTCAATGGTACTTGACCAGTTATAGCAATTAGAGGAGAAGAATCTGCATAAGCTGTGGCTATACCGGTAATTAGGTTTGTAGCTCCTGGCCCAGATGTTGCTAGACACACTCCAGCTTTCCTTTTTATTCTGGCATAACCATCAGCCATATGAGCAGCAGACTGTTCATGTCTTACTAAAACGTGCCTAAATTTAGCGTCAACCAATGCATCATAAATTGGCAAATTTGCCCCACCTGGAAGTCCGAAAACTATGTCAACACCCTCTTTCTCCAGGGAATTCATAAGTGCTTTAGCACCACTCATTTCAGACATTGTACGAATATTCATTGATACTTCATATATATACTCGTTGTCAATTCATCTAGAGATATAGGATGAGTTATCCGTCTGGGCTTTCTCAATAAACGAACGAAGATATTTATCACTATATTCCGAAATTCAGGTGTCTTGTAAAGATTAAAGTACACATTAATAGTTCCTTTTAATCACATGAGTTCAGGTAAAAAGAACCATCAATTTTTTAATGATAGCAAGTACCTCGCACTTTCTCAGGATTTTTTTAAGAAATACATTTCTAAAGGAAGTACTATCGGATTAGGGAGCGGAAGCACAGTAGAGAAAATTGTCCGAAATTTTGAACTATTGGAATATAAAGATACTTTGGAATTTGTTGTTACATCTCTTCAAATAAGAATCGTTTCTGAATCCATAGGGTTAAAGATAATTGATCAAAAAGATGGAAACATTGATGTTGTTTTGGATGGAGCTGATCAGATAGATTCCGCTTTTAACATGATAAAGGGCGGCGGTGGAGCTCTGCTGAAGGAGAAGATATTGATTTCATCAGCAAAAAAATTTGTAGTTTTCGCTCAGGCTAACAAATTTGTAGACAAATTTAGCATGGCGATCCCTATAGAGGTGACTCCGTTTGGAAGAATCTTTGTGATGAGAGAGCTAGAGAAAATCGGAGGTTTACCAATGATGCGTATGTTAGATAAAGGCTATCCATTCGTAACTGAGAATGGCAATATAATTTACGATACTTTATTACCAAAATATGATAACATCAAGGAGACTGAAAGGGACCTGAAAAATATTCCGGGTGTTATTGAGGTAGGACTATTTACGGATCATGCTGATTCTTATTATAAGATACGCAGCGAAAACGATTTTGAATCAATAACACCTAGACAGTAGTAGAGTATCAACTGAATGATTATTAAATTGCGCTTCTAATGTAATACAGCACTGATCTGAACGATATCACTTATTTTTACCGAGTCAGACAAATTTTTCATATCTTCTTTCAGCAGATATCGCAAAGTCAAAAGGATTTAATGAAATTCCGCAATTCTTGCATGTACTGTTTATCGGCTTTAACATATCACGGACAGATTTCAAGTTTGATATTCTATTGTTTAAGCTCCCACATTTGTTGCAAATCAATTCAATATTGTAATATGACAATATGAAATTACATACAGTACCAAATATCTAATGTTAGGTTAATTAGTTATGACTAGAGAAACTAATTCATGTAACAATTTTTTAGTTACAATTTGCTACTTTTTTGAATATTTTCCAGGCTTTCTTGAAAAGATGCTCTTGCAACCCTCACAGCAAAAATAGTATTTCCTGCCATTATACTCATGAATAGTCGCTAGGTCCTCATCCATTTCTATTCCACATACAGGATCAACGGGCATCATGCTCTAGTATATTGTGTTTCTATTTATACTGTGTTCTCCAAAAACATTCAATTTGCTTGATTTGAATATTAGACATAAAATAAACTCTAAAGATAAGTTTATGAATTCTTAAATAATAGTGTCTATCACGAATATTTTTGTAATAATGTTAAAAGATATATTCAGAAAGGCATAAATAATTTATTAACATAAAATTTTCGTTGATAGGTGAGACACAGCTCCGCGCAAGGAGAACAAGAATGAAAATTTTACAAGCGATTCTAGATAGCAACGGGGCAGCGGGGTTTTCTGAAATAAAATATGCCACAGACTTGTCCACAGGTTCCATATACTATCATCTTGGGAGAATGGTTCGATATGTGATAAAAAAATCGAAGCAGTACCATATTACAAATGAAGGTATAGAATTATTACGTGAGCACAATGCAGCGAGTACAATGAAATAGACATTTACTTTGTTACAGCCAAATTTTTATGCATAATACGCGGATTTTTTTATCGTATCTTGTCATTGTCCAACACGGAGACGATATTAAAAAGCATATTAAAGAAAGTCGTTAGTAAATATCTTGACAACTCGTTACTCTTGTCCGGTGGCTTAGATAGCAGTATCTTATGCTATTTGATGAGGCCTAAATTGAGCATTGTAACATCTTTGAATGTTGATTCGCAAGATCTAAAGTGTGCAAGGAATATCGCAAAAAAATATAGTGATAATCATGTTGAGTGCATTGTAGATTTTGATGACATTGTTAGGATAGTTCCTAACATAATTAAAATATTCAAAACTTTTGATCCACTGGAAATAAGAAATTCTTCAGTTATTTTTTTTGGTGTAACGGAGGCCAGGCAGAACGGTTTTGGAAGTATAGTTACAGGAGATGGAGCGGATGAATTATTTGCAGGATATAATTATCTTCAAAGATATTTTGCAGATATGAAAAAATTACAGACGATTTTAAATGACCTATGGAAAATAATGCGATTTTCTTCAATAAGAATAGGAGAGGTACTGGGAATAAGAGTAAATACTCCATATTTAGAGAAGCCTCTCTATGACTTGGCTACTTCAATGGACGTCTTTGAAAAGGTAGGCGAACATGAGGACAAAAAGTGGGGAAAATTCATTTTAAGAAAGGCGTATGAAATGGAACTTGGCCCAATTGTATGGAGAAAAAAGATGGCATTGGAGCAAGGTTCTGGGTTTGATCAAATTTCAAGTAAATTTGGAGGTCTAATCGATGATGAAGAATATGCAAAGGAATCAAAAATTGCCGCACTTGACAAGGTGATAGTGCGAGATAAGGAACATCTCTATTATTATAGAATTTACAAATCATTTTTTGGATGTCCTATAAAGGAGACATGCAATTCACCTAGGTGTTCATTCTGTAGTGCATGCTTAGCGTACCCCAAATATTGCTATACATGCGGAGCTTTTCCGCCTATCTGAATTCCTTCTGTTCACGCTGCAACAAACCGTAAACGTCTAAATATCTTTTTTTTAGGAAATAATCTATGACTGGTATGGGAAGCAATCCATTTAAGAAATGCATTAACCCCTCATGTAACCTCACATATGAAATTAATAACAATACACTCGTCTGCAAATGCGGCTCATTTCTGGATATTATTTATCAAAATAATTTTTCGCGGGAATTAATCCAGGTATTCTACCAACGTAGAAACCATGGTGAGAATATTTACAACGAAAGTGGAGTATGGAGATTTCGAGAACTAATCAATTTTGCCCATTTGGATACAGAAGATTTTGAACAATGCTCAAAGATCCTGGTTTCACTTGATGGGTCTGAAGGGAGGCAATCAAAGCCCTACAAAATGAAAAAAGTATCAGAATATTGCCTAATTGATTACGATTCGCTTTTATTGCAACCAGAAGGTTACAACCCCAGTGGCTCTTTTAAGGATAATGGAATGTCAACCGCCGTAACTCATGCCAAAATGATAAACATGAATAGAATCATCTGTGCCTCCACTGGAAATACATCAGCATCTGCTGCAATGTATGCCGCAAATGAAAATATTGAATGTGAAGTTTTTGTACCAAAGGGAGAGATTGCACCTGGCAAACTTGGTCAAGCATTCCAATTTGGCGCACAAGTAATTGAAATTGATGGCAATTTTGACGATGCCTTATCATATTCATTGAATGAAGCCCGACAATTAGGTGCGTATACGGTAAACTCTATTAATCCATTTAGGATTGAAGGACAAAAAACAATCGTATATAGAGCTCTAGAATACCTGGATTGGAATCCACCTGATTGGATCGTTTATCCGGGTGGTGCCTTAGGAAACACTTCTAGTTGCGGAAAGGCCCTAATTGAACTATACAATCTAGGTTGGATAAAAAAAATTCCAAGATTACTGGTGGTAAACGCAGAAGGAGCAAACACATTATATGAATTAACAAATGGTTTGTTTGGAGGCAAGAAACTAACTTGGAATAGTGGTAGTCCGGACATGAGCTTGATTAAAGAATACTATAATGAAAAAGACAAGAAGGGTATCAAACCACATACTAAAGCCACCGCAATACAAATAGGCAAACCAGCAAACTTGATCAAGGCATTAAGATCCATACACTTTACTAATGGCATAGTTACGCAAGTTTCCGATAAGGAAATGAGCGATGGAATGGCATTAGTTGGGTTGAACGGCTTTGACTGCGAGATGGCCTCAGGTGCTGTACCGGCAGGAATAAGAAAACTGAGGAAACAGGAGATAATAAAAAAGGACGACGTAGTAGTGGGAATATTGACTGGCAAACAAAAGGATCCCAGATTGTCTATTGATTATCATTCGAATCAAAACAATACATTTTCAAAACCTCCAGTAGCGAAATAGGAATGTCTCAGGATTTTATATCCCTAAATTACGAGAAAATAGTTCATCAAATTACAAAATTCATTTCGGAACAAGTAAAATCAAGAAAGAAAAATGGTGTGGTTATAGGAATAAGTGGTGG
>Ga0209382_10009867_pt1 | contig 11937 bp, 6 predicted proteins | sample SoiMetdeltSBSDD5_FD_187599 | JGI IMG/M metagenome (GOLD analysis project Ga0209382, IMG submission 187599) | Bulk soil microbial communities from a Populus tree surrounding site in Tennessee, USA - Soil MetaG P. deltoides SBSDD5 (SPAdes) (version 2) | ecosystem: Environmental > Terrestrial >... | reverse complement strand
TCCCGCCGGAGCTCGTGCTGGCGGAGGCGCAGGCGATCGGTCTCAGCGCGAAGCAACGGCAGGAGGTGCAACGGATCCAGGCCGAGCTGCAACCCACGATGCCGCCCCTGCTGCGCCGGATGCGGCAGGAACGGGACGCGCTGGTGGCGCTGCTCGAGCTGGAGAAGCCCGACGAAGCCGCGGTCCTCGCTCAGTTCGCGAAGCTCGACGCGGTCGAGACCGAGCTGAAGCGTGTGCGGCTCCAGTTGACGGTGCGCACGAAGCGAGTCCTGACCGCGGAGCAGCAGGCGAAGGCGCTGGCGCTGCAGGCACAGCGCCTGACCCGGAACGGCGCGGCGACAGGACCCGACACGCTGCCGGCAAAGCTGCAGCGCATCAAAGAGGGTCTCGAGCAATGGAAACGCGAGGGGCGCGACGTGACGCGCCTGCGCGAGCTGTGGGAGCGGTTCCGCGAGGCGGAGGACAGGGGCCACTACCGGCAGGCCCGACAGGCGCTCGACGAGGCCATCGCCCTGCTCGACGGGCCACCGCCTCGCCAATGACCTCAGACAAGCGGGGAGAACCATGAGAGCAAGAGCCACTCGTCTGTTCCTCTTCGTGAGCCTGGCGTTCGCCTGTCTGCAAGCGCCCGGTTTCGCGCAGAGCTCCTTCACCTTCACGATCAACTCGACCAACAACACCTTCACCTATACGGACGCGCAGCGCAGCTTCACGGGCATCTTCGTGAAGCCCGCGGGGAAGGGTCCCTTTCCGGCGGTCATCATCAATCACGGTCAGGGCGGCTCGCCCGCAAACTATTCGTTGCCCAAGGCGAGGGAAATGGTGGCCTGGGGTCTGGTCGCCATCGGGCCCAGCCTGACCCACGCGGCCGGACCCGGCATCGACACGTCGCCCCAGGGCTCGGGAAACTCGCCGGAGAACGTCGCTCGAGGCCAGGCCTGTCTCGCGGCGCTCGCCAGTCTCGGCTACGTGGACATGAACCGCGTCGCGGTCTGGGGGCACAGCAAGGGCGCCTACGCAACCATCGGACAGGTGGCGGCGATGGGCTCCCAGATCCGCGCGGCCGGGATGAGCGCCGGCGGCATCGTCCCGGGCACGGTGGCGGGTGGGGCCCGCCAGGCCGCGCCGACCGAAGGCGAAGCGCAGCCGACCGTCGCGCCTTTCATCATGTTCCACGGCACCATCGATCCCGCCGTCTCGCCGAGCTTCTCCACGAGCTTCAAGGCGATGCTCGATGGGAACGGCGTGCCGAACGCGCGCCACACTTACGACACGAGCGGCCTGCCGCCCGACCTCAGGCACAACCTGCACAAGACGAAGGCGTTCAACGCCGACATGCTGGCGCAGCTCCGGTCCTGGCTGACCACGCACGGCGTGTTGCAATCGAAAACGTCGTCTCTCGCCATCGCGACAGAGGAGCCTCCGGCCCTCGAGGCCTTCCCTCCCCCTCGCGGCATCTTTGCCCTGGGCTCGGCGCAGGACAACCCGGCGACCCCGGGCGACGATCGGCTCGTAGGGATTCGTGGCTACGACTTCGTCTCCGGCTTCACCCTCCGCGTCTTCTGGCGCGACATCGACGATGGGCAGGGTACGTATCGCTTCGAGGTCATCGACGAGGCACTCCGGCGCACGGCGGCGCTTGGCCAGCGGATCAACCTGGAGATCCTGCCGCGCCCGCCGGCGTCGGTCGTCGCCTCTGCGGTCCAAACGTACGTCGATGCGCGCGGCGAGCGCACACCGGTGCCCTGGGATCCCGCGCTGCGGCAGGCCCACGAGCGCATGATGGCTGCCCTCGCGGCACATGTCGTTCCCGCGACGGGGGTGCGTCTCGCGGACACGCCCGGCATCGCGGCGATCGACAACTCCGTGCCGGGGTTCTCGCAGGGAGTCCGCGACATCGACGGGCGGCTGCGCAATTCGCCGTTCTACGACCGCCAGTCGTGCATCGACGCGGCCATCGCGGCTGTGGAGACCGGCCGGAGGGCCTTCCCGCGGCACCTCGGATACGTGGCCTTCTTCTCGTTCGACGACGGCCTCGGACCGGAGCGCGTGGATCAGTTGCTCCTCGGCGAGTGGAGTGATCGCTACAACGGCCCCGGCCTGCCCTCTCTCGCGTTTTTCGTCGAGAACCTCTCGGACACGGGCCCTCTCCCCCTCAAAAACGGCATCGGGACCGGCAACAACCTCCTCGACTGGTCCAGCCGGAAAGGCGCGACGATGATGCAGGCATTGACCTCTTGGGTTCAGCCGTTCACCGGGAATCCAGGCGCCGTGGCCAGCCGCAACCCGGCGACCGGCATCGCCCTGGCCCAAGACTACGGAACGCGTTTCTTCGAGCTCTACGTCAGCGATCTCGACGCAGCGGCCGAAGGCGGCCTGGATGCCCAGGGACGGCCGATCGCCGAAGACCTGCGAGACTGGAACGCAGCACTGAAGGCGGGCTCGTAGGGGCGAGTCCGGGGCCTTCGACGGTGGTGGCGTCGAAACGTCCGCCGAGGAGCGCGTCACGATCGCCTTCCGCCGCCGACGATGCGGCTACCCCCTCGCCCACGTCGGCAAGGTACCCACAATGGCGGCAAGCGGAGTGCCGGTGCGCTGGGCGCGGCGGAGCTGGCGATGGCGCCAGATCGTGTACAGCACCGGCAGGACCTCCAGCGTGAGGAACGCGCTGGTGACCAGCCCGCCGAGCATGGGAGCCGCAACCCGGCTCACGATCTCGGCGCCTGCACCCTCCGCCCAAATCAGCGGCAGGAGACCTGCCGCCATCGTCGCGATGGTCATGATCTTGGGCCGCAGGCGCCGCACGGTGCCCTCGGCGTGCGCGGCAACGATGTCGTCACGGCTCTCGAGCCTTCCCTCGCGGACGCGCCGGTGGAAAGCCTCGTCGATGTAGACCACCATGACGACACCGGTCTGCATCGCCAGGCCCGCCGTCGAGAGGAGGCCCACCCAGACCGGTGCGGAGAGCGGGTACCCCAGCAGGTACAGCGTCCAGAAGCTGCCGACCAGGGCGAACGGCACGGACGCGAGCACGATCGAAGCCTCGGTGAGGCTCTTGAACTGCAGGAACAGCAGGGCGAGCATCGACAGCGCCACCAGTGGGACGATCACCTTCAGGCGCCGCTGGCCGGCGGCGAGGAGCTGGTATTGCCCCGTCCACTCGATGCGCTCTCCTGGCTGGAGCCGCAGCGCACCGCTCTCGATGATCCGGCCCAACTCGCGCTGCGCGCTCCGGACGTAGGTCAAAACGTCGGTGTCCTGGTCCACGTCCAGATAGACGTAGGCGACCTGCTCGCCCCGCTCGCTGCGGATCACGGCCGGCCTGGTCACGAAGGACGGTCGTCCCAGGAGGCCCAGCGGGACCGGCTGCCCGGAGCCACGCGTCGACCGCACGGTGACGTCTCGCAGGCGCTCCCCGGCGCGGTGGCCCATGTCGCCGTCCGGTGAGATGCGGAGTCGATAGAGCTCCTCTCCCCACTCGGCATCCGCGACCTGGCCGCCGGTCAGCAGCAGGTTGGTGGTGGATGCGACGAGCGCCGGAGGCACGCCGAGCAGCGCCATGGCAGCGGGGTCGGCGTCGAAGCGCGGCCATGACTCGCCACCCAGCGACTCGAAGACCGCACCGCGGGTGCCGGCCACCCGCCCCGCCATCTGTTGGAGCGCCGTGCCCAGGGCATCCAGCCGGGCAGGGTGGGCGGCGACGATGCGGATGCCCGCTGGAGTGCGCACGCCAGTTGCCATCATGTCCAGGCGCGCTCGCGCAGGCTCCGTCCAGGCATTCGTCCAGCCGGGCAGGCGCGTGGCACGATCGAGCCTGTCGACGAGCTCGGCCTTGGTCGCCGGACCTTCCTCGGGCCACAGAGCACCGAGCGCGCGCCGGAGCCCCAACGGCGCCCAGCTCGAGTACCAGCGCGCTCGAGGCTGCCTCGGCCATTGGGAGCGCGGCCGGAGGCGGACGGTGGTCTCGGCCATCGAGTAGGGGGCGGGATCGGTAGCCGTGTTCGCCCGCCCCACCTTCCCGAACACCGTGGCCACTTCCGCGAACTGGCTGATGGCGCGGTCCTGCCGCCGCAGCTGCACGGCCGCTTCGCCGGCCGGTGCCCCGGACAGGGTCGTAGGCATGAAGAGCAGGTCGCCCTCGTCGATGCTTGGGAGGAACTCGCCGCCCAGCTTGGCCGCGATCGGCAGCGCCGAGACCACCGCCAGTGCCGCCGTGGCCAGCGTCAGCACGGGCCGTCTCAAGGCGAAGTGCACGAACGGGCGATAGGCGCGCACCAGGCCCCGCGTCAGCGGGTTGTCGAACTCCGGGACCACCCTGCTGCGGAGCAGCCGCTCGCGCAGGGCGGGCGCCAGGGTGAGCGTGACGATGGCGGCCGAGACGACGACCAGGGTCTTGGCGAGCGCCAGCGGACGCAGCAGGCGGCCGGTCTCTCCCGTGAAAGCCAACACCGGCAGGAAGCTGAGCGCCGTGATCAAGAGCGAGGTCAGGATGGCGGGAGCGAAGGACCCCGCCGCCGCGATGATCGCCTGCCGCCGCTCTCTGTCGGGCGGGTGGGCGCCAATGCCCTCCAGCCGGCGGTGGCATGCCTCCAACGCAACCACGTCGGCATCGACCGCCATGCCCAGCGCGATTCCGATTCCACCCAGGCTCATGATGGTGGCCGGTATTCCGAGGAGCCACATCCCCGCGAACGTCAGGAGCAGGACGAGTGGAAGGGTGGCGAGCGGCACCAGGGCGCTGCGCCCGTGGAGCAGGAACACGAGGACGACCAGCACCACCACCGCGACTTCCTCAGCCAGCGCCCGCGAGAGGGTGCGTCCCACCCTCGTTACGAGGTCCAACCGATCGTAGACGGCCACCAGCTGGACACCCCTAGGCAAGCGCGGCCGAAGCTCTTCGAGCTTGCCCTTGACCCGCTCGACCACCGTGGCCGGATCGGCGCCGCGCTCGGCGACCACGATCCCGCCCACGGCCGCCAGCACCCCGTTGAAGTCCGCCATGCCGGCCGCCATGTCGTGGGTCAACTTCACATGGGCCACGTCTCCGATCCGCGACACCGACGAGCCAGAAGGCGTGGACGCCACCTTCAGCGATGCCGCGGAGATCTGCCGGAGATCCGCCGCACCGCTAGCCGCTGGGCGCAAGGCGGCCACTACGTCCGTGAAGGCGAGGCCTCGCGCCCGGAGCTGATCGAGCCTGACTTCGACGAGCGCCTGCTGCACGTCGCCGCCTATCGAGGCGACCTCCGCCACCCCCGGAATCGCCACCAGCGCCGGCCGCAGCAGGCGCTCCTGCAGCCGTCGCAGCGCCTGCGGAGGTTCCTTGCGCGAAGGGTCCACCAGCGCGTACTGGAACACCCAGCCGGTGCTCGAGGCGGCGGGGCCCACCTGTAGGCGAACGGTGTCGGGTAGTTTCGGTCGGGCATCTCGCGCCCGCTGGAGGATCGCTTGCCGGCCCGGCTCCAGACACCGTGTGGACTCGAAGACGACGACGAGATAGGCCATCCCTGACATCGACGATCCGCGCACCGCCGTCGAGCCGGGAGTGCCTGCGAGCGCCTGGGCCAGCACTCGCGTGACCCTGGCGTCGACCTCCGGCGACGGATGGCCCATCCACTCGGCCACGAGCACGATCTGCGGATCAGACAGGTCGGGAATCGCGTCACGCGGCAGCGCCCGCCGCGCCAGCTCCCCGGCCAGGGCCACGACGAGCGCTGTAGCCACGACGATCCAGGAGTGCTGCGTACACCAGGCCACGACCCGTGTGATCACTGCGTCAACGCGCCCATCGGCGAGCCTCCCGTCTCCTGCCGCAGTAATTGCAGGCGGCGCTCGGCGTCGAGGAAGAAGGCGTTCGCGGCGACCACCGGCTCGCCCTCTCGCAGCCCGGAGAGGACAACCGCCAGGCCCCGGTAGGTCCTGCCGACCTCCAATCGCCGCGTGCCGAGCGTGCCGTCATTCGTGCCCGCGACCAGCACGTACGGGCCAGCGGCCGAGTAGAGGACGGCGCCGATGGGAACGACCAGTTGCTCTCGCGGCCGGGCCGCGAGCATCAGCCAGCCCACCTCGCCAGATGGAACGTCGGAAGCGCGCTCCTCGAGCAGGAAGCGCGCGGTCGACGTGGACGCGTCCCAACGGGCCGGCGCCTCGGCGGTCCGACGCGCCGGGATTCCCCGCGCCGGCGCCGCCGCCGTGAAGAACAGGGCGCGCTCGGCCCGTGCCAGCGCGGCCGCCTCGTCGTTGTAGAGCAAGGCAGTCACCTGCCCCCCCTTCTCCATCCATGCCGGGGCGCGCACCTCGAGGCTGAGAACGCGCCGCGTCGTCACGAACAACAGCGGTGAGATCGTCTCGAGCGGCGGGACGCCGGCGACCGATCCCGGTGCAGCCTTTTCCTGCCACGAGCCACGGACCTGCTCCAGCGCCATGCGACAGACAGGGCACGAACCGGGTCTGGAAGAGACGACGTCCGGGTGCATGGGACAGGCGTACTGCTCCGCAGCGCCGCCGGTTCCTTGGTCCTTTGCGCCGGAGAGTACGAAGGCCGACACGGTCGCGGCGCCGGCCAGCAGCAAGAGAAGCAGGCGCGCGGCCACGACGACCGACGCCGTCGCTCGTGAAGACCACTCTGCTGCGGCCCTCCGGCGTGCACCGTTCATCACACCGCGCGGCGATCCGGAGGGCCCCGGGGGGCTCGAATCCCCGGGGGCCCTCCGCTCGAGACCAACCGTCAAAACGCCGTGAACGCCGCTCCCGAGTTGCCGGGAGTCGTCTGCACGCAGTAGCCGTGATTGCGCTGAGGCGGGAGCGGGTAGGTCCAGGTCCCGTTGTTGCACGGCATCTCTCTTCCGTTGACCGTCAGCTTCCGTCCGTCGCCGAAGCCGCTGCAGGTTCCCGACAACAGCTCCGACGTCGTTTCGTGGCAGCTTGGGCTCGAACCGAGGGCGCCGGAACGGAACACGGTCCCGTCCGGAACCGTGAAACCCACGGGGTTGGCGCAAAGACCCGAGCAGGGCGAGGCATGGACCGGCTCGCAGACCGAGAGGCACCTCATCAGCCCTTCTGCCTCTTCACCCCGGCAGGCCGCCTCGTCCCCGGCTTGGCCGAGGGCCAGGCACTCGGCGCCGGTCTGACTCCCGGTGTCGTCGGCGCAGAACTCGGCGAGCTGCCCGCACGCAGTCATCGGCAGCGCGTCCCAGACGGCGGGATTGGCGGGCGGCGACTGGCTCCCCTGCGCCTGGTGGACCTGCAGCGCCTTGAAGAGCTGCCCCTGGTGCAGCACCCGGTCGCCGACCGCGTAGACGATCTGGGGCTGCCAGGTGCCGTCGTTGTTGTTGGCGCGCTCCCAGACGTCGAAGCGGGTATTGGGCGGCTGGCTGGATTGAGACGTGTGGGCCCGGCGCGCCCGGTAGTTGACGTTCTGGTGGGCGACCACCCTACCGGCCGGATAGCTCACCCCCGCTCTCCACAGGGCGACGAGGGGCTGCGTCCGCATCATGTCGTGGTCCTCGTGGCCGAGGAGGTGGCAGTGCCAGACGTAGCCGGGCCCGGTGAAATCGTCTGTGGGGAACACCGTGGGATCGAATGGGAAGAGGTTCTGCCCCGGGGTGATGCTCGTCGCCTCCTGGGGGCCCCAGCGCACCCGGATCCGCGTCACCTGTTCCGGAAGCACCCGCACAGTGTCCTTCCAACCCGTCTCGTAGGGCAACGGGGGTTCCGGGCTGCCGATCAGGTAGGGCGTCGGGTCGAGCGGGATCTGTCGGGTCACCGGCCGGTGGCCGTTGAGGAGGTTCCACTGCTGAAGGTATGCCGTCCGGTCGAAATCCTGGCGGCTCACCACCTGGAACTCGATAAGGTGGAGGTGGATCATGTGGACCCCGAGATCGGCGTCCGGCTCCTCTCCCGGCTCGATCTCCTCCTCTTCACCGGTATGGACAATGACCCAGTCCTCGGTCGATCCCACGAGCGGGAACTCCGTGGTCGGCCGGTCGAACTGCAGGCCGTCGATCGAGCGCTGGCGGTTGGTCTCGGCTTCGTCCCGGAAGCGGATGAGCGTCTTGATTCGCGCCGGCGCGTTGGGCAGCAGCGCGGGGCGGGAGGGGAAGAGCGACGGAGACAGCGGAGGTGGAGCGACCGCCGTGCTGTTCGCCACCGTGAAGCGCATCAGGACGCCGGTGGTGTCCTCGGTGACGCCGGGGGTGGTATTCCGCAGGATGATCTGCGTTCCGGGCGCGAAGCGCGAGAAATCGAAGAGGACGTCGGCGCGCTCGGTGATGCCGAGCGTCACCTCGTCCACGACCCGCGGCGCCGGCAGATACCCGCCGTCCGATCCAATGATCGTGAAGGGCACGAAGGTGCCGCCGTTGTCGAACTGGAAGTTGAAGACGCGCGTATTGTCCGCGGCCAGCATCCGGAAGCGGTATTGCCGCCGCTGCACGTTGAGGTTGGGCCACACCTTGCCGTTCACCAGGGAGACGTCCGCTCCGTCCTCGGCCTGCCAGTAGGGAAGCAGGTCGGTGTCGTCGCTCTCCCGCGGGAAGTTCAGCTGGCCGTCCGTGAAGAAGGAGCGATCGAAGAAGACGAGCGGGATCTCGAACTGCCCCTTCGGCAGCGGCGAGCCCGGCTGGTCGAGCGCCTCTTGTGGATCGCGGATGAAGTAGGCCGCGCCCACGCTCCCCGCGTACACGCCCAGCCGGGTCGCCCCCATCACGTGGTCGTGGTAGAAGAGCTGCGTCCCGGGCTGCTCGTTGGGCATGTCGTAGTTCTGGCTCACGAAGCTCGGACCGCGAAGCCCAAAGGGGGTGAACCACTCTTCGGCGGTGCCGTCGAAGTGCGGTTTGACCACCAGGCCGTGCGTATGCGTGACGTGGGCCACCGGAAACTGCGCGGTCGCGTAGCCGGGCGGAAAGGGCGTGAAGGGCGGGGTGGGCGGCTCCATGGTCAGCGGGTTCGCCCAGTGCAGCACCGGGTCCACCGGCATGAACGTGGGCTGGAAGATCTCGTCTCGCCAGCGCAGCAGCGTGGGGATGCCGCGCGTATTGTCGAAAACCGGGCCGGGCGTGGTGCGGACGAATTCGGTCTGCGACGATCCCGGGATCTTGACCTGGCCGCCGAAAGCACGCACTAGCGTCTTCGGGAATCCGGGCGGCAGCATCTGCACGATGGTGTGCGCCACCGACACCGTGTACTCGTGCCGGATGACGTTGCCGTGGGAGTCCCGGATGACCGTCGGCGCGAAGACCCGCGGGATGGGCAGCTCGTGCGCGAACTTCGGGATGTCGGCCGGATCGAGGGGTACCTGGTCGGGCGACGGATCTCCGGTGGAGGCTCCCCCCAGCGCGACGACGGCGGCGATGCCGACGACTCCGAGCACCGTGGAACGCTTGCGCTTCATCGTTTCCTCCTTTCCTCCGAGGGATGCGCCGGCGCCGCCGGCAACGTGGAAGAACGCGCGACCCCCTCTCCCGAGGAAGGGGCCAGCTCGCGGAGATGGACACCTCGATGTCCTTCTACACCGCAGCGGATTAGACGGACGTTAAGCGGGAATTAGAAATCGATGAGGGTGCGGCGGAGCCGGCGCCTCAGGCCGTGGAGTCGCGAGGAAGGACCAGGCGGAAAGCGGCGCCGCCTCGTGGGGGGTCGACGAGCTCGACGCGGCCGCCGTGGGCCTGGGCGATGCCCATAACGATCGCCAGTCCCAATCCGGTCCCGTCGTCCGTCCCCTCGGGCGCCACTCGTGGAACCCGATAGAACCGCTGGAAGATCCGCTCCCGCTCCCCCGGCGGGATTCCCGGGCCGGTGTCTTCCACCGAGAGTTGCACCTCGCCGTTCGCCTTCGTCGAGACCGCCACGAGGCCGTCGCGGGGCGTCCAGCGGATCGCGTTGTCGAGCAGGTTGAGCAGCGCCTCGACGAGCAGCCGCCGGCTTCCCCGTACCCGAGCGGCCGACGCCGCTCCCCGTCGCAGATTGACGCCGTGGTCCTGTGCCAGGGGAGTGACCTGCTCGAGGACGTCGTTGACCACCTCGTCGAGGTCCACTCGCTCGTCGAACACGCCCGCGCCGCCGGCTGGCCTGTCGAGTTGCGCCAACAGGAGTAGCCGGCCGCAGAGCCGGCTCATCCCCTCGAGCTCCTGCTGGATCCTCTCGAGCTGGCTGCGAGACGGCTCGGACAGGTCGGTCCGGAGGACGAGGTCGAGCTCTCCGCGAATGCGCGTCAGTGGAGTTCGGAGCTGATGCGCCGCGTCCGACGAGAACTGCTCCATCTGCCGCAGCGACCCCGACAGCCGATCCAGCATGTCGTTCAGGACCGCCGCCAGCTCGTCGAGCTCGTCGCCCCTCCCGGCCTCGGGAATCCGCTCGCGGAGGTTCGTGGCCGTGATCTGCGAGGCCTGGCGCGTGATCGCGGCCACTGGCTGCAGCGCCCGCGTCGTCACGAACCAGAGGAGGAAGAAGACGATGGCCAGGCCGCCGCTGGCGACGGCGAGCACGTCGCGCAGGGTCCTGCGGACCGCCGCTTCGAACGTCGCCAGGGACACAGCGGTCTGGATCACGACCGTGGCGGGCTCACGGCCGGCCGGAGACACCCGTACGCGTTCGCTCAGCAGGCGGATCCGTTGGGCCCCCGGTGAGAGCGGATCCGGCACGGTCCGGATCCTGGTGCTTTCACCGGGCCTCCAGTCGGCCGGCGGTGGGAGCTCGGCGGCGCCCAGGTTCTTGCTGCGGGCGAGGACCCGGCCCTGCACGTCACGGATGTCGTAGAAGTACGTCTCGGCGTCCTTCGTTTCGATGAGCAGGAACTCCTCGAGGGTGAGAGACGGCGCCCCGCTATCGAGCACGGTGATCACCTCGTCCACCCTCGTCCGCAGCGTCTTCTCGAGCTGCTGCAAGAGCTGCCGCTGGGCGCGGAGGTGGAGTAGGACGGTGAGCACGAGCGCTGTGACGAGGGCCAGGGACCAGGCGACGAGCGTCAGCCTGCAGCGGAGGGAGGGCCTTGGCTTCCTCAGGGCGCTTCCTCGGACAGAACGTATCCGACGCCGCGGACGGTGTGGATCAGCTTCGTTGGGAAGGCGTCGTCGATCTTAGACCGGAGATAACGGATGTAGACGTCGATGACGTTGGTGAAGCTGTCGAAGTGCTGGTCCCAGACGTGCTCGGCGATCATCGTCCTGGTTACGACGGTGCCGTGGTGCCGGACGAGGTACTCGAGGAGGGAGAACTCCTTCGGCGTCAGGTTGATTCGCTCCCCGCTGCGCGTGACCTTCCGTGTCGCCAGGTCCATCTCCAAGTCTCCGACGCGGCCCACAGGTTGATCGAGATCGGAGCGCCGCCGCAGCAGCGCGCGGATGCGGGCCGTCAGCTCGTCGAAGCTGAACGGCTTCACGAGGTAGTCGTCCGCTCCTTCGTTCAACCCACGGATGCGGTCTTCCACCCCGTCCTTCGCCGACAGGATCAGCACGGGGACCCGACAGCCCAGCCGGCGGATCTGGCCCAGGACCTCGAACCCATCCATGATGGGGATGAGGATGTCGAGGACCATGACGTCGTAGCACTCGTGCAGCACCTGGTGGAAGGCATCCGACCCGTCGCAGCTGAGGTCGACGGAGAAGCCCTCCTGGACCAGGCCGCGCCGGACGAAGCTGGCGACCCGCTTGTCGTCTTCCACCAGGAGAACCCGCATATGCCTGGTTTCCTGCCTCTTTCGCCGGTCGGCTCACCCCGCGAGAACTGCATCTGCGGCCAAACCACCTGCGCGACACGCCGGGGAAACGAGTCTAGGCTAGGGAGCGGTAGCTCTCGTTGTCAACCCTATAACGATCAATTTACACGCGGCGTTGAGAGGTTCACAAGGTCGCCGCCACGAACTGCGCTATCCGAGGTGGTGCGCCGGGCGGGTGTAAATCCCTAGCAAATGGCATCCCTTCTAGCAAATGGCATCCCTTC
>Ga0209382_10009862_pt1 | contig 11939 bp, 9 predicted proteins | sample SoiMetdeltSBSDD5_FD_187599 | JGI IMG/M metagenome (GOLD analysis project Ga0209382, IMG submission 187599) | Bulk soil microbial communities from a Populus tree surrounding site in Tennessee, USA - Soil MetaG P. deltoides SBSDD5 (SPAdes) (version 2) | ecosystem: Environmental > Terrestrial >... | reverse complement strand
AGGAACCGGGTGAACATCAGTCGACCCAACGATGCGGGGCTGTAGCAAAACGACAGCTGTTGGCAGATTCTGTTGCAGAAGTCGGTTGCCAATGATTGCGTCCTCGCACCATGCTGAGCGGCGGGGGCTTGCGATGATGGGGCGGCTGCAGGGCGATTAAAGCCAGCTGTTTTATGAGTTCCATCTCGATGACGTTGTTCCGGCCGGTCATCTCGTGCGCCAGATCGATGCAGCTCTGGATTTGTCGTGGGTGCACACGGAGCTTGCGCCTCACTACTCCCCGATCGGCACAAACCCAACAAGGGTTCAGGCCAAACCCCGAGCGGGCGGAAAGGCGCCGCCCGCACGCGCTTGCCTCCCATTCCGCGGCGCTACTCGACCGGCTCCGGATGGCTGCGTCCTAGCGAGCGCGAACTGCCCCAGCCGGTCGACGAAGGCGATGGCGATGGCGGACAAGATGAAGGTGAGATGGATCACCGTCTGCCCGGCCGTCTCAGTGTATGGGGCGCCCGGATGGCCGGTGTTACCCACCTCGATGAACGTCCGCAGCACGTGGAGCGACGAGATCTCGATGACGAGAACGCACCAATATCCATGTCTCGGTTGCCCCACCCATCCAGGATAGATCCAATACCAGGAGATCCAGCTCCTTGGGCCGAGGCCGGAGCCGCCGAGGTGGCCATCAGCGCCACCGCCGCAAGGGCGGCGAGTGCGACCGGCGCCCGCCTCGGTAGGCGTGTTGCGCGGATGCTCATGGGTCTTTACCTCCTTGGTAGGTTGACAGCCTAAGGTACGGAGGTTGTCTATGGATGGATCACCGAGATAGCCTGCTATACCAGGGTGGATTTGTGGCGCGGTCGTCCGAGGAACGCCCCGCCCCCTTACCCCCGGCAATATATCGAGAAGCCACCCATGTTTGCCGTTCCACGGAGCGGCGATCAGGGCAATCTGGAGCGGTCCATGCAATCCATTCAGGACCTCGTTCGCGCGGAGTGCTGACCGATTGTGAGCGGTATCTACTTCGATTCCGGGGAGGTCGTGCTTATGCGGTGCGCGCTCGGGCTCTGGGTCCGCTCGTTCGGGCGCTCCACGCTGGAGTCAATCATCCAGCTGGATCCAGAATGGATGACTGAGCTGACCCTGCTGTTCACCGCGCAGGACGCCCACACGGGCCTCCGTCGTGGGCGCGAGTTCGAGCTGCCCTACTACGGGGCGTTCGGCAGACAGCGGAGTGATCGAATTACCTCTTCGGCCGCAACCTCGGCGTCTGCACCATCACAGTAGCCCGCGATTTGGACGTGATCAGAGGCGGAGAATACGTACCCGTAGATTGCTGTGCAGCTAGAGGGATCTTCTGGATCCTGTTCGCGTAGTCGATAAGTCAGCCGAAGGAGCCCGCCATCGCGATCAATCTTCTCGTCCGTGCGATGCGGAGACGCATCTTCGAGGATCCACGCGAGTGTTTCTTCTGGACTCTTACCGGCCTCCAGGTCCCAAATGGCAATCCAGAACGTTAGCCCTGGCCTCCAAATGACCAAGTCGTCATCATCGATCCGGCGGTTGAACTTTCCAGGAAGATCAACCGTCCACTCGCGAGTAAGTCGATACTTCCCCTCAACGATGGGGAAGTCTAGATGAAGGCTCATCGGACTTCTCGTTCGTTCGCCCGGCCAGGCACCAGACCACCACGAGGCGACAGGGGCAAGAGCGCACCGTCGGTCACGCGTTTCTTCGAGCCATCGTGGAACGGCAAAGTCAGCATGCCAGTACAATCCTCTACTCGGATTCCGCCGCTCAGGACCTCCCTCCTTGGAGATTGGAACATGACCGCACGTGGCACATATCAGTCCTCTGCGCGCCGCTCAAAATGTGTCGAGCAGAGCGCCTTGAGCGAGGCCGCGCCAGTTGGCCAATTGGCCGCGATTTTTCATGACTCCCCTTCCGCTCGTATCTGACATCTGACACAACGGTTGGCGCCCTAGGAGAAGCGCGCCGCCACCTCCGGATGACGCTCCTTCACGGTGTCCTCGTCGAACGGCTCAGCGATATTGCTTCGCGGCACATTCGGAGCGTGCTGGTCGTAGTACGTCTCTTGGCTCTGGTCGGTCTTCGCGACGAACGCGCGGGATGCAACTCCCCACATCTCCTCGCATTCGAAGGGCTCATCGTCGGCGTCGACCTCCTCCGCAGCCGCCCGCGGGTCGGCAAGCGCCGCAAGGTAGCGCTGCTTACCTTCGCTAATGAGCCAGCCCAGAAAGTAATCGAACCCGTCGTCGGAGCAGCCGCCGTTCATTATGTAGGCGATCTCCCACAGCTCCGTGCGGTACACCCCATTGACCCGCTCCAGAAAGAACCTGTCGAATGCCACAATCTCGTCGACGTCCAGCCGCGACAGCCAGTCGACAAGCAGCGCAGCTCGCGCCCGCGGCTCCTCGGCTCCGGCCTCCCGGCGGGCGCGGTCAACAAGGTCCCACCAGCGTTCGTCATCAGTGGTCATGATTCCTCCCTTCGACGTGACCGTGAATGGTCAAGGATAGGACCGCGAGCGCATCGAACGCGTGCTGTTGACCCGATCCGCCCTTGCGAAGTGGCAACAACTACATTCAACCGCGCGACGTTGTGACCCCGGGGAAACAGCGGAAGACAAGACTATCGACATCGCGCAACTGGAGCGGACGGTCATGATGGGAAACAAGATCTGGTTGGAGGCGGCTGGAAGCGGCCAATACGGTCGCCTGGAAACCATCCGCAACGTTCAGAGCCCGAAAACACGACGTGCATTGTCTTCGAACAATGTCTTCTTTTGCGCGGAAGTGAGTGGCATCGCCTCGACAAATGCCACTGCTTCGCCCTGTCTCTCAAATGGAAAATCCGTTGCATAGAGCACGCGGTCGGCGCCCAGCACGTCCAGGGTCAATCTGAGCGGCTCCCAGTAGTTCATGCCGCTAGTCGTCACCCAGATGTTCTCGCGGATGTATTCGGACGGCATGCGCTTCATCGGCGTGGCTCCTCCGAACATCGCCCCGCGCATCGCTACGTAGCGGTTGTCTATGCGAGGGAGCCAGAAAGGCAGGCTCTCTCCCATATGACCGATGACGACCCGAAGTTTGGGAAAGCGATCGAACACGCCACCCGAGATCAACTTCAGAACATGCGTTCCAACCTCCACGCCATAGGCCCAGGCTGCGCCACCTGCCACCGGGCCCGCCATGATCTCCCGCATCCCGGCAGCGGGTTCACGCGGATGAATGTAGAGTGGAACGTCCAGAGCCTCGATCGCTTCGAAGATCGGCCAGAACTTTGGCAGGTCCAGATATTCGTTGCCGGTGTGCGAGTTGACGATTGCACCCTTCAGACCAAGGAGGTGTATCGCGCGTTCGAGTTCCTTGGCGGCGGCCGCGGGGTCCTGCGGTGTAAAGGCTGCCAACGCAGCAAACCGTGTCGGATGGCGTCGGCAGGCTTCGGCGGCATAGTCATTTGCCTCGGCTGCTAATGTGACGGCGCTTGCCGTGTCAAATGCTTGCACACCCGGCGAGGAAAGCAGCAGCAACTGCATGTCGATACCGTCCGCATCCATCGCTGCGAGACGATGATCCCCCAGATCCACGAGTGCTCGCGCCAAACCCGCTGCAGGACCGTCAGCCGTTATCAGGGGAACACCGGGAACCTTGGTGCGCGCATTCTCTTCCAGTACTCCGGGTGAAAGAAACCCTTCCTCGCATGCGATGCGCCGGTAGCGTCGCAGCCTTGTGCCGCCGGTTGGTTCGGCCTGCGACGCGTCGCTCGCGGCCAGAATTGCCGCTGACGCACCTGCCACCACTTCGCGCCTGTTCAATCGTGCCATCCTGTGTTGTGTCCCCAGGCGGCCCCTCTTCCAAGCCACACGTGCGGATGTGCCGACGCCCCCGGGCGACGGCTGGCCCCTATGCGTGGATACGAGCCTATGTCGCGAATGGATCACTGATGAGCATCGGCGTCGGTTTTGTATTGAAGAAGTGGCGCGGCCAATGGCAGCAATTGGCACACTTGCCCCGTGTCGGGCAGTGGCCCGGCACGTCAGCGAACAGAGTAACTTTCACCGCGCCGAGGCCGCTACCGGATCGGGGAATGATGACCCGTAACGGACTCCCCATGGAGGTTGCAAACACCAGTCTTACTGGAGCGCTCGCCTGCGCTCTCCAGTCTTAGCTTCACCATTGTTTTGTTGAGCTTGCCGGTGAACTTGCACTTGAGGGCGGCGCTAGCATAGGTCGACGCGCGCCGCGTGGACCACCGGATGCTGGCGACACAAGACCCATTCTATGGCCGCCTCGCGCGGGTCATGGACGCCCATGCGGCGATCGCGGTCGGGTAACCATGCAGCGAGTTTGCGGTTTATAGCCCGGAAATAGTAGGTCCGTTGCCTCGGGAGACTGCAAATCGGGGAGGACCCGCGGCGACTTCGTACAACACCCGTGTTGACGGGTTCCGTCCCTGGCGGAATTGATGCTTCTGCGTTTGTTGGGGGGGGGCCATTGAGACGTGCTCGACCGCCTTTCGGAGCTAATTGGTACCTGCCCTCTTTTGGCGCGGCTCAAGCGTGGTTGCTCGCACTCGGCTGCACGACCGGCGTCGCGATCGCCTACTATTTAGCGGCGCGGCTCGGGCTCGCCTTGCTCACCGAGGATGTGGCCGTCTTCTGGCCTGCCTCAGGCATTGCTGTTGGCATTCTTGTCGTGCTGGGCGGCCGCGCGCGTGCGGCTGTCGTGGTTGGCGTGATCGCTGCTACCATCGCTGCCAACCTCATGGGCGACCGAAGCTTTTGGACTTCGGTACTCAACGGCTTCTGCAATGCGGGCGAAGCTGTTCTCACGGCTTGGTTGATCGAGTGGTGGTTTGGTCGCGCATTCGCCTTTGATGACGTGCGGCACGTCTTGGGCTTTGTGGCCGCCGCCGCTCTCGGAGTCGCAGCCTCCGCATTTGGAGGGGCCGCGACCATGACCCTGCTGCATACCACAGCGCCCTTTTGGGATGTCTGGCGCGCTTGGTTCTTGTCGGACGGGGTCGGAATTGCGGTGGTCGGGCCCCTCGTGATTGGGCTCGGTCAGCTGTGGCGCGAGCGACCATCCCGAGACGAGTGGATCGAGGGCGTAGGTGCGCTCGCCTTTCTGTCCTTGACCAGCTTCTACATCGTGAACCACCCAGCCGGCTCCTGGATCTCGTTTAGCCCGGGTGCCCTTGTGCTACCGTTCCTGCTTTGGCTGACGGCCCGCTGCCGACCGGCTTTCGCGATAACTGGTGCGTTCGTCGCGTCCGCGGCGGTCTTGTTCGGGACGACCTTTGGGATAGGCCGCTTTGGTGACGCGGGTGTCGCAATCGCGGAGCGCGTGAAGGGCGCTCAAGCGGCTATGATGGTGGTGACACTTTACACCCTCATACTGACCGCGTTGTTCGCTGCGAGGCGACGCAATGAAGCGGCGCTCAAGGAGAGCGAACGGCGTTTCCGGCTCACCGCCGATGCTGCGCCAGTCCTGGTCTGGATGAGTGGCATCGACAAGCTGTGCACTTGGTTCAACACGCCCTGGCTGGACTTCGTCGGTCGCACAATGGAGCAAGAACTCGGCAACGGATGGTCTGAAAACGTCCATGCCGACGACTTCGACCGTTGCCTGAAAACGTATGTCGATGCCTTCGATGCGCGCCAGCCCTTCTCCATGGAATACAGGCTGCGCCGGCACGACGGCGAGTATCGCTGGGTGTTGGATAACGGCATTCCGCTTTGGGAGCCGGCGGGAGAATTTGCGGGCTATATCGGCTCTTGCATCGACATCACCGAACGTAAGCGCGCTGAAGCGGACCTCGCAGAACGACAGGCGCAGCTGGCGATGTTCGTCGAACACGCGCCGGCAGCGATTGCTATGTTCGACAGCGAGATGCGCTATCTCGCGGTCTCGCGGAGATTCGTTTTCGATTTCCGCCTCCCTCCTAACGCACAGCTCATTGGCAAGTCGCATTACGAGGTGTTTCCCGAAATTCCGCAGCGTTGGCGCAACATCCACGCTCGGGTGCTTGCGGGTGAAGAGCTCTCGAATAAGGAGGACCACTTCACGCGTGAGGATGGTCGCATCGAGTGGACAGGTTGGTCCATGGTACCCTGGCGCCAGGCTGATGGAAGTATTGGCGGCGCGCTCTTGCTCGTCGAGATCAGGACGGGGCAGGTTGAGGGGCGGCGTGCGCTTGCCGATAGCGAGGCTCGGTTCCGGGCAACGTTCGAAAATGCAGCGGTGGGCGTTGCGTTGGTGGGTGCCGACGGCTCGATTCTGCGCGCCAACAACAGCTTTGCCCGGATGCTTGGTTATTCCGTCGAAGAACTCAAGACGAGGACCTTCCAGGACCTCACACACCCAGAGGATCTCGCAAGCAATCTTTCGGTGCTCAACAAGACGCTCGTCGGCGAGGCCGACAGCTACTGCATCGAGAAACGCTATATTCGCAAGGATGGCAGCATCGTCTGGGCAAGTCTCACCGTGGGCTGCGTGCGGAAGACGGATGGCGTCGTCGACTATTTCGTCTCCGTGATCCAGGACATTACCGACCGCAAACGGGTGGAGGAGCAGCAACGCATTCTGCTGGCCGAACTCGACCATCGCGTCAAGAACGCGCTCGCGACCGTTAGCGCGGTCGTCTCCCACACCCAGCAAGGCAGCAGATCGGTCGCCGATTTCGTAGCGGCGCTCGATGGACGCATTCGGTCGATGGCAACGACGCACGAGCTGTTGAGCTCCCATCGGTGGCAAGGGGTGTCGCTGACGGCGCTGGTCCGGCGCGAGCTCGCACCGTATGCGACCCGCGACAACACCGAGATCAACGGCCCAAACATCTTACTGAAGCCCGAGGCGGGTCAGGCCATGGCCATGGTGCTGCATGAACTCGCCACCAACGCTGCCAAGTACGGCGCCCTCTCTACTAAGAATGGCCGCGTGTCGATCCGGTGGGACCGGCACCTGAACGGGCACCCGCGATCTCATCTGGTGTTCGAATGGCGGGAAATCGGCGGCCCCCCTGTCGTCGCTCTCGGCACATCCAGCTATGGGACAAGCACAATTCGCGACCTAATCCCCTACGAGTTGGGCGGTACGGTTGACCTTGTGCCCGCTCCGGAAGGGGTCCGGTGCCGCCTAGAGCTACCCGTTGACTGGCTTGGAAACGACGGCCAGCCTTTGCGCATGCATCACGGCGAAACGGAGAAGCCCGAATTTCAAACGGACCGGTAAGCGGCGTCGCCGAGCCGCCTTGCTGCGAATGCTCACGACAGCTCCTGGCAGATTTTGTTGCAAAAGTCGATCGGCCGTCTCGACATCGGCCGTGTGCTTGGTCTTGGCACCAAGGTCGTTACCATCACCGCCGACAAATTCGAGCAGCTGCCAGGGATCAAGGTGCTGTTGTCCGATTCAGAGGTGCGGTCCTTGCCGGACGCGAAGAAACAGTAGGACCGCGTTGGTCGGGCCGCACCCACCCGCTGGTACGATCGATCGTCGGCGTACTACTACGGCCGGACTTTTCTACGGCCCCCGTGTAAACGCGCGCCCACGACGGCCGGACCTTCTACCGCCCGCGAGTCACACAATCGCTGGCCCGGTTGATTGAGCGCCTGTCCGTCCGATCGCTGCTTCTAAGAGAGAGCGCTCGCGCTGGAGCGGGCGGTTTCCGGCGGCCAACGCTTCCCCGATAGCTGTTTCCGCCGGCGTGACGCAAGGTTGCGTCTGGCTTGTTCTGCCTGAAGCCGTGGCGCAGGTCGCCCTCAAGGCGTAAGTAGTGGTCGACGTGCGGTTGTACACGGCGCGACACCGCGCGGCTTCTCGCTCTCCCGACGCAAACGACACCGAGGCGCTGCCGTTCCACGAACCCTCCAGGTTCGCCGCCGATTGCGCCCCTGTCGGATGAGCACGCGCCAAGTTGAGCAGTAAGAGTGCAGCCGAGAATAGGCATCTCGCGCGGTGCGTTGAGATGTTCGCCACGCTTTCGAGTTCCAAAAGAAGGGTCGATCATGTCTCCCTCAAAAGGGGATCTTCTAGCCATCCACTCAGGCGCTCGAAATAGGCCAGCATCGGCTTCAGCGCCCGCTCGGCGACGAAGCGTTCGCTGGAAAAGTAGCAGGGCCACATTCGGCGGCCGTATGTACGCTGCGATTGGGAGGGAGCCAATTGCAGCTAGCCGCGTCTCTGGTGACGGGGGAGACAGCAAGCAAGAGATGTGGCCCCGCATGCGTGCGTTGCACCATTCGCGTTGCCCTAGCAACACGCGCAACTACTGATCTCTTCCGGGAGAACTACTCATGCTGGCTTAGCCGGTAGACACTCACCCGCCCAATGTGCCAAGCCGGCTGGCCAGCTCTCACAGTGCCTTTGAGGTATCCGACCGTCGGATTTCGCTCGCCGAAGGATGCAAACACTCATGTCCGCCGAGCCCCTCCCGAACGATCTCTCGCCTGACGGCCTTGTCGTCGGCGTTGGCGCCTCGGCCGGTGGGCTCGCCGCTTTTAAGACGTTCCTCGCCAACACGCCGGCCGATACTGGCATGGCCTTCATGCTGGTGCAGCACCTCGATCCGCATCACAAGAGTCTGCTGGTCGAGTTGCTCGGTGCCGGTGCCCCGATTCCGGTCGTCGAGGCCGCAGACGGCGTCGCCGTACGCAAGGGCTGCGTCTTCGTCATCCCTCCTGATGCCACGCTCACGATCAAGGATGGCATCCTCAGAGTGGTCAGTCCGGCCCCTCCGCGCGGGTCTCGCCGCCCCATAGACACGTTCTTCTCATCGCTTGCGGAGGACTGCCGCGACAAAGCCGTCGGCATCGTCTTGTCGGGCGTCGGCAGTGACGGTGCGCTCGGCGTGCGCAAAATCAAGGAGCATGGCGGCCTGACCCTGGCTCAGGCCGAGTTCGACCATGTAGCTCAGCGCGGCATGCCGCAGAGCGCGGCCGACACTGGCATGGTTGACCATGTCGTGCCGGTCGAGGCCATGCCGGCCTTGCTCGTCGACTATCAACGCCACATGGGCGCGGTTGCCGAACACAAAGACGGCAATGGCGCCCGGAAGGACATGGGGCAGCACCTGGCGGCGATTGCAGGGCTACTGCGCGCCGGCACCGGCCACGATTTCAGCGGCTACAAGGAAGGCACCCTGACCCGGCGCATCCAGCGCCGCATGCAGGTTCTGCGAATTGACGATGTCCCCGGGTACGTTGAGCGCATCAAGACGGATCGCGCTGAGCTGCAGGCACTGTTTCACGAGCTCCTCATCGGCGTGACCCAGTTCTTCCGCGATCCCGATGCGTTCGAAGCGCTCAAGAGCACCGTGCTTGCGCCCTTGACCTCCTCTAAGGCAGTTGGCGAGCCGATCCGCATCTGGGTGCCCGGCTGCACAACCGGGGAGGAGGTCTACTCTATTGCCATCCTTCTGGGCGAGTGCCTGACCGACAGCCCTCGCGCGCAAGGTAGCGATATCAAGATCTTCGGGACGGACATCGATGATGGGGCAGTCGCGCTCGCCAGAAGCGGCAGCTACCGGCAACCCGTGACAGGCGTCTCGCCCGAGCGCCTGGAGCGGTGGTTCGTCAAAGAGGGCAACGATTACCGTCTGCGGCCTGAGATCCGCCAGCTGTGCGCCTTCTCCGTGCACAGCATCGTCAAAGATCCTCCCTTCTCGCGGCTCGATCTGATCTCCTGCCGCAACGTTCTGATCTACCTCGACAAGGAGCTGCAGGACAGGGCAGTACAGACGTGCCACTACGCCCTGAACCCCGGTGGCTTTCTGTTTCTGGGCGCCTCAGAAAGGATCACGCGCCACGCCAAGCATTTTGCGATCGCTGATGACAAGCACCGCATCTTTCAGCGACGCGACACGGGCGAGCTGTTGCTGCCGTTCTCGAAGCCGTCCGCTGCAGGCTTGGCACCAATGCCGTTACCCCGGCCGACACGCGCCGATGAAGATCGCATCGATAAGAGCGTGCGGCGCGTGATGGAGCAGTACGCTCCGGCCTATTTCGTGATCGACAGGCAACACCAGATCCTGCGCTTCTCCGGAAGCGAGGCGCGGCACTATCTCGAACCCTCTCCCGGGGTCGCCAACCTGAACTTGTTCAGCTTGCTGCAAAAGACCTTGAGACCCGCGGTCAGGGCGGCCGTGGAGCAGGCGTTAGCGACACGAAAAGCGGTCGTCAACGGCGATTTGGCGATCCAGATCGAAGGCAAGAGCAGGCCGCTCGTGTTGATCGCTGAGCCGATCCTGAGCAATGGCGCCGGTAACCTGTGCGTGGTTGCCTTTCGCGACACCTCCCAGCTCGTCCGCGCTGCGGTGCCTGAGGCGGCGCCGGCGACCGATGCGGCAAGCACGCTCGCTCTGGAAGAGGAGCTGCGCGCAACCAAGGCGCAGCTGCAGGCCGCCACCGACCAGCTCGAAGCCTACATCGAGGACATGAAATCCACGACGGAGGAGTATCAGGCCGTCACCGAAGAGCTGCAGTCCTCCAACGAAGAACTGGAGACCGCCAAGGAGGAGCTGCAATCGGTCAACGAAGAGCTGCAGACGATCAATGGCGAGCTGCAGAGCAAGAACGATGCGATGGAGCGTCTCAACAGCGACCTGAAGAACTTGCTGGACAGCACGCAAATTGCGACCGTGTTCCTCGACGACGCCCTGCGCATCAAGCACTTCACGCCGGCGACGGTGGAATTGTTTCCGTTGCGCGACGCGGACCGCGGCCGCCCCATCACCGAAGTCGTTGGCCAGCTGGCATATGACGAGCTTCTGAACGACGTACAGGATGTGCAGCGAACGCTTCGTGGTGTCGAGCGGGAGCTTGACCTCAGGGGCGGTACCGCAAGTTTCCTGATGCGTATCAGGCCCTACCGCACCATCCACAATGTCGTCGACGGCGTCGTGATCACGTTTGCGGACATCACCGACAACAAGCGCGCACAACGGACCAGGGAGCTGTTCATCGACGAGCTCCAGCACCGCACCCGCAACCTTCTTGCCGTCGTGCAATCGATTTCCGACACCACGCTTGCGGAAGCCGGCTCGCTCGCGGACTACGGTGCCGAGTTCAACGATCGGCTCAAGGCGCTTGCGCGCGTGCAGGGGCTCCTGTCCCACCACTATGGCCGCGGTCTTACGCTCAGAGAGCTTGTGCAGGGGGAGCTCGCGGCTATCGCCGTCACGCCCGGCGGTGAGCGCGTCGTCGTTGACGGCCCGCCGGTGACGCTTCCTGACCGAGCTATGCAGCTCCTCGCGCTCGCGCTTCACGAGCTCGCCACCAACGCGCTCAAGCATGGCGCGCTGAAGGATTCCCGTGGGCGCATCGACGTGAGATGGCAGATGCTCGATGCGATGAACACTCCTCGTTTGGAGCTCACATGGGTGGAGAGCGGGGTTGAGCTCGACGAGCCTGGGGCGAGTTCCTTGCGCCACGGCTTTGGCCGGGAATTGCTCGAGCACGCTCTACCCTATCAGCTCGACGCCACCACCACGCTCAATATCGCCCACGATGGCAGCCGCTTCTCGGCTGTCATTCCGTGGCACAATGACGAGCGCAGGGAACCATGATCGCCTCTTCTAGTGGGGTCGCGGGGCGCCGCGTGCTCGTGGCGGAGGATGAGTATTTGCTCGCGAGTAAGATGGTGCGCGCATTTGCCAAGCTTGGTGTGGAGACAATCGGTCCCGCCGGCACCGTGGATCGCGCCCTGGACCTGGTGGAGCGCGGTGGCCATCTCGATGGCGTGGTGCTCGACATCAAGCTGCGCGACGGAGTTGTCTACCCAGTCGCCGAGGCGCTGCGGGCGCGCGGCGTGCCTTTCGTCTTCACGACCGGGTACAACAAGCACGCGATCCCGGACCGATACAAAGATGTGGCACGCTACGAGAAGCCCTTCGATCCGGCCCAAGTTGCACGCGCCTTGTTT
>Ga0209382_10009860_pt1 | contig 11940 bp, 15 predicted proteins | sample SoiMetdeltSBSDD5_FD_187599 | JGI IMG/M metagenome (GOLD analysis project Ga0209382, IMG submission 187599) | Bulk soil microbial communities from a Populus tree surrounding site in Tennessee, USA - Soil MetaG P. deltoides SBSDD5 (SPAdes) (version 2) | ecosystem: Environmental > Terrestrial >... | reverse complement strand
ATTGAACGGCGATTTAGAAAGCTGGCACGCTAAGGCGGTTGGGAGTGACACCAAAGCAGGCCTAACCGTTTAACCCAACAAGAGAAAGTCCAAACTGCTATTGCTCTCCGTCCCCCTAGGACGCCATACGACCCTCATTTTCTAAACATTAAAATAGGATTAAATGGTTCATATTTTCTGACGCCCATCGATCGAGAGTGCCTTGGGGTTATCTGAGGTGAGCACCTCGCCCGTCTCGGCAATCTCATATCGGCCCTTTTCGATAACGATAACGCTCTGCCCGCTCTCGGTTTTTATCTCAATCATTCCTTCAATCAGAGCGTCAGGATCTAACATGTCTCCTATTACCGATGAGGAGGTGAAATTTATAAACCGCAAATAAAATGGGGCTGGCCGTCAAACAATCGGCCCGCCTCTATCTTGCTTTGATCGCTCCAGTCCGATTTGAAGATCGCGGAGTGTTTCTGCCATTTCGAGCAGCGCCTTGCTGATGTTCCATAGCATCCGTTGCGTTGCATCTTGTCCTGGTGCGGTCGAGATATTTTCATTGAGTGCTTTCTGAATAGTCGAGAAGAACGGCAAGTCGGCGGCAAGTCGATGGCAACTCGCTTGGTTGAGATTTCACGCTCCTTCGGCAGCAGAGGTCTCACTTCATTCGAGCCGTCCCCTAACTTGTCCAACCGAATTCACAAGGGGCCGGGTTTTGGAAAAGTCAGCATGTTTATCAGGCGATAGTGACGTCCAAGGCGAGCGCGAAAGTATCCGAGAGGCAGTGCGTGAGCCAGAAATGCATAGTTCAGTTGCCCACTATGGTATTCGTGCAGATACCTGGACGTATAACGGTGATCGGAATGCTGAAGGATGCCGTTGTAAAGATACTCATATTCACAACCTGAAAGTACGATTCTAATTGCCTTCATCTCTTGATCTAATTGCTTTGTAAATGCCATCGTTACGTCTCGCTCATCTTCATCAAAAACTGTAATTGTCAGATCCTTTGTCTCCTCCCTGTTAATGAGTTTCGATCGGCAAAACCGATGGATGTTTCGGAAATACATCGAATCGTTCTGATTCATCAAAATGGGTCGATATTCGTGTAGGGCGAACCGGATTTCGCTCATATTGGATAGATAGAACCCATGGTCAGTCTTTTCGAGGGTGATGCCGTCAATGACGGGAAGAACTTCGTACCTTGTAACAAAGCATATCGATTGTGCGCGTTCATCTGGCGTCAAAAAGTCCCGGGGCAGTCTCGCTGCATACCGAAACGAAACGCGTTTCGGCCCAGGTTCAACAATGTAGCTATCGGCTCGCCTTAAGAGGTTACCGATGCGCGTCTTTACAGCCTCGACCTTCTGTCGGATTTCCTCAGGAATTTCGGCCCGTTCTTCCATAAGGTATTTGGTTAACAAGAATTCAAGGAAAGGGCGGATGCCAGCGTGAAGCCGGCGCTCGGCTCATGAACCTACCCGCCCGAGTGAAAACTGAATCTAACGCAGCGGTGAGACTGCATGGGTCCAGACGCAAAACAGGCGGGCACTCCGGCCCGCCTGAATTTCATTCCTGCTGCGCATCGCCGTTCTGTGCGGCGCTATCTCGCAAAAACCAGCCTGGGAGATGATACGCCAATGCGGCGTGAGGGCCGCTTGTCGCCGGAGCTATTACACCCTCTTTATCCGTCGTCTGACTTCCCACGCACACAATCCCGATTGCAGAGCCATCGTCAGCACGAATCGGTGAACCCGACATACCCCCTTGGTTTTTGGAGGTGCCTTCGAGCCAGAGTCCTCGACTAAAGGGATTCTCCATTGATACAGAAAACCACTCGCCATCGAGTCCTAAAAGCCAGACACGTCCTTCAGGGGCAGGTTCGCTGATCTTGAAAGCCGTCACATTCACTAAAAACGCAAGATAGGCGTCATTCTGCTCATCATAGCTTTGGGAATCCGGTCCGCCCAATACTGCAATGTCTGCGATTGGGCCTACGAATAGGCACTCAGCCCAAACATCCCGAGAGGCCACATCGAGCGGTCCTAGTAAGTTCTCATATGTACGCTCTTCGGAATAGCTGCAGGGATGGGAAGGCGGGAAAAACGGTAAACAATGCGAAGCGGTAATGACAACGCGTTCATCAACGAACATCCGTTTACCGTTGAATGGAGGATACTCATGACGGTAATTCACTACGAAGCCGCGCCCCTCGCCAACCTTCACGACACCGTTTGATAGTCCTTTAAAGTTCATCCTGCACCGCCTTTCTCTTCGTCGAGCATCGCTTCATACGCCTCGATCGTGCCTGCGCGGGTCGGTCTCAATCCTGTCGTCGCTGTCCGTAGCCTACGCACCTTGAACGGCCGAGTAAACTACCTGTGGCCGCCTAGCTTCGGCGTCATGAACCGGAGCGAAAGCGGGAACCTTGACCTGTTGGCGGCCAGTCCTCACCTCAAGGAAATCGCTAAAGGGAGCGATACGTGTCTGCCAACGGCGACGATGATAACTGGCCGGGATCATCCCCAGAAGAAGAGCCTCAGCGTGACACCAAAATCGACGAAGCAAGAGAAGCGATCATGAAAGAAGTCTTCGATACGGACCCGCGCACAGTCATGTACGAGCGACAGCTCCTCGTACGCTTCGAAGATAAATTTTTCCATTGGATCACCGCTAGAGCGCTTGCCGAACTTCACGAGGAACGACAGATCGACGTGGAAAAACTCGTTCTGGCACAAAACACAGAAATCAAGTTCTATATCTCGAAAGGACATCGAGGCTGGCGACTACAGGCCCGCGCCATCCGCGATCTCGTACTGCGTTTTTCCGCACCAGATTTCGGCTACGCGCTCGGCCACCAAGGAGAGATGCTCTTCGATGCCGCATTACCGAGGTTCGGGTTCATGCCGATGGACCGCAATGTCAGAACGTGGAATGGCCGGGAATGGACGGAATCTAATCATGACCTCGATAGGATTTTCGTCAAGGACGGGATCGCGTACGGAGCAGAAATCAAGAACAAGTTGCACTACATCGAACGGGATGAGCTCTTGACCAAACTCGCGATATGCGCCGAGTTGCGAATTCGGCCGTTGTTTATCATGCGCATGGCACCAAAGAGTTACATAAACGACATCGTGAGAGCTGGCGGGTATGCCTTGATCTTCAAATATCAACTCTACCCGCACGGTTCACGGGCCTTCGCCAAGGAAGTACGAGACAGGCTTGGGCTGCCCGTGGACAGCCCCGCAATGATCAGGGACGAAACGATTGAGCGATTCCTAAACTGGCATGTGAAGAGACTGCCTCCACCCGTAGATGTGTAGAATTTGCAGATTTCCAAAATAATCTGCAGGGCAAAGTACGTAAGACGCTGAAAGCATTGGCTGCGCGAGTTACCCCTATGAATACAAGAATTAGTAGTGGTTCAGGTGGTGGAACGTCGAAAACATCTTCTACTGCCGATCCTGCGGCTTCTGGTAGCTGCGCGATGAGGAATGAGAGGAAGAGACCAAAACGGCGGGCACTCCGGCCCACCTGAATCCCTCTTTAGACTGAACAGGCTTTTCCTAGCCCGCGCGCTTGTACACCCGATCGGTAAACTCGCCGAGCCATCGCGAGATCGGTTGAAGCACGGACGCCGCATCGCTGACAGAGACGTCATCGTCTTGCACTGCGGCATCGAGCATTCGTTGGACAGAATCGACGGCGACTCGGATCTCGGTGAGTTCCCGCAGTTCATCGCGCGTAAGCAAAACACGGTTTTCAGTCATTGGTCCTCCCGTCCCGGAACTTGTCCGAGAACTTCCATATAACGCGTAATTCGTTTTCCTTGAGAAATCGCCAAAGCCGCTAATAGCGCAGCCGGCTTGGAATCGTGCATGCGGGCTGAAATATAGATCGCTCAACTACGAAGACACCCGTTGTCCTCAGATATCGGGAGGACCGGAATAAAAAGAGGGGAGAGATCATGTTGAAACTAGGTTGGAAGGCTGGGACGGAACAATATTCTCCGGAGGAACTCCTCGACTATGCAGTTGCTGCCGAGGAAGCCGGTTTCGATTCCATTGATGCCAGCGACCATTTTCATCCATGGGCGGAAAAGGGGCAGGCATCTTTTGTATGGACCTGGTTCGGCGCTGCAGCCGCCAAAACCAACAAGATCACATTGGGCACCGGCGTCACCTGCCCTACGCTGCGATATCATCCTGCCGTGATCGCGCAAGCGGCCTCGACGGTGGCTCGCTTTGCGCCCGGTCGTTTCTTTTTGGGCGTCGGGACGGGTGAAGCCCTGAACGAATATTCATCCACACGTCAGTGGCCGGCTTACAAGGTCAGGCAGAATCAGTTGGCAGAGGCGATCGAGTTGATTCGTGCGCTATGGAGTGGGGAGAAAATCACACACGAAGGCACTTTCTATCAAACACGCCAGGCGAAGCTCTACACGCCATCTACGGAGCCCATTTCGATTTACATAGCGACGATGACGCCGAATAGCGCGGTCTTTGCTGGAAAGTATGGTGACGGGCTAATCACTGTCGGAGGCCAAGAGCCGCAGATATATGAAAAAATCATTCAGAACTTTGAAACAGGGGCACGCGACGCCGGAAAAGATCCATCCGGGATGCCGCGAATGGTAGAACTCGCCGTCGCCTACACCAACGATGAGGAGAAAGCAATCGAATACAGGCAAGCATATTGGGCGGGCACTTACATACCGGCTTTGTTCACTGAGCGAATCTACACACCGGCGATGTCAGAAGCTAACGGTAAAGTCGTGGGGGCCGATACAGTTCGGGCAAGCGGATGCATCTCGGCTGATCCCGAAGTTCACATCAAATTCGCTCAGAAGTATATCGATCTCGGCTTCGATCATCTGATTTTCCACTCGGCAGGGCCGGACCAGCGCACGTTTCTGGAAGGTTACGGTCGAGATGTGTTGCCGCGTTTGCGTCAAGCGGAATCAAAATCGGCAGCGTAAGGTTACTCGGCCGATGGGAGTGGGGTGTTTATTCTGTGCGGTCTTAACGTTTGAGGGTTGAGGACCAGTTGAGCACCACGGTGATCGGGGGAGGAGCAGTGTTCACGGCGGCGGCATCAGCAAGGACCAAGAAACGCTGGCGCAGGAAGTGTTGGAGGCACGGTACGATCAGATCAATCGGTTCGAGCAACTCGCCGTTGAACTGGGGACCGTCATTCTGAAGTTCTTCCTGCACATCAGCAAACAGGAGCAGAAGAGGCGCCTCGAAGCACGGCTCGTCAACCCGAAGAAGAACTGGAAGTTTGCATTGGAGGACGTCCAAGAACGCGAGTTTTGGGATGATTACCAACAGGCATACGAAGACGCTCTGAACAACTGCAGCACCGAAGCGGCGCCGTGGTACATCGTGCCGGCGGGCCACAAATGGTTTCGCGACTGATGGTCGCGACCATAATCGTCGATCAACTGAGATCGTTAAAACCAAAATATCCCGCCCCGAAAATAGACCTTAGCCAGATTCGAATCGAGTGATAAACATCCGAGCCGAGACTACCGCCATAGTCGGGCGATCACATTCGCCAGCACAGTCAGGATCAGACTGATCACGATCATCGTCCCCAGCGGGATGTATACCGTCAGCTGCGGACGTTCGATGATGATGTCGCCCGGCAGGCGTCCGAGCCACGGGAGACGGCCGAGCGCTAGGAACAGCAGACCTGCGATCACCAGGACGATTCCTAACCCAATCAGCCAGCGTCCTATATCACTCACCATTGCACACCTACGAGACCACCGGCCGCAAATACGAAACGACGGCTACTACTGTTCCCGGGACTGGTTGTCCTGATCGCGTTGCGGGACTGAACTTCCAGCGGCGCACTGCGTCCTCCGTGAACGCCGTAAGGCCTGGGATGCCTTTTATTACGCTCACGGTCCCAATAGAGCCCGTTTCGGATATTCGTAACTCGAGAACAACCTCGCCTTCCGCAACTGATGTCGGCGGATGTCCCGGGTCGGATAGTGAGACGGGAATCGGAGGCGTATCCGTACCTACTACCGAGATGTCGGACAAATCAGGCGGCGGAGCCGAAAAGAGTTCTCGCGGCCGAAACAGGAATACGGCGGTGACGTGTGATTCAACCGGCACGTTGGTCCGTGCAGGCTCGAAGATCCAACGACTCACACTCGAAAGAGCGGTGCTAAGCAGGGGCTCTCCACCCTTTAATATCCTGGGAAGATACACGCGGCCGTCTATACCAATGCTCAAATCGGCAATGACCCAGGTCGGAGTAACGACGTTGAAGTTAGGTGGAACAGGCGCGATTTCTTTCAGATGAGCAGGCTCAAATGCAGCCGGTAGTTGGAGTAGGAGAACAATAAGCAACTGAGCAAGCGTCATGATGCACGTCCCATAAAAAGAAGTGCAAACCATCTTCCTCTTTTCATTATGCCGCGCTGGGCAGCAATGTTGGCGGAGAAGACGAGTTCCGACTGATGCCGAAGCTTGCGCATCTTGTAGATGAGTGTGGTGCGCGGCCAAGCCTGGCGGCCGCGCCGTTCCTCCGCCTACTACCCAGTTCGCTTCTTCGAGGGCCCGGACAATACAATCCCGCTCGACTTTCTTAAGTGTATCCACCCGAGCAGGCATGCTCCGCATGGGCACTGTCGTGGAATGCTTCAACTGGTCTACAGGAACTCGGAGAATCCCATCCGACGTAAGGATAACTGCATGCTCAATGACATTCTGGAGCTCGCGAACGTTACCCGGCCAGTCGTAGCTCATGAACGCTTCCAATGCCTTAACTGGAATCACATTCACTTGTTTATTCATGCGCGCCGCATACAGCGAGACGAAATGTCGCACCAGGCATGGAACGTCTTCCATACGCTCGCGGAGCGGAGGCACAATTATTGGAAAAACGTGCAGTCGATAATAGAGATCTGAACGAAAAGCCCCTTGCCTAACCATTGAAAGCAGATCGCGATGTGTCGCAACCACCAGCCGCACATTGGCGCGAATTGTCTTGCAGCTGCCAAGTCTCTCGAACTCGCCTTCCTGCAGCACCCTTAGCAGCTTGGGCTGCAGCTCCAATGGGATGTCGCCGATCTCGTCCAACAAAAGAGTTCCGTCATGGGCCAGCTCAAAACGTCCGATCCGCTGTGTTAGAGCACCGGTGAAGGCTCCCTTTTCGTGGCCAAAGAGTTCACTTTCACACCGAGAATTTGAGTCACCTGATATGAGACCAAAAATCCGTCTGGCTCTTTCCAGCGCGCTCCGGTCGCCGAGACACCCTCGACCGTGCCTCGGCGCAACTGCAAATCGTCCCCGCGCATGAATTCAAAAGAATCGATTGTGAAAGAGTTGTCAGTTACATAGTGCCATCCATCCTGGAGCATCACAGCAATGACATTGTCGACGGGAATCGCTAGGCTCATCTTCATATCCCCTTTTTGAACGACGTGGTTCTACTTGGAGAAGCCTGCAATGCTGCTTCCGGAATGGGAATCCCATTCGACAGGAAGAAAACGACTCCAGGGAAGCGACCGCACGAACAGAAGTGTGGTTGTTACGTGACGAATATTCGACGCGCGTCGATATATCGACATCACTTTGTCACCAGAAGAGGTTATCGCGCCAAGCGATCAATCCCGGCCGGAACAAGATGCCACGATTTTTGGCAAGTTCTCACTGTGTGCACGATTGAAGTCATCGATGCTATGAAACGTGCACCAGAGACTCGGCGGCCGAGGGCGAGTAGAGCGCCTGCTCCCGGCGCAAATTCTTAATTAGCAGCACAGCTATTAGGAAAACGGTATTTGAAAAAAGAGAAGGAGAAACAAAGATGACTGATCTCGAGCTGAAGAAAAACGTCGAGGCTGAACTCAGTTGGGAACCGAGTATCAAGTCGCCTGCCGCAATCGGCGTCCGGGTCAAGGATGGCGTTGTCACGCTGACTGGTGCAGTGGAAAGTTATGCGGAAAAATTGGCTGTAGAGCGGGCCGCGCTTCGGGTGGCAGGTGTAAGGGCGGTGGTGAATGACTTGGAAGTTCGTCTACCGAGTTTAAGCGAACGCACCGATGAAGAGATCGCGAAAGCGGCTGCTAATGCTCTCGCCTGGACGACTACGATCCCGCGGGACGCAATCAAAGTTTCAGTAGACAAGGGTTGGATCACGTTGAGAGGTACTGTGCCTCACCAATACCAAAAGGAAGCCGCTGAAGACGCCGTAAAGTACCTCTGGGGTGTGAAGGGCGTCATCAACCTGATAGAGGTTGAACCAAAACCCGTCAGTAAAACTCTCGTGAAAGAGGCAATCGAACAAGCATTGAAACGTCACGCGGAACTCGATGCTCAACACATCCAAGTTGAGACAAGCGGCAGCAAAGTCATCCTGAAAGGTATGGTTCACTCCTGGTTCGAACGGGAAGAAGCAGAGCGTGTGGCTTGGGGTGCCCCAGGTGTTACACAGGTCGAGAACCAACTTACGGTAGTCCCATAGGGACTGTCCAGCTATGTGTTTCCGAAGACGATTATCCTGCTGCCCGTCCTGAAGGTTCGCTCAATGACTGCTCCCAGTGTCGAACTCGCACAGAAAGAGCAATCTCTAGCACACCAAGGACAATCGCGAAAATTCCTAGTGCCCAGATCAAAGCCAGCGTAGCTGTTAGGGGTGCCACCACCATCAGCGCGGCTAAGACTATTGACGCCACACCACTGAGCGCTAAAAGCCACTCCCCACGAATCTCCTTGCGTAAGCGAATCGCTAGAACAATTTTTAAGACTCCTGTGACAAGGGCCCATGCGGCAACCAGAGCAATCAGGGCCACAGCCGTCAGTCCAGGCCGTACAAAAGTGATAATACCTGCGATGATTCCGGCAATTCCCTCAAGCGCGAGCCAGCCGCGGCCATCGCGATTGCGGCGCGTGATGGCAGAGGCGAGCGCAAACACCCCATCGACAAAAGCGTATGCGCCAAAGGCAATGACGAGCGCGAGAAACGCAGAGCCGGGCAACAGTAGTGCCACGACTCCGAAAAGCAGGGCTACAATCCCGCGAAATACCAATGTGCCCGGGCTTTGAACTACTGTCGACTCCATAAGGCGTCAACAGTAAGTACGTATGAATCCACTCTAAGACTCAGCTTGCAACCGGGGTACCAGCGACGTTTGAGATCGGACCTCCTTGCACAGGCTGGCCGGATGGCGCGATGCCGGTCGGCATCATGCCGCCAGTAGCTCAGTGATCGACTCGCCAGAATGCATCCGCTTGATCGCTTCTGCGAAAAGCGAGGTAGCGTCGAGGACGACCAGTTTTTCTCGAGCCAGATTCATTTTAATTTGGAAGGGAGGAATTGAATTTGTGATTACAACTTTATCCAAAGCTGGATTCGAGATCGCCTTGTTGGCCGCTCTACTGAAATTACCGTGCGACGCAGCGGCATAAACCTCGGCTGCACCGTGCTTCCGGCAGGCTTCGGCTGTACGGGCGATCGTTGTGCCGGTGTTGATGAGATCGTCAATGATGATGGCGGTCTTCCCGGCAACATTCCCCGTCAACGTTTCTCCGCCAACTATCTCGTCATTGCGGTACTTTTCCATCAATGCACTGTGGATTGGAACAGGCAGGACCAGTCTAAGCGTGTGGCGGAATTCTTCGGCACGCTTCATTCCTCCTGCGTCGGGTGAAACGACGACGATCTGTTTTGGGTTGGTGAGCCGGGCGAAATACTCCGCAAATAATTTCTTCGCTTCGAGGTGATCCGTTCCGATTCGCCAGGCATTCTGAAAGGCCGCGACGTTGTGCACATCCAAGGTGACAACGTGAGTTAGACCAACTGCTTCGAAGAGGCTGGCGACGTATCGTGTCGTAACCGGATCCCGCGGATTGGACTTTCTATCCTTACGCCCGTAGCACAGATACGGGATCACAGCCGTCGTACGCCCGGCTGAACCATCCTTCAGTGCACCAAGAAAGAAGAGACACCGGCAGAGTTTGTCGTGCACACTCTGCTGCGAGTCGTCATACATTGACTGAATAACGAATACATCTTTACCGCGAACGCTGACGAGTGGCCGGGCCTTGTGCTCACCATCTTCAAATTCCTGCTCTTCATGCGGCTCCAGCGGTATGCCCAGGTGACGTGATACAGCTTCTCCGAAAGTCCGGCTCGCATTTAAAGCAAAAACCGCAAGTCCTGAATAGTTCATTGAACACGACTTCCTGAGGTGGCTGATCGCTTACGCGACTTTGCGAACAACATCGTGCGGCCGCTTTCCAGTTTCAATGAAGGTCTTCATGCGCACGAGATCTTCATCCATTTCCTGTTTGGGATTCGACCCCATCAGCGTCGCAATGAGGTGACCGATTGTGCCGGCAGGAGGATTGTACGAGAGACGAATGTGGACGCGGGTGTAGCCCTTTTCAGCATCGAACCGTACGATCCCAGCGTGCTCAATCAAACTGCCTGGTTCACTTTTCCACGCCAACAGTTTATTTGGAATCGTCTCCGTTATTTCCGCATCCCATTCGAGTGTGGCTCCCAAGAGTCCCTTAACAACCCAGTGCGATCGGCCATTCCCGAGATCACGCACCTCCTGAATTCGGGACATAAACAGTGGGAAATTCTCGTAATTCGTCCACAGAGAGTAAACGCGTTCAACAGTGGCAGAGATCTTGATCGTCTTTTGAATGTCAACCGCGCGCGGTCCCACCTTAAACCCTACAAGGCGTTTGAATTCCATGTTAGTTGCTGCCCGCGCAGCAAGACACATTCCTGCAAGGCGAGCTAACGCATCACGAAGGCCGCGTGGCCTGGCACCGGTCACCATCAACGAAACGCCTGTAGCGCCAACAACCACGCGCGTGGCCGGCGCCCAATGAGCTTGCATGATATCGAGTGGTTGTTCAAGTTTGGGTTGCTGTGTCGGCATGGAAGGCAGCGGTTTGTAAGGCTTCATCCGGTTCTTCACTGCAACCACTCCATGGACAGACTTTGCCGCCTCGAGCACCAGTTGTTCTTCCCGGTCGACCACTGGGCCAAGGAGGGTCACGCATCCCCGTTCAACTATTACTTCCACATTCGGATGAGACGAAACGCGACCGACGGCCGTGCGGACGCGGTCCGCAAGAATCTGGTCATCAATTGATTCGTGGTCAGCCAGCTTTTTTGTCTCTTCGAAAACGCCTCTTAATCGATTTCGAGAGTCCCGGATGCTGATGTTAAAGGCCCGACGCACAATTTTGGCAAAGTGTACCGCTGCATCTCTTGCGATGGCCCGCCGCCTCTTCCCGAGCTTTGGGTCCGCAATGTAGTTAAGAGCCGCACCGAACGCCGCGCCACTAAGAAAAGCCGCCGTTGTTTTCACCAGAACCTCCGAACAAACGCTTCTGCTGTTAGTTTTGCAAGATGTGGGCCAAACAAAACATCGACGAAAGGTCGGCGGGGCAAAACTCGCGGTGTTCTTTCTCTTTGATGTCACCTGCGCGCACAGCGATGCCGTGGCACTGTTGATGCTATTTGGATCATCGACCGGGACAGCTAAGACCAGCATGGACTCTTCAAAACATTCCGAATTATGCAAATTCGTCGTTCCCGCGACCGCAATGCTTTCTTTCATATCCTTCTGGCGGGCTGCTGCCATCGTCCTCTGCGTGGCTCGTCTGCATATTACGGTGGCGGAATCGCAAAAAAGCGATCGGCAAAGCAGCGCCTTGGTTTGTACTGGGCATCATGCTGCTTTCGTATGGGGTGCGGGCCGTTTATACCGAAAGTTGCAGCATGTTTGTTCGCGGTGGCGTCTATCGAGTTGTGCGTGTGGCCATGGGTGCCGCGGCGGCTAGATTCTCCGTTTCGGCTCTACTCTTTGATTACGTTCTGACCGGACCGATCAGGGGCGTGAGCGCAGGGTTGTATCTGGCGGGATTAATCGATGAAGTTAGGCAGCACTTAATCCCGCCAGATACAACCCTG
>Ga0209382_10009859_pt1 | contig 11940 bp, 13 predicted proteins | sample SoiMetdeltSBSDD5_FD_187599 | JGI IMG/M metagenome (GOLD analysis project Ga0209382, IMG submission 187599) | Bulk soil microbial communities from a Populus tree surrounding site in Tennessee, USA - Soil MetaG P. deltoides SBSDD5 (SPAdes) (version 2) | ecosystem: Environmental > Terrestrial >... | reverse complement strand
GGAGTTTGGTTACTACAAGGACGTGAAGCGGTGGGAGCGGCGCGACCGCGAGACGCCGCAAAGCGGCGACTACGGCTGGCTGCGCGCCATCGGCTACGCAGTCGCCAAAGCCGGCGAAGTGCTGCTCTGGGTCGTCGCCGGACTGCTGATCGCGTATGCGCTGTGGTGGGCGGCGCGCCTCGCGCCGCGCGCGCGCGATCCGACCGCCGCACCGTACGCGCCGCCCGCGGCGCTATTCGGCATGGAGCTCGCGCCCGAGAAGCTGCCGGCGGATGTCGGCGCCGCCGCCGCCGCGCTCGCGCGCGAAGGAAAGCTGCGCGAGGCGCTCGGACTTCTCTATCGCGGCGCGCTCTCCGAGCTCGTGCACCAGCGCGGCGTGCGCCTGCTCGCGAGCCATACGGAGGGCGAAGCGGTGCGCCTCGCCAAGCTGCCGTACTTTTCCATGCTCGTCGACGCGTGGCAGCGCTGCGCGTACGCGAGCCGCACGCCCAGCGCCGGTGAGGTCGAGCGCCTCGCGCGCGACTACGCGGGCGCCTTCGCATGAGCACGCGGACCATCGTCGTTTTGCTGGTCGCGGTGCTGGCGGTGCTCTACGCCGCCTGGTTCGTGACCACGCACGATCGCGTCAGCGCGCAACAGTGGATCGGGCCGACCGGCGAAGCGCGCCTCAAGCCGTTCCTCGCCGCACAGCGCCTGGCCGAGCGCATGGGACTCGAGACGAACGAGCTGCGCTCGCTTCCCGCGCTCGAGGAGCTGCCGAGCGCGGCGGTGCTGATTGTGCCGGCGCCGCGGCAGGAGCTGCACAGCGCGAAGATCGCCGAGCTCCTGCGCTGGGTCGAGCGCGGCGGTCACCTCATCGCGGAAGCCGAGTACCTCGGCGTGCCTGACCCGCTCTTCGACCGCCTCGGCGTCAAGCGCGTGCGCGTCGAGGCCGCGGCGAGCTCTCTCTTCGTGATGACGCCGGATGGGTCGAAGCTGCGCGCCTACTTCGGCGACTCGATGCACCTCGCGGCGCAACCGGAGCGCGTGCGACTGCGCGCGGGCGAGCATCTCGTTTCCTTCGCGCGCGGACGCGGCATGGTGACGCTCGCCACCAGCCTGCGCTTTGCCCGCAACCCCGGCCTCGATGACGAGTACGCGAGGATGTCGAAGCGTCCCGCGCGCTCGATTGGCGGGCTCGATCACGCCGCGCTTTTCTGGGCGGTGCTGCGCCTTACACCGGAGCGCGAGCTCCATGTTTATTTCAGACCCGAGCGGCTCTCGCTCTGGGAATTCCTGATGCGCAACGCCGCGCCGGTGCTGATCGCAGGCGGCTTGCTGCTCGCGCTGTGGCTCTGGAGTATCGGGCCGCGCTTTGGACCGGTCGCGCCGGATACGCCGCCGGGAAGGCGGCGCCTCCTCGACCACCTGCGCGCGAGCGGGCGCTATTACTGGGGCCGTGGCATGCGCTCGCGCCTCGTCGTCGCGGCGCGCGACGCGGCGCTGCGGCGCGTCGCGCGCGCGCAGCCGGACTTCCCGGTCTCGCCGAGCGAAGAACGCGTCGCGCGTCTTGCTACGCTCGCCGGCATCTCGAAGGAAGAGGCGACGCGCTTCATGTCCGCGGCCGGTGCGATGCGCGGCCTGGACTTCATCCGCATCGTGCAGCACGCCCAGCGCATTCACGCCGCCCTCGAAAAAGGAATCCGAAGATGAATAAACCGACGCCCGACGAATTCGCACAGGCCGCGAAGCTCGCCGGCGCGATGCGCGACGAGATCGGGAAAGCCGTGATTGGCCAGCCCGAGGTCATCGATTCGGTGCTCTGCGCGCTCCTGGCCGGTGGTCACGTGCTCGTCGAAGGCGTACCGGGCCTCGGCAAGACGCTGCTCGTCAAGGCGCTGGCGCGCACCATCTCGGGCACTTTCGGCCGCATCCAGTTCACGCCCGACCTGATGCCCGCGGACGTCACCGGCCACGCGATCTACGACCCGAAGAACCAGGTGTTCACCACGCGGCGCGGGCCGGTGTTCGTGAATCTCCTGCTCGCCGACGAGATCAACCGCGCGCCGGCCAAGACACAGGCAGCGCTGCTCGAAGTGATGCAGGAGGCGCAGGTCACGATCGAAGGCGAGGCGCACAAGCTCGAGCCGCCGTTCATGGTGCTCGCCACGCAGAACCCGATCGAGCAGGAAGGCACCTACGCCCTGCCGGAGGCGCAGCTCGACCGCTTTCTGCTCAAGGTGAAGATCGACTATCCGTCGCAGGCCGACGAGCTCGCGCTCGTGCGCCACGTCACCGAGGGCAAGGTCGGCGACCGGCTCGAAGTCGACCAGGTGGCGAGCCTCGTCAAGCCCGCGAGCGTCGTCGTGCTGCAGACCATCGCCGCGTCGCTACGCGTGGACGACGCGGTGCTCGATTACGCCATCCGCCTCGTGCGCACGACGCGCACCTGGGCGGGCGCGGTCGCGGGCGCGGGCCCGCGCGGCGCGATCTCGCTCGTGCGCGCGGCGCGCGCGGCCGCGCTCCTCGCCGGACGCGACTTCGTGACGCCGGACGAGGTGAAGAAAATGGCGCTGCCGGCGCTGCGCCACCGCGTCATGCCCTCGCCCGAGCTTGAGCTCGAGGGCCGCGACACCGACGCGATCCTGAAGGGCCTCCTGGACAAGGTCGAAGCGCCACGCAGATGATCCCTTCCCAGCGCCTGCTGTGGGCCGTGGTGCTCCTTGCCGCAGCAGCGTGCGCAGCGTCGGTCTTCTCCGAATTCCAACCAGCCTGGAGCGCGCTCGCCGCTGCCTTCGCCGTGCTTTGCCTGGTGGATGCGTTCGCGGGCCGGCGTATTCCCCTCCCGGCGCTCGTGCGACAGGTGCCGGGCTCTCTCGCGCTCGGCGTGCATTCGGACGTGCGCCTGCGCGTGGCGAACGCCGCGGGCCTGCGCGTACGTCTCGAGCTCTTCGACCACCATCCGCCGACGTTCGAATCCGAAGGCCTGCCCAGGCGCCTCGATCTCGCACGCGGACAGTGGACCGAGGTTGCCTACCGCGTGCGCCCCGTGGCGCGCGGCGAAGCGAAATTCGATCCGGCGGAAGCACGTTTGCACTCGCCGCTCGGGTTGTGGCTCGTGCGCCGCTACGTCGGTCAGCCGAGCGAAGTACGCGTGTACCCGAATTTCCGCGCACTCGCGAAGTACACGCTGCTCGCCACCGACAATCGCCTGTCGCAGATCGGCGTGCTGCAGGTGCGCCGGCGCGGCGAGGGCACGGAATTCCATCAGCTGCGTGAGTACCGCGAGGGCGACGCACAGCGCACCATCGACTGGAAGGCGACCGCGCGCACCGGACGCCTGATCTCGCGCGAGTACGAAGAAGAAAAGGACCAGCGCGTGCTCCTCGTCATCGACTGCGGCCGCCGCATGGCTTCAAAAGATGACGAGCTTTCCCATTTCGACCACGCACTGAATGCAGCCCTGCTCCTCGCGCACGTCGCGCTGCGCCAGGGCGACGCGGTCGGCATGATGACGATGGCGGGCGTGAACCGCTATTGCGAGCCGCGCAAGTCGGTCGCGGCGGTGAACGCAATCCTGAACCGGGTCTACGACATCGAGCCGACGCTGGACATCCCCGATTACCACCTGGCTGCGCAGGAGGTGATGCGCCAGGTGCGCCGGCGCTCGCTCGTGATCGTGCTCACCAACCTGCGCGACGAGGACGACGACACCCTGCTCCCGGCGCTCAAGCTCCTGCGCACGCGCCACCTCGTCGTACTGGCGTCGTTGCGGGAAGCGATCATCTCGCGCGCGCTCTGGACCCGCGTCGACAGCTTCGATCGCGCCGTCACCCACGCCGCCGCGGCCGACTACCTCGCCGCCCGCGAGCGCGCCTTCCGGCGCATCGGCGCCGCCGGCGCCGTCTGCCTCGACGTCGAGCCCGAGCGCCTCGCCATCGCCCTGGTCAACCGTTACTTAGAGCTGAAACGCGGGGGCCGCCTCTAGAAAAAGGGTCCCGACCCCTTTTCTCCCTTATAATGCGCGCCCTATGAAATCTGGCATCCACCCCGAATACAGGCCGGTGATCTTCCTCGACACCAGCTCGAACCACTCCTTCCTCACGCGCTCGGCGATCGACACCAAGGGCCGCGAGACGATGAAGTGGTCCGACGGCAAGGAATATCCCGTGGTGAAGGTTGAGGTGTCGTCGGAGTCGCACTCGTTCTATACGGGCAAGCAGAAGATCGTCGACACCGCCGGCCGCGTCGAGAAGTTCAAGCGGCGCTACACCAAGAAGACGACCGAGAAGAAGGCCTAAAGTGCCGACAGGGGGATGATGCTCCCCCGCCTCGAGTTACCTCCCAGTCCTCGCACGCTGGCGCTGATCGCGCTGGCGTTCGCGCTTCCCGGCCTCGCCAGCCACGATCTCTGGAAGACGCACGACGCCATCGGCCTTGGCATCGTGCACGACATGGCGACGAGCGGCACGCCGCTGGTGCCGCGCGTCGCCGGCATGCCGTGGCTCTTCGATCCACCGCTCTACCACTGGCTCGCGCTCGGCTTCGGCTTCGCGCTGCAGTGGCTGATGGAGTTCCACGCCGCCGCGCGCCTTGCGAGCGGCGCGCTCGTGCTCGCGGCGTTCGCGCTCATCTATCTCGCGGCGCGCGACTGGGCAAAGACCGATGAAGATCGCCGCGTGCATGGCGCGGCCGCGATGCTCCTGCTCCTGGGCTCGATCGGCCTCATCGTGCACGCGCACGAGGCGCTGCCGGAGCTCGCTTCGCTCGCCGCGATCTGCGGCGCCCTCGCCACGCTGCCGCACGCCGCGCGCAAGCCCCTGCCGGCGGGCGCGCTGTTCGGCGCGGCGCTTGGCTTCGCCGCGCTCTCGGCGCTCTGGGTCGCGCCGTTCTCGCTCTTCGTCGCGGTCGCGGCGGCTCATGCCGTGTGCCCGCAATGGCGCACGCGCAGCGCGCCCATCTTTCTCGTCACGGCGCTCGTCGTGGCGTCGATCATCAGCGCCACCTGGCCGCTCGCGCTCGCCTGGCGCGCGCCGGAAACCTTCGCCCTCTGGCGCACCACCGCGTGGCAGCCGATCGGCGACGCCTTCGCCAATCTGCGCTACTTCATCGCCACCGGAAGCTGGTTCGCCTTCCCGGCGTGGCCGCTCGCCTTCTGGGGGCTGTGGTCGCTGCGCCGGCGCTGGAACGAGCCGCAGATCTTCGTCACTGCGGCCGCGAGCGTGCTCATCGTGGCGCTCTTCGCGTACTGGGGACCGCCGCAGGACGTGCACATGATCCCGCTCCTCGCGCCGCTCGCGCTCCTCGGCTGCCTCGGCACGCTGAATCTGCGGCGCGGCGCCGCCGGCGCATTCGAATGGTTCGGCGTGCTCGGCTTCGGCTTTTTCGGTGTGCTGCTCTGGTTCTCGTACTTCGCGATGATGACGAACATCCCGCCGCGCTTCGCGAACAACTTCTACCGCGCCGCGCCCGCCTTTAACTTCGAATTCCGCATCCTCTTCTTCGCCTTCGCCCTCGTCCTCGCCGCGGCGTGGGTGTACCTCATCTTTTTCACCACGCGCTCGCCCATGCGCAGCGTGCTGCGCTGGGCCGCCGGCATCATCCTCCTTTGGGGCACCGGGGCGGCGCTTCTCATGCCATGGGCCGATTACCAGAAGAGCTACCGCTCCGTCGCGCTGCAACTGCGCTCCAAGATCCCGGTCGGCGCCGGCTGCATCTCGCAGCGCGGACTCGGGGTGTCGCAGGCCGCGGCGCTCGATTACCATGCCGGCATCCGCGCGCAGCCGCTCGATATCGTCAAGCCGAACGCGTGCCGCCTGCTGCTCGTGCAGGGCAGTCCGCGCCACGAGTTCGACGGGCCGAGCGCGGGCTGGGTCAAGCTCGCCGACGTCGGCCGGCCTGGTGACCGCCACGAACGCTACCGTCTCTACAGCCTGGCGAAATGAACACGCGTTCCCCTGCCGAGTGCCCGGCCTGGGCCAAGCTGGTCCAGCACGCGGAGAGCTGGCGCAGCGTGCACCTTCGCGAGCTTTTCGCCGCCGACGCGGCGCGCGCGCGTCAGCTCGTCGCCGAAGCGCCCGGCGTGCGCTACGACTATTCGCGTCAGCGCCTGGGCGCGATGACGCTGCGTCTGCTCGCGCACCTCGCCGCCGAGCGCGGCTTCACCGAATGGCGCGAGGCGCTGCTCTCCGGAAGCGAGATCAATTCGACCGAGAAGCGCGCCGCCTGGCACACCGCGCTGCGCGCTGGCGATTCCGCACCGCCCGAGGTGAAGGAAACCCTGGCCAGGATGCAACACCTCGTCGCGCGCGTGCGTAGCCGCAACGCCTTTACGCGCGTCGTCAACCTCGGCACCGGCGGCTCGGACCTCGGGCCGCGCCTTCTCGCCGACGCGCTCGGTGATGGCAAGCTCGAGGTGCGCTTCGCGGCGAACGTGGACCCGCGCGACCTCGGCCGCGCGCTTGAAGGAGCGGACCCCGCGAGCACGCTGATCGTCGTAGTCTCCAAGACCTTCACCACGCAGGAAACGATGGCGAACGCGCACGCCGCCAAGGAATGGGGCGCGCGCACGTTTTATGCAGTTAGCGCCAATGTGCAAGCGGCGAAAGCTTTCGGCGCCGCCGAGGTCCTGCCGATGTGGGACTGGGTGGGCGGGCGCTTCTCGCTGTGGTCGGCGGTCGGCTTCGCCGCCGCGTGCGCCATGGGCTTCGACGGGTTCCAGGAGTTTTTGACGGGCGGAAACGAGATCGACCGGCATTTCGCCGAGGCCCCGCTCGAGAAGAACGTGCCCGCGCTAATGGCGCTGATCGGCGTGTGGAACACCAACTTTCTCAACGCGCCGACCCATGCGGTGCTCGCCTATACCAACGCACTACGCCTGCTTCCCATGTATCTGCAGCAGCTCGAGATGGAATCGAACGGCAAGCGCGTGGACCGCGAAGGCCGTTTCGTCGACTACGCGACGGCCCCCATCCTATGGGGCGGTGAAGGCACGGTGAGCCAGCATTCCTTCCACCAGCTCCTGCACCAGGGCACGCACGTGGCGCCGGCCGACTTCATCGACGTCGCCGAAGACCGCGTGCTCTCGGCGCATCTGCGTGCGCAGGCCGATGCGCTCGCGCATGGCACGGGCGACGACAAGCTGCCGCCGCATAAGCAATACCCCGGGAACAGACCTTCGAGTGTGCTGTATGTTGATAAGACGAGTCCGAGAAACCTGGGCCGCCTCATCGCACTCTACGAGCACAAGGTCTTCACCCAGGGCGTGCTCTGGAACATCAACAGCTTCGACCAGTTCGGCGTGGAGCTCGGCAAGGAGCTGGCGAGGAAGATTCTGACAGGAGAGAAATAATGGACCAGGAAACGTTCAACCTGAGCATCCGCAAGTTCCTCAAGATGGTGGGCGTCAACTCGCAGCGCGAGATCGAGCAGGCGGTCGGCCGCGCCATGCAGGGCGGCAAGCTCTCGGGCAGCGAGACCATCCCCGTGAAGTGCACGCTCGAGATCCCGAGCCTGGGCGTAAGAGTGCCCTTCGACGGGGAGATCAAACTAAAATAGCCGCATGAACAAGGCGCGCGAGTTCGATCAAACGGTGCTCGCCGAGCTGAAGGCGCTGCTCGGCGACCGGGTCTCGACCTCCGCGGCAGTGCGCGAGCACCACGGCAAGGACGAGTCCTACTTCCCGTACGCGCCGCCCGACGCGGTGGTGTTCTGCCGCTCCACCGAGGAAGTGCGCGATGTGGTGAACATCTGCCGTCGCCACCGCGTGCCGATGATCGCCTACGGCGTGGGCACCTCGCTCGAGGGCCACATCCTCGCGGTGCATGGCGGCGTGTCGATCGACCTTTCGCAAATGAACCAGGTCATCGCGGTGCATGAGGAGGACCTCGACGCTGTCGTGCAAGCCGGCGTCACGCGCAAGCAATTGAACGAGCACATCAAGCACACGGGGCTTTTCTTTCCGGTCGATCCAGGCGCGGACGCGACGCTCGGCGGCATGGCGGCCACGCGCGCATCGGGGACGAACGCGGTGCGCTACGGCACGATGCGCGAGAACGTAGTCTCGCTGAAGGTGGTCCTCGCCGACGGCCGCGTCATCCAGACCTCCCGGCGAGCGAAGAAATCGGCCGCGGGCTACGACCTCACGCGCCTATTCGTCGGCTCCGAAGGCACGCTCGGCATCATCACCGAAGTTACGGTGCGGCTCTATCCCGTGCAGGAGGCGATGTCGGCGGCGGTGTGCGCGTTCGACTCGGTCGACGGCTGCACGAACACCGTGATCCAGACCATCCAGTCGGGCATCCCGGTCGCGCGCTGCGACATCGTGTGCGACAAGACGATCGACGCCATCAACAAGTACAAGAAGACCAGCTATCGAGTCGCGCCCACGGTGTTTTTCGAGTTTCATGGATCAAAAACCTCTGTAGTGGAGCAGGCCGAAGCGGTGCAGGCGATCGCCAAGGAGCACGGCGGCAAGGATTTCGTCTGGGCGACGAAGCCTGAGGAGCGCACGCAACTCTGGCAGGCGCGGCACGACGCGTACTTCGCCTGCCTGCAGATCCGCCCCGGCTCGCGCGCCGTCTCGACCGACGTCTGCGTGCCGATTTCCCGCCTCGCCGAGTGCGTGCACGAGACGATGGAAGACGTGAAGAACTACATCGCGCCGGTGCCGCTCCTTGGCCACATCGGCGACGGCAACTTTCACCTCATGCTCCTCGTCGATCCCGAGAAGCCGCAGGAAACCGAGGTCGCCAAGACGTTCAACCAGCGCCTGATCGAGCGCGCGCTGCGCCTCGAAGGCACTTGCACCGGCGAGCATGGCGTCGGCCTGGGCAAGATGGGCTCCATGCGCATGGAGCTCGGCGACGACGTGATGGACGTCATGCGCGACATCAAGAGGCTCTTCGATCCGGAAAACCTGATGAACCCCGGCAAAGTGGTGCCGCTGCAATGAGGCTCGCCGCGCTGATCTTGCTTGGCGGGGCGACGACGGCGTTCGCCCAAACCCTGGAGTCCAAGCCGGCCGTCCCGCCCCCCGAGCGTCCCGCTGCGCTCAACCTCAAGCTCGAAAACCCGTCGTCTTTCGCGAACATGCAGCCGGATGCGAAAGCCGAGCCGGAGTCGCTGCCCAGCCTTGGCGGCAACGCACGGCAGGTGCCGAAGGAAAAGCTCCAGCCGCAAACCCCCGCGTCGCCCTACCCGCCCGACACCGCTCCCGGAGCCCGCTAGCGATGAGCGCCGAAAGAAAGCTGAAAGAACTAAAGATCGATCTCGGCACCGTGTCCGCGCCCGTGGCCAACTACGTGAACGCGGTGCGCACCGGCAATCTCCTCTACCTCGCCGGCAAGGGCCCGCGCCCCGGACCCGACGGCAAACGCCCCAAGGGCAAGGTCGGCCGTGACTACACCGTCGAAGAGGCGTACCAGCACGCGCGCAGCGTCGGCCTCGATCTGCTGGCGGTGATGCGCGCCGAGCTCGGCAGCCTCGACAAGGTGAAGCGCGTCGTGAAAGTGCTCGGCATGGTCAACGCCATGCCCGAGTTCGAGGACCAACCCAAGGTGATCAACGGCTGCTCCGACCTCTTCGTCCAGGTGCTCGGCGAAAAGGGCAAGCACGCACGCTCCGCAGTCGGCATGGGATCGCTCCCCATGGGCATCCCCGTGGAGATCGAGGTGATCGTCGAAGTCGAATCCGGAAATCGGGGTCAGGGTCCGATTTCCAAAAAGGCAAATAAGAAACGAAAGTAAGGCCGAAATCGGGCTCTGACCCCGATTCTCAGATGCTCATTACGTTCTTGCGGTAGAACTTCAGCTCCTCGATCGACTCAAGGATGTCGGCGAGCGCCTCGTGCTTGCCTTCCTTCGAGAACGCCTTCAGCTCGGGCTTCCAGCGCCGGACCAGCTCCTTCAGCGTTGAGACGTCGAGATTGCGGTAATGGAAGTGCGACTCCAAGCGCGGCATCCAGCGCGCGAGGAAGCGGCGGTCCTGGCAGATGGAGTTGCCGCACATCGGCGAAGTATTCGCCGGCACGTGCGCCGCCACGAATTGGAGCGCCTCGCGCTCGACCTCGGGCTCCGCGAGCGCGGACGCGCGCACGCGCTCGATGAGCCCCGTCTTGGCGTGGGTGCTCTTGTTCCACGAATCCATCGCGTCGAGCACTTCGTCGGGCTGGTGGACCACCAGTACCGGGCCGGTGGCGATGACGTTCAGCTGAGGATCGGTGACGAGCGTCGCGATTTCGATGATGCGATCGGAATCGGGCTGCAACCCCGTCATCTCCATGTCGATCCAGATGAGGTTGTTCGCGTCCGCAGCCATGGCTTATTCTCTCATGGTGTTTACGTGGATCTTTCTCGCCGCGCTCGGCGCGGCACTGCTCACCCGCCTGTGGCTCGCGCAGCGCCAGATTCGCCACGTGCGCGCGCATCGCGAAGCGGTCCCCGCGATGTTTGCGCAATCGATTCCGCTCCCCGCGCATCAGAAAGCCGCCGACTACACCGTGGCGAAAGCGCATCTAGGCATCGTCGACACGGTGCTCGACGCGCTCCTCCTGCTCGCGCTCACGCTCGGCGGCGTGCTGCAGTGGCTCTCGGACCTCTGGCAGCGCGTGTTCGCCGTCGATTCGATCTGGCACGGCACCGCGCTCATCCTCACCGCGTTTCTCGTGCGCGGCGCGCTCGGCCTGCCGCTCAGCCTGTATCGCATCTTCGTGATCGAGGAGCGCTTCGGCTTCAACCGCATGACGCTTCGGCTCTTCATCACCGACACGATCAAAGGCCTGGTCGTGGGAGCAGTGCTCGGCGTGCCGCTTCTTCTCGCCGTGCTCTGGCTCATGCTCGCGGCGGGACCATGGTGGTGGCTCTACGTCTGGCTCGTGCTCGTCGTGTATTCGCTCTTCCTGCAGATGATCTACCCGGCGGTGGTGATGCCGCTCTTCAACAAGTTTTCGCCGCTCACCGACGAGGCGCTGGCCGGACGCATCGAAAAGCTCCTTTCGCGCACCGGCTTTCGCTCGCGCGGCCTGTTCATCATGGACGGTTCGAAGCGCTCGTCGCACGGCAACGCGTTCTTTGCCGGCTTCGGCGCCGCCAAGCGCATCGTGCTCTTCGACACCCTGGTCTCGCGCCTGCAGCCCGGCGAGGTCGAGGCCGTACTCGCGCACGAGCTCGGGCACTACAAGCTGCGCCACATCGTGAAGGGCATGGCGCTCAGCTGGGCGTTCAGCTTCCTGCTTCTTCTCGTCCTCGGCCTCGTCGCCGACAAAGCCTGGTTCTATGAAGGTCTCGGCGTGTCGACCGCGACTCTGCCGGTGGCGCTCGTCCTCTTCATGCTCGTGGTGCCGGAATTCACCTTCTTCGTGCAACCGCTCATCTCACGCTTCTCGCGAAAGAACGAGTACGAGGCCGACCGCTACGCCGCCCAGAACGCCGATGCGAAGGAACTGGTGCAGGCCCTCGTCAAGCTCTATCACGACAACTCCTCCACGCTCACGCCCGACCCGCTGCACTCGGCGTACTATGACTCGCATCCGCCGGCGGCGATGCGCATCGCCCGCCTGAAAACCGCATGAACGAACTCGCCCAGAAGCGCTGCAAGCCCTGCGAAGGCGGCACCCAGCCGTTCACCGCCGAGGAGGCGAAGAAGCTCCTCAGGAACCTCAACGGCTGGGGCATCGAGAACGGCCGCCTCGCGAAGACCTTCGCCTTCCCGAACTACTACGAGACCATGGCGTTCGTGAACGCGCTCGCCTGGATCTCGCACCGCGAGGACCATCATCCCGATCTGGGCGTGCACTACAACAAGTGCCGCGTCGAGTACTGGACGCACGCCATCGGCGGGCTCTCGGAAAACGACTTCATCTGCGCCGCCAAGGCCGACGCCCTCTTCGAGCTTTGAAAAGAGTCTTCAGCTCGTTCAACCAGACCGCCGTCTATCACGCGCGCAATCTGCTCGAGAACGCGG
>Ga0209382_10009858_pt1 | contig 11940 bp, 12 predicted proteins | sample SoiMetdeltSBSDD5_FD_187599 | JGI IMG/M metagenome (GOLD analysis project Ga0209382, IMG submission 187599) | Bulk soil microbial communities from a Populus tree surrounding site in Tennessee, USA - Soil MetaG P. deltoides SBSDD5 (SPAdes) (version 2) | ecosystem: Environmental > Terrestrial >... | reverse complement strand
CGAGCGTGTCCTGCGGCAGGACGCCGCGCTCCCACAGCGAGCCCTGGAAGGAGGGGTAGCGCCCGCGCTCCTCGGCCAGCTCGGTGGAGGCCCAGTACGCGGCGTAGGCCACCATCTCCATCGAGCGGTCGGCGAACTGCACCGCGTCGGCCGAGGCGTAGGGCAGGCGCAGCAGGTGCAGGCAGTCCTGGAAGCCCATGATGCCCAGCCCCACCGGGCGGTGGCGCAGGTTCGAGTTCTTCGCCTTGTCCACCGCGTAGTAGTTGATGTCGATGACGTTGTCGAGCATGCGCATCGCCGTGCGCACGGTGCGCTTCAGCTTGTCGAAATCCAGCCCGCCCTCGGCCATGTGCGCCACCAGGTTCACCGAACCCAGGTTGCACACCGCGATCTCCTCGGCGTTGGTGTTGAGGGTGATCTCGGTGCACAGGTTGGAGCTGTGCACCACGCCGACGTGCTGCTGCGGGCTGCGCAGGTTGCAGGGATCCTTGAAGGTGATCCACGGATGCCCGGTCTCGAACAGCATCGACAGCATCTTGCGCCACAGCTGCACCGCCGGAAGCTTCTTGTGCAGCTTCAGCTCGCCGCGCGCCACCCGGTCCTCGCAGCGCAGGTACGCCTCCTCGAAGGCGCGCCCGGTGCGGTCGTGCAGCTCGGGGGCGTCGGAGGGGCTGAACAGCGTCCACTCGGCGTTCTCCATCACGCGCTTCATGAACAGGTCCGGGATCCAGTTCGCCGTGTTCATGTCGTGCGTGCGGCGCCGGTCGTCGCCGGTGTTCTTGCGCAGCTCGAGGAACTCCTCGATGTCCAGGTGCCAGGTCTCCAGGTAGGAGCACACCGCGCCCTTCCTCTTGCCGCCCTGGTTCACCGCCACGGCGGTGTCGTTCACCACCTTGAGGAACGGCACCACGCCCTGCGACTTGCCGTTGGTGCCCTTGATGTGCGAGCCGAGCGCGCGCACCGGCGTCCAGTCGTTGCCCAGGCCCCCGGCGTACTTGGCGAGCAGCGCGTTCTCCTTGATGGCGTCGTAGATGCCGGTGAGGTCGTCGGCCACCGTCGTCAGGTAGCAGGAGGACAGCTGCGAGCGCTGCGTGCCGGCGTTGAACAGCGTCGGGGTCGAGCTCATGAAGTCGAAGGTCGACAGCACGTTGTAGAACTCGATGGCGCGCGCCTCGCGCTCCTTCTCGTTCAGCGCCAGGCCCATCGCCACGCGCATGAAGAAGGCCTGCGGCAGCTCGATCCTGCGCTCGCGCACGTGCAGGAAATAGCGGTCGTACAGGGTCTGCAGGCCGAGGTAGCCGAACTTCAGGTCGCGCTCGGCCGCGAGCGCGCGGCCGATGCGCGCCAGGTCGAAGCTCGCCAGCCGCGGGTCGAGCAGCTCGGCGTCGATGCCGCGGCGGATGAACTCGGGGAAGTAGGCGGCGTAGCGCGTGCGCATCGCCGCCTGGCTGACCTCCTCGCCCAGCACCTCCAGCCGGATGGTGTTGAGCAGCAGGCGCGCCGTGACGTAGCTGTAGGCCGGGTCCTTCTCGATCTGCGCGCGCGCGGCGAGGATCGCCGACTTGCGCACCTCCTCCATCGGCACGCCGTCGTACAGGTCGCGCAGCGTCGCTTCCAGGATCTGCGCCGGCGCGGCCGCGCCCTCCAGGCCCTCGCAGGCCGATTCCAGCAGGCGCTGCAGGGCGCCGAGGTCGAGCGGGCGGCGCGCGCCCTGGTCGACCACGTGCATCACGCTGTCCGCCGGCGGCTTGTCGCGCGCCGCCTTCTCCACGGCGCGCGCGCGCGAGCGCTCCTCGCGGTACAGCACGTAGGCGCGCGCCACGTCGTGCTCGCCCGAGCGCATCAGCGCGAGCTCGACCTGGTCCTGGATGTCCTCGATGTGGAAGGTGCCGCCCTGCGGCTGGCGGCGCTGCAGCGCCCCGGACACCTGCTCGGTGAGCTGCGCCACCACGTCGCGGATGCGCGCCGAGGCCGCGCCCTGGCTGCCGTTCACCGCCAGGAAGGCCTTGGTCATCGCCACCGTGATCTTGCCCGGCTCGAAGCCCACCACCGCGCCGTTGCGGCGGATGATCTTGTAGTCCGGATATGCGCTGCGCGGCGCGCTGGCGGTGTCGGCAACGCTCGCACCCATGACGGGGGTCGTTGCGGCACTGTCTCGCGCGATCTGCATGTTTGCGTCTCCCCTGGCCGCCCGGTCGGCGATCTGCACTAAAACCACAATATATAGTGCTGAACCACTGATTGCTAACTAGTTCTAGTGGGGGCAATGTACCACGGCGGTTTTATTTTGCAAGCGCCGCGCGAATGGCGCAGTGCAGCGAAGCTACTAGGGATGGGGAGCCGGAGCTCCCGGACTACTAAGTCTGGGGGCGGGCGAGCGCGGCGAGGAAGCGCGCCCAGTCGAAGCGCGCGCCGGGGTCGGTCTTGCGCCCGGGCGCCACGTCGCTGTGCGCCGCGCAGGCGCGCAGCGGCAGCCGCGCCGCGAGGCCGCGCGCCAGCGCGATCAGGCTGCGGTACTGGGCCGCGGCGAAGCGCGTGTCGTCGCTGCCCTCGAGCTCGACGCCGATCGAGTTGTCGTTGCAGCGCTCGGCGCCGCGCCAGCGCGACACCCCGGCGTGCCAGGCGCGCAGCTGCACCGGCACGAACTGCAGCAGGGCGCCGTCGCGCCGCACCAGGAAGTGCGCCGACACCCGCAGCTGCGCGACTTCACGGAAGTACGGGTGCCCGGCAGGGTCGAGCCGGTTGGTGAACAGCCGCTCGATCGCGTCGCCGCCGAACTGCCCCGGCGGCAGGCTGATCGAATGCAGCACCAGCAGGGACGGCACGGCGCCGGGCGGGCGCCGGTCGCAATTGGGCGAGGCCAGGTAGCGCGCCTGCGCCACCCGCCCGTCAGTGCCGATTCTCATCCTTGATGCCGAGGCGCTGCATGCGGTAGCGCAGCGTGCGGAAGGTGACCCCGAGCAGCTTGGCGGCGGCGGTGCGGTTGAAATTGGTGCGCGCGAGCGCCTGCAGGATCGCTTCGCGCTCGACGCGGTCCAGGTACTCCGGCAGCGGCGCGCCGAGCGCGCCCTCCGCGGCGCGCGCCCCCGCGTCCTCGGCCGCCGCGGGCTTGAGCCGCAGGTCTTCGGGGCCGATCTCGCCGCCCGCGGACAGCGCCGTGGCGCGCTCCAGGATGTTCTCCAGCTCGCGGATGTTCCCCGGGAAGTCGTAGGCGGCGAGCTCCGCGAGCGCCGCGGCCGACAGGCGCGCCGCGACCGCGCCGGCCTGGCGCGCGATGCGCTCCAGGATGCTGCGCGCGATGGTCGCGATGTCCTCGCGGCACTCGCGCAGCGGCGGCATCTTCAGCTCGATCACGTTCAGGCGGTAGAACAGGTCCTGGCGGAACCTGGCCGCCTCCACCAGCCGCGCCAGATCCTGGTGCGTGGCGCTGATGATGCGCACGTCGACCGGATCCTCCTGCGTGGCGCCGACCTTGCGCACGCGCTTTTCCTGGATCGCGCGCAGCAGCTTCACCTGCATCGCCAGCGGCAGGTCCGCCACCTCGTCGAGGAACAGCGTGCCGCCGTCGGCGGCCTGGAAGAAGCCGTCGCGGTCCTGTTCCGCCCCGGTGAAGGCGCCCTTCTTGTAGCCGAAGAACTCGCTCTCCATCAGCGCCTCCGGGATCGCGCCGCAGTTCACCGGCACGAACGGCCGCTCGCGCCGCGCGCCCTGGCCGTGGATCAGGCGCGCCGCGAGCTCCTTGCCGCTGCCCGACTCGCCGCAGACGTACACCGGCGCCTGGGTGCGCGCCAGCTTGCCGATCAGCTCGCGCACCTGCGCCAGCGGCGCGCTCGCGCCGAGCAGCGGCAGGTCGCGCGGCGGCTCGTCCCCCTGGTCCGGCAGCGACAGGGCCGACTTGACCAGGGCGCGCAGCTGCTCCAGGCCCACGGGCTTGGACACGTAGTCGAAGGCGCCCGCCTTGAGCGCCGCCACCGCGTTCTCGGCGCTGCCGTGCGCGGTGATCACCGCCACCGGCAGGTCGTTGTCGAGGCTGCCGATGTGGCGCACCAGGTCCAGCCCCTCGCCGTCGGTCAGCCGCATGTCGGTCAGGCACAGCTCGAAGCGCCCGGTCCTGAGCTGCTCGCGCGCCTCGGCGATCGAGCCCACCGCCACCACGCCCAGGCCCATGCGCGCGAGCGTCAGCTCGAGCAGTTCGCGGATGTCGGGCTCGTCGTCCACCACCAGCACCACGCGCTCGCGCTGCGCGGGCTTGCGGTCGGCGCGCCGCATCAGAGCGCCCCGCCGCGGCACACGATGCGGAAATGCGCGCCGGCGCGGTCGTCCACGTACTCGAGCAGTGCCCGGTTGGCGGCGCTCAACTCGCGTGCGAGGTACAGGCCCAGGCCGGTTCCCTTGCTGTCGGTGGTGAAGAAAGGCTCGAACAGCTGTCCCTGCACGGACTCGGGCACCCCGGGGCCGTTGTCGGTGACGTTCAATTCTACTTGGTCGCCGAAGGCGCGTGCCGCGAGGCGCACGCTGCCCGGCTCGGCGCGCGCGTGGCGCACCGCGTTGCGCAGCAGGTTCCACAGCACCTGGCGCAGGTGCTCGCGGTCGAACTCCATCCACACGCCGCGTCCCGGCTCGATGGCGATGCGCCCGGCGGGCACCGCTTCGTTGGCGCCGAACTCCTCGAGGAAGGCGGGCAGCCAGGCGCCGAGCGCGATGCGCTCGGCGGCGATGCGGTCGCGCCGGTTGAGCTGCAGCACGTCGGCCACCAGGCGCTCCAGGCGCCGCGTGTTGTCGTGGATGATGCGCGTGAGGCGCGCGCGGTCCTCGTCGCGGCGCTCCTCGTCGAGCAGCTCGGAGGCGTGGCTGATGGCCGACAGCGGGTTGCGGATCTCGTGCGCGATGTTGGCGGTGAGCCGGCCGAGGGCGGCGAGCTTCAACTGCTGCGCGTGCTCGCGCGAGCGCGTCATGTCCTCGACGAACACCACCGTGAAGCGGTCCTCGGTGCCGGTATCGAGCAGCCGCGCGCGCACCTCCTTGCCGCGCGCCTCCAGGTCGATGGCCACCGCGGCGCGCGCGCCGGCGTCGCGCCACGCCAGCCAGCGCGCCTCCAGCCCGGGCAGCACCGCGCCCAGCGCCAGGCCGCGCAGCGCGTCCATCCCCAGCAGCCGCATGGCCTGCGGGTTGTGCTCGACCACGCGGCCCTGGCGGTCCAGCACCAGCACCCCGTCCTGCATGTCGGCGATCACCAGCTGGTTGACGCGCGTCTGGTTGGCGAGCGCGCGGCCGCGCTCGCGCGCCAGGCGCTCGTTGGCGGCCAGGCGCTGCGCCAGCCAGCCGGTGGCGCCGGCAGTGGCGAAATAGCCCATCGACAGCAGCGCCGGCGGCACGAAGCTCGCCGCGGGCAGGTCGAGCGCCAGCACCCAGTAGGCCTCCTCCAGCAGCACGGCGATGGTGGCGAGCGCGGCATACAGGAAGTTCAGGCGCAGCGGCGCCACCAGGCCGGCGCCGGTGATCGAGATGAGCAGCATCACCCCCAGGCCGCTGCGCATGCCGCCGCTGGCGTACATCAGCAGCGGGATGGCGATCACGTCGAGCAGCGCGTGCGCCGAGAGCTGCAGGTTGAAGCGCTCGCGCACCGAGCGCAGCACGATCTGCAGGGCGATGCCCAGCGCCAGGTAGCCGACGCAGCCGGCGCGGAACAGGCGCAGGTCGTGGGCGCCGAAGTTGATCGGCTCGTAGGTGAAGTAGGTGGCCACCAGGAACAGCAGCGCCACCACGATGCGGTACAGATTGAAGTACTGCAGCGAGATCCAGAACGCGTCGGGCGGCCGGTCCTCGCGCGCGAACAGCGGCGCGTACGCGAGCGTCGCCATCACGGCCGCCGCGGCCCGAGCCGCGCGTGCTCCTCGCTGCAATACAGGCCCTGCGCCGCGGCGCGCGCCTCGGCGCGCGGCAGGTTCACGCCGCAATGCGCGCAGGCCACCAGTTCGCCGGGGGCGCCGCCCGGGGGCGCCGCGTCCGCGCGCCGCGCGCGCAGCGCGCGGCGCACCAGCCAGGCGAGGGCCAGCACGGCGAGGGCCAGCAGGATCAGGCGCATGGGCCCATTCTAGGAAACTCTCGGAAACTCCGGGAAACTCCGCGGCCGCGGGAGCGGGGGAATGGTCGGGGTGACTGGATTCGAACCAGCGACACCTGCGTCCCGAACGCAGTACTCTACCAGGCTGAGCTACACCCCGAAGCGCGCCGGGACTAGCTGCGGCGCGTCACCGAAAAGGACGCCAATTCTAGCAAAGAATCCCTGTGCGCCGAGGCCGGCAGGCCGGCGATCGCCTGCGCGGCCACCGCGGCTTCGCGCTGCGCCGCGGCGCGCGCGTAGTCCAGCGCGCCGGTGCTGCGGATCGCCGCCAGCACCGGCGCGAAATCCGCCCGCCCGCCCTCGATGATCGCGCGCCGCACCAGCGCGCGTTCGGCGGGGCTGCCGGCCTGCATCGCCCGGATCAGCGGCAGCGTCGGCTTGCCCTCGGCGAGGTCGTCGCCGAGGCTCTTGCCGGTCTCCTGCGCGGCGCCCGAGTAGTCGAGCACGTCGTCGACCACCTGGAAGGCGGTGCCGAGGTGCATGCCGTAGGCCGCCAGGCCTTCCTCCAGGTCGGGCGCGGCGCCGCCGAGGATGCCGCCGAGGCGCGCCGCCGCCTCGAACAGCTTCGCCGTCTTGCGCCGGACCACGTCGAGGTAGCGCTCCTCGCCCACCTCCGGGTCGTGGCAGTTCATCAGCTGCAGCACCTCGCCTTCGGCGATGGTGTTGGTGGCGTCGGCCAGCACGCGCATCACGCGCATGCTCTGCAGCCCGACCATCATCTGGAAGGCGCGCGAGTACAGGAAGTCGCCCACCAGCACCGAGGCCGCATTGCCGTAGGCCGCGTTGGCGGTGCGCCGCCCGCGCCGCAGCTGCGACTCGTCGACCACGTCGTCGTGCAGCAGCGTGGCGGTGTGGATGAACTCCACCACCGCGGCGAGTTCCAGGCGCGCCGCGCCGCGGAAGCCCACCGCCCCCGCCGCGAGGAGGAGCAGCGCCGGACGCAGCCGCTTGCCGCCGCCCGCCACGATGTATTCGGCCACCTGGCGCACCAGGGCCACGTCGGAATCCAGGCGCTCGCGGATCAGGGCGTCCACCTGCCGCATGTCCTCGGCGACCGGGGACAGGATGGCGCTGGCGGATTTCTCGGTGACGGGCATGGCGCGGCGACGGGGGCGCGAACCATAGCATACAAGTCTTTGACGCAGGCAGCCGGATTCTTCTATAATTCCAAGTCTTTACGAAACTCTGGCAACCGTTCCCCATGTACGCAATCATCAAGTCCGGCGGCAAGCAATACCGCGTCCAGTCCGGCGAGCAGCTGCGCGTCGAATCGCTCGCCGCGGAAGTCGGCGCGGCGGTCGCCTTCGACCAGGTGCTGATGGTCGGCGCGGGCGACGCGGTGCGCGTGGGCGCGCCGCTGGTCGCCGGCGCCCAGGTCAAGGCCACGGTGCTCGCGCACGGCCGCGGCGACAAGGTGCGCATCTTCAAGCTGCGCCGGCGCAAGCACTACCAGAAGTCGCAGGGGCATCGCCAGAACTACACCGAAGTCCGGATCGACGACATCGTCGCCGGCGCCTGAGCAGGGGGCTCGCACATGGCACACAAGAAGGCAGGCGGCAGTTCCAGGAACGGCCGCGACTCGCAGTCCAAGCGGCTGGGCGTGAAGACCTACGGCGGCGAGCAGGTGAACGCCGGCCAGATCCTGGTGCGCCAGCGCGGCACCGTGGTGCACCCGGGGCGCAACGTCGGCATGGGGCGCGACCACACGCTGTTCGCGCGCACCGCGGGCAAGGTGCAGTTCGCGGTGCACGGCGCGCACAGCAAGAAGACCGTGAGCATCGTGCCGGCCTGAGCGCCCGCCCAACCACCGTGAAGAGCCCTATCGTTCGCGGTAGGGCTTTTTAGTTTTCAGCGCCATGAAATTCATCGACGAAGCGAACATCGAGGTGCACGCCGGCAAGGGCGGCGACGGCAGCGCCGCGTTCCGGCGCGAACGCTACGTGCCGCGCGGCGGCCCGAGCGGCGGCGACGGCGGCCGCGGCGGCAGCGTGTGGGCGGTGGCCGACCGCAACATCAACACCCTCATCGATTACCGGTTCGCGCGCATCCACCGCGCCGAGCACGGCGACGCCGGGCACGGCTCGGACCAGTACGGCCGCGGCGGGCGCGACGTGGAGCTGCGCGTGCCGGTCGGCACGCTGGTGCGCGACGCCGGGAACGGCGAGCTGATCGCCGACCTGGCGCGCGACGGCGAGCGCGCGCAGCTCGCCAGGGGCGGCCAGGGCGGCCTGGGCAACCTGCACTTCAAGTCCAGCACCAACCGCGCGCCGCGCCAGTTCACGCGCGGCCTGCCGGGGGAGAGCCGCAAGCTCGCGCTCGAGCTGCGCGTGCTCGCCGACGTCGGCCTGCTCGGGCTGCCGAACGCCGGCAAGTCCACCCTGGTGCGCGCGGTGTCCAGCGCGCGGCCCAAGGTGGCGGACTACCCCTTCACCACGCTCAATCCCTCGCTCGGCGTGGTGCGCGTCGCCGCCGGGGCGAGCTTCGTGATCGCCGACATTCCCGGGCTGATCGAGGGCGCGGCCGAGGGCGCCGGCCTCGGCCACCAGTTCCTGCGCCACCTGTCGCGCACGCGCCTGCTGCTGCACCTGGTGGACATCGCGCCGCTCGCCGCGGACGCCGACCCGGCGCGCGATGCGCGCGCGCTGGCGCTGGAACTGAAGAAGTACGACCCGGCGCTGCATCGCAAGCCGCGCTGGCTGGTGTTCAACAAGATCGACCTCGCCGCGGACGCCGACGCGCGCATCGCGCGCCTGCTGCGCAAGCTGCGCTACAAGGGTCCCTGGTTCGCGATCAGCGCCATCGGCGGCAAGGGCTGCGACGCGCTGTGCAGCGCGGCCTACCGCTTCCTCGCGGGCGGCGCGCGCCAGGACAAGGCGCGCGCGCGGCGCGCCGCCTGACGCCGATGCCCGGCCAGCTCGCCAGCGCGCGCACCCTGGTGGTCAAGGTGGGCAGCGCGCTGGTCACCAACGAGGGGCGCGGGCTGGACGTGGCGGCGATCGCCCGCTGGGCGGCGCAGATCGCGCAGCTGCGCGCGCTCGGGCGGCGCTGCGTGCTGGTGTCCTCCGGCGCCATCGCCGAGGGCCTGCAGCGCCTGGGCTGGACCAGGCGCCCGCATGCGCTGCACGAGCTGCAGGCGGCCGCGGCGGTGGGACAGATGGGCCTGGTGCAGGCCTACGAGACCTGCTTTCGCAAGCACGGCCTCGCCACGGCGCAGGTGCTGCTCACCCACGCCGACATGGCGGACCGGCAGCGCTACCTCAATGCCCGCTCCACCCTGCTGACCCTGCTCGAGCTCGGCGTGATCCCGGTGATCAACGAGAACGACACGGTGGTCACCGACGAGATCAAGGTCGGCGACAACGACACCCTGGCCGCGCTGGTCACCAGCCTGGTCGAGGCCGATGCGCTGGTGATCCTCACCGACCAGGCCGGGCTGCACGACGCCGACCCGCGCCTCGTGCCGGGCGCCAGGCTCATCGAGGAAGCGACCGCGGGTGAAGCGCGCCTGGAGGCGATGGCCGGCGGCGCCGGCTCGGCGCTCGCGCGCGGCGGCATGATCACCAAGGTGCTGGCGGCCAAGCGCGCGGCGCGCAGCGGCGCGCACACCGTGATCGCCTCGGGCCGCGAGCCCGACGTGCTGGTGCGGCTGGGCCGGGGCGAACGCATCGGCAGCCTGTTGCTGTCGCAGACCACCCCGCTCGCCGCGCGCAAGCAGTGGCTCGCCGACCAGGTCACGGTCGGCGGCACGCTCGCCCTGGATGCGGGCGCGGCGCGCGCGCTGCTGCAGGGGGGCAAGAGCCTGCTGCCGATCGGCGTCAGCGCGGTGCAGGGCGACTTCGAGCGCGGCGCGGTGGTGGCCTGCCTCGGCCCGGAAGGGCGCGAGATCGCGCGCGGCCTCGCGAACTACTCGGCGGCGGAATCGCGCCTGATCCTGCGCCGGCCCTCCAGCGAGATCGAGTCCGTCCTGGGCTATGTCGACGGGCCCGAGCTGATCCACCGCGACAACCTGGTCCTCGTCTAGCCTCCCGCCCGGTGGACCGCCCGCGGGTGCCCGCCGCGGCGCAATGCATCGACGCCTTCGGCCGCGTCCTGGATCGGCACCTTCCCCGGGCACAGGTACTCGGTCGCCAGCGCCCGGTGCCAGCGCTGCACGCTGGGATCCCCGATGGCGCGCCAGGGCGTGTCGCGCCGCGACCAGCTGCCGTCCGCGCGCCCGGCGGCGTAACCGCGCACCTCGCGCGTCGCGCAGCGCATGCCTTCGTACACCACGGTCTCGGCGCCCTGCGGGCTGCGCGCCACCAGGGTGTAGCGCACCACGCCGTCCCCGCCCACCGACAGCGAGGCGCCGTCGACGAAAAACCGGAAATCGCTCGCCGCGCTGACGAAGAACGGCAGCAGCGCCGAGGGCCGCGGGAACGCGGGCAGCGTGACTGCCGCCTCGGGCTGCTCGCGGCCCTGCTGCCGGCGCTCCCAGTCGGACATGGGCTGCGCGGCGGCCGCCGCGCAGGCGCCGAGCAGCAGCGCCGCCAGGCCGCGCGCGCCGCGGTTCAGGCGAGATCGGCGGCGAGCGCGTCGCGCACTGGCGACGACGCGTCGACGCTGGCCTGGTACTGCGGGTGGTCGATGCCGATCGCCAGGCCGGCGCCGCGGCGCAGCGCCTGGCGCTCCTCCGCGCCCAGCTCGAAGCGCAGGAAATGCACCGCCGAGGTCTTCTCGGCGTTCTCGCGCTCCAGGTCCTCGTCGGCGATGGCGTACACGCGCGCGCCGCCCGCCACCTGCAGCCACACGCGGTCCTCGACGCCCTTCAGGCGCGCCAGGGCGCGCTGGCGCTCCGCGACCTCGGGATACTCGAGCATCATGGTGGCCTTCAGGTTGCCGCCGTCGGGCACCAGGGGGTTGTAGGCCTCCAGCTCGTGCCGGATGCCGTCCTCCTCGTAGATGCGCTCGATGCGCAGCATCTCCTGCACCTGGTAGCGGATCGTCAGTTCGTCCTCGAAGATCAGCGTGACGTGCTCGCCGACGTGGACGGTGCGGCGCCGCTTGTGCTCGATGACCCGCGCGCGGAACGCATGGCGTTCGCGCGCGTAGGCCTCGAGCGACAGCAGGCTGCCGCGCTCGATGCGCGCCATCGTCAGTCGGCCAGGGCGTCCAGGGCCTTCTGGAAGCGGTTGGCGTGGCTGCGCTCGGCCTTGGCCAGCGTCTCGAACCAGTCGGCGATCTCGGCGAAGCCCTCGCCGCGCGCGTCCTTGGCCATGCCGGGGTACATGTCGGTGTACTCGTGCGTCTCGCCGGCGACCGCCGACTTGAGGTTGTCGCGCGTGCGGCCGATCGGCAGGTTGGTCGCCGGATCGCCCACCTGCTCCAGGTACTCCAGGTGGCCGTGCGCGTGGCCGGTCTCGCCTTCCGCCGTCGAGCGGAACAGCGCCGACACGTCGTTCTGGCCCTCGACGTCGGCCTTGGCGGCGAAATACAGGTAGCGGCGGTTGGCCTGCGACTCGCCGGCGAAGGCGTCCTTCAGGTGCTGGTGGGTCTTGGTGCCTTTGAGTGGTTTCATGCTCCGTCTCCTTGCGCTGCGCGTGGAATGGGATGCGGCCAAGCTACGCCGCCGCCCCCGATAAATCAAATCGAATTTGCCAATTCGAGCAATTGACAGGCGCTATCCTGCGGCGCCCTCAGCGGCCGAGCGCGGCCTCGATCTCGGCGAAGGTGCGCGCCACCTCGCCCGCCTGCGGCAGCAGCAGGCCGAGCTGGCGCGCCAGCTGCGACAGCGAGACGATGCCGCGCACCATCGCGCGCCGCACCGGGGGTGCGGCCGG
>Ga0209382_10009856_pt1 | contig 11942 bp, 11 predicted proteins | sample SoiMetdeltSBSDD5_FD_187599 | JGI IMG/M metagenome (GOLD analysis project Ga0209382, IMG submission 187599) | Bulk soil microbial communities from a Populus tree surrounding site in Tennessee, USA - Soil MetaG P. deltoides SBSDD5 (SPAdes) (version 2) | ecosystem: Environmental > Terrestrial >... | reverse complement strand
AAATCCTCCCAGATCGCGTCGAGGTGCTCGCTCTTGATCCCGATCCCGCTGTCGCTCACGGCGATCGATACGGACTCGTCCGTCCGAGTCGCCGTTAGGCGCACCCACCCGACGTGCGTGAACTTGACGGCGTTGGACAAGAGGTTGAGCAGGATCTGTTTGAGCTTCGTGCGGTCCGAGTAGACCGTCAGTCCCTCGTCCGCCACCTTGTACGTGGCCTCGAGCCGCTTCTTGCGCACCATGGGCTCGAGCTGCTGTGCGACCTCGGTGATGACCTCGACCAGTCGGATCTCCTCGAGGTGGAGCGGCATCTTCCCTGCCTCGATCTTGGCCAGGTCCAGGATGTCATCGATCAGCGCCTGGAGATGCTGGCCGGCGGCCCGGATGCGCTCGAGGCTGTCGATCTGCTGCGTCGTCACCTCGCCGAACAATCGGTCCAGCAAAAGCGATGTATGTCCGAGCACCGCATTGAGCGGCGTGCGCAACTCGTGGGACATGCTCGCCAGAAACTCGGACTTGAGCCGGTTCGCGCGGGCAAGCTCCTGCGACTGCCATTGGAGCTTGAGGTTCTGGGCCTCGAGGTCGCCGGTTGCGGCCCGAATTCGCTCCTCGAGCTGGGCCGAGAATTTCTTGAGCTCCTCGTACAACCGCTCGTTCTCGACCTGCTTCGTGAGGTCGTGCACGACGGATACGATCACGCTCGGCTCGCCGTGCTCGTTGATGATCTTGCCCGAGACCACTTCGACCGGGAGCTCGCGTCCGCTCGACGGATCGGTGAGCGTCATGCGCGACCGGCGCGAAATCGCGGTGCCGAGGGTGAACTCGGAGATGAACGACGTGAACTTCGTGTCGTTGCCGCGAATCGCCTGGATGGCCCCGTAGTTCCGCTTCCCGCCCTCGCGCACCTGGAACAGCCGCTCCGCCTCGTCGTTCATCATGATGATGTTCGACTGGTCGTCCGTGACGAGGATGGGGTCGGCGACGTTCTCGAGGATCAGGTTGAGGCGGTCGCGTTCGCGCGTCGCCTCGAACTCCGCCAGCCGAACGCGTTGCATCTGACGTTCGAGCTCGTGCCCGGCGCGGCGAAGGTCCGTGACGTCTCGAAGCACGGAGAGCACGGCGCCCGCGCCTTCAGCCTCACCGCCAAGCGGGTGCGCAAGCACCTCGAACAGCAGGTCGGTTCCCTCTCCTGGATCGACGAGGTTGAGCTCGCGGGGCCCGCTCTGGAGTCCACCCGTCATCACGGCGCGAGCGAGGTACGAGGTGAAGAGCAGATTGTTGACCTCGACGGCACGCCGCCGGCCTTCATTGTCCGATTCGCGCGTGTTCAGAAGCCGCTCGGCCCGCGCGTTCTGGACGATGATGTCGTTAGCGGCGTTCGTGATGACGATCGGATCGGGCAGCGCGTCGACGATGCTCGTTAGGCGATCACGCTCCTTCGCCGCACGGTCGGCCGCCTGGCGTACCGCCGACGCCATCCCCATCCGCGCGAGGATCGGCCCGGCAAACATCGCGATGCGCGCCAGCTCCGTGATCACGTCCGGGGACGCGCTCCCCTCGAGCACGGCGACGCCCGCAGGAGATTGGCCGAACCATTCGACTGACCGGGTCGGGCGCGGGCCAACGCTCAGCCGCCACGCGCTCACGATGTCGGCCGCGCGTGCCGTCGGCAGCACCGCCGGGCCCGTGCGGTCGTCCCCCCGCGGAAGCGGCAGCGCGATCCATCGCCGGAAGGGAATCCGCGGATCGTCTACGGTGTGGGCATCAGCGATGATCGGATGCAGCGATAACGCCGCCACCACGACCGGGTGGGACAAGTCGCTCACCGAGAGCACCGGGATGGTCGCGCCGTCGAGCCCGACCATCGCGACGACGTTCAGCGACTCCAATGATGGATCGAGGAGTCGAACGAACCCCCGACTGGACCCGAGCAACTCGCCGAGGCGCGACAACAGGAACGCCGCCGACGACGCGAGATCTGGCGCCTCGGCAAGGGTGGCGAGGAGCTCGTCGAGATCCGTCGCCATACGCGTTGGCGACTCGGACACCCTCAGGTCATGCGCCGGCTTGCTCAAGGCGACGCCGCAGCTCCGCATTTTCGCGCATCACGCGCTCGAGCTCCGACTCCGTGTCGGCCACCAGCTCACGCGGACGCGATACCGGTGCCGTGATGCCGACCGCCTCGGAGTACTTGAGGTACGTATCGATGGATGCGACGACGACGCGCGCTTCGACCGTGACGAGGTCGATGCCGACGAGTGAGACCCGAACCCACGCGTCGATGACGATCCCTTTGTCGAGGACGCGATCCAGAACATCAATGAGGGAACTCCCGCTGGGGGAGCGTTCTACGGCCATTAGAGCCTACTCCGCAGATGAGGGGGTCTTACTTCGTTCGGCGCGTGGATCGTTGCGATTGAGCCGTGAGTTGCTCGAGACCGCGTTCAATGCGCTCCAACCGCCGTTCGAGATCGCCCGCAAGAAGCGGACTCGGCGGTACGGCGGTCAGGCGCGGGTCATGGCGCCACCAGTTCAACCCGATCTGCTCCGCTTTGTCGATGGAGCAGACGAGCAGCCGCACCTGGATGGTGAGCAGCTCCACGTTCGCGAGGTTGATCTTGATGTCACCGGCGATCACCAAGCCCTTGTCCAGCACGCGGTCGAGGATCTCGACCAACCCGTGCCCGCGTGATGGAGTAACGAGATCCGCCAAGCAGGATCACTCCGACGGCTACTCCGCAGCCGTTGTTAGCGTAAGCGACCTAACGGGCCCAAATCGATCTGCAGGTCTTCGTCTGAAAGCCCGAAGACCTCTTTCAGTTGCCCCATGCGTTCGTCCAGCTTGAGCAGCGCGAGCCCTAGCCGCTCGATCTCCTGGTCGCTCAAGCCGCCCCCGTCCATACGCCTGACGGCCTGATGCTCCAAGACCTTACGCACCACCTCGATCACGGTCAAGACGAGACGTGCGAGTCCTTGCTCGACGCGCTCCGGGTCCGCGTTAATACGGTCGGGTAAGGCACGCGCCACCTCGATGAGGCGTGCTTCGAGCTCGTGGCGCGCCGCCTCAGTGCCCTCGTCGGGCGGTCCGCCATGTCCGTCAGACATCGCCGGTGAACGAATAGGGAGGGAACGGGCCAAGCAGTGCCGCCTCGATCCCTTCGGACGGCAAGCTCGCGGCAATTGCCGCGCGGCTGGCGCCGAGCTGAGACCGCCTCACGAGCACCGGGAAGTACGCCACGCCCCGCGCGGCTTCACAGCGCTGCTGCTCGACAATGTACGCTGCGGCGCCGTGGCGCACGGCATGGCGGATCTCCTCGCAGCCCACCTCGCGGGCGAGGTCGGCTCGTCCCTGGCGAGCCAGGCGGCGCAGGAACGCCGTGCCGCGTCCAGGCCTGGCCTCCAGGTCACCGGCACCTTCGTCCTGCGACACCACGCCTCCGCGCTCGCGGACCTCGCGGCCGCGCGTGACGACGATGCGCAGTTCCACGCACCCCGCGAGCCGTCCGAGCCGTTCTCGGATAGTCGGTCGCCGCGAAGCGATCGCATCGGCCGCCGCCGCGTCGTCCGGGAAGGTCTGGCCGAACCGCACGGGAAGCGGTGTTTCGCCTTGCTCCAGCGCGGCGGCACAGACGGCATCGTGTGCTTTCATCCGTTCGAGCGTGGGCGTGACGGGGACTTCGGCAACATGGCTGACCCAGGCTGCGAGCCCGGTGGCGTGAAGCGCCCGGACGGGCACTCCGTCGATCCCGGGCAGCGTAGGCGGGGCGGTGTTGAGATCGTTACCAATGCAATACAGGTACGTCGCCATCACCAGTCTCCGTCACTCCGCCGCCTCGAGCGCGCGGCGCCGCCGCTCGCTGGCCCGGGCGGTTTCGATCGCGGTCAGGACGATCGTTAGGTCCAACTGGATCAGGTCGATGTCGGCAACCGAGATGGTGATGCTTCCGGCGATGACGGCTCCCTTGTCGAGCACCCGGTTGATGAGGTCGGACAGCTCGACCGGATCGTTGTCGATCGACTCACCGCTCACGACGTCACCTGTGCGTGGCGAAATTCCCCGGACGCGCCACTCCGCGTGAAGTGATAGGGCGGCCACGGCCCAGTGAACTCGATGCGAACGCCGCGCTCTCCGTAGTCGCGCACGAGCTGCGTTACGACGGCACGAAAGTCGTCGAGCGTTTCGTGAGCCACGAGGAACGACGCATTCAGAATCGCAACACCCGCGTGCTCGCCACTCGGCGTCGGAAGGGACTCCTCGACAGCCGCCACCGAACGCGCGGCGAGCCGATCGAACGCGAGAGCGGCAATGTCTCGCGATACGCGCTGCAGCTCATCTTTCCGCGCTGCGTCGAGCTTTCGACCGAGGAGGTACGCCTGACCGGGCGACGTGGCTGCCGCAACCTCGCTCTCGACCTGAGCGATTGCTGGACTGAACCCCGCGAGTGCATCGCGGAGCTCGGCGTCCACGCGAAACACCCGCACGCCGTACTCGCGGCCCTGTGCCACGTACTCGAGCACTGCCGCGAGATCGACACTCCGCTCGCGGAGGGTGCGCCGCACCGCTTCGTCCGAACGAAACAGCGAGAGGAGTGGCAACGGGACGACCGGCCCCCTATCACTCGCCCAAGTCAGCACGGCGTCATGGGCAGTGGCCCGAGGCCCCAGCCACGCGACGTTCGCCAACCGGTCGTCCAGCCCCTCGGCGTATGACGCATCGACGTGGCTCGCCAAGGCGGCCACGTCGCCCTCGCCGACCAGCGTGAGCGACGCGCCGTCGACGCCGGGCGGCGCACCGCCCAAGTGTGCGGTACGCGGCACGACTGCGTAGACGTACAGGAGGTCAGACATTTCGCGGGAGTACCGTCCAGCGGTCGAGCCACTCGAGCAGGCGCGCCGGACCCACCGGCGGCGGTGCGACCTCGGGCGCCACAAACTGCCGGACGGGCGCGCTTACAGGAAGAGGGGACGGGGCGCCGGCGACTCGATTCCACACGATCGCAGGCACGTCGTGCCCGAGTGCGCGAACACGGTCCACGACACGGGTCGACTCGCGCCGCACGATGTCCTCGTCGAGGGCAACTACGACCACGCCCGCGCGCGATGGATCGCGGAGCAATTCGCCGACCGTCCGTGTGCGGCGAGCGAACGTCAGCAACTCGGCCGACGTTTCCCCGCCGCCGGCCAGCTCGCGGTACTTGAGCATGAGGCGGAGGAGCCGATGCGCCCAATCCAGCGCGAGCGCCGGCATCTCCAGCAGCCGGATGAGATGCCCCGTCGGGGCGGGGTCGATGATCAGCCGCTCGTACGTCCCGTCAGCCACCATGTCGCCGAGCCAGACGAGAGCGTAGAGCTCATCGATCCCGGGCGGGGCGAGCGCGAGCAGATCGCGCGCGACTGCCCTGTCGTGCTGCGCATCGAGCCCGGGACCGAGGAGCGCATCGAACGCCGCGTCGACGCGGGTCTGGTACTCGGTGCGCCACCGCGCGAACGCGGCGGTCGCGTCCACCTGACGGGCAACGAGCCCGAATCCGTCGGCAACCACATGATCCGTGTCACTGACGGGCTGGGAGAGCGCATCGGCGATCGATGGCGCCGGGTCCGTCGAGACGAGAAACGTTCGCGCGCCGGAACGCGCGCGGTCGAGCGCGAGTGCGCACGAAACCGAGGTCTTTCCGACGCCTCCCTTCCCGCCGATGATGAGCACGGGCGGAAGCTCTCGCACCAGCGCACGAGCGGGCGACAGTGATGCGAGCGGTGGCGTCGTCGCCCGCTTCACCGCGCGTCGAGACGCCGCACCGGGGCTCGCAGTCGGTTCTCCCGTGCCGCGCAGCAGCCTAACGCCGGTCGCCCAGCGCTCGGAAGCGTCGATCCCGCCATCGAGTGAAGGCAGTCGAGAAACGACGAAGACCTTCGACGTCGGCACGATGCGGCGGATGGTGTCAGCGGCGTGCACCGCCGCGGCGCGTGCTCCCGAGCCGACCGCATTCACCACGACCGCACGCACTGCCATCCCGCGTTCCCCCAGCGCAGCCGCATACCGCGCCGTCTCGGCCACCACCAGTGGCTCGGGGCGTGTGACGAGCGCGACACCCGTGCGCTCGGAATCAGTCAGCAGGTCCGTCAACCGCGTGAGCTTGCGCCGCAATCCCTCGAGAAAGACGTCGGCCTCGTCCGATCGGTACCGCCGCAGGAGCGCCATCACCATGAAGCGGTGTTTGCCCTGCATCGTGTCGAGGAGGTCGACGATGGCGCGAAACGTGTCGGGCAACGCCAGGAGCCGAAGGGTGTGGCCCGTGGGCGCCGTATCGAGGACCACGCGATCCCACGCGCCCTGGTCGGCGAGGTCGGCGAGCGCCAGAAGCGCCATGGTCTCGTCCACGCCCGGCATCGCGGCCGTAACGAGGCCATCGATGTCTTCGCGATCGAGGTACGTGCCGCGGTCGATGATGGTGCCGAGCACGTCGCCGGACTCCGCCAGGAACGCGGCGCGAGCAGCGGTGGCGTCGAGCTGACTGGCGAAGAGTGCGGGGCTGGAGTCCACCGGCCGCGGCTCGCCGGTGAGTCGCGCTCCCAATACATCGCTCAGGGCGCCGGCGGGATCCGTCGACAGCACCAGCGTTCGTGCTCCGTGCCGCGCGCTCTGCAGGGCGAGGGCGGCCGCGCACGTGGTCTTGCCGACCCCGCCCTTGCCACCGACGAGCGTCCAGGGCGGGAGCGACGCGAGGAGCGCGTCGATCCCGCTCATTCGTCGTCGTCGGCCTCCCGGGCCACTCGCACCGGGCCGCCGGCCGTGGCCATGCCGAGCCGTTCGCGCCACTCCCGGACCTCGCGGAGGCGCTGCATGAGGACTGTTTCGCGCTGTGCGTACTCCGCGTCGTCGATGTCGCCGAGCTCGAGGAGCATCTGCAGCTCCATGAGCTCCTGCTTCACGGGCGTATCGTCGACGAGCTCCTCTTCCACCACGCGCTGGACCTTGCCTAACGACCACCGAATGCCGGCTACGGGGCCGGCAATGGGGAAGAACAGGAGCTTCGTGAGTAAACCCATTCGGCGGGAAACGGGAATCGGGAATCGGGAATCGGAACTGTCCTGGGAAGCGTCTCTGATCGGGGTCGGAGCGTCCCGAGGTCGGTCGATTCCCGATTCCCCATTCCCGATTCCCGATTCAGTTTGCTTTCTCGAGTTTCAGCTTGATGTTGACGAAGTTGTACGGCGGCCACGGGCCCGTGTACCTGAACATTAGCAGCTCTTCGTACCGCCGGCTCACGTCCTTCACCTTGTCGTCGAACGCGCGCTCCTGCGTGCGCTCCACGAGGAAGGCGGCGTTCAGGATCATGCGGTCGCCGATGACCTTGTTGCTGCGGCTGGCGACGGCCACGGGCTTGAGCGCCTCGTGAATGTCGGCCACGTAGCGGCTCTGCACACCTTCGAGCGCCGCCTCCACGAGCCGGCCCAATTGCATGCGCGCGAAGTACGTCGATGACGCCGTGTTGCGGCTGATCTCATCCTTGAGACGGCGGATCTCGTCATTCTCGCGCTCGAGGTTCGCGATGACCTTCTCGCGTTCCCACAGCACCTTGAGCCCGAACTCGATCTTGTCCTGCATCTTGTCGAGGACGTCGCTGAACGCCTGGTAGGTCGAGCGCAGCAGCTCGGTCACGTCATCCTCGGAGCGGAACACCGTCCCGAAGGACATCGGGATGACAGTGAACTCGCGCATGACCGTCTCGTTCACGAACTCGTGGGCGAGGACGTGCTCGCGCGTCGGGTCGTAGATCACGAGTGGCGTGTCGCTCACGATGGCGGCGAGGTCCCGGTAGTGGACGGTGTAGACCCGCTGCCCACCGCCTATCCCGGCGCTGCCGAAATCACGCTGCTTGTCGAGCCGGATGATGCAGTAGACGTACTTGCCGTCGAGCGGCGGGTGGGCGAGTTGGGGGGTCTCGGTCCGTACGCTGTGAGGCTCGGTCATCACCTATTCCCGGTTTCGCGACGCGTGCGCGGTCCCCTACGCGTGGTGGGGAACTCGGCACAAAGTAGCGTTGGGGCTGCAAGTCGGGAATGGCCCGGGATCACGAATCCCGGACGTGGAAGATAGGTCACATCCTCAGTCCGACTCCCTCGACGACGGACGCCGGAAGTCGCCTAGACCTCGCCGGACCGACCGTTCGTCACGGCGCGCTACCCATGCGGACGAACACGATTTGCCATCCGAGCGCACCGCCCCGCGCGTATGTCGCCTCATAGGTGCGCCGAACCTCTCGAGGCTGGCCGTTCATGGTGAAGCGCCACGACGCAACTCCTGCGACGTGCCCCGAGTCAGCGGTCGCGCGGACGCTCGTTGGCTCCGTTCGGAAGAACTCCATGACGAGCCCCGGTGCGGGCCGCACGTCGCCCATCTCCTCCGCTTTCGTCTTGCGCCGGCCGTTCGCGCTCTGAAACACGAGCCCGTCGGCGTATAGCCGCGACGCGGTGACCGTGTCGTGCTGCGCGTACATCCGAGCCCAGAGCGAGTCGACCCGCCGAAGCGTTGCCTCGTTCCGCTGTTGCCTCCTGCGCACGTCGGGCGCGTGACCGACTGCAGGTCCCTCGATTCCCCAGTCGGTTGCGCGACGATCCTCCACCGCAACGCCAACGCTTCCCGCAACGAAAGGAAGCAACAGGACTCCATTGATCAGCCATCGCATGGTAGGCTCCGGTAACACGGCGCGGGCACCGCCTCGCGAAACGCTTCTCCGCTCTGCTCTCGATTCCCAGACAGCAACCGACGTTGTTGTGTGAGCCGGTCGATCTCAAGGGCCGCAGCCGGGATCTGTGGCGGGCGGTCGGCTTCAGCTCATCGCGCAGCGGGTCGGGTGTCACGGCGCTGCACAACGAGAGGCCACCCGTTCAGCCGATGGAAAAGGGGCCGCCGAAGCGGCCCCTCGAGCTCACCTGCTCACGCAGAGCGCTTCACCCGCACTCGCTAAATCCACAGACGTGACACTTCACGCACCCTTCGGCGTATTCGAGCTGCGAGCCGCAGTCGGGACACGTGCCGATGAACGACTCGGCGCCGGAGTCGAAGCTGAGCTGCGCCTGCTCGCCGGCCGGCGTGGTGCGAGCCACCGTGACCTCTTCGCGCACCGGCGTGGGGGCTGCCGGCCCACGGGTCTCGCGCAGCAGATCCTGCTGCACGCCGAGCTGCTTCTCCTGATACCAATCGTAGAGCGCAATGCCGATGGCGTCCGGGACCGACAGGACCTTGTTGGGGCCGAGGCCAACCGCGCGGTCCGACGAGATGCCGCGGAGCTGCTTGTGGATCGCCATGAGCGGGATGCCCGATCGCAGCGCGAGCGAGATCAGCCGGCCCATCGCCTCGGCGTCCGCCATGGCGGAGCCGCCAGCCTTCCCGAGGTTGATGAACACCTCGAACGGCTGACCGCGATCGTCCTCCGTGACATGGACGAACATCGTGCCTAACGGGGTCTCCTTGCGGATCGACGTGCCGCGGAGCTTGTCGGGGCGCGAGCGCTTCTGCCGGCGCTGGAGGTTCTCGGCCTCGGCATCATAGAGCGCCTTCTTGAGGCGCTCGATCTCCGCGTCCAGCTCGGCGATGGTGCCCTTGAGCTCGGCCAGCTCGCGCTTGTCAGTCGGAGCGCCGTCACGCTCGGACTTGGCTTTCTCCGTTGCGCCCGTGGAAAGCACCTGGTTGTCGCGCGAGCCATCGCGGTACACCGTCACGCCCTTGCACTTGAGGTCGTAGGCCATCTCGTAGATGGCGCGGACGTCGGCCACGGTGGCGGTATGCGCGAAGTTCGTCGTCTTCGAAATGGCGGAGTCGCAGTGTTCCTGAAAGGCCGCCTGCATGCGCATGTGCCACTCCGGCGCGATCGCGTTCGCTGTGACGAACACGTGCTGCCAGCGCTCCGGCACTTCGGGGAAGTCGACGTGCCCTTCACGCGCGATCCGCTCCATGAGCTCGCTCGTGTACCAGCCCTCACGCTTCGCGATGGCGACGAAGTCGTCGTTCACGTCCGGCATCATCACGCCGGCCTGGTTCCGCATGAACGCGACGGCGAAGAGCGGCTCGAGGCCTGACGAGCAGCCAGCGATGATCGAGATGGTGCCGGTCGGCGCGACCGTCGTGACGTTGCAGTTGCGAAGCAGTTGCATGGGGCGGATGCGCTTCCCTTCACTGTCGCGAGCGCACGTCTCGTCGGGGCCCCAGATCGACCGCGCCCACTCCGGGAACGCGCCGCGCTCGTTCGCGAGCCGCTCGCTCTCCCTCTTGGACTCGACGTCCACGAACTGCATGATCCGGCGGCCGAACTCGACGCCTTCCGGCGAGTCGTAGGCGATGCCGAGCCTAACGAGTGCGTCCGCGAAGCCCATCACGCCAAGCCCGATGCGGCGGATGCGCTTCGACAGCGCATCGATCTCCGGCAGCGGGTACTTGTTGACGTCGATGATGTTGTCGAGAAAGTGCGTCGAGAGGGCAATATCGGCCGCGAAGGCATCCCAATCCATCTTGCCGTCGCGCACGTAATAGCCGACGTTGATGGAGCCAAGGTTGCACACGTCGTAGCCCAGAAGCGGCTGCTCGCCGCACGGGTTCGTCGCCTCGTAAGCGCCGAGGTGCGGGACGGGGTTGTAGCGGTTCGCTTGGTCGATGAAGAAGCATCCGGGCTCGCCGGTCCGCCACGCGCCATCGATCATCTTGTTCCAGACCATCTGCGCGTCGAGCTGCCCGACCACCTGCTTCGTGCCGGGGTCGACGAGATCGTAGCTCGTGCCGGCCTTGACCGCCTCCATGAACTTCGTCGTCACGGCGACGGAGATGTTGAAGTTCGTCACCTGCGTGAGGTCTTCCTTGCAGGTGATGAACTCGAGAATGTCGGGATGATCGACGCGCAGGATGCCCATGTTCGCGCCGCGCCGCGTGCCGCCCTGCTTCACGGCGTCAGTTGAGGCATCGTAGAGCTTCATGAATGACACCGGGCCGCTTGCGACACCGGTGGTGGAGCGCACCATGGAGCCTTTCGGGCGAAGCCGCGAGAACGAAAAGCCAGTCCCGCCACCGCTCTGGTGAATGAGCGCCATCGAGCGGAGCGTGTCGTAGATGCCGTTCCGGCCGTTCGAAAGCGCGTCCTCCACGGGCAGGACGAAGCACGCGGACAGCTGACCGAGCGGGCGCCCGGCATTCATGAGCGTCGGCGAATTGGGCTCGAACCGACGCCCGGTCATCAGAGCGTAGAACTGCTCCGCGACCTCCGTGACGCCCGCCTCGCTCGCTCCGTACCGGCGATCCGCTTCCGCGACGACCGTCGCCACCCGCCAGAACATGTCCTCGGGGGTTTCGGTCGCCTTTCCGCTGGCATCCTTTACCAAATAGCGCTTCTCCAGGACCGTACGCGCGTTCTGGCTGAGAGCAGCGGGGCCGGCAGGGGGCTTCGAGGGTAGGGGCATGTCGACATCTCTCCCTGGTGAAACGTAGCGTGCAACCGAATTCGCGACCGACCGGGCCAGGTGCGCGTGCGAAACCGAGTGAGGGTGCGGAGCAAAGAGGGGCGCAGTTTACGGACGTTCGTGAAACCGCGCCAGTCTGGATGTAAGTGTCACGAAATCTAATACTTACGTAACACACATCACGAATATCGGTGACGTGGCGAATTTCCACGTGGCCGCAGATTACACGGCTCTCACGAACGGGTCGCCCGCACGCCTCCTCCGTCCCGACGAGGCGCGCCTAACGCCACCTACGGGTATAAGTGATTATTCCACAAACATTTACACATATGAGATATCGAGGAACCGAGACTGCCGCGCGCAAGGAATCGGTCGACGGGCATGGTGGGAACGGGATCAGCTCGTCCCGACGCGCGGCTGATCTTGCCTCGAATCACGTGCACGCGCCGTGCCGCCAGACCAGCCTAGGCCCAAGAATCGCAATGACTTAGGCT